>Ga0224506_10000541_pt1 | contig 31393 bp, 21 predicted proteins | sample SF_Jan12_sed_USG_2_FD_169108 | JGI IMG/M metagenome (GOLD analysis project Ga0224506, IMG submission 169108) | Sediment microbial communities from San Francisco Bay, California, United States - SF_Jan12_sed_USGS_8_1 | ecosystem: Environmental > Aquatic > Marine > Sediment | place: USA... | reverse complement strand
AACCTTATCGTCGCCGTTCACGTCACCCATAATCCTAACGTAGACTTGGCCATCTACAAACAGGTTATCAACTAAGTTTATTTCGCTTGGAAGCGGATGAGCGTAACCGCTTATAGTGTAGTTGCAACACGTTACAACTCCCGTTGTTTTCCAAGTGAAGTTTATGCCGATTTCATCCAGAGGGGTCAATTCAGGGATGGTTTTCGTTTCGATGGTATTTTCGCCAAAATAAGCTGTAACGTTTAGCGTCTCGGTGAAATCACCTTCGTTTTGGATGGTTGCAGTTATGTTGATCACCCATCCTAGGAACAGGTGGGTCTCGTTGCACGGGAGCACGAAGGTGACGTTGGTTACGATTAAGTCATGCGTTGGAATCCAAGGGTTCATGAGCGGGTACCAATCTACGTTTTGGTGAGGTAGAAGAGTGTCTCCTACTCCGTCCTCATTCAAGTCATCACCGTCATAGTCGCTCCAGTAGTTTCCCTTGCTGGCACGATCGTTCCACGTATTTGACGATTGGTTAAGCGCAACTTGATTTGTGTTGTTAATGAAGTTGTTGCGGCAAATGATGTCCTCATAACAGTATCTTTGGTAAATGCCTACCGTGTTGTTTGACACTTCACTGCCAACAATTCTGTCTCTGTAAGATTGAAACATGTAGATTCCATACTCGTTATTTGTTGTATTCACTCTCTCTATGAGGGAATCAGCTGTAAAGGCAAGTAATACCCCTTGGCCGTTCTTTGTCAGCTTTAGACCTCGCACAGCGATGTTTGCAGAATTTACAATGGCGATGTATCCTGCGTTGGATGGGACTGTTTCGTTTTGTTGGTTGATCCAGTAGTAGATGGGTTTTCCATCCACCGTGTTTGTGGTGTCTATGTCGTGGGTGAAATCTGAGAGGGACTCTCCGAAGATTCCAAAGTTGTACTTGTTACAGGTCATAACGTTGTTTCTGAGGATCGCGTTGGTAGAATGGTTTAGGTAAATGCCGTAGTAGTTGCTTGACAAAGCGTTATCAAAGATATTAGTGTTGTTGGATGAAAGTATGTTTATTCCGTACCCGTTGTTTGAGATTATTATGTTTTCGTTTATGGTGCTGCTGTAAGAATTGTTTAGGGCGATGCCGCTGTCAGTGGATGAGCCACCATTCTGTACTGTGAACCTGCTGACTTCCACTCTATCCGCGGTTACGCTGACAACGGTTCCGGTTCCACTTCCATTGATAATGGTGTTGCCTGAATCTACCCCAATGAGTGTTAGGGACTTATTTATGGTTACATGCTCATTATAAGTTCCAGGCCTTACCAGAATGGAGTTATTTGTTGGAGTAGCCGCGTCTACAGCTTCTTGTATGGTGGAGTAACTATCAGGTACCCATATTACGTTGACTCCGAACACCGTCTTCTTTGTAAGAGATGTTCCGCTGTGGAAAGTGCTGGCGTATACTCTGTATACCCCAGCATCTGTGTTGGGAGGCAGTTTGAATGTTAAGTTGTAGTTTCCTCTATTTTCTGTTAGACCAAGGATGTTAGGGTTGTTGTCTTGATCCGGTATTTCCAGAGTCGATGCTCCTAGCGTGCCATTGGTGATTGTGAAGGTGTCCAACTTCTCAGCACAGTAGGGGATTCCGCCACGGCTTGGAAAGTCTGTGAAGGCATTAGCATAGACGGTCCCGTTTCCAAGGGATACCCATGGCTGGATCCATACGGAAAAAACGATGTAAGATGTCGTGTTTCCCGATAAGTTAAATCTGGTGGATCCTATGCCAAAGGGTATATTGTCCTCGTCGTAGGTGTTGATGGTTACGGTTACTTTTTTCGAAACGGCTGCGTTGTTGTGCACAATTACTTTGAAATTCCCAATGGTATCCAGAACGAAGCTTTCCTGGGGTGTCCCCCATTGGTCGGATGAAAAAACATCAACGATGATAATGTCTTCGGGCGGGGGAGTGCCGATTTGGACGGTTCGGTAAACCGTGCGACGAATGGGATTAGACACTTCTAGACCCACAAACCCCTCATAGGGCGAAGCTCCTAGTGTTAAATTTCCGTAGATTGTAACATTTTCTTCGGGCAGATAATTTAGTTTATCCGTCGCTACAGTAAAGGCTCTAAACTCGAAATTGTAGTTGCCGTCTTCTACAACGTGAGTAATTGGGTCTCCCGCGGAGTCTAGGAGGTACGTCTCGTAGAGGTCTAACTTGCATGATGCTGTTTCTGCATGTGTGGTGTTGAAGGTGATTGTTGCCAGCGTCCCGTTGCCTGCAGTTGGATCGCATATTACGTGGACCGATACGTAGCCCTCAGGCTCATGTATTTCTATTAGGCTCCATATAGGGGGTTGTAGGGGGAATGGCCCTACAACGGCATCCACGACATCTAGGAGAGTGGTATTATAGCCAAACCTAAATTCGTAACCTCCGAGGTCTTGGACGTTGGAGACGTTTATGTCGATTGTAAAGATGTCACCTAGTAGCGTGGCGGTGTATGATGGGGGATCTGGGAAAAGCTTAGGTAGTTGGGGGTCAGCATTTGTACTCACCACGGCTATGGCATAGACGAGTATGAGCATGACCATCAGAGGGACGTTTACGGGTTTTTTCCTTTTCACGCTGTTTCCCTCACCTATAACTCGGAGATAGATGTTTTAAACATTACATCACCACAGTAATATTTCGTTTTTCAGAAATATCGAAAGGATGTTGAAAGAGTTTCACTTACGGACTGTCTGGGTCTGGGTGAAATCGATGCTAAAGTAACATTCAGGAAACCAATCACATATGTAAAGAGGATGTTTAACGGCAAGTCCCGGATCTCCTTTCTCCCTTCTGCATTATTCTATTAGTCTTCGCTGTAATTAAGATTTCGGGAAATATGTTTCAGTTAAGAATTGATGCGCGCGTAGGTTTTTTGGTCATTTAGAATCAATGGAACATGCTTCCACAAGTCATAAAAATTGAACTAAAGAACGTGTTATTGGTGTCGATATGAAGAGATTCACACTGCGGCTGATTCTATTACTGGTTCTTTGTTCTGTGTTGGTTTCTCATCCAAGAATCAACATGGCAAAGGCAAGTGGAACAATATATATAAGGGCTGATGGATTAGTTGACCCGCCAACGGCACCTATTCGACGGGACGGAGATACATACGCTTTCATCGACAACGTTCATGAATCTATTGTGGTTGCGAGAAGCAACATAGTAATTGATGGGGTGGGATATGCTGTTGAGGGCGACGGTGGCCCGGAGAGTGGAAGCGGCTTTAGCTTATATAACATAAGCAATGTGATAATCAAAAACACAAACATCAAAGGTTTTACCTTTGGTTTTCACCTAGAATTGGCTTCAAATAATACCATTTCTGGAAACAACATAACAGCAAACAACTTAGACGGCATCCGGCTTTATCATTCCTCAAATAACGCCATTTCCGGAAACAACATAACAAAAAACAACTTCGATGGCATCTATCTTGGCAGTTCCTCAAATAACGCCATTTCTGGAAACAACATAACAAAAAACGGATATGGCGTCCGGATCATTGATTTCTCCAACTATAACGCCGTTTCTGGAAACAACATAACAGCAAACAACTTGGTTGGCATCTATCTTGGCAGTTCCTCAAATAACGCCATATCTGGAAACAACATAACAGCAAACAACTTAGACGGCATCCGGCTTTATCATTCCTCAAATAACGCCGTTTCTGGAAACAACATAACAAAAAACGGATATGGCATCCGGGTCTTTTATTCTTCAAGTAACATACTTACAGGCAACTGTATGGCTGACAATGATTGTAACTTCGGGATTGGGGATGGTTTGACGCTTTCAGATTTTGCGAACGATGTTGACGTTTCAAACACGGTTGACGGCAACCCTGTCTATTACTGGATCAACAGGCAAGACGTGGCTGTTCCGTTTGATGCTGGATACGTGGCTCTCGTAAACTGCACACGTATAACAATCAAAAACTTAAACCTCACCAACAACGTGCAGGGCCTTCTGCTGGCTTCCACAATAAACTCGACAATAGTCGAAAACAGCGTAACAGACAGTTGCTGTGGCATCTATCTATACGAGTCTTCAAACAACAGGTTTTACCATAACAATGTTATAGGCAACATCCAGCAGGTGTATGTCAAAACTTCTGGATATGCCAACTTTTGGGACGATGGTTATCCTTCTGGCGGAAACTACTGGAGCGACTACAAGGACAGATATCCAGATGCCGCGGAAATAGATCAATCGGGGATATGGAACACACAATACTTCATCGACCCAGACAATGTAGATAACTATCCACTTACGTCACCACAATCAGACACCACGCCTCCTACTCTATCCATCCTGTCTCCAGAAAACAAGACCTATGCTGCGAGCGATGTTCCATTAAACTTTACCTTGAGTGAACCAACCTCTTGGATTGGCTACAGCCTAGATGGACAAGCAAACGTGACAGTTGGTGGAAACACAACTCTGTCGGGATTGTCTGACGGATCGCATACCCTAACAGTCTATGCGAAGGATATGGCTGGCAATGCAGGGACTTCTGAAAGGGTATGCTTCAGCATAGATACTCAAGAGGCAGAGCCCTTCCCAGCATGGATTGTAGTCGCAATAGTTGCGACAACAGGAGTCGGAGTTGCACTCCTGGTATATTTCGTAAAGGTCAAGAAAACAACTGGGAAAGTTAAATAATAAAAATTTAGGGTCATATCATTAACTATTCCACCTCTATTCACGATGTACGCGTACATGAAAGCGCGCGCATAGTAAATGTGTCAAGAATTAATAAAAATAAAAAAAAGGGGAGCGTATTGAGGGTTTGTGTTTTCGCCCGTTTATGGACCAGTTGAACCAGACCACTCGATGCCGAATGTGGTGCTTAGCTCTGGACAGTAGGCGACTCCACATTGTTGCGGCAACGTCGTGAAGGCGCTGACGTATACTTTCCCTACGCCAACATAAGTCCACTGTGGCAGATGTATGGCCGTTAATTCGATTTCGTCTTTATTGGGAGTACAGAATACTCCAGGGTCTATAGTATATTCCATTATTGTCTGGCCGATGGGGACGTCGCAGTCGTCGTAAGCTACGAAGATGAAGGTTACTTCCTTGGGGATCATCATTATGTTCTTAGCGGTTATTGTAACGCCTAGATATTCACATGGGGCTAGGAACGTGCTCTTGGGATTGAAATTCTCGTCGGTCGTCGTCACCGTTAGGAGCGTTACTGCGTAGCCGACATCGAAGGGCATGGTGTCCTCCTGCTTCACTTCCTGTATTTTGCAATTGGCATAGGCGAGCCATTTTCCGAACATCTGACCTGTGCACGGCGTTGGTACTCTGAACCAAACTCTAGCGATGCCGTCTTTGTCTGTTTCGGCAGTGCGGTAGAGGACACAGTCGCCGTTATGATCTGTTACTACGAAGGCAACAAGAACGTGCATTACTGGTTTGCCGTTCCACGCCGCCGCGGCGAAGAGGGTTACGTTAACGTCTGGACTCAAAGCGTCACATGGTTCGTCCGGCCCTGCCCCTACGAAAGTTGTGATTTGACCACAGAATCTGTTGGCACTGGTGTAAAGGTCGAAGAAGGCTCCAAGTTTTTCTTTCTGCTCGATTGGTTTCGTTATGGTGCTGTTGAAGCCCTCGTCGTCCCAAACGGTGAGGGTTACAATCGCCGATCCGAGACCGTCGCAATGCATTTGTGTGTTTTTTGTAACGGAAGATCCTGTCAATGTCGCATCACCCAAGACTACCCACTTCCAAGCAGTGATGGCTCCACCGTTGGGCGTAGATTGGTCAAGAAGGCTTACATAGTCGCCTACGTATACAACCGCGGGGCTCCAAGTGAATTGGGCTACTGGGGCACCTACTATTTTGCCTAGGGTCGTGTACTCATAGTAGCCGTCGTCGAAGGAACCTACTGTGATTATGGCTGTACTGGGGTCGTACAGTTCTGTGGTTACAGTGTCTCTAAGAATGTCTATGGCGCAGCTAACAGTATTGTCTGGCGCCGGAGGCGTCGTGCTTGTTTTTTGCGTGGGACAGTATATGATTTTGAATGTCATCCACTCCAGTGTTCCACTGCCGTTGAATGAAGGTGCGCCTAGTGTTGAGAAGAATCCAACAGCTGCTCTTACTTTGCCAGGTGAATTTGACTCAAGAAAGCTATATTGAGATGTACTAGTTGGCACTACTTGACCGGTTCCGGTGACGCTGGTTGACACCAATTCCAGCAGGGTGGCGTTGTAGTCTATAGCAACGTCATAGCCGTAGAGTTGCTGTACGTTGTCGACTTTTAGTTGAAGCGTGAACTCGGTTCCGCTGTAGGTGCAGTAGGTGTCGCTTACATATGACTTTGTAGGTGGATCTATGTAGACACTGTCAGCGGTATACGCGCTTACAGATGGAGCAAACAGAGGAACTATTGAGACAATGAGCATCGCAATCAGAACTAGGTTTAGATATTGCTTACCTTTCATTTTGCTTTTTTCTCCTTTCTCTTTTTCAGCTCGACATGTATTAGGTGACAGTTAGGCAATTTAAGTTTTTCTAAATTGTTTTCTAGAAGTTTCTACCACAAACATCTAGCATTTCAACTTAGAATTGATTGTACCAAAAATCTCGATTCGCACTAATTCTTCTTAAAGACCACTATAGAACAAAGAGATAAAATAAAAAAAAGGAGGAAAGTTGGCGGTAGCCTCAGTCTTTTACGAACAAGGTTCGAATAGGTGGTCGCCTATCTTGATAATGTCTGGTGCGCCTACTTTGTTGTCGTCATTCACGTCTGCGCGAACATTGTAGTTGGGGTCTCCAGGAAGGCTAAACAGAGCGTCTCCGACCTTAATAATGTCAGGTGCACCAACCTTATTGTCGTTGTTCACGTCACCCATGATATTCACGTAGAAGGTGGCGAAACTGCTTTGAACGTTGTCGCATGGGTCATCGTCAACGGCGATTGAGACATTTGCTTCGAGGTATAGGGTATACCAGTGGCATTTTAGAAGCGCTGCTGCTGTTGTGTTCAACTTGAATGTTACTGTTTCGGAGGCAAGTCCACCTAAGCTTACGCCAGTTACGGTTCCGATGATACCTGTGGTGACGTTCTTGAGGGTTAGGTCGAAGGTTTCTGTGACGTTCATTTGATTCGTCACGGTGACCTCTATTCTCAAGGAGTTGCTTAGATACACCCAGTCACGAAGTTGTATGTTAGGCAGAAGCTGGGCCGTTATATCGATAGTTACGTCGTGGTTTACTACTGGAAGCACCCATGGAACTTGGGCATTGGCGTTGTTGGTTGCATCGTCGTCTCTATAGCCTAGTGAAGATACAGGATAGAGACTTGCAACTATTGAGTAGGGTGTGCCTGGTACTCCTACGTTGGGAGGCAGCGAAATGCTCGGTAACCGTCTGTCCCATCCGCCGAAGGGACTGCATCCCCTGAAGGTCTGGACAGCTCCTGGAGCTAGTGGACCTATAACTGCCACGCCGAACACGATTTCGTCGCCGTCAGGGTTTGGAGGCATGTCCGGGTCGGCGAGGAAATAGACAATAACCTTCATCGGTTCAAGTCCTAGGTTCGCCAAGGTGATCTCTGGGACTGCGACTGGGTGGAAGCCGCCGTAATAGCAGGTTGTGGCGTCGAGCATTTTGACGCTGACCATTGCCATGTCGGAGTATGTCACCGTGATTGTGTTTTCGGGGTCTTTGATTTTGTTGTCTAGCCAGTTCTTCTGTTCTTCACCCTCAACAGGATATGCCAACGCGGCAATGACGTAATCCTTTGGATCAAATAATGATGTGTTCCAGTCGAAGGTTATAGTGAGGGGAACACATGGTTCCAAGAGAACATTTGCCTCATTGACGATTATCTCTTGCTCAGCAATAACCACGCCAGATAAGGGTTCTGGGTAGTGAGGCCATATGAAGTCCATGTGGAATGTGTCGCCCGTGAACGCGTCAACGTGGAATTCTTTGCTAACTAGCTCCGGGGCATCGAGTGCCTCAATTATGTGCCACCAAGTGCAAATTTCGGGAGGTGGGCCCTTGGGATCAAGCCATGTATAATACTCGCAAACCGTTAGAACACCTGGGCCTGTAAAGTACAGAAGTTTGTCTGGATTCTCTGCGAAGAGGATGACTCTAACGTCTTCAGGGACTTTGCCTTCGTTGTGAACGGTGACTTTCACTTTTGCGATGTCGCCCTTATGCACTTTGGGTGTAAGTATCGTAACGTCGGTGACCTTTATGTCGTGTTGGCTTCTAACAAGGACTTCAGGGCCGATGTATACGTTGTCATGGGGGTCGTCGTCAACCGCATCAACTTTTATTACTTCAGTCCTTAAGATCCACTTTTCCCCTGCAACTAGGGTGGTGTCCCATTGTATGGGTCCTATGACCTCTGGAACGCAGTGAACTAGTGAATAGGGTGACGAGCTTTGCCATACTGTTATATCTGGGTAAAGAGCCGTGGTCGCGGTGATGGTGACATTAACAAGTTGCGTCACGTCGCCCTCGTTATGAATGGTCACAGTGATGTTTACCAGTTCGCCTTGCTGTACCTCTTCCTCTGCTGTAACGCTAACTACATACACGTCGTGCAGGCCAGGGAATGCGTCGTTAGCGCAGAAGTAACCGTCGTTGTTGGGGTAGTCGGTTTTTACTAGGTTTAAGTCGAGTAGAAACGTGTCGTAGAGGTTTAGGTCACTGCGCCCAACCGCGAGAATCTGGAAAGTGACGTTGCATAGCCGCCCGTTATTACTCGCTCCTGCGCTCGCTCCAATCAACGTGTCTTCGATAACAATGTACCCTTGGGCATTGGCAGTAGCTAGTGGTGTGCTGAAGAATGAGGTGGAACCGGCACCACTGAGCCAATCACCCTCACTGGCTCCGGTGACGTTCAGAACAGTGGTGTTATAGGAAAGTTTAAGTCCCCAAGCATAAGTTGTAGGAGCGTTTGCTATTTTTATAGCAATCGAGAAGGCGCCCCCGGGGTCTCCATAGATATTTCTCTCAGGATCGATCCAGAAGTATGTGCCAACTTTGTTTATTTCTGCGACGGCTGGCAAAAGAAATGCGCCGACGATGAGCAGAGCAATAATTGTTGTCCGCAGCGTTTTTTTACCATGATACAAACTGTCAAATTTCATGTCGAATCCTTTCTCCTTTCTTATTTTCAGCACTAATACATCACACTGACGACATTTAAAAGCCTTATGGAAAAATGTTACACCCTAAAATCGGCCAAAAACTTGCATGTTAAAAGCACGCATACTTTCCAGGTTTTTGCGATATTTTCGCCATAGGCACGGCGCAACAAGTATTAAATAATAGTTTTAATCATGCTATAACATGTGATCACATTGAATAGATACTTGTTAACTCTCATTCCTATGGCGTTGGTGCTGCTGTGTTTGTCCGTTGCTGTCACAGGGGTTTTGGGACTGTCTGCCAATGAAATTGTCGCGAAGCCCGGTCCTACTCCAACAATAGACGGTGTAATAGGCTCTGGAGAATGGGTTACCGCTAGCAATGTGACTTTTAATCAAACCACGGTTTACGTCATGCAAAACGGTTTAGAGCTATATATTGCATTCAATATTTCAGACAACACTGAAAACAGCCAAGATACGTGTGTTATTTTCTTTGACGTAGAACATGATAGAAGCATCGAGTTACAGGCGGATGATTTAGAACTCATGGTGTCCCGTGATGGTAATCTAACAGAGTTTAAGACGAGCTGGTTTGGTCCCCCGCAAAATAAGTACTTCTGGACTGCTACTGTCGTCTCCGGCTGGACTGCAGAGGTTAACTCTTCAAACAACCTGTGGCAAGTGGAATACAACTTCACCTATCCGAAGATTGATGTCACTGCTGGCTCTACCAAGATTCTTGGCGTCGAATTCTTGAGCTATGACCTTGCTTCATTAACGTCATATATGTGGCCTTATACGACCGACCCCCTATTCAACTTCAAACCGAATTTATGGGGTAATATGACCCCAAATGAGTTCAATTGGATTCCAGAATTTTCTAACCCGTGGATTCAAGTTATTGCCTTCATCGCAACCCTTCCAATAGTCTTCTACGTTAGAGCGCACAAAAAGATACACAAATAATCTTCAAGCATACACTACACAGAAAAAAAATTTCGCCTCTCGTTCAATGCCCGCGCTTAGATTTTCCAATGTCTATTTCTAACTAACTTTATAAATGAAAATATGTAGTTATAGTTGCGACAAAGACAGTCTAAGGATTAAGGACTGAGCCAGATGCGCAAGAAAAACATTCTGTTGGTCGTCGCCTCCTCTTTACTTCTCTTATCAATAACCCTGCCCACACCAATCGGCTCACAACTCCGCCTACGAACCATGAAGCCCGTCAAAGCATATTCGAAAACAATCATAGTGCCAACAAACTACACCAAAATTCAAGACGCAATTAACGCAGCAGACCCGGGAGACACGATATACGTGTATAATGGAACCTACAACGAACATGCAATTGTAAACAAAACTGTTACCCTAATCGGAGAAAACAAAAGTACAACAATCATTGATGGCAATGGAACAGGAATAGTTATTCTCAGCAACGCATCTAACGTTGAAATTAGAGAATTCACGATACAAAATGGAGGAGATTTTCAATATAGTGGTGTACTCCTAGGGAGGAGGAGCATCGGAAACACGATTCGTGAAAACATAATAAGAAACAACACTTACGGTATAACGCTAACTGGAACTAATGGATGTAGCATTATCAACAATCTAATAATGAATTGCTCTCGGACAGGTATTCAGATCAAAGACAGCAACAATAATAGCATTCATGGAAATACTATAGTAAACAATTTTTGGGGCGCAGAACTTCTTGTTGAGTCCGCGATTAACAACACGTTCTATCGCAACAACTTTATTGACAACCTATACCAAGCCCAATCCTTCGCTCTAACCACTAATTGGGACAACGGTACTGAAGGTAACTACTGGAGTGACTACACGGGCGAAGACTTGGATAGCGACGGTATAGGAGATACCCCCTATACAATACTATTTGGGACGGACAATCATCCGCTCATGAAGCCGTTTGGAGACATAGGAGACATAGCGCCTCCAGTGGCTGACGCTGGTCAAAACCAAACAATCTTTGAAGGAATGACCGCAACTTTCGACGGCAGCGGATCCCATGATGACGTAGGCATAAAAAGCTACATATGGGCCTTCACAGACGGTACGCCAAAGACCTTAACTGGTATATGCCCCATATATAGATTCAAAAATGTTGGTAACTTCACTGTAACTTTGAACGTCACAGATTACTCTGGCAAATGGGATATAGATACGATGTGGGTCAACGTCTCAGAGGACAATACCGACCCATTCATAGGCAGCCTCTATCAGGAGCCGTTAGAGCCGTACGCCGGAGAGAACGTAACTATTTCCGTAAACGTGACCGATGGAGAGAGCGGGGTTTACAACGTAACTCTTTCGTACAGCATAAACCAAGCGGCGAGTTGGACAGAAATACTGATGATTAACTTGACAGGAGACACTTACGTAGGAGAAATTCATGGACTACCAAACGGAACCAACGTATGGTACAAAATAACCGCGTATGACAACGCTGGAAATTTTGTCGTTGACGATAACGCCACGCTGTATTACGTATACACGGTTATCCCAGAGTTTCATGCGGCCATATTCTTACCCCTATTCATCATTTTCACTCTGGTTGCAGTAATCCTAAGGGTTATTAACAGAAAATCACAGTAAGAGCAGCCAAAAATTCTTTGTTGGAGTTAAAATCAGTTTTTCTCTTGACCTTTAGCCTCTTTCTTTATCTTCTGCAAAAAGTGATGAGTTCCATTTCGCGCGCATACAACACGAAAAAGCTTAAATTCAGATATTACGACTCTTTTTGTTCTAGAGTTTAATGGAAGGTGATGTGAAAAATGGGTAGAGTAGTAGACGGCTACAAACAATTCGTTGAACAGGCAAGCAAAAACGCTGAAGTGAAAGGCCTAGTAACTGGATGGGACAGGGTTGTTCAGTTCGTCGTGGATGGAGACGATGACTTCTACATCGAAACCAAAGGAGGCGCAATTTCGTTCAATTTGGGAGTGCACAGTTCACCCAGTGTAACGTTGAAGGGCTCAGAAGAAGTTTTTTACAAGATGTTGACCCGAGAGCTTGATCAGACTAGGGCTTACTTTGCCAAGCAGTACACGATTGAGGGTTCCATGAGCGATGCCATGAAGTTTGGACGGATAGGCTCTGCGCTCGCCAAGAGCCAATAAGAGACGTAGCAGCGCAAAACATAAGACAACTAAATTCACAATTTGTTCGTCCCAGGGGTTTACCCCCTATTTTCGTTGAGGTGAGAGCGTAAAGCATACTTCTGTTTTCTATTTGTTGTGTAGGTGCTTTGAAAAGAAGTGGCCTGAGCCTCATCTGCTAAACTAAAGTCTGTGTATTCTGAGTTAGAATTGAGCAATAAGATTTTGAACGGGACCGATCACGCGCGCATGTAAATATTTGACAAAGGAATACATTAGATTTATCTTACAGTTCAAACTATCTAATGAAACGTCCAACATTGAACGGTTCAAAGTCTGAAGTTAATTTTTGGAAGCTTCTACGCGTCTTCGAGAACAAAGTCAGGGTAGAAATAGTGAAGTTGCTGTTGCAGTTTGAGATGATATCTTTGTCAGATATCGCTAGGAAATTAGAAGACGAAACAGGTCGGAAAATGACACTCCCTGGACTGCTCAAACACATAAAAATATTAGAAGACACCGGAATAATAACGAAAGAATCTGGAGCTTTCTTAGCAACACCGGATGCAAGGAAAACCATTTACTTCTTGGAAGGAAAAGAAAGAGTTGAAAAAATCTTGGAGCAACTAGAAGGCAACGTAGGAAATCTATTGCTGGCTGGAGCATTATTCAGTGAAACAGCAAAACTGGCGCGAAAGATTCAAGGAACAAGACTTAAACTGGTCAGAGAAGAAAGAAAACGCCTTGAATTTCTACTTGACCAATGCGAATCGGAAAGAGTTTACGATCACTTAACAGATGATGAGAAGAAAAAAGTGAAGCTTTGGAGAATGATGATGACCTTTCTGAAAGAATAGTTAACTAAACCTCACAACTTAGATCTCTCTCTAATTACTCCCTCGATGAAATTAACGACATCTTTCTTTTCAGGATCCGGAAGTTTACCAAGAAGCATATTCGCTATTTCATCAGTGCTTTTCGTGAATTCGTTTTCTCGAAATTTCTGGTATGCCAAGAAAGCTTTGTGGGATCCTACTCCTCCGTAGGACTTTGAGACTTTTGGATCTTCTTTTATCTGCGCTATACAAGGAACTTCAAGGAGGTCTTCAAGGTCTTTAATGAAGTCTTTGGTGAACTTTTCAGGCGTCTTTATCCTGTTCAATACAAAGCCAAGCGGAACACATTTGAGGAAGTATCTACCAAGCCGAATCGTGTCTATAGCCGATTCAACGCATAAAACAAACTCATCTTCTGTCAGAACAAGGATGGAATATTCGCAAACACCCAACGATAAAAAAGCGGCTTCGCCCAGAGGAAACGGAACATCAATAAACATGAAATCTGCCTTTAAGTCCATGAGTTTCTTCGCAAAATTGATGGGATTCATTCCAAAATAGCTTTGCAGTGAAATGCCTGACGGTATTAGAAATAGATTGTCAAATTCCGTGGGATACGTTGCCTCCTCGATTTTCATGTCTTCTTTCACAACGTTGTCAAGCTTAAGATGCTTAGGAGATATATCAAGACCAAGAATCACTTTTAGAGGTTGATTTGGATCTCCTTCGACCAGGACAACTTTCTTGCCTTTCTCGGCTAAAGCAGCACCAACGTTCGCGGTAATGAGGGACTTCCCCACGCCACCCTTTGAGACAGCAAAAGTTATGGATTTCACTCTGCATCGAAGAGTTCTTTCGGTAACGACTTAAAATGTAGGTGGATTCTTAACCAGTAAGTTAAAGATGTTAATGATTGGTAATGCTTAACTTTCTTTCTTTACCCCCAGTTTTTCCATGAGATCTTCTAGAGTATTGGCAGGTTGAATCTTTATTCCATATTTCTTTTTGAATTTTTCAAGTTTCTCTTCGCGTTCGATAACATCTTTTATGAAACGCATGCGTGCGCGTTCCTCATGGCTAACTGGAAAACTTCCGACTTCACGTTCATAAGCTTCCATAGCTCTCTTCTTCTTATTGAACAATCGATAGTAGTTGACGCTAATTGAAAACAGAACAACGCTAATCACCATCAGTCCTAATATTGTCAATTGATACACCGTGATTTGTTGAGACGAAGATGTGTGCAGTATCATTATTTCGTGTTCCGTGGGGTCGTAGGCGAAGTATAGCCATGTATGCGTTCCGTTGGCGTAAACTTTTTTCGAATATGAGGGGGGACTGCCGTCAACTCTGACTGCAAATGGAGGTTCAATTAAGGATTTGGGAATGGAGATGCGGCAAAAGTCTGCTCCATTCACCTTGAAACTTACGGCATTAGTTCCGTCATTCAAGTCGGAGTGGAGCTGAAAATCTGAAATTCTGGAATTGCAGACAATATCAACTACGCAAACTTTCGCTTCCACTAGAACGCTGAGCTGGAGGAATTCCGCCATTAATGGATAGTTGTCTTGGTTGTTTTCATCAATAACGTATGGTGTGTCTCCTATTCCATCCCAATCTGCGTCAGCGTCATCGTAGTCGCTCCAGTAGTTTCCGCCAGAAGGATATCCCTCATCCCAAATGTTTGTTGAGGGGAGAGCAAATGGAAAATTCCATGAATCATCATATACATGATGCGTGTTGTCTATGAGGTCATTGTGGAAGATTTTGTTGAGGTTGGAAGAGTCGAGGAAGATTCCATAAGAGTTGTTCGTGAGAGTGTTACCCACGAGGATGTTATTTACCGAATAGTCTAAGCGGATTCCATGATTGTTGTTTGAGGCGTCGTTATCCAAAAGAATGTTGTTGTCAGAGTCGCCGACGTAAATGCCGTGGCTGTTGTTTAGGAAGCGGTTATCCGATACGATGTTGGCGCTGGAATGGTATAAGACGAGTCCGTTGCCTTTGTTTGAGGAAAAGGTGTTATCCGTGAAGGTGTTGTAGCGGCATTCGTCGAGGCTGCTTCCATCCCCGTTATTTGATATGACGTTACCAGCGAAGGTGTTATGATCAGCCTTGGAGAGGTAGATTCCGTTATCGTTGTCAAAGACAAAATTGCCGTCAAAGACGTTATAGTCGGACCTCCAGAGGTGGATTCCGTTTTCGTTGTTCGAAAAGATGTTGTTGTCAGTTAGGGCGTTGTTGCTACAATAGCTAAAATATATTCCGTACCGGCTGCCATGGGAAACGTTGTTGCGCGAAACCACGTTATCGCTAGAGTAGCTAAGGAAGAATCCAAAGCTGTTGTTTGCGGCGATGTTGTCAGTTAGGGTGACGTTGTGAGAATCCCAAAGCCATATTCCGATTTCACTGTTCCGTATCGCGAAGTTTTTGAGTGTAACGTTGTTGGTTGTTACTTGAACTGAGGTTCCGCTATAGTTCCCATCGATAATTGTGTTGCGGTTGTTTTCTCCCACAAGTGACAAGGCCTTGTCAATGTTCACATGCTCATAGTATGTTCCTGCTCTAACGAAAATGGTGTCTCCTTCGTTTGCGTTGTCTACAGCTACTTGAATGGTTGTGTAATTGTCTGGGACCCAAATGGTGCTTGAGCTGCCAATCAGGTGCTTGCGGAAATAGTTTGGTGCTTTGTTGGAGGTTGCATGTATTGGAACTGAATTGAGCCATGTTGAGAAGAACACGAGAGTGATAACTGCTAGGGCAATGGTTTTCTTCATTCCTACATCATATTTTATAGAGTATGCCGGTTATTTATCGTTTCTCGCGAATTTAGCAAGTTGCTCTCGGTTAGTCTGAATCTTTTGTGTAACGTCTAAACTGGCTATACTTGTCTGTCTTTGCTTGTCTTTTTGTGACCGTTTGGGTTTTGCCACGTCATGTTTTCCTTTTCTTTCCGTTGTTAACGTTTACTTCGTTGATTAAGATTTGCTTTTTGGTTAATTTTTTGCTTTGTAATAGTTTTCCATAAGACTTTTAAATGCCGTCAAAATTCAATTGTAGTGCTGAAACGAAGAAAGGAGAAAGAAAAATTGAAAGGAAAACTAGTCACAGGACTAACGTTGACAGTGCTTTTGGTCACTATGATTTTCAGCGCTATTCCGGTGCGAGGACTACAGAACGAAATTGTGATAGGCCTTGTAGGTCCAAAAGGGTGGATTCAGTGGGACGGCATAAAGGAAGGCGCCTTGCTGGCGAAAGATCATGTCGGCGCAATCAACATTGGCGGCACCGACTACACACTTAGATTCGTTGAAATTGATTCACATGCGGTTCCAACACCAGACCCGGCGGCAGGAATTCAGGAACTGTTGAGCGCATTGGCTGCAGAACCGAATATGCAATATTTGCTTGGGGGCTTCAGAACCGAGTGTATTGCTCCGATGGAAGAAGCGTGTATGGACTATGCGGCGGCAAATGGTCGACCCATATGGATCATTTGCGGTGCAGCCACAGACTCACTCATCCAGCCTGTTGTAACCAACTATGCAAGATACAAGTACATGTTCAGGGCAACTCCAATGGCCTCAGCAGTACTTCTTAGCCAGATTCTCATGATGGTAAGAGGAAACTTGATGCCGGACGTAGGTGGATCAACAATGGGTCTCATCGGCACGTGGCCACAGGAGTGGGCAGTCGCAAACGACACCTTCGGCTTTCCACAAGAGTCCTTCACGGGGCCAGGAAGGCTAGCAAAAATGTACGGCAACCCAGCAGCGAACGCTCTACCAGGTTGGCCTCTGCCCCTCGCCGCTGACGGCTGCCTCGGAGGAGTCAAAGTATGGGTTATGGCTGAGAACCTTGTCTGGTGTGACGCAATGGCTGCGGTATTGGTCGGCAACGTAGGTTTCCCAGAAATTTACCCAGGCGTTCCAAATCCATATCCTCCGCCGCCAGACCCACGTTCTGCCCTTGGGCCCTACGCCTCACTTGCTGGCGTAGGTTTTAGTCGACCCAGCGCAGTGGAAACAAACTTCGGTCCATTCATTGCAGCGGCTGAAGCAGCTGGCGCGCACCTCATTATCCCCATATTCTCGGCTGTAGCTGGAGCCTCCTACACTGTGTCATACGGAACCTTGAAACCCAAGGCATTTTCCTTTGGCATCAACGTAGAATCTCAGGCCAATGAATACTGGGTATCCACAGGCGGTTTGTGTGCGTACGAAAGCTCCCTTATGTCCTTGGGAACACAAAGCGTAATTAACCCATATCCCAACGCTCTGACAGGCAAGAGAACGACCGATGTCTGGGCCGACTACGTAGCCAAGTTTGGACACGGTCCCGTATACACCATGTGGGGTGTCTACGACGCAATTGTTGGAATGGCAGAGGATCTGCCGGGCCTAGGTTCATGGCCTGTGTCCACCGCCACTTTGATAGCACGTCAGGAAGCAACGAGCCGAAACGGAATTCTCGGGTACTTCAAATACACAGACAATCCAGTAGGGACAGGGAACGGGAAGGGCCACGACGTCTACACCGACAAATATTGCAACACGCCGTTCTGGCCACCGCTAAACCCATTGGGCACGGTTGGGACTGTGAGATCCCACATACCTCAATGGCAAAACGGAAGAATGGAAGTTATATGGCCCCGAGCATACGGCCCAGCTGGACCAAACCTGCCATCCGCAAGGGCAACCAAGATTCCATCATGGATGTACAGCCTTGCCGACACAGACTTGTACCTTGACGGAACAATCGATGGGTTTGACATGGGTTCCGTAGGACAGTTCTGGCAAAAAACACCTGCTTGGTATCTGCTGGAAGCTGACATGGACGGCAACGTGTTCATCAACATATTTGACATCGCAAGAGTAGCAAAAGACTTCGGTACAACTGTGTCATTACCTCTACCATAGCTTCCCCAACAGGGGAAACAATCCCCCCTCTTCTTTTTGTCTCAACTATTGACTACAAGCGAACTCAGAGACGCAAAAGACTTATATCGTGCGCGCTAGACAAAATTTATCTTCCACAATATTCCCAGCAAATGGTGAAGAATTATGATCGAGGATATTTTGATCAACGGTGCAATGACAAGTGGAACACTTGCTTTGCTGGCTCTTGGATTTACTTTGATTTACGGAGTAGCGGAGGTAGTGAACATGAGCCACGGTGCACTCTACATGGTTGGAGCCTACCTATTCTTTGTTTTCACCACCATTTTTCCAATAGACTTGCTCCTAGCCTTTGTTCTCGCTGTGGTCTTGACAGGTATTCTAGGTGCTATTATTTACAGATTAGCCATACACCCCGTAGTAGACGACCTACTAGCTTCGCTGGTAATTACAGTCGGTGTAACCATAATCATCCAAGAACTAACCATCATATCCTTCGGTTCGTATCGTAAGCCTGTGCCGTCCTTCGCACAAGGATTCCTTACCCTAGCTGGCGTTAAAGTGCCGAACGCAACGTTCTTGGCCTTCGTAGTCTCGCTAATTCTCTTCGGTGGACTCTGGATATTCCTCGCGAAAGTTAAAATTGGAAAAGCCATGAGAGCCGTAGCCCAAGACCACGAGGTCGCAATGCTGATGGGAATCAACACCGAAAGACTATATATGTTAACAATGGGCATATCCGCCACACTGGCGGCGTTGGCTGGCGTATTGATCACCGCCTCAACCACCAGACTGGCGTATCCACATATGTGGGATACACCACTATACCTGTCCTTTTCCATCGTCATTCTAGGCGGCCTAGGAAGCGTCAAAGGAACTCTTGTTGGAGCCTTAATCATTGGGTACGCTGAAGAAATCTTCGTTACTCTTTCAACTCTCTACTTGCCGGGAGGAGGTTTTCTCAAAGGTGTGGTTGCCATGGCAATAATGATGACGGTTCTCTTACTTAGACCAAAAGGATTGTTTGGGAAGCGTATAGAAATGGAGGAGTGACGATCAGAGTGGTAGCCACCTACTTGAGAAGAGCTTACACGAGTTTTCTGGCGCATGTCGTCGACATTCCACCCAGACTACTTGCACTACTTTTGTTTCTGATTCTCTTGGTTTTCCCCGTAACTAATCCAAAATTCTCGTTTATGTTATTGCTAAGCCTCGCAAACCTATCGGCAATCTTTTCAGCCAGCTGGGACCTACAAGTAGGTCGCACTGGACTAATGAGTCTCGGTCATGCCCTTTTCTTCGGAATCGGGGGCTACGGTGCAGCCATGTTAATCGTTTTTTGGGGGTTCCCAGCATGGGCAGCAATAGCTTCAAGCGCGCTCATCGGAGCTTTGGTCGCTCTGGCTATAGGCTACCCTTGTCTGAGGGTGAAGGGGCCCTACCTGTCGTTGGTAACCATGGCTCTCCCCCTAATTGCCACTGGCGTGGTTTTCTATTTCAAAGACGTGACTGGTGGAGAGAGAGGTCTTTTCGGTTTTCCTCGCCTGTTCCCCTTTCTACCCTACGCACAGCAGTTTCTAGCGGAATATTATTTCACTCTGCTCCTGCTATTTGCCTGTGGAATCGCATTGTATAAAACCGCTAACTCTGGAACAGGCATCGTTTTCATATCTATTCTTGACGACGAAGTTGCATCCAAGGCTTGTGGAATCAACACAACTAGGTACAAGTTAACGTCTTTTTCCATCAGCGCTTTCTTCGCGACCTTGGCAGGCGCCGTCTGGGTCCACCTGCTAAGCGCCGCCAACATTTCACTGTTGACGCTTACCACCTCTTTCCTGCCGATCATCGCAACGATTTGGGGAGGAATAGGAACAATTTATGGTCCCATAGCGGCAGCGTACATTCTGCAAATCGTTGACAGATACGTACTAAACGAAGTATTTCCGATTGAAACCCACTGGCATATGATAATCTTTCTTGTAGTAGTCATCATCGTCATTATTTTTTGGGGAAGAGGCTTAGCAAGGTTTGTAACAGATAAACTTGATGACCTTACAGAAGAAAGGAACTTGGATGAAAGAGGACCGCATATTTGGAAGAAATACAAAAAGAAGAAGGCTTGACCATGCATCTGCTCGAAGTCGAAAACTTGACAAAACGCTTCGGAGGACTTGTGGCAGTTGACAACGTCAGCTTTCACGTCGATGAAGGTGAAGTTGTCGGTCTAATCGGCCCCAACGGCGCCGGAAAAACAACACTGTTCAACTTGATATCAGGTTTCATCAAACCTGATTCAGGAACCGTGAAATTCAAAGGCAAAAACATCATTGGACTCCCCCCCCACAAAATCGTCAACATTGGAATCGCTAGAACATTTCAGGTTGTAAGACCGTTCCGTCATCTACCAGTCATAGCAAACGTCATCGTATCCTTAAAGTCTCCTAGAGGAAACAGAAAGATCGAATGGCTCAAAACCCCTGAACGGAAAGCCCTAGATATGCTGGAGGATGTGGGCCTTACGGAGTTGATGCTTGAACCAGCCGAGAACGTAGGCCACGGAGATTTGAAGCGACTGGAGATGGCCAGAGCCCTTGCCACCGAGCCTGATGTACTACTATTAGACGAACCCTTCGGCGGATTAAATCCCCTCGAAACCGACTTTCTGATGAAATCCATCCAAAGAGTGCATCTAGATGAGCCCACGCGGGGCATAGTCATAGTTGAACACAAACTGTATGCTCTTATGAGGATAGTTAAGAAAGTAATCGTTTTTCACTTCGGAGCGAAGATCGCCGAAGGAACCCCCGAAGAAATAGCCAAAAACAAAAAGGTGATAGAAGTCTACATGGGAAAGGAGTGATCCAACTTGCTCGAGGTAAAAGACCTTACAGTTCACTACGATGGCGCCTTGGCTTTACGCGGCGTTAATCTAAGAGTAGAAGACAAAGAGCTTGTCACCGTTGTTGGACCAAACGGCGCCGGAAAAACAACAATGCTTCGCGCGATATCCGGTCTAGTAAGGGAACATAGCAGAGGCGCAAGAGAACACCCAAGCATGTCAGGCGTCATAAGATTTGATGGAAAAAGAATAGACAAACGCAAAGCGTATCAAATCGCGAAAAGAGGTGTCATTCACTGCCCAGAGAGACGAAGGCCCTTCACCGAAATGAACGTTCTCGAAAATCTGAAGATAGGAGCTTACCTCCGCAAAGATAAGGGTGGAATCAGAAAAGACTTAGAACGGATTCATGAGCTGTTTCCAGTACTCAAAGACAGAAGTGACCAGATGTCTGGAACTTTAAGCGGAGGCGAGCAACAGATGCTTGCCATCGCAAGGGCTTTAATGGCGAAACCTAAACTTCTACTCATCGATGAACCATCACTGGGTTTGGCTCCCATATTGAAAAAAACAGTATTCAACTCCATTAGGGAAATTAGCCAATCTGGAGTCACGATTCTACTTGTGGAACAAGATGTCAGCTTGGGCTTCAGTCTTGCGGATAGAATCTACATCCTTGCGCATGGAAGGATAGCTGCTGAAGGAACCAAAGAAGAATTGATGAACAATAAAGACATCAGAGAGATCTACCTAGGCCTATAAACTATCTTGGAACTTTAGTCTCTTAGACTCAGCATAACGTTTATATCCTTTTTACATATATTCCCTTTGATCAAAATGAAGCAATCAGAGTCTGATAAGGCATTAGCCGAATACGAAAAAAGACCCTGGCTTAAATGGTATGCTGAGGGTTGCCCAGCAGACGTTGAAATCCCTGACAAGTCTATACTTGATTTGATGGATGAAGCAAATGAAAAATTTGGTAATAACGTTACGACAATTTTCTACGGCAACAAAATAAAGGGCAAAGAGATACACGAGTTGTCTCTAAGATTTGCAACAGCCCTCCATGATTTAGGTGTTAGGAAAGGAGACAGAGTTTCCCTACTCCTCCCAAACTGCCCCCAGTTTATGATCGCTTACTTTGGAATTCTCAGAATAGGAGCAGTGGCTTCGGCTATGAGTCCCCTTTATACTCCCAGAGAAATCGAGCATCAGCTGAGCAACAGCGGAACTAAGAATCTGATTTGCCTAGATCTGCTCTATGAAAACGTGGAAAGGGTTTGGGAAAAAACAGGGCTTGAACATGTAATCATAACAAGTATAGGAGAATATTTGCCTCGTAGAGGACGCTTTTTCGGAACAGCTGGAGGAAAAACACTTTCCGTAGAGATACTCCAGAGACCGGGAATCCTATTGTTCCAAGATTTAATTAAGAAATATCCTCCAAACCCACCTAAAGTCGAAATTAACCCTAAAGAGGACCTAGCCGCGCTTCCTTACACCGGAGGAACAACGGGAGTACCCAAAGGAGCAATGATTACCCACTACAACGTAGTTTCCCTTCAGGAAGAGCAGCGAGCCTTCTTTCCCGACATAGAGGATGGTAAAGAAGTCACCGTGGCATTGCTACCTTTCTATCATATATACGGCCAGTCAGTAATCATGCTCACCGGAGCAGTACGAGGCGGAACGGGAATATTGTTCGCCAGGCCCGATTTGGAAGACATCATAGCTGCAATGGAACAGCATAAGGCCACACTCTTTTACGGTGTCCCAACCCTCTACAAATACTTTATAGATATAAAGAGAGCTAGGAGATTCAATTGGAACAAAATGAAATACGTTTTCTGCGGTGCCGACACTCTACATGACGAAGTAAAGAAAAACTGGAATAGATTCATGGGCAAGGAAATACGCGAAGGCTACGGCCTAACCGAAACAACCGCTGTGTCGCATACAAACCCACCTGGCCGAAACAAACCAGGCTCATTCGGCGTTCCACTACCCAACACCCACGCCGCCGTATGTAAACTAGATAAAATTGAGTTTCTTCCGCAAGGCCAAGAAGGCGAACTGGTGATAAGTGCACCGCAGATTATGAAAGGCTATTGGAATAAACCTGAGGCTAACAAGAAGAGCTTCTTCGAGGCAGGTGGCAGGCGTTGGTTCAGAACCGGTGACATAGTAATAATGGACGAGGAAGGATATTTCCATTTCGTTGAAAGAACAAAGGACATGATTAAATATAAGGGATATTCGGTCTTCGCCCACGAGATAGAAGAAGTACTATACAATCATCCAAAGATTAAAGAAGCAGCTGTCATAGGTGTTCCAGATCCTGACGTTGGAGAGCGTGTTAAAGCAATAGTGGTTCCAAATAAAGATTACAGAGGAAAATTGACAGAAGAAGAAGTCACCGAATATTGTAAGAAAAACCTAGCCCATTACAAAGTTCCGAAGATAATAGAATTTAGGGGCGAGGTCCCCAAGACGGAGACATTCAAGGTAGACCATAAAAAGCTGAGGGCAGAACTCTTCTTATTGAAAGAAGAAGAGTGAGTAAACCAGAATTTGCCAGTTTAATAAATTTAAAACCGTTTGAAAAACGTTTACATAGACCTTCGAAATGGCATACTTTAAGAAACACCCTAAGCAAGCGATCAAGTCGTTTCTTGGAGAGGCGTGACAGCACATTATATTCTGTTTACTCTTCAATCCCTGCCAGATACTTAGCAATCTTTTTCTTTTCCTCAAAATCATAAGTAGCTGTAATGAGTATTTCTTCCATCACCGGAGAACCCCCACCGTGAACCCCGGCCACTGCCGCTGCTCCACCTGCTGCAGAACATATCATGTCCGAGATTAAACGGAAGCATCGATGTACCTTTTCAGCTGGAACATCAGCCTTCCTCATAATGTACTTTTCCATGTAGGGTCGTGTCTCCGGACTAACGAAATCACCTTCATAGGGCAACGTTGCTGGCAGTCCTCCAGCTAAATCTGCGAGAATTTCAGACTCGTGATATATATTGACACCGGCGTGGCGTCTACCCACATTTGTATAAACCGTGTCTGGCACAAAGGTCCCTGAAGATGAAGCTTGTGCAGTGACTGCGGAAGCTATACCTGCCGCGTAAACGAGTTCGGCTACGCTGACAAGGTGAGCAAGTTTCGATCTTACATGCGTTTTGCCGGCGATTCCCTGATAGTCTGCAACCAGAGCTGAGGCTCCAGTAATCATGTCTGTCACAGCGGGTTTGCACCCAGTGTAACTATGCCTATGATACAATGCAAACATATGGGCCAACAATCCTCCGAAAGGCGGTGGTTCACCACACATAAACACTCGCTCGTTTGGAACGAAGAGGTCATCAAAGATCACAAAAGAATCCGCAAATCCGTATTCGGCGACCGGAGCTTTAAACTTCTCCCTTGGCCTTGGATTAGTTACGTGGGTAATTAGTTTGACTCCTTCAGCATCCGCAGGAACAGCGAAGGCCACCGAATAGTCAGCGTCGTTCTCGGTCATCATTCGCGTCGGCAAGCAGATTATTTCATCGGCGTAAGCCGCCATGGTGATATGGTTTTTTGCACCTCTCACAACGATGCCGTCGTCCCTTTTCTCTACTATGTGCACGTATAGGTCCGGATCCTTTTGCTGAAACGGTCTCAGACTTCTGTCGCCTTTAACGTCAGTTTGGGCTGCAGCTGCTGTGAGGTCGTTTTTCTGGAAGTATTCTAAGAATTTCAGAAACCTTTTGTAATATTCTGTGCCGAAACTCTGATCCAGTTCGTAGGTTATCACTGAGAGGGCATTTATTGCGTCGCAGCCCATGCAACGTTGGATGCAACCGCCAGTTAGGTGGCAAGCCTTTCTGATCATTTTCTGCTTTGTTAGTAAGTCTTCGGTGCTTCGATTTATGTGGGTGAAGCGGTTTATTTCTTCTCCGGTTAAATGGGATTCTGCGGTAATCAAACCCCTGAACTTCGGGTCTTCAACTAGGCCAAAGGTTTTGCCCATTACACTGATTGCTTGGGTGAGCCGCGGGTCATCACGCCCCACTAGTTTGCCATCCATGTATACGTTTTTCCTCATTCTACACAGTTTTTCAAAATATTCCTCAGATGTCCTCATTTTCATCACCTTGGAGATACAAATCAACTCAGCCGTCTATATAAATATCATTAAAAAGACAACTCTTGGACAGCCAAGCGACTGAGCGATTTGGAATGCTGATATAAGCGTGGAATAACTAAAGAACTTTGAAGTTCGCATGGGGAGTTGGGGGTTGTAAACGTTAAATAGAGAGGGAAAATGATTTAGAGGAATTTTACCAAGTCTTCACGCTTTATTCTCGGTAATTCTTTTTTTATGCCGGCGAGGTATCTAGCTATGTCTTTCATCTTCTCGATGTTGTAGGTTCCCACCATCATAATTGTTTCCATGACCGGTGAACCTCCTCCATGGACACCCGCTACTTGAGCTACCCCAGTAATATCGGAAGCTAGAATGTTTTCAGCGAGCCTGAATGCTCTATGTACATATTCCGATGAAAGTTTTGGATTGCGCATTATGTATTTATTAAGCAAGTCACCAGTTTCTTTGCCATAGAAATCAGCCTCAAGGGGCAAAGTACAGGCAAGACCACCAGCAAGGTCCGCGAGAATTTCGTATTCATGATATATGTTTTCTCCAGCCAGTCTTCTTCCAGCATTGGCGTATACAGGATCAGGAATATACGTTCCAGAGGGCGATTTTACAGCGTTGTGTGCACTGGCTATTCCAGCGGCGTATACAAGTTCTGATAATCCAATATACTTAGATAATTTGTCCCGAACATGTGTTGCCTTTTCAATGTTGTTACATTCCGCGACTAAAGCGGCGGTGCCACCTATTACATCGGTCACTGCGGGTTTACAACCGGTATAGCTATGTCTGTGGTAGAGCGCAAATAGTAAAGCAAGAGCCCTTCCGTATTCCCATTCGCCGCACATGAATACTCTTTCCCAAGGCACAAAGACATCATCAAATATCGTTAGGGATTCTGCGTCTCCAAAATTGGCAACAGGAGCGTCCAATTTTATTCTCTTGTGCGGATATGCTGGGCGAACCACAAGCTTAACTCCCTCTGTGTCGGCGGGAACTGCAAAGGCAACTGCCCAGTCACCTTCTTCTTTAGTTAAAGTGCGAGTAGGAATAGCGATAATCTCGTCTGCGTATGGTGCAATACTGTTGTGTGCCTTGGCTCCGCGAACAACGATACCATCGTCCCTTTTTTCCACAACTCGTAAATATAAGTCTGGATCCTTCTGTTCATGCGGTCTTTTGATTCTGTCGCCTTTCACGTCTGTTTGGGCGCAATTTCCAACTAAGTCATTTTCTTGAAAATATTTCAGAAAGTTGATGAAACGTTCGTAATAGTTTGTATTGTACTGCATATCTATGAGTTTTGTAGCAGTGGATAGGGCGTTCATGGAGTCTATGCCCATACACCGTTGAATACACCCGCCACAACGTTGACAAAGTAGACGAGTCATCTCCTGTTTTTTCAATAAATCTTCTTTACTCTGGTGGATGTGGCAGAAACGGTTGACCTTTTCTCCGGTGATGTGGGACTTAGCAGTGCAGACATCTTCAAATTCAGGATTATGCGCCATGTCAAAGGTTAAACTAACTACATTGATTCCTGGAATTAGCCGTTCATCCACGTGCCCCACTTTTTCACCACCAATATAGACATTTTTCTTCATCTTTTTTAATCGCTCAATCCATTCTTCCTTCGTTTTAATAGCCATAATTTTCTCCTCCGTTTCCGAGATTCTTACTTAATGAACAGAATCTATAATAAACTTTTACTTCTCTGTGCGGCAGATGAATCCAATGCCAGCTAACAACACAGCGCGAGACGTTAAGTAACCTTTTCTCGAAATTCATAATACTGAATCAATTTGCTGACGGCGTTGGCAGCATCTTCTAGAGTTAAGTAAACAGGTATCCCACCTTCCGAGCATCTGTTCTGCTCTTCAAGGAAAACCTGCCAAGAGTGGAGGGATTGACATGAACGGAGGACAGCCGCCACCGGCTTTCCGAGGCTTTTCTTATTCTTTATCAAGACTTCTGTTAGGTCGTGCAAGTTTTTCCTATCCTCTGGAGTTTGAATGCGCCAATCGATTGTCAGATGAACAATCAGTAGATCAATTTGCGGATCAGAAGCCACCAACCTTAAGGTTTCTTCATATTCCGGCACAGCCACTCTATGACCCACAGGACTATCGACCGGATTCTTCACGCTTGTTCCAGCTACAGGGGTGATCTTCTCCAAACGTGCCATAGTGCCCTCCGTGAAACGGGGAACAATCAAACCGGCCTTTTCACAGAAATCAGCAACAGCGACACTAGCTCCGCCGCCAATGCCAACAATTCCCACCCTGCGCCCATTCGGACGAGACATGTAAGAAAACGCTAGGGCAAGGTCAATCATCTCCCTCAAACTCTCAACCTGAATAGCACCGGTTTGATTGAATAATGCCGTCCATATGGCATCTGATCCTGCTAGGACACCAGTGTGGGAGGAAACAGCTCTTGTACCAGCTTTAGTCAGACCTCCCTTCAAAATGACCACTGGCTTTGCCATGGCAGTTTCCTTTAAGACCTTGGCGAAACGTCGACCATCTTTGACTCCCTCGATGTAAGCACAAATGATTTTTGTCTCTGAATCCCACGCAAAATACTCCATGAAATCGGTGCTGTCTAGGTCAGAGGCGTTGCCGTAACTCACCAACTTGCTGAAACGAAGACCTCGAACCAGTCCCATGCGGCCGAAATCGCCAGTGTTGCCCCCACTCTGGGAAATAAAACCCACAGATCCACTTTCTTTGGACCGAAATACCCCGAAATTGGATAATCCTATTTTTGGATGATATATTCCCATGCAGTTGGGACCAATAACGCGGACGTTTCCCGCCCTGGCAATTTCAGCGATCTGAGCTTCCAATTCTATTCTATCCGCTTCCCCGGTCTCGCTGAATCCAGACGTGAAGATATGCACTATTTTTACACCCTTAGCCACGCAATCTTCAATAATCTTTGGCACTCTGTAGGCCGGAATGGCTACGGTAACATAGTCGATTGGGGTAGGAACATCATTAAGACTCCGGTAACCTTTGAATCCTAGGACGTCGCTGCCGTTCAGGTTAATGGGGTAGACGGCGCCATCGAATTTGAGGTCTACTAGACCCTTGAAAAAATGGTAACCAGCCTTGTTTGGATCTGGCGAAGCGCCAACGACAGCAATGGACCTAGGATTCAAAATTTCATCCAGTACATGTCGTTCTTTGATGAGCATCTTCCCCCAGCAGATTAGAAGGTTTAATGACAAAATTCCATAGATAAATCCTTTTCCTTGAAACTTTCTGAAACTAGTTCATCTTTAGAACTTAGCCGAAAACAGTTGATAGGTCTGCCGAGAATTGATTAAAACTGGTTGAGATGAAAAATGTTTAAATAATATAAATGCTGATAAGCCTCTCTTTCTAATGTCGATTCAAGGTGTGAGAAATGAGAGATGTCGCGATAATTGGTATGGGACACACGAAGTTTGGGAAGGCAGAGAAGACGCAGATCGAGCTTTTCGCCGAGGCAGCGATGCAGGCAATGGAAGACGCAGGCGTAGACAGAAAACAAATAGAGGCTCTGTTCATGGGATCAGTACTCCCGATGTTTGAAGAAGGACAAGGGATGACATCGGCATATTCAGTTTCTGAGTTAGGTTTGGGAAGCATACCATCGACAAGATTTGAAGGCGCTTGTGCATCATCCACAATTGCCCTGAGGGATGCTTACATGTGGGTTGGTTCTGGACAATACGACATCGTATTGGCAGGCGGAACTGAGCGAGCTTTAATAATGGGGACACCATTTGCAACAAGAACCTTTGCGATGGGTGGTCATGCGGCAACCGAAGGCCCAGCTGGGCTCACCTTTCCAGGAGTGTTTGCAATGACTGCAGTGCTCTACTCTAGATTTTATGATATACCGTTAGAGAAGCTGAGAGAGAAAATGGCGTATGTGTCAATAAAAAATCATAAACATGGCGCTCTAAATCCTCTGGCGCAGTGGTACCAGAAATATGGAAACTTAAAAGTTGAAGAGGTCTTAAATTCGCGGATGATAGCCGACCCGCTTACGCTTCTGGATTGTTGTCCTTTTTCAGACGGTGCTGCCGCCGTCGTAATTTGTGCTGCCGATATCGCGAGAAGATACACAGATGAGCCTGTCTACATATTAGGAACAGGCCAAGGCTCAGGAGGAGCGTTGGCGAGGTTGGAAGACTTCACTAAGCCAGCATCCAGAATTTCCTCCGCGAGAATGGCTTTCAAAAGCGCGGGTCTCAGTCCTAAGGACATCGATGTTCTTGAACTTCACGATTGCTTCACATCTGCGGAGATAATAGCACTTGAATGCATGGGCTTTTTTGATTGGGGCGAAGCCGCAGACGCAACCGAAGACGGCCAAACCGATTTAGGAGGAAAAATCCCAACCAATATGTCTGGAGGATTAATTGGCAAGGGTCATCCAATAGGGGCTACCGGAGCCTCTCAAGCCTGTATGATCGTTGAACAAATGAGGGGAGCTGCACCCAAAGGAAATCAAGTCGACCCGGTTCCAGAAATCGGAATGACCGACACCTTAGGAGGAGACTTCGGGACGCTTGGCCACATAATACTCGGAAGATCGAGGAGGAGCAAGTAAAAATGGTGGAAAGAGAACCAACGGAAATTAGGGAGCATTATGTTTTAACATCTGCGGACTATGAAAAAGGATTGAAAGAGGGAAAACTGCTCGGACTTAGATGCAAGGACTGCAAACAAACAACATGCCCGCCGATGATAGTTTGTCAGAGGTGCGGTAGCAAAGAACTTGAAAAAACAGAGCTAAGCGGTGAGGGCGAGCTTATGACGTTTACGGTTATAAGAATCCCGCCAGAGGGTTATGAAGCTCCGTATATTGTCTGTCTTGTTAAGACGAAAGAGGGCCCCTGGATTATTGGGAGGCTTGATTATGACACGGAGAAGATGTCTCAGAAATTGCTTGGAAAGAAAGTAAGGGTTAAAGGCGTATACGCTCATGTTGACAAGTATTCAGGCGGAGAGCATGTATGTCCAGTGTTTGAGATTTTGCAGTAACATCAAAAACGGCCAAAAACTACTCACTGTGTTCAAGTATTGCAGTAGTCGTGTCAAGGAGATAAACCGAGGAGTTTAACGGCATTCAGGCATAGAATCTTCTCCTTTTCTTCCTCTGTTATATGCTTAGAATCTTTTATTTCAGCAACCATAGATTCTATGCTGACCACGCCTCCGCCTACGGATGGGTAATCTGAACCAAAAAGAACTTTATCAAAGCCAACGGTCCTTCTGATCTTGTCAACAAGTTTCCTGTATGTAACAACATAGGGTACAGCGGCAATATCAAACCAAACGTTTTCATTTTCCTTTCCTAACTCCAAGGCTTCATCCATCCAGACTCCGGGTACTTTAGCGCTGTAGCATCCCATATGCGCTACGATAACCTTCACCTTTTCGAAATCTTGAACTATCGGTTTCAGATACTTCGGGTTTGCGTCTTGAGAAAAATGCGGTTGCTCCCAGATGTAAGGATCGCATCCTGTGTGGTACGTAATAATTTTTTCCTTTTTCTCGCAATATTCAAACAATTTCTCCATATTTTTCTTAACCGTAACTGGGTTGAAAAACTGAAGCGTAGGGATGAGTTTTATTCCCTTCAAATTGAGACGATCTATCTCCCTTATCTTTTCTTCCACATAGGCTCGGCTTTTGGATAAATCAATGGATCCGAAGCCAACAAATCTGTCAGGGTGCCTTTTCACAAAGCCAGCAACTTGCTCACTATCGATTCTCGCTAATTCAAGAAAAACTTTCAGCTCTTCTATAACTTTCTTTACGTCGAAAAAATACATGTCTAAGAGGCGATTGCGAATCATTTCTATTATGTTAGGTCTATCAAGATCCGTGGGATTCACGTCCAACGCTAATAGGACGGCGACATCTACGCCTGCTTTATCCATTTCCGTCAGCAGATGATCGTCTGTTATGAGCGTAAATGGATGAAGGTGGATGTCTACAACTTTCTCAGCCATCCATGTTAACTCCTTCCCTGATTTTCTACTCAATATAATTTATCACATGACAATAAGTCTTCTCTAATAGTCAGGGCGCGCCGCCATTAGAAGCTTCAAACTTGATACACTATTGGGAGCCTGAAACAAGGGCACGTGTGATTTTAGGATATTTGCTCAGCGCTCCTAAAGCTCTCACGCATCGTTCGATGGACGGGTAAACAGGAACCTTGATATCTTCTAGTTGTTTAGTCCACAAATCCACCATGTCCTTAGAGCCTATCAGATTGACTGCAAACGGTTTATCGGGATATTTTTCTTTGATCTCTTTAATGGAGCCTTCAACATCAAAGGCAAACATTGGTGACGAAGGTAAGACACATAC
>Ga0224506_10000540_pt1 | contig 31401 bp, 25 predicted proteins | sample SF_Jan12_sed_USG_2_FD_169108 | JGI IMG/M metagenome (GOLD analysis project Ga0224506, IMG submission 169108) | Sediment microbial communities from San Francisco Bay, California, United States - SF_Jan12_sed_USGS_8_1 | ecosystem: Environmental > Aquatic > Marine > Sediment | place: USA... | reverse complement strand
AATCTTACGCGATTTCGTGCCTTTGACCATAAATTCCATAGGCTGCAACACCAACCTGTCCCGCCAAGGCCCGAGCCTCCCACGTATGACTTTCATCAAATTCTTGGCAGCCTGTATGAATATCCTCCCCTTGCCAGGATGTTGGGTCTTTGCGTGGATCTCCGGATTAAGCTGTCTCCAGGGCAATCCCTCCCCCCAGCCGGAATGTTATGGGTTCGGCCCATCACAAGTGATCCTTCGCTGGACACACGATTTCTTTCTCCAAGAACTGTCTATGTGCTTGGAGGGCCAACAGGGTTCATGAGCCGTCCACAAGATCCTTCTGGCGCCACCGGGCAACGTTCGAGCGGTTTGCAGTTGGAAGATGGCATGCTGAAGCTTGGCGCAACGATGACGATAGAAGGGCGACAGAATGTGCCAGTGTATGATGTGGTTCCAGGCAATGTGGATGAAGTCGTCAAGCGGGTCGAGGTGTTTTCTTCAAATCTGTTGCACCGGGTTGACGCCAAGCTGAAAGCTTCTGTTCGTTTGAAAACATCACGTCTTCAAATCGCGCCTCGATCAGCTCTCACCAAAATTCAGACCACGAGTCTACAACGAATCATGAATCGACCCACGACCTTGCCGGCTGGGCGGTCGAGTGGTTTGGGTATCGCCCATAATACGCGTGATGAATATTTAGATGACCTTCTTGAGCAATCGAGTCATAACAATACTCTTTTGGAAAGCTCGAGGAGTCAAGGTGGGCGAGGGGTGGTTTTGACCGGAGAGGATTTGGTTCGTGGATTTCGTATTGATGTTCGTGAAGTTCGCCAGGGTGCTGGTGGGGCACCGGTGTTTACTTCCTGGCGATCCTTAAGCTTCCGACATGGGACCTATCATCTGTTAGGAAAAAATGCGCCGCCCCCTGGTAGCCCGCTGCCTGCACCATTTTTGACTCAAGATGATGAAGGGTGGATTTCCTTGGGCATGACGGAAGAAGAAGGTGATGAAGTGGGTGGGGCGACTGCGCCAAAACGGTTGATTGTGTATGAATCCCTCTTCCGCTGGGACGGCTGGAGTCTTTGTGTGCCGCGTCCGGGAAGACATTTGGGGCTTGATGACAATCCCAACGAAGGAACCGGGGAGCGGAGGCCGATCCTTTCCTCGATGCAGGCCTTGTTTAGTCCTGTGCCCGGCACGCTTCCTCGTTTGCGATTTGGTCGGCAATACCAATTTCGGGCTCGGGTGGTGGATCTTGCAGGAAACAGTTTGGCCGTCACTGATGTTCCATCCCCTCATCCAAGCTTTTTAACTGATATCAATGATGAAGATAGTCATTATCTGCGGATGGAACCTGTTCCCTCTCCCACCGTGCTCCTCACCGCTCCTTTGTTGGGTTCTCAGCCATCCCCCAAATGGCCAAACGGCGAACCCCTTTCACCTGGTGAAGCCGTTGATCGCTTGGTCTTCCGGTCCATGAATGTCGAAACGCCTGGAGATCCCCGAGAAGGATTGGCTGCGGGTCCGCCTCCTCGTCCCCCTTCACGGCACCTGGTCCCTCCTAAAATTAGTGTTGAATTAGCCGAACAACATGGCATGTTCGATGATCCTGGCAGCAAAACCATGCGGGGGAGTGCTGCGTATCAGATCATGATTAATAAGGATGGAGATTTATCGGACCTGGTTCCAAAAGAACGACGTGCCACCAATGGCAAGCCTGGAGGAGAATATTTTCCGGAACCTAGTCTGATCGTTCCTTATCTTCCTGACCCAATGGGAGAGGGCGTTTCCTGTTTCATCTATGCTCCCGGAACGGATATTCGTACCGCTCCCCTTATCCAAGTCCCCTTTCCTTCGCAGGGGGAGTGGCCCAATGTCGCTTCTTTCCGCGTACAATTGGAACCCGGAAATGCGCCTGCAAAAATCAGTTCGCCTCATCTGCTTCAGGTATTTGTTCCTCCTGGTGAAGAACGAATTCTGCGGATGAGTTGTTATCTGGTGCATGCCCAACATCCACAATTCGGAAACCCCAATCGTGAGAATCTTTTTGCCCTTTGGAAATGGATTGAGGATAAAACGAATCGGCAAAACCTTGACAATCAAAGACGAACCGTCCAGTTGGGTCGGCATTGGATGTTGACGCCGTTTCATGAAATCGTCCTTGTTCATGCCACTCAACAGCCGGTCCTGACTCCTCAGTGGGTGTGTATAGAAGAGCTGCCAGAAACCAACCTCGGTGTCGGGAATCCACCGGACTGTACGGTTCAAGATCCCCGAGCGGAGTTGGCCCGGCACAGACAGTATGGGGATACGACATCGACTATTGATGGGACATTGGCCATTCATCGTCCAAGTACGGAGGAAATTGATATTCAGGCCGAATGGCGAGAACCAATCGACCATCCCAGTAAGGGAATGACCTCGGAAAATCTTAATGATTGGCTGTATGTAACAGGATCAGCCGCTCCGTTTGAAGTCAAAATTAGTTATGTCCCTTCCCGAGATCCTGGTCCGGTCGTTGCCCGAGGTATTCCGGGGGTGGATGAAGAGGCGGATGAAGAGTTGGAAAATCCCGATGACTTTTCTGATGAACTTCCTCTACAACCTGCCGCCTTTGAAATGCCCGTCGTGCCAGAAGATTCGAATCGGAGGGAACGTGAGAACGCAGGCGATCTATCCGGAGGAACCGACACTTCGGAGGGGAAGGTGTTTGAACGGGCTGTTCCGAATGCACGAGTCAGTGCCGTGCGTCAACCTCATAGCGGGCCCCCACCGTACGATGAACGACCCCATCGTTGTGCAGCCAGTCCTCCGCCACCTCCCCCGGCGAATTATGGGGAGCGATTTCGTTTTCAGGGGCTTCACCGGTTTGGGGACACGAAATATCGATGTGTCTCCTATACGGCTATTGGTACTTCTCGGTATCGGGAATATTTTAGGCCTATGCAGGATGAGGAGACGGTCTTGCTCCAAAACGGAAAATTGCCTCCACGGTGGACCAGATCCTCTCCGCCCATCATGTTAGATATTTTGAGCACTGCCCAACCCGAGGCTCCGAAGGTCTTGTATGTGATCCCCACATTTAAATGGGAAGCCTCCCCTCAAGGACATCGACGAGTCGGAGGCGGTCTTCGTGTCTATTTGGATCGACCCTGGTATTCGTCTGGTGATGGTGAACAACTTGCCGTCGTGCTCTATCCCGATGCCAGAGCCGAGTTACCTGAACAAGCCAAAGCGTTTGTGACGCAATGGGGACTCGATCCGTTATGGGAAGACGGCTCGAGAAATTTCAAGCCTGCCACGACGATTTCCAAGCAACCTGTTCCCCAAGTGAACCAACCGATCTTGAAGCAGAATGTTATTCGGCCTCGGGGGCTTTCTGAAGAACTCGAAGACGAGGTCACATCGAGAGCTGTGAACCCTGCTAGTCTTCAGGCCTCCAAGGCGCAATTTTTGAGACAATACGGAGTCGGAATATCCAATCCCACTCCTGCTCATTTCCGTAATGCGGTCGCTGTTCGCCACGATTTGGGCATTCGAGAAACGGCAAGCTCGAATCGACGAATTCTTAGCAGAGCCGTCCCCCAAATAACGCCTCAGAAAAAGCCTCTCGTCCAAGCTCGGCCTCAAGCATTGGGTCGCCCACCCATGCCGGTCACCATTTGTGCCTTTGACGTGAAGCCCGATATTTCCCGCCAACTCTGGTATTGCGATATCGAGATGGATCCGGGGACTGCGTATTTCCCGTTTGTTCGTTTGGCTTTAGCACGTTATCAAGTCAATTCAATACGCGGCGCTCATCTATCGCCGGTCGTGCTAGCGGACTTTGCACAACTGGTACCTGAACGGACAGCAAGTGTGGTGAATGATCCGAAGGATGCGAACCAAGTTTTGGTGACAGTGGCTGGGGTACCTGGTACGGTAGGTTCTCAACGCTTTTCCCGGATTGAGGTGGACGTGGAGGAAGCCGACCTTGCAGTGGGAGGGGAATTAGGCTGGACTCCTGTTCCACGTCGAGGTGTTGTGACCCTTCCTAGGGTGAATGCCCAGCAATGGACGGGACCTGTCACGCTTCCTCCGCCTTCGGGGAAACCACATCGTCTAGTCATTAAGGAATATGAAGTGTTCAATGTCCCGCCTGAAGCGGATTCATCTCCGAGCCCAAGGCAAGACGAACGATTGGTATACGCCGATGTACTCCCAATTCAGCGATAGGTTTTACTTGCTGTTTGAATGACCCATTCCTCTTTGTTCAGATCGTGATGAAAGACTCTATGTCCTGTTCCCTTCGCTATCTTGTGTTCTGTCTCTTGATGGTGTGCATGGCTTTGCCTCCTGTTTTTGCCCAAGAGGATATTGGGACTTTGAAAAAAGGTATTGTCAAGATTACCTCTGAGTTTTCCAATGGTCGGAAAATCGGGACCGGGTTTATTGCTGCCAAGGGGAAGAAATATCTCTATATTGTGACGGCGTCGCATGTGGTGGAGGGAGACATTGAAGCGCCAAAGAGCATTCAGGTTCTGTTCTTTTCGCATCAAGAAGAAGCCTTCCCAGCCAAAATTGTGAAGAAAGAAGGGGGCGATCCGCGAGGGTTGGCATTGTTGAAGGTCCAAGGCGATCTTCCTAATGATGTGCAGATGTTATCTTGGGACACACAAACACGGGTCAAAGGAGGCGAAGAAATTCATCTCATAGGGTTTCCTCGCATTGGGGGCAATGATTGGGCGGTGACGAAGGGGACCCTTTCGGGTTTTGATGGGCCCGTGCTGAAGTTTTCTGGAGGTGCGGCAGAAGGGAATTCAGGAGGGCCGGTGCTCTATCACGGGCAGGTGGTTGGCGTGGTGATGGAGGTCACCGGGCAATTCGGCAATGCCAAGCCGGCGCAGATTGCGAAATTTACTGTTGAGAATTGGCCGGGATATCCTCGAGTGGCGCTTTCCCCAAATGCATCAGAAGATCCAGGTTCGAATTCCACGGGTGTGGTCTCCTCTCCGCCACCACAAGCCGGGATGGCGGTCTTGGTGATCGAATCCACCCCTGACAAAGCCCAAGTCTTTGTGGATGACGAATATATTGGCAATACCGGCCCAGGGCCGGTGGTCGTGCGGGATTTGGAGCCTGATGAATATGAGGTGATGGTGTCGAAGGATGGCTTTCGGTCTTGGACCCGGACGTTCGATCTTCGTGCTGGCGAGCAACGAACTCTACAGGCCACATTACAAGAAGGCGGGTCTCTTGGCGTTGCGGGCGTTTGGAAAAACCCCTCAGAACCGACGATCTCCTATGTGTTAACTCAACAAGGGAATCATGTCACCATGACCGAAGTGACCACCAATCTCTTGGGTACCGTTGTGACCGCGCAGGGTGAAGGCCAATTGCAAGGCCATCAATTGGAAATGATATATCGTACGGCGTTGGGTACCATGGGCCAATCTACGACCACCTTGTCCGACGATGGGCAACGGTTGATTGGCGCATTCCAAGATTTTTCCAACATGGTCCCCGTGGCTATATCTCTGATGCGAACAGGAGAAACGCCTCCGGCTTTTTCTCCTCCTGGATCTGGGGCTTTCAATTCGATCCAGAATTTTGGCCAATAAGTCCTTCCCTTACAAATGCGTGTTGCTTTATTCAGATATAGTGCTTTAACCATCAAATACGCCGTTCACCCTCACCCCAACCCTCTCCCTCAAGGGCGAGGGGGCTCTGAAATGTCTTAGTTGAAAGTTAAGCCACTATAGTTTTGAAATTTCCGAGCCTGGTGATTGTTAAAAAGGGAGGGAGCGATTCAAGAAGGATGAAGGCGCGATTGGTGGAAAATCTGGAGACAAGGGGAGCACGAGGGAGAGCGAAGGCTTAGGCTGTTCCGGACACGTCTTCTTCGGCTTGGGTGAGAATTTGAGCAAATCGTTTGCCGACAATATTGGTGACCTTCCCCATAATTTCCGTCAGCTCTTGTAATTCTTCGGGCTTCAGTTCTTCTTTGAGATTAGGGTGGAGGCCCCAATTCGCGTTGACCAGTTTCCCATCTCGTTTAATCACCACATGCAGGATTTCTGTTTCGGGTGAAGTGGTGGGAGCTTTTGATGATGAGGTTTCGGCTCCTGAGCTGCCCTGTGCCATAGGTATCTCCTTCATTCAAAACGTCATGAGTGACGATTGTACTGTATTCCGGTTCTGCCTGTAACCTCCTCCGCCCGTCTCTTCTAAAAAATCGATCTTGCTTGTCTGACTCCCAGTGGGAGGGGTACATTTCTTCTTGCATCGGATGGGTTTATCTCTGGTCTTTCGCAACATCATTAGGAGTGGCTGGGCATGAAGGTCTGAGGGCGGGACCACTCCGTATTCACATTTTGAGGGGGTAGGCGGGTATGGACACGAATCGGCGTCGATTTTGGGACAAGATGGATCTCAATGATTTGGCCAGGAATTTTTTTGAAGGATTGTTAATCCTCGTGCCTGTCGCGGCAACAATCTCTGTGGCATGGCTGATTGTTCAGGGGATAGACGGGTGGCTGAATATTCCTATCCCTGGTGTGGGATTTTTGGCCACGATAGCTCTTATCACGTTAACTGGGCGGTATGCCTCTACGGTGTTTGTGCAGAAAATGCTGGATATGATGGAGCGCGTGTTGATCAAAGCCCCATTTGTGAAGCTGCTTTACACCTCGATTAAAGATTTGATTGAAGCCTTCATGGGCGAAAAGCGACGATTTGATCAGCCCGTTCTCGTCTCCCTTTCCCCTGAGGGTTATGCCGAAGCTGTGGGATTTGTCACCCGGACCGACTTGGAGTTTTTGGGGTTACTCAACCATGTGGCGGTCTATTTCCCGCAATCATACAACTTTGCCGGACATCTGTTGGTGTTTCCCAAGGCACAGGTGCGACCGTTAGACGCAGAAAGCGTGGAAGTCATGGCCTTCATTGTCTCGGGTGGGGTGTCCGGGGGACCGCAGGCCCAAGGGGCGATGGTGGCGTAACCCCATCAGGCTAACCAGAATGATTGCTTCCACCGTGTGAAACACAATTGCTGGCGTTTCATTCCTCCTTCTTGACGTTTCAAGAACGAAAAACGGCGGGTTCCGCTTCCCCTTCTCAGGGACTTGCCAATCCAGGCCGATGGAAGTCACCATGAGAAAGTGAATGGCTATTCACCTTGTCGAATTAACATTCACCTATTAGAATAATTATTCATCGATAAGTGAAGTGAATGGTTTTACGAGGATTTCATGGATCAACGATCCCAACGAAAACAGCGTGAATACGAGGCGAGGAGGGAAGAAATTCTCTTAGCCGCCGAACGCATGTTTTCGCAACATGGGTTTTTTAAGACCAGTATGGCGGAAATTGCGGAATCAGCCCAATTTGCTATGGGGACGGTCTATCGATTTTTTAAGAGTAAGGAAGAAATCTATATTTCTTTGGTTGAAGCCAAGGTTGAGGAACTGTTGAGTCTCCTGAAAGAGGCCACCAAGAGTGGGTCGACGGCTCCCGAGAAGTTGCGGGACGTGATTCGGGTGAAATTGGCCTTTGCGGATCAAAATCGTGACTTTTTCCGGATTTATGTTTCCGAATGGAGTGGGTTTGAATGGACGGTGAAAAGCGCGTTTGGTGATCGGGTATGGAAAAAGTATTTGGCTCAAATCGATTTGGTGGCCAAGCTCATCAAGGATGGGATAAAAGCTAAAGAGTTTCGTCACGTGAATCCGAAGGATACCTCGCTGGCTTTGCATGGCATGTTGAATTCTACGATTTATGTGTGGATCTTACAGGCTGGGCCCAAAGAATCACTGGTCGATAAAGGAGAATGGTTGAGCGCGTTGTTTCTTGGGGGCATTGGTGCTGCCAAGACGAACACGTAAGGATAGAAGGCTATGATAATTCGAACACATATTCGCTGGTTCCTGCCTGCACTGCTTGTGGGTGGACTGGGATTGCTAGGATGCAGTGAGGAACAACAAGCGGCCCAACCACCAAAGGGGCGGCCGCCGACACCGGTTCGTGTGGCCGAAGTGGTGAATCGAACGGTGCAAAAAACCGTTGAACTTGTCGGTACGGTCGAGCCGTGGCGTCGAAGTGTCGTGGCTGGAGAATTGGCTGCCCTGGTCGAAAAGTTTCCGGTGGAAGAAGGCATGGTGGTGAAGCGAGGGCAGGTGTTAGCTCAATTACGTACCGATAGCCTGACGATTCAACTTAATTCGGCTGAGGCCTCACAACGTGAGGCCGAAACGCGATATGGACAAGCTCAAAAAGATCTCGAACGCATTAAGACTTTATTCGCCAAGCAACTGGTCACGCAAAAGGAATTTGACGATGCGGTGACGCAAGAAGCGGCCTTGGCCCAACGCTTGGCGCAATTGAAATCGGAACTCTTGCAGGTGCGAGATCAATTGAAAAAAACACGGGTGGTGGCGCCATTCGATGGCTGGGTCGTGAAAGAATTCACCGAAGTGGGGCAATGGATTCAAACAGGTGGACCAATCGTGGAACTGGTTGATCTCTCACGTGTGCAAGTCGAAGTGCCGTTGCCAGAACGCTATGTTGGTGAGATCAAAGTCGGGGCGTCGGTCTCGGCTATCTTTGATGGACTACCTGGGTTCCAAGCACAGGGGAGAGTGTTTTCGGTGCTGGCTCAAGCAGATCGAAATTCCCGAACCTTCCCCATCAAAGTGGAATTGCCGAATGCCGATCTTATGATCAAGAGCGGCTTGGTGTCCCGCGTCATTTTACAAGTGGGAGTGCCGTATACGGCTCTGGTGATTCCCAAGGATGCCCTGGTTCTTCGTGGGGGGGCAGAGTTTGTTTTTGTGCTGAAGGATGGCAGCGTATCACAAGTGCGCGTGATTCCCCTGAATCATGTGAACGATGAGGTCGAAGTCAGCGGTTCGCTTGAATCGGGGATGGTGGTTGTCGTGGAAGGGAATGAACGGCTGTTCCCTGGACAGCCTGTACGTGTGCTTGAAGAGGCATCACCAGCATGAATGTGATTCAATCGGCCATTCGCTATCCAGTCACGACCACAGTGGGCGTGTTGTTTGTTGTGTTGTTCGGTATCGTGTCTCTATTGCGGTTGCCGATTCAACTCACACCGGATGTGACGAAAGAGGAAATTACGGTCGACACGCGATGGAGTGGAGCCAGTTCCCACGAAATTGAACGCGAAATTGTCGAGGAGCAAGAAGAGCAGTTAAAGGGTGTTGAAGGCCTTGAACGCATGTTTTCTGAAAGCTCATTTGGCAGTGGGAAAATTGTGCTACGGTTTCCGGCGGGCACCAACTTGGATGCGTCCCTCCTCCTCGTCTCGAATCGTTTGAATCAGGTGAAAGAATATCCGGAGGAAGCTGATGAGCCGGTCTTGAGTAGTGCCGATTCCTCAGGAGTGGCGGTAGCGTGGTTTATCTTTGAACCCTTAGAAAATAATCCCGTGCCGATCGACAACATGTTCGATTATGCCGAGGATGTGATTAAAGCCCGATTCGAACGAGTGTCGGGTGTGGCGGCTTCAAATGTTCGCGGAGGGCGAGAGCGGGAGATGCAAGTCTTGGTGGACCCTGCCAAGCTGGCGGCTCGCTCCCTCACCTGGGTGGCATTAGCGCGGGCGCTCGATCAAGAGAATCGAGATTTTAGCGGCGGGGATTTTGATGAAGGTAAGCGCTCGTATGTGGTACGGACCGTAGGGGAATACAAAACTCCGGCTGATGTCGAATCGGTGATTATTGCGCGCAGGAATGGCGCCCCGGTCTATGTTCGTGATGTGGCTTCCGTGAAGCTAGACTACAAGGATGCGGAGAATGTGGTGCGGCAGGCGGGAAAGACCTGTATTGCGATCAACGTGGTTCGGCAACCCGGAGCGAATGTGCTTGAGGTGATGGATGGTTTGCGGCAAGCCGTGCGTGAACTGAATGAAGGACGGTTGAATCCACTCGGGTTCAAGTTGTACCAGGTCTATGATGAGACGGATTACATCTATAGTTCCTTGTCTCTTGTTCAACAAAACTTGGTGGCTGGGAGTCTATTGGCGATTGTGGTGCTGTATCTGTTCTTGCGAACGGGGAGTACCACCTTGGTGATTGGGTTGGCCATCCCCATCAGTATTATGGGGACCTTTATTGCCTTGTGGTTGTTGGATCGCAATTTAAATGTCATTAGCTTAGCGGGGATGACCTTTGCCGCCGGCATGCTGGTCGATAATTCTATTGTGGTGCTGGAAAACATCTATCGGCATCGCGAAGCCGGCAAGCCACTTATCCAAGCGGCCTATGACGGAACGGCTGAAGTATGGGGGGCGGTGCTGGCCAGCACGCTCACGACGATCGCGGTCTTCATTCCGATCGTGTTTATTGAGCAACAATCGGGACAACTCTTTCGAGATATTGCGATCGCCATTAGTGCTGGCGTGGGGCTCAGCCTCTTGGTTTCCATCACGGTGATTCCCAGTCTGGCGGCGCGCATTTTGACGACGCGTTCCCGACGTCAGGACATGGTGGCTCATCCAGGGATCCTGAAATCCGAGTTTGATGAATCGGTGTTTGTGGAGGAGGCGGGAACTCCTCGATCTTATGGCTTGGCAGATCGTATTGGGGCGATGGTGTCGACGGTGTGTGCCAATAAAGTCCTCCGTCTCATGACTATTGTTGGTCTCATTGGACTGTCCTGTGGACTGACGTGGCTATTCATTCCTCAGGCAGAATATTTACCGACGGGGAATCGCAATCTGGTCATTGGTATTCTTCTGCCACCGCCTGGCTACAACTTGGAGACCTTTCTCAAAATGGGGAAGACCATTGAAGCCGAGCTGCAACCGTACTGGTCTGCCAAACCCGGTTCTCCTGAGGAAGCGCAATTGGATGGACCGAGCATCAGAAACTTTTTCTTTGTGGCGCGTGGGCGCATGGTGTTCATGGGTGCGCGGACCAATGATGATGCTCGGGCTAAGGACCTCATCCCGGTCTTGCGTCGGGCGGTGGCGGACCTGCCAGGCGTTATTAGCATTATTACCCAACGGAGTTTGTTTCAACGGGGATTAGGTGAAGGCCGGAATATTGATATGGAAATTACCGGCCCGGATTTGAATACCCTGGTCGGGTTAGGCGGGAAAATTTTTGGGCAAGTCAAGGAGTTGATGCCGGATGCGCAAATCCGGCCGAAGCCCAGCTTAGACCTCGGAACGCCCGAGTTGCACGTGACGTTACGACGTGACCGTGCGGCGGATCTCCAACTGACGAATCAAGAGCTGGGATTTACCATTAATGCGTTGGTTGATGGGGCGAAAGCGAGTGATGTGAAGTATGAGGGTGATGAGATCGATTTGACGGTTCGTGGGGAGGATCGCTATGCCACGCGAACTCAGGATATCGAAAAAATTCCCATCCATACTCCGGGAGGACGACTCACCACGGTTGGAGCGATTGCGGATGTGACGTTGGTGCCCGGTCCAGAACAAATTAATCATATCGAACGGGAGCGGGCGATTGTCATCCAAGTTATCCCACCGTCCGAAATGCCCATTGAAACGGCCATGGCTCAGTTGCAAGCGAAGATTATTACTCCCTTGAAGCAAGAGGGATCCTTAGGTCAACTGTACAATATTCGATTGTCGGGAACTGCTGATGATTTGACGCAGACCTATGATGCCTTAAAATGGAATCTCCTGTTGGCGCTCTTGATCACTTATTTGTTAATTGCGGCGCTGTTCGAAAGTTTTCTGTACCCCTTGGTGATTATCACCAGTGTCCCGCTGGCGGCGGCGGGTGGTTTGCTGGGATTGGCCTTAGTCAATGAGTTTGTGGCGTATCAACCGATGGATGTGTTAACGATGTTGGGATTTATTATTCTCTTAGGCGTCGTCGTCAATAATGCCATCCTCGTAGTCCATCAGGCCTTGAATTTTCTTGATCCTACGCGCCGTGAGGGGAGCGATTCCGCATCATCGACGAGTACCTGGTCGACCGATGACCCCATTAAGGCGATCGCGGAATCTGTTCGTACGCGTTTCCGTCCGATCATGATGAGTATGTTGACCACGACCTTTGGCCTCTTCCCTTTGGTGGTATCCTCGGGGGCCGGGTCAGAACTCTATCGGGGCATCGGCAGTATTGTGCTGGGTGGTCTGGTCACTTCCACACTATTTACGTTGATTTTGGTTCCGGCCTTATTTAGTTTTTTTATGGACGTCAAGAAGGCTGGCGTACGCATGGTGATGTCGAAGCCGGTCGTGGCGGGAAGTATGAGGGAAGTCTAAGATATGGGGATTCCACATTGTGCAAACAACGGCCAGGTGATTCACCGATCACGACAGTCCGGACGCCGGTTGGGTGTGCGGACATGGGTGCTGACGGTCTTGTTCTGTGTCTTGGCTCAGCCTGGGTTCGGTGCGACGGACGAGCGATCCATTCTGCCAACCGAAGCGCCTGTTCTGAAATTAAGTTTGCGAGAGGCCATGGATGCGGCCGTAAATGAAAATCCGACCGTGCGGTTATTCCAAGAACGAATTCGCCAAGCACAGGATGTAGCCAATACCCAATTAGGCGAATTATTGCCCAATCTCTCAGGAACGGTGAGCGGAGCCAGGCGGCGTTTTTTTACAGGGTCGTTTGGTGGGAGTCCTACTGTGGTGGGTCCCAAGGATTTTTATGAAGCACGAGCCTTTCTGACTCAAAATATCTTCAGTCTCAGTCTCATTCAAAAATGGAAGGCTGCCAAAGCTGGTGTAGATGTGGCAGGCTTGGATGCGGAAGTGACCAAGCGGGATACGATGGCGACTACTGGCCTGATCTATCTCGAAGCGCTTCGGGCCCAAGCTGCAGTAGTGGCTCGGACGGCCGATGTGGTTCTCAATAAAGAATTACTTCGGTTGGCGACGGAACGCAAAGCGGCTGGCATGGCGACCAGCTTAGATGTGACGCGGGCGAAAGTGCAATTGGAGAATGAGAAGCAGCGATTCCTGGTGGCTGAAAATCAGCGGGATCGTGCCAAGCTCAATCTCATTCGCTCGATGGGGCTGTCTTTCGACGTCCGTCTGGAGCTTACTGATGAAATGAAATTGGTGCATGTTTCGGAACAATCGATTGTGGAAGCCTTGCAGGTTGCGAATGAAAACCGGACTGAATTGCAGGTGCAGAAGAGGCGTGAGCGGCTGGCTTCCCTGACGTTAAGTTCTGTGACCAACGAGCGGGTTCCGTCCATTCAAGCTTTGGGAGATGTGGGCTTGATTGGGAATCAGATTCCCAATGCACTCACGACAGACAATGTTCAAGTGTTGATGCGCGTGCCGATATTCGATGGGGGACAGCGAGAAGGCAGAATTTCTGAAAGCCGCAGTAAAGTCCGGCAGGAAACTATTCGAACGCAGGATGTGCAATACCAAGTGACTTTGGAAGTTCGTGATGCCCTTCTCACCATTCATTCAGCGAAGCAACAAGTGGCGGTCGCGGAAGAAGGATTAAAGCTCGCACTCACCGAATTGGAATTGTCGCGTGAACGATTTGCCGTGGGTGTTGCCACCAATATCGAAGTCACCGATTCACAAACCCGGGTGGCGCAAGCCCGTGATAATCTTATTGAAGGGTTATTTACCTTTAATGCCTCCCGTCTGAGTCTTGCCCGAGCCCAAGGGCAATTGGACAAATTATAATTAATCGACTTTGTTTGTTAAAAAAGGCGTATGACTACACTCCAACTGAAACAAGAAATTCGTTCGGCGGCTAGTAAGCGGCGCACGTTCGCCATCATTAGTCATCCTGATGCAGGCAAGACGACCTTAACGGAAAAGCTCTTATTGTATTCCGGTATGGTTCGGACAGCGGGGATGGTGGGTGCACGGAAAAATGGGAAAATGGCGACCTCAGACTGGATGGAAATGGAGCAAGAGCGTGGGATTTCCATTACCGCATCGGCCATGCAGTTCCCCTATAAACAGGCAGTGATCAATGTGTTGGATACTCCAGGCCATCAGGATTTCTGTGAAGATACCTATCGGACGCTCACGGCGGCCGATAGCGCGATTATGGTCATTGATGCCGCCAAAGGGGTGGAAACACAAACGCGAAAACTTTTTGAGGTGTGTCGGCTTCGTCAAATTCCTGTGCTGACCTTCATTAATAAAATGGATCTTCCCGGTAGGCCGCCCTTGGATCTGATGGCCGAAGTTGAAGACATTTTGGGGATTCACGCCAGTCCGATTAATTGGCCCATAGGATCAGGGCGAGAGTTTATCGGTGTGGTGAATCGGGAAACCCGTCAGGTCTTGCTCTATACGAAAACGGCCAAGGCGGGTGCGGCTAAACCGGAGTTGACGCAATTATCCTTGGATGATCCCGCGTTAAAGAATCGGGTGTCGTCCTATATCTGGGAAGAATTAGAACATGATCTAGAATTACTCGATATAGCGGGGAATCCATTTTCCAAAGATGAATTTCAGAATGGCAAGGTGACCCCGGTATTTTTCGGATCAGCCCTCACCAATTTTGGCGTGGAACCGTTTTTTGATGCATTCGTCGAGATGGCGCCTCATCCTCATGCCCGGATCGCGGATACCCCGGATGGGCAGGAGCAGGCCATTGATCCCGTGGATGTACCGTTTAGTGCCTATGTGTTTAAGCTGCAGGCCAATATGAACCCGCGTCATCGCGATAGTACGGCATTCATGCGCGTCTGTTCGGGAAAATTTGACCGAGATATGGTCGTCAAACATCACCGCACAAAAAGTGAAGTGCGATTGTCTCGGCCGCACAGCATGGTGGCCAAAGAGCGGAATACGGTGGATGTCGCGTACCCTGGCGATGTTATTGGAATTATTAATACCGGAGCGTTTCAGATTGGTGATACCATTTCCTTAACAGATGGCTTCAACTATAAACCACTCCCACAATTTCAACCGGAAGTCTTCGCACGGGTACGTCCGACCGACACCACGATGCGGAAATCGTTTGATAAAGGGATTGAACAACTGGCGAAAGAAGGCACCATTCAAATCATGCGGAGTCTGGATGGGTTGGAATTTTTTGTGGCGGCTGTTGGGCGCCTCCAGTTTGATGTCTTAGAGTTTCGCCTCCAAAGTGAATACCGCGTGAAAACCATTGTCGATATGTTGCCCTACGAATCCAGTGCGTGGCTCGTAGGTGATGTGGAGACGTTTAAGCCGCCTTCAGATGCCCTAGTCGTGAAAGATGGTCAGGGCCGAGCCGTCGTCCTCTTCCGCTCTTCATGGTCAAAAAATTTCGCGAAAGAACGGAATCCCCAACACGACTTCAACGATATGGGATAAATGCTGGAATATTTTTAGGGGTCAGACTCGAAAAAAATAAACTCGCTTGTATCGGGATAGGTGCGCTGAAGCCTACATTCGCATCTGACCCCTATGGGATGAAGGTCTTGTAACGGTTGTTTGGGAATTTAGACTACACATAAGCGGAGTCGCTATGGGGTTGATGGCTAACCAAACGGGATTTCTGAAGTCCGATAGGGAGATGGGAAAATGACAAAGGAGTCTATGAGGATTTTTCTGGGCGTGGTTTTCTTTGGAATAATCGGGGCCTTATTGTATTTTGTTCCCCTGAGTTTCGCGAAAGGTGGTCAAGCGCCTGAAATAATCAGTCCGACATGGATAAACTCAAAGCCACTTCGGATGGAAGAACTGCGAGGCAAGGTGGTGATGGTGGAGTTTTGGACGTTTGGGTGTTGGAATTGCCGCAAGATTGAACCCTATGTCAAAGGATGGCATCAGAAATATGCCGACAAAGGGTTAGTTGTCATTGCGGTTCATTCGCCTGAGTTCAGTCACGAAAAGGATGTAGAGAACGTTAAAGCCTATGTGAAGAAAAATGGGATTTCCTATGCCGTTCCTATCGACAATGATTTCCTCAATTGGCGCCGCTATCAAAACCGGTACTGGCCCACGTTATATGTCATTGATAAAAATGGCACCATCCAATACACAAGGATTGGTGAAGGGGCTTACGAGCAAACCGAAGAGGCCATTCAACGTCTTCTGCTCGAACCTGCCTAGTAGAAAATTTTTGATGGAGTTCGATGATAGCTATTGATGTGAGGATATCTATGCGGAGCGGATTTCTCTCAACACTTCGATCATCTCAGAATGAATATGGCCGTTTGTGGCCAGGACTGTGCTGCCATAGATGGAGTAGGGTTTGCCTGCGTAGTCTGTGATTTTTCCGCCTGCTTCCTCTACGATAACTTTTCCTGCTGCCGTGTCCCAAGGTTTGAGTTGTAACTCCCAGAATCCGTCGAGTCGGCCACAGGCGATATAGCAGAGGTCGATGGCGGCGGTGCCGGTACGGCGCATTCCGCCTGCGCGAATGGCGAAGGCAGAGAATTCTTTGAGGTTATTATCTGTGGCGGTATGAATATCGTAGGCAAATCCTGTCACCAATAAGGCTTTGACTAGTGTGGGGGTGGCTGACACGTGAATGGGTGTGCCATTGAGCGTGGCGCCGCGCCCTCGTTGTCCCAAGAAGAGTTCATTTCGCGTGGGATCATAGATGGCTCCGATGATGCACGTCCCTTCGTATTCCACCCCAATCGAGACATTATACATGGGGAATCCGTGGGCAAAGTTTACGGTTCCGTCGAGCGGGTCGATGATCCATTTAATGGGATGTTGAGGAATGTCTTGTAAGCCCTGTTCTTCACTTAGGATTTGATGCTCGGGGAATGTCGTTCGGATGGATTGAATGATGGCTTTTTCTGATTGCAGGTCGGCTTCGGTGACCAGGTTAATGGATTCACCTTTTGACTCAATGGTAAAGCCTTTTTGCGCGTAGTCTTGAAGGATTGCACCACCTAGCCGAGCCGCTTGTATGGCCGTGTGTGTGAGATCGTCGATGTCGTTAGGAGAGAGCGTCATCGTGTGAAGGGGAATTCAGAAAATGATGAAGCGGTTTTGAAAAAAAACACGCCGGGAGCAGGTGGCCCTACCCCCGGCGGTACTGCTGGTGGGACTGTCAAATTACTTTTTTTTCGTTGCGGCCTTCGCCTTTGGTTTCGCGGCGGCGGCTTTCTTTTTCGGAGCGGCTTTCTTTTTCGTTGCTGCCAATTCACTCACCTCCTCTCCCATAAGGGAAATTTTGAGTCTCTACCCGGTTAGACGGCCTTGGTTAAGGCTTTGTCGTGATTAACTTCAAATGTATTGGGCCCGACTTTGCGAAAACGAGAATCTCGCTTGAGCGAGGTGGCAATGGAGGTCACTGGCGTTTTCCCCCTGATGGGCATTCCCCCCTCTTTAAGCCGCTGAAACAAATCTTTCGCATGGAGTGGGCGACCTACCTCTTGCAAAACCATGTACACCGCATCGGGGACGCTTCGCCCGACATACTTACTCCGCCCCAGGAGAATCTCCCGTGATTTGGTCGCGACATCGGCGTCAGATGCCGACACCTCCCCCTTTTCGTGAGAGGCAATTTGGAACGAGAGGCTGGCCAGTTTCGCTTTGTCAGCTTCCACTCGATACAAGGTTTTTGCCAGCTCCAGGTATTTCTCAAGCGTTGCGATTTCATCACCTAATTGCTCCCGCTTCTTTTGAAGCTCCTTGCGCTTGCGTTCGTAGACGCTGATTCGTTGTTCCAGGCCTCCAAGGATATCTTGAAGTTCATCATCTTGATTCTCCATCTTTCATGCTCCACCATATGTTGATTTGAATTTTATTCATGTTTTAAAGCAAAGTCAACAAGCAAGCTTTAATTTTGATATTTCATGCCTATCTTTTTGCCATGATACAAATCGTGATTTTACGGAATGACGTGTATGGTTTGTTTATCTAGTAGTTGTGCCCTGTGGCACTCTTGAGAGCCTGACATTCAATTAGTAACGGGTTCCATTCTCCATCATCAATATATAGTGGTATTAGGACATGATTCTGAGCATGATAGATTGGTTGTTGGCAGTTATTTGCTTTACAAGCAAGGCAGGTTCTTGATTGGTTATGAAAATGATGCTTTGATTTGTTGAAGCTTACTTCTGGCCAGAGTTGCCGGTTGTTTTTTACGGAAATGCGGTTAACATATTCATGGTCTTTTTTTCTTTAAGGATTATCTATATGTAGATGAGTGTAATTGCTTAGGCCAAATTTTCATTTAGGACAAGGTTTTCCCGGAAAGAGATTGGTTGCGTGGGCTTAGGGAGATGCTATGATCGTGCAGTGCTTTTTTAAATCCTTTTAGCATGAAATGCCAATGATCAAACCCCTGGTGAATCTTCTCGGTCTCAACGCCCAAGAATTGGGTCAATTAGTGCAGGATCTTGGCTGGCCCCGCTACCGCACTCACCAAATTTTACAATGGCTTTATCAGCATCGGGTGCCAGCGATTGAGGGCATGACGAATGTGTCCAAAGCGGATCGTGAGCGGTTGCAACAGGTGGCAACGGTTTATCGCGACGAACAGATCTCTCGTCGTATTGCCAAAGATGGCACAGAGAAGTTTTTGTGGCGGCTGGTCGATGATTTGGCGGTTGAAACCGTGCTGATTCCGGAGGAACGACGGCGGACGCTGTGTCTCTCTTCCCAGGTCGGATGTACGTTGGATTGTGGATTTTGCCTGACGGCGCAAATGGGGATTAAACGGAACTTGCGTGCGCCAGAAATTGTTGGTCAGGTGTTGAACGTCCAAGCGCAACTACCAGAAGGAGATCATATAACCTCGATGGTCTTTATGGGAATGGGTGAACCGTTGATGAATTTTGATGCGGTTGCCGAGGCCATTCAACGTCTCACAAATTTGGAATGGGGATTAGGCTTTTCCCCTCGACGGATTACGGTCTCGACGGCAGGATGGATTCCCCGTTTCCCGGATGTTCGGCGTCTCGGCGTGAACCTAGCCATTTCGTTGAATGGAACCACGAATGCCCAACGTGACTATCTGATGCCTGCCGTCAATGGCCGCTATAACCTGGATGCCTTAATTCAAGCGTGTCGTACATATCTCGAAGATTCTGAGCGTCCTCTGACCTTTGAATATGTCTTAATCGCAGGAGTGAACGATTCAGTGGAGGATGCGAATCGTTTGGCTTCATTGCTTCGTGGACTACGCTGCAAAATTAATATGATTCCTTTTAATGAGTTTCCTGGTAATCCGTTTCGGCGTCCTCGTCCAGAGGATATCGATGTGTTTCAACAGACGGTTCGTCGTCGGGGGCTTGATGTGTTTTTGCGAAAAAGTCGAGGAGATGATGTCTTGGGGGCCTGTGGTCAATTGGGGCGGTCAGCCTCAGAGGTCCTAGAAGGAATGCCAACTCGTTCGAAACAATCCCTGCCAATGTATGCTGAATCTTGAGCCAGCCTTACAACATAAATATGTGACCCTCCAGAAGATCTTCCAGGACCTGGGTTCGGTGGTCGTGGCGTTCTCTGGTGGTGTGGATAGTACGGTCGTATTAAAGGTGGCTGTGGATGTTCTTGGAGCGTCGGCCAAGGCCGTCATTGCCACTTCCCCCACACTTCCGGCCAGTGAGTTGGAGGATGCCCATCGACTGTGTGCGGATATGGGTGTTCAGCTCCAAGTGGTGGAAACCGATCAGTTGAAGATTGAGGCGTTTGTGCGAAATGATGCGACGCGCTGTTTTCATTGCAAAACCGATCTGTATCAGTTGTTATCCCGTATTCAGCAAGTGGCTGGTTCTCAGGCGATCGTCGATGGAACGAATGTCGATGATATGGGCGAAGACCGGCCAGGCATTCAAGCGGGGAAACGTTTAGGCGTACGAAGTCCTTTGTTAGAAGCAAGCTGCGACAAGGCCGATATTCGCCATTTAGCGCAAGCCTTGGGTTTAGCAAACTGGAATAAACCGGCTGCCGCATGCTTGTCGTCTAGAATTACCCGAGGCATCCCAATTACCAAAACTGCCTTGTCTCGCGTGGAACAGGCTGAGGCGTATGTGTTGTCTGAAGGCCTGACTCAAGTGCGGGTTCGCCTCCATGGAGAAACAGCTCGAATTGAAGTGGGACCATCAGAAATTGCGATGCTGACTGAAGAAGCGCGACGTACGCGAGTGCTCAAGGCCTTAAAGGAAATTGGATTTCAGACCGTTACTGTCGATTTGGAGGGCTATCGTGCTGGTGGAGGAAATGAGGAAAGCGTTCTTGGTGATTCAAGGGGAGGAAAAAAGAGGGAAGTGTAACTTCCCTCTTTGAGATATTTTGTATGATGGGTAGCGGACTTCTCGCCGAAGGGAAATGAGCCAGTGAGGCTTCTGGCTGTGAACTTTTAAAATGGCTAGTTCTTGGAATGCGCGACAACTTCGGCTAATGCTTCTTTGGCAAATCGACGATGATCGTCATCCGATAAACTTCGGCCAATGACCTTCTCAGCCACCAAAATTGCGAGATCAGCTGCCTGCCCCTTGATGTCTTCCACGGCCTTTCGCCGTTCACGTTCAATGTCTTGGGTCGCTTCTTCTTTGATGCGGTCCGATTCTGCCCGAAGTCGTTGCTGGTTTTCATCAAGCAGCCGCTGGGCTTTTTGTTTCGCTTCCGCCATCAAGGTTTCAGCCTCTTTTGCCGCAAGCTGGAGCTTGGTTTCGTATTCCTGTAGCCTTTGCTCTGCTGTCGCGCGACTCTGTTCTGCCTGATCTAAACTCTCCCGAATCTTTCGTTCTCGTGTCTCGAGCGTTTCCAGAATCGGGGGCCAGGCATATTTATAGAGTATCCAGAACAGGATGCTGAAGGACAGCACCTCCCAGAAAATCAGAGACGAAAAGAAATGTGAATCAAATTGTGGCATAGCTCAGTCGCCCTTTACCCTTTGCCCATAATGATGAAGGCAATGACCAGTCCGTAGAGCGCGATCGCCTCGACTAATGCGAATCCAATCCACATATACTTGCCGACTCGAGCTTCCGCCTCTGGCTGACGAGCGACGGCTTCGATCATCTTCCCGAAAATATACCCGATGCCAATACCGGCACCGGCAAAACCCGCGGCCGCGAGGCCCATTCCCAAAAGTGCTGCTGCTGCAGAATCCATTGTAGTGTTGTCCTCCCAGTTTAAAAGGGACTAATAGTAAAAACGAACTTTCATGACTCGAACGCGATTAGTGCAGATGAATGGCATCGCCAATATACACACACGTTAACACGGTAAATATATACGCCTGAATAAACGCAATGCCCACTTCTAGGCCATACAAGACGATGGTGAACGAAAAAGGCAACCATCCAATGAGGAGCCCGCCAGCAATCGTCAATCCAAATAAGACTCCGAGAATCACGTGGCCAGCGGTCATATTGGCAAATAATCGCACAGCCAAAGAGATGGGTCTAGCTATTTGACTGATCAATTCAATAGGAATCATTAATGGCAAAAGCCATCCAGGGGTGCCAGGTGGGACAAGTATCCCTAAAAACTTTGCTCCATGTAATTGGAACCCGATGACGAGGCTGAGGGTATAGACCCCGAGGGCGAATACACCCGTGGCGACAATCTGACTGGTCACGGTGTAAGAGCCTGGAATTAATCCTAAAAGATTGCAAAATAATATAAAAATAAACAGCGCGCTGATAAGGGGAAAATAACGCATTCCCGAAGACCCCATGGTGTCCTGAATAATGCCTCGAATAAATTCAACCAGTAATTCCCCCAAGCTTTGCAGCTTCGATGGGACAAGGGACTTGGCCGCTCCTGCCTTTATGAGGAAGAGGGAGGCGAGTCCCACCACAATCCACATCAGCAAGACGGCCTTGTTGACTGAAATGTCGAGACCGAAAAGCGAAAGCGGGATGAAATTATGAAGTTCGAAGGGATGTAAGGGATCTTCCAAAGCGGAACCTTGTTTTTACTTCTTATGTATTCCACCGCTGGGCTGCGCGGTAGGCGTTGCGAATTCCAGTGATCAATCCTAAAGCTAAACCAACTGCTACACCCCACGGTGTAGAATCTAGCACATATGAATCAACTAACCATCCGAGGAATCCACCGACGATAAGGGCTGCAAGCAGGTCTGTTCCCACTCGCATGGCCTGCCCCAGTCCCGAAAATAGTGGATCCTGAGAAGGTGCCATGTGTGAGACCTGCAAGGCGAGTCGTTGGAAGGGGTCACATTGAAGCAAAAAATCATAAATCTTGTCAAGGAAAGACGTCGTATAATTTATGAGATATGTTACAGTATGGTCGGTGTTAAGTCTTGTGAGTGAATGACAAAAAAAACGGGAATTGCTGTCAGCCTGCGTTCTATTTTTCTTTGGGAGGATGAAAACAATGGTGAAAGGCATCGTATTTGTTCTCCTGCTTCAAATCTCGGTGGGTGGAACTCTGGCTTGGGCCAATCCTACCGTGGATGAGCTGCCGGACGTCACTGAAGGCGTGGTTCCGATTATCCAATATAAACATGCCCAACCTCTTTCTGGATCGCAGTTAACCTCGGTGAGTGAGGTCGAGTTTATTGTCACAGTGAAAAATAAAACTGGCGATCCCGTGGTTGCGGATTCCTTGATTCTGGTTGTGGATACTGTGAGAGAAATAACCGGCGCTGATATTTCGAATCGGGTAGAAATTCAATCCCCTGATGGGGTGTTGGCCAACGGCAAACCGTTTTTTCGTATTCCCAATTCCGCTCAAGAGCTCGGTCCCTATAGTGAAAGCGAACCAGTTACTATACGGGTGAAAAATCCTGACTATCTTCGGTTTTATCCGCCAAATATTCGGGTGCGAGGGCTTCGTCGTTCACCAGGAGAGGCGGTGAAGGGTCTCTTGGAATCCCTGGTACAAAAAGGAGTTTTAGCGCCCGAAGAAGCCGCGAATGCCATGAAGTTGACTGCTCCTACAGCTCCAGTTCCATCAGATACTCCCTAACACGTTGTCTGTTCTTCCTACCCAGACGGAAGGGGGGATGGATCACACCTTTCCCTCTCCGAACATCTTTCCCCTGGTGAAGCAATGTGGGGTGGTCTATGAAGATCCCTTTGAGTTGTATGGGCGGGTCACTGGGTATTCTCCTCACTCGTTTTTCATTGAGCATGATGATCATCACGGGGGCGTGCCTCGCCGTTTCTCTTATTTGGGGTGTGATCCTTATCAAGTGGTCAAAGGGAAAAACGGCTGCGTCCAAATCTCTTCTGGGGGTGGGTGGGAGGAGCGAGACGAAGACCCATTTTCGTTCTTGCAACGAACGTTTGTAGAGCACCCGCTTGGTAGCGCACCTTCTTTTCTTCCCTTTCTGGGGGGGGCAGTTGGATGCCTGAGTTATGACCTAGCCAGGACCTTCGAGGTTTTTCCGGACCATGCCGTAGACGATCTCCTATTCCCGGATATCTATTTTCTTTTTGTTGAAACCTTTGTGGTCGTTGATCATCAGATGGCGGGAGTCTGGCTGGTTTTTTCGCCTTCTCCGGAACGGTTAGCAAATGAGAATTGGGAACATCTGTACCGGGAAGGACAATCTCGTGTACGGGAATTGGAAGCGAAGCTGAAATCCGTGGACCTCCTTTTTGGTGGGGAAATGGCTGGCCCACTTTCTCTCCACATTCATGAGGGGCAATCGGCTTCTGCCTATCAAGATCGTGTGCGCGAATGCCAACAATTGATTGCCGATGGAGATATTTACCAAGCCAATCTTTCCCATCGATTTCAAGTTGAAGGCATGATGGAACGGTTTTCGTCACAAGCGCAGGCTGGCGCCACTCTCTATCGCCAATTACGGCGTATGAACCCCTCTCCTCATTCGGCGTTTCTTGTGCTTGAGTCCGATGTCATTGTGAGTAATTCGCCAGAGCGGCTTGTTCGGCTTTCGGAGGGAAATGCTGATATGCGGCCCATTGCGGGAACTCGGCCGCGAGGGCGAGAGACGGCGGCAGATCGACGTCTCGCTGAGAACCTGCTTTCCGATGCAAAGGAACGAGCCGAGCATTTGATGCTCGTGGACCTTGTCCGTAATGATTTAGGGCGAGTCTGTCGTTATGGATCTATTCATGTCGATGAGTTTATGACGGTGGAGCGGTATTCCCATGTCATGCATTTAGTCTCGCATATTTTCGGACAACTTCGGGAGGGCCACAACGGATTTGACTTGATTCGAGCGGTGTTCCCAGGTGGCACAATCACTGGAGTACCCAAAGTTCATTGTATGGAAATTATTGAGCGTCTTGAACCGGTTCGGCGCGGGTTGTATACCGGGTCAATAGGGTTTATCGGATGGAATGGAAATGTTGATCTGAATATTGCGATTCGGACGTTGTTGTTGACGAAAGGCTGTGGGTATCTTCAAGTCGGTGCCGGCATCGTGGCTGATTCCGATCCTGTTCGAGAATATGAGGAAACCCTTCATAAGGCACAAGCCTTTTTTCAAGTTCTTCAGCATGCAAAGGATTCATAAAATGTGCGGAGTGAGAAGTAAAAAGTGAGAGGCAAGAAGTTTCAGGGAAAACTGACTCTTGCTCCTTACTCCTGTTTATTGACTCCTAACTTTTTACTGGGGTAATAGCATGTGGGTCTATCTCAATGATCGATTTGTTCAGAAAGAACATGCGCACGTCTCGGTCTTTGATCATGGATTTTTATATGGAGATGGGGTGTATGAGACGTTGCGGGTTTATGGGGGAAGGGTATTGTTATGGAAGCGGCATCTGGCTCGGCTACACCGATCTTGTGAACTCATTGGCTTAGAACTTCCCATCGCAGATGACGCATGGCTGCCGATCTTTGGAGAACTCTTAGCTCGCAATACACTCCAAAATGCCGGTCTGCGCGTGACCATCTCTCGTGGGGAAGGAGAGCTAGGGATTGATCCACGGTTGTGTGCTCGCCCGACCGTTGTGGTCATGGCCAAGCCTATTGTCGAATATACAGAGCCACAACGGGAGCAGGGTGTGACCTTACATCTGGCGTCTATTAGGCGAAATCCTGAGTTGGCTCAATCTCCACAAATTAAGGCCATCAGTTTTTTGAATAATATTCTGGCTAAACAGGAAGCTGCTCGGGTCGGAGCCGATGATGCCCTGATGTTGAATATGGATCGGGAGTTAACTGAATGCACAGCGAGCAATATTTTTTTCGTGAAACATCAATGTTTGTATACACCAGCGGTGGAATGTGGAATTTTGCAAGGCGTGACCCGCGATATGGTGATGGAACTCGCTGTGGAGCAAGAGATAAGTGTGGAAGAAGGACGGTATAGAATCGAGGATTTATTCCAGGCTGATGAGTGTTTTATCACCAATACCGGTTTCGAAATTATGCCTGTCTCGAAGATCGGGGATTGTCAGATAGGGCTGGGGAAGGCAGGTCCGCTGACCAGCGCGTTATTGAGAGCCTTCAAAGCCAATATGACTCAGTATTTAGGGCCATGCCTCATGTCCTCGAATGGATAGAGGCGGGCCAGCTCTAGGTACGACGGGGGGTTTTTGCTTTTTGAGGATGGGATGCAGGGGCAGTCTCAGGAGTTTGTTGGCACTGGCTATGAACCTTCCATTTTAACCCTTTGAAAAAGGGAATGTCCTCTCGGTAATGGGCTCCGACGCTGTTGGTTCGCCAGAGCGCCGCTTCCGTGACAGAGCGTCCAACCTGCACCATATTTTGTGTTTCTAAGCCCGTTCGGTTGAAGGGTGGCAGTTGCAGTTTGCGAGACCACTGCTGAAGTTGGTCGAGTGCTTTCCGTAAGGATTCCCCTGTTCGAATTAATCCCACCTTGGTCCACATTAATCGGCGCAGCGAATTTCGGAGTTTCTCCACGTCTTGTTCAGACATGTGTTGGGCTGAAGATTGCCGGGCGATGGAAGGAGTCATAGTGCTTGGTGGTGAAGAGGTTTTGGAATACATTGATGCGGCTTCAGCAGCACGTAATCCGAAGACTAATCCCTCCAGCAGTGAATTGCTGGCTAGACGGTTGGCGCCATGGACACCCGAACAGGCTGCCTCGCCAGCGGCAAACAGGCCCGGCAGGTTAGAGGCGCCGTGGAGATCAGTTTTCACGCCTCCCATAAAATAATGGGCGCTGGGTGAGACGGGAATCCATTCTTCAGAGATATCAATGTCATACCGTAAACACGTGGAATAAATCGTGGGGAAGCGTTCCTTTAAAAACGACTCCCCTAAATGGGTGACATCCAAGTAGACGTGTCGGGCTTTGGTTTTTTGCATTTCTGCCCAAATGGCACGGGAGACAATATCGCGTGGGGCAAGTTCTTGATTCTGATCGTATTGTTTCATAAATCGTTCGCAGCGATTGTTCCGAAGGATTCCGCCTTCACCACGCAACGCTTCTGAGAGAAGAAACGGAGGGCTTGATGGGAGATACAGCGAGGTGGGATGAAATTGGACAAATTCCATATCTTCAAGAATGGCCCCGGCTCGAAGAGCCATGGCAATGCCATCGCCGGTTGCATTGGGTGGATTTGTCGTACGTGCGTAGATTTGGCCGGCTCCACCAGTGACTAATAAAACAGCCGAAGCCCAAATGGTTTTGCAGGTTCCTTTTTGTTCGTCCAGGACGATGGCTCCACAACACCGGCCATCCTGAATCAGCAGTTCCACCCCGAAATGATTGCCCAACCATTTTAAGTTTTTAAGGCCTTGAGCTTTGGTGCTCAATGCCCGGACCATTTCACTCCCGGTGGCATCTCCGCCGGCTCGTAATACCCGGTGCCGGCTATGGGCTCCTTCTTTGGTAAAAGCCAACTGGCCATCGACGGTGTCGAATTTGGCTCCCCATTCAATTAGTTCGTGAATACGGGAGGGGCCTTCTTCCACCAATGCCTTTGTGGCTGGACGTGAACCCAGCTGATGTCCCGCTTTGACCGTATCGGTGAAGTGAAGATCGACATCGTCCTCTTCGCTCAACGCTACCGCGACACCGCCTTGGGCATAGAACGAGTTGTTGTCTTGGGGCCCGCCTTTGGCCACCATCGTGACTTCCCCATGTCGGCAAAGTTCAATAGCCGCACGAAGGCCGGCCACGCCCGCGCCAATGATAAGAAAATCCGTGGAAAGAACTTGATTGTTCATAGGGGCCTTGACCAATGAAGAAGGTATGATGAGAGTGAAAAGGCTCTAGAAAAAGATCGTGCAGGAATCAGGAGGGGAGATTGAGGCGAGTCGCCATGCCGAAGGGAAGGTCGCCTTCCACCCCTCGAAGGAGGATCACCTGGTTTCCACTCCATAAAAGGACCCCGTGACCCCTGGCTTGGTCGCTCGATCCCTGAGCCGAGCGTTGCCAGGTACCTTGCCAGGAAATAAAGGCGGAAATGCGGTTGCCATCAATGAGGATCCGGTCCACAGTGAAATCGAGGTGAATCGTAGAAAATGTGGAAAAATCTTGTCGTGCCTCAGACTCCAAAATTTCTAGTTGTTCCAGGGGCAAAAGGAGTTCATGGAAGGCGGACGCATCTTCATTGACATAAGCCGTTTCGAGTGTTTTGATGGCCTGGACCACTCGCTGAAATCGAGCATGATCTTCCGGATATTTCGGTGTTTTTGTTGAACATCCGGTCCCAACCAGGCAGACCAATCCTAGGACAGTCAATGTCGTCCATGCCCAAAGGCGATTGATGCTACGGGGTTGGATGCGCATGAGGCCCTATAATGGAGAAGGCTCCTAGTGAGGGTCAAGAGAATTGTAAAAAAGGAGATGACTCCTGGATAGAGGAGCGGGTATGATAGGTTGGTTTCCTTGACACTTTTCTCAGCCCTATGATACCTAGATCGGTTGTTCATGGGGTCCAACGATAAACGTTGGGTGTTGTGTCTGTGGCTTGCCATCTCATAATTTACTAAACGAGGAATCCATCTCTATGTCGAGTGTGGTCAAAAAGCGGAGGAAGAAGATGCGCAAGCATAAGCATAAAAAACTTCGTCGCCGCATGAAATTCGCTAAACGGCGCAATTAATTACATCGGTCAGCAGGGAAGGGGGCATGTCGTATGACCCAGGGGAAAAAGACTCGAATTAGGGTACGCTCCTCCCTGTCGACCTATGTCGGTGAACTGCTCATTCCGCCTATGCGGAATCGAATATCGGATGTCCTCAATGATGAATCGGTCCTCTTTGTGAATTTAACCGATGTCCTCATTGATGACACCCACCATTCGGAGTTTGTCGCACTCAATAAAATGCAAATCGAATCGGTTGTTCAAATCGATTGACGCCGCCTGTTCTTCTCCTGCCTTCCTGCCTCAATTTTTTTTCAGACAGTGGATAGTGAATAGGTCCTCTTGGACCCATTTTTCATATTGACCCAACAATAACGTGGTAATAATTGTATGAATCAGTGGTCTCGCTTTCTGCCGTTTATTCGCCCTCAAATGGTGATTATGGCTTGTGCCGGCGTGGCGGTCATGGGCGTCGCCGCCTGCAATCTCATCCTGATCCGGATGGCCGGGTCTTTATGGGACCTCATCACCGTACAAAAAGATCTCCAGCAACTCACCACGATGGTGTGGATGTTTATCGGTTTAGTTGTGGGGCAAGGGGTCTTGTCGATGGCTCATAGTTATATGACGGCCTTGGCTTCCCAGCATGTGATGGCAGATTTTCGTACGCATGTGTTTTCCCATCTGCATCGGCTCTCCCTCAAATTCTTTGCCAAGCGCCGCACGGGGGAATTGATTTCTCGCCTCATGAACGATGTGGGGGTCATTCAAAATCTCCTCACCGAAACGCCCATGGATGCACTCAAGCATTTGGTCACCATTATTGGAGGAGTCGGGTTTCTCCTCGTGATGAATTGGCGTTTGTGTCTGTTGATTCTCATTCTCCTCCCCTTACTGGCCCTGGTGGCACGGGTTTTTGGGAAACGGTTAAAAGCCCTTTCTCTGAAAATTCAGGACCAAACGGCTCAGGTGACCACGCTTATTGAAGAAGTGGTCTCCGGCATTCGGGAGGTGAAATCATTTGTCCAGGGTCATCGAGAAGAAGCCAGGTTTCGTTCGGGCATAGAAGGGCTGTTAGCGACAACCATGCAGCGGACGGCGGTCTTGGCTGTCTTTGTTCCGGTAATCACGTTTTTCACCTTTGTGATGGCCATTGGGGTCTTGTGGTATGGCGGCAAACAGGTCATTGAAGGGCAGTTATCGCCAGGTGAACTCTTTGCCTTTGTCCTGTTTGCGGGAATTCTCATTGGGCCGTTTGGATCGGCGGCGCGAATTTTTACGCAGGTGAAAGAAGTGCAAGGGGCGATGACTCGAGTCTTCGAACTCCTGGATACGCCCTTAGATATTCGCGATAGCCCAGATTCCAAGCCTGTAGTGCCGATTCGGGGGGATATTCAGTTTGATGACGTGCAATTTGCCTATGAAGAACGCCCTCCTGTCTTGGAATCTGTTTCCTTTTCGATTAAAGCCGGAGAATGTGTGGCACTTGTCGGGCCGACAGGGGCTGGGAAAACCACGATCATTAATCTGCTTCATCGTTTTTATGATCCCACAAAGGGACGAGTGCTCATTGATGGCCATGATGTGAGATCCATTCAATTGGACAGTTTCTACAGTCAACTCGCGTTGGTTCCTCAAGAAACGTTTTTATTTGGCGGGACCATCATGGACAATATTCGATATGGCCGTTGGGATGCCTCCGAAGCGGATGTGATTGAAGCCAGTCAACGTGCCAATGCCCATGAATTTATTCACTCCCTGCCCGCTGGGTATCAAACAATCTTAGGAGAAAAGGGTGTGAACCTATCGGGCGGGCAACGTCAGCGGGTGGCTATTGCTCGGGCATTGTTAAAGGATCCCCGAATCCTCATCCTTGATGAAGCGACATCGGCGTTGGATAGTCAATCGGAATCGTTGGTGCAAGGGGCGTTGGTGGAGCTCATGAAAGGGCGGACGACGTTAATGATTGCCCATCGTTTTTCTTCTATCCAACGGGCTGACCGGATTCTTGTGCTTCATCGGGGGACGATTATCGAAGAAGGTCGCCATGAGGCGTTGCTGGAGCAACGTGGTCTTTATCATCATTTATACACATTGCGGGAGGTCGAAGGAATCGTCGATGCTCCCCATAGTTGAGCGGCGAGGATCGCAGTTGCAAAGAGGGGTAAAAGGACGGGGGCTATCGGTCAGGCTGGGATTGGCGATTAGGGAATTTTAGCGAAATCAGCAGGAATATTAATCAAGGTCCCGTCTGGGAAAAAAATAGCTAACGTGCCAGATGCCTGGGGGTCGAAGTCAGCATAGGCAAAGCGTGCGGTAAAGCGCGAACGAAAACTGGGTGTTGGTCCAGGGTTTTTCCGACCCCGTTCGGCGGGTCCAATATCAACCGGTCGAACCATGAGATTGCCCTGTTGCATGGCAATTTCCGCGCCTTCAGCAAAGAATTCTTCTTCTCCACATAAGCGCACCTCTACTTCCAGATAGGGCATGTCCAAAATTTCTTGGATTTTTGATTCTGGCATACGGATTTCTTGTTTTTGACGTTTTGATTCCGCTGCTTCACGACGGCCAAAATATTCCAGCCAATACCGGCGAGTGCGCAAAATGGCATGGGCTCCGCAGGGATCGACTTCTGGGTTGGCTCCCACTCGAACCATCTTCTCCGAAGCCTTCATGACGGCTGCCACATCTTCAACGGACTCTGCCGTTTCCATGGTCTGACGACCGGCCGCGAGGGCTGTATTGGCTTCCTCTAGGCTCAAAGATAAATCAATCGCATGGGAAGTGGTTGGTAGGGCAATCAGGCTCATGCTCGCCATCCCCAAAAGTGACAATGTGAGACGAACGAACAATGTTGAACCAATCCCCATGGCAGTTCTCCTTAAGCGCGATGGCACGTACCAGATGAAAAATAATTGAGAAATTGTAGAGAAGCCCTTGAACGTTTGCAATCCCTTGAGTTATCGAACCGAGTCGTGTTGGTGTCGGCCAAGTTCTCGAGTCAGTTGTAGCCACGTGTGTCAGGAAGAAAGTGTTTTAAATTAGAGACTTGTGACGAGAAATAGTTGACTCCCTCTTGCCACTTCGGTAGATTATGAACCCGTTAGGTCAAAGACAGGTAGGCCGTCCCCAGGCCGGCACAACAATCTGGGTTCTCGCCAACGTTTATCATCCCCAGTTACAACGAATTTGATGCGAATAATTCAATGGTCTTCGAAGAGGTGTGAAATGGGCAGGACACCACTATGGAGGACGTATGGACAATAAGAAAGTCGAACGGGTGTATACGGCGTATGCGTCAGTGTACGACCATACCTTCGGGAAAGCCTTTAAACAGTCTCGAGAATCGGCTGTGCGCGGATTGTCGATTGAGCCTGGATGTCAGGTCTTAGAGGTCGGAGTCGGAACCGGAGAGGCGTTACCGTTGTATCCGTCCCATTGCGATGTGTTGGGGATTGATCTCTCGGAGGGCATGTTAGAGCACGCCCACCGCCGAGTGGACGAATTTAAATTATCACATGTCACGCTTCGAACGATGGATGCGGGAAATATGCAGCTTCCCGATGACACCTTTGACATTGTGATGGCTGCCTATGTCGTCACGGCCGTTCC
>Ga0224506_10000539_pt1 | contig 31411 bp, 20 predicted proteins | sample SF_Jan12_sed_USG_2_FD_169108 | JGI IMG/M metagenome (GOLD analysis project Ga0224506, IMG submission 169108) | Sediment microbial communities from San Francisco Bay, California, United States - SF_Jan12_sed_USGS_8_1 | ecosystem: Environmental > Aquatic > Marine > Sediment | place: USA... | reverse complement strand
AAAAAATATTCTTAAAAATATTCCAACGATTAGGTTATGTACGCTTAGCTGAAGATGTGTTAATTCCTGTTGCAAAGCCTATTAGCTATTTATTCATTTTTGTTATATTAATTGTATTTGTTCCTGTTTTACAGCTACCTATCGGTATGAGTAAGTATGTAACCATGATGCTTAAAGCCGTGTGGCCTGTTTTTGCCATTGTTTTCTTTTACAGGTTAGTTGATATTTTGAGTATTTATTTTTCAAAACTTGCCGAGAAAACTAAAAGTAATCTTGATGACCAATTAGTACCTTTAATAAGGAAAATTTTAAAAACGTTTGTTGTAATTATAGGGGTGCTGTTCATTTTCAACAACCTTGATTATGATATTACTGGTCTAATAGCAGGACTTTCAATTGGTGGTTTAGCATTTGCATTAGCTGCTCAAGATACTATTAAAAATTTCTTTGGATCGATAATGATATTTGTAGATAAACCATTTCAAGTGGGTGATTGGATTACTTCAGGAGATATAGATGGAACGGTGGAAGAAGTAGGTTTTAGGTCAACAAGAATAAGAACTTTCCGTAATTCGGTAACATATGTACCAAATGGAGTGCTAACTGATAGAACTGTAGATAACCATGGTTTAAGGGCATATCGTAGATTTTATACTCAAATTTCTATTACGTACGACACCCCACCTGAATTAATAGAATTGTTTGTTGAAGGATTACGTAAAATAGTTGATCATCATTCTTTAACTAGAAAAGATGTTTACGAAATTTATTTAAATGGAATGGCAGACTCATCTTTAAATATTATGTTTTACATATTTTTTGAAGTGGATACATGGTCAGAAGAATTAAAGGGAAGACATGAAGTGTTGTTATTAATTATTAAGCTTGCTCAGAAATTAGGTGTTAATTTTGCCTTTCCTACTCAAACATTGCATATGGAAACATTTCCAGAAAAAAAAGGAAACTCACCTACCTATAAATCTGATATAGAGAAACTAAAAGCTGAAATGACATTATTCTTGTCGGAACAAGAAAAGTAAAAAAACGAAATAAATAAACGATATGAAATTTGAAACAAAAGTAATTCATGCGGGTGTAGAACCTGATCCATCAACTGGAGCTATAATGACTCCAATTTTTCAAACGTCAACATACGTACAAAGCCGACCAGGTGATCATAAAGGTTATGAATATTCTAGAACACACAATCCTACACGAGACGCATTACAAAATAGTATAGCAGCTTTAGAAGGAGGGGATCATGGGTTATGCTTTTCATCAGGGTTGGCTGCCATAGATGCTGTTATTAAGTTATTTAACCCAGGAGATGAGATCATCTCTGGGAATGATTTATATGGGGGGACATTTCGAATTTTTACCAAAATTTTTGAAAAATATGGATTAAAATTTCATTTTGTAGATATGCACGATGTTTCGAATATTGAAAAATATATCAATAAAAACACGAAACTTATTTGGGCAGAAACACCAACTAACCCAATGATGAACATTATTGATATTGAAGGCGTTTCTAAAATAGCAAAAGCTAATAATATTATTTTTGGTGTTGATAACACATTTGCAACGCCATATCTTCAGCAACCTATAGCATTAGGTGCAGATATTGTAATGCATTCTGTTACTAAATATTTAGGAGGTCATTCTGATGTTGTAATGGGTGCACTTGTAGTGAATAATGCTGAACTAGCAGATCAATTAGCCTTTATCCAGAATAGTTGTGGTGCTACTCCTGGCCCTCAAGATTGCTTTTTGGTACTTAGGGGAATAAAAACGCTTCACGTACGTATGGATCGTCATTGTGATAACGGTCGAAAAGTAGCTGAATTTTTAGTAGGTCATCCAAAAGTAGACCGCATCTATTGGCCTGGTTTTGAAGATCATCCAAATCATGCTATTGCTAAGCGTCAGATGAAAAGTTATGGAGGAATGATTTCATTTACCTTGAAAGGGGATAACCAAGAAGAGGCTTTTGATATTATGAGCAAGTTTCACTTATTCACTTGTGCTGAATCTTTAGGTGGAGTGGAGTCACTATGTAACCATCCAGCTTCTATGACGCATGCAAGTATTCCAAGAGAAGAAAGAATAAAAAATGGGTTATTAGATTCATTGATTAGACTTAGCGTTGGTATAGAAGATGTGGAAGATTTAATTGATGACTTAAAAAAAGCTTTAGGGTAAAATAAAAGGTGCTACTTGCACCTTTTTTATTTTATTATGTGTCATTACTATAGAATTGGTTAGATTTAAATTATGCCTTTACAAAAAATAGTAAGCATTGTATTATTTGTATTGATTAGTAGTAAAAGTTTTGGTTATCAAGTTTCAGAGAAAAATACACCAGGTTTGGTGTTTATTGAAAATAAAAACCAATGGTCAGATAATATAAAGTATTCTACTCAAATTGGAAATGGAGTGATGAATATATCTGATAAAGGTTTTCACTTTATTATTCAGGATGTTGCTCGTTTAGAGGAACTCCATACTCAATCTCATGTAGTTGGATTTTATGAGTATGGAGAATATGAATGTAATGAAGAAACTAAAATTGATAATCATTCGTACAATGTGTCTTTTGTTGGTGCAAAGAAACCTCACATCACTAGCCAAGGAAAAACGTCACAATACTATAATTATTTTATTGGTAATGATTCATCCAAATGGGTATCATATGCATATGGTTATGAAATTGTAAATTATAATGAAATTTACAAGAACATTAATTTATCTGTATACTCAAAAGGGATGTCTCCAAAATATGATTTTGAAGTAAACCCTGGAGGGAACGTTAAAGATGTACAGCTTGCGTATGATGGAGTAGATGATATTTATTTATTTAACAATCAACTTTATATTGAAACGAGTTTGGGGCTAGTGGTAGAAGATAAGCCTTACGCCTACCAAATAGTTGATGGAAAGAGAGTAGAAGTGCCTGTTAAATATGAGCTTGATTGTAATGTTTTATCTTTTGATACCCCAGAAGGTTATAATCAAAATTATTCATTAATTATTGACCCATTATTGATTTTCTCAACCTATTCAGGTTCTACGGCTGATAATTGGGGGAATTCAGCTACTCCGGGAGAAAATGGAACATTGTTTTCTGCAGGGGTCACTAATCTTGGTAATACTGGGGGGACTTTCCCCGCTACTGGAGGTGCTTATCAAACCGTGTGGGGTGGAGAGTATGACGCTACAATTATTAAATTTGATTCAACGGGCTCTCAAATGTTATTTGCTACATATTTAGGAGGGAGTGCTGCTGAAACCCCTCATAGTATTGTTATGAATACTGCTGGAGAGTTAGTGATTTTTGGTACAACTAGTTCTACAAATTTCCCAACAACGACCAATGCTTATGATAGAACTTTCAATGGTGGAGTTCCTACTACACTAACAGTCCAATATGCAAATGGGTCTGATATCTTTATTTCAAAACTAAGTAATGATGGTGCACAGCTTTTAGCCTCTACTTTTGTAGGAGGTGAACAAAATGATGGAATAAATTTAACAAATAGAGAATTAACAGAAAATTATGGAGATCAATTAAGAGGTGATGTCACGACTGATGATAATAATAATATTTATGTTTCCTCTACCTCACAATCTACAAATTTCCCAATCGTAAATGGTTTCCAAACTGCTCTTTCTACAGTAATTGCTAATGATGCTGTGTTGCTTAAAATGGATAATAATTTATCATCTATTATTTGGAGTAGTTTTTTAGGAGGAAATGGTGAAGATGCCGCTTTGTCCATTCAATTAGACATGGATAATAATGTGTTTGTTGCTGGAGGAACAACAAGTTATAATTTTCCTACAACTACAAATAGTTATGATACTACCTATAATGGAGGGGTTGATGGTTGGGTAGCACATATAGATTTGTATGGAGATTCTATAATTAATGCTACTTATACAGGTACATCATCTTATGATCAAGTATATTTCATTGATTTAGATGATAGTGAAGAAGTATATTTATATGGACAAACTTCTGGAGACTTCCCTAAAACAGCTGGAGTTTATAGTAATACGTATGGTCGAATGTTTGTTCAGAAGTTGTCGTATGATTTGTCGACAATACGTTTTTCCACAGCATTTGGCTCTAACTCAAATCCCGATGTTAATTTGTCACCAACAGCTTTTATGGTGAATGATTGTGATAATCTGTATATGGCTGGATGGGGAGGGGTTACTAATTCTAATTTTGGAGGTGGAAATACTTTGAATATGCCTGTTTCTGATGACGCCTGGCAACCAACTACTAGTGGGTCAGATTTTTATTTGATGGTACTTACAAGTGATGCTTCAGAGTTTTTATATGGTACTTACCTTGGAGGGAATCTGTCCAAAACGCATGTAGATGGGGGGACAAGTAGATTTGATAAACAAGGTATTGTGTACCATTCTGTATGTGCTGGGTGTGCGGCAAATAATGTAACTAATGGAGCTACTTCTGATTTTCCCACAACAGAAGGGGCATGGTCGAGTACTAATAATAGTGGCAATTGTAATAACGCTGCTTTTAAATTTGATTTAGCCTCTTTGAGAGCAAGATTTAGAACTAACTCTATTGCGTTTGACAACCCAGGGTTAAAGACTATTTGTATTCCTGACCCTATCGTATTCGAAAACGTAAGCATAGGAGGTGAGATTTTTGAATGGGATTTTGGAGATGGAGTTACTGAAAGTAGAACAGATACAACACATGTTGTTCATGAATACACCAGCCCAGGTACTTATGTAATTAGATTAAAAGCCATCGATCAAAACACTTGTATTGGAATAGATGAAGCCTCAGTATCAGTGGTAGTTTTTGAAGGTAATTTTTTGGTGAATGATGGTACAACATTATGTAGCGGAGATGAGTTTAAATTAGAAGCTTATGGTGGATCTAAATATTATTGGTATAATAAAGGTGTCACATTTTCTTCCTACGAACAGTTTCCTATTGTTCATCCTGTAGATACGACCACATACTATGTTTATATAGAAGATGAATTAAAAGGATGTGGTCATTTAGATTCTGTTCTAGTAAATGTAATTCCTGAAGTGAAAGCGAATTTCATTATTGAACAAAATTATAACTGTTTTGAAATACCTGAAATTAACATTTTAAATGAGAGTAAAAATGCAAGTACTTATTTGTGGGATTTTGGTGATGGAACCACCTCAACAGAGGAACTCCCGCAACATCAATATGACTCTGGTGTTTATAATGTGAATTTAAGAGCAATTAATGATATTTGTTCGGACGAGACGAGTTATATAATTAATATGGCTCCTGTAAAGGTTTATAATGTAATATCTCCTGTTACTTCAATAGGAGTTAATGATTATTTTTTCATTGAATCTCCTTTTTCGATACAATTAATATTATTAAATAGGTGGGGGAAAGTAGTTTTTGAATCTGATAATTATGAAAATAACTGGAATGCAGAAGGGGAACCAGCAGGTGTGTATTTTTATAATGTGTCAATAGATGGGAAACAGCAGTGTAAGGGATGGGTACAAGTTTTTAAATAAAAGAATGAATTTTTTTTACGAATTTAATTTAAGTATTCGATATTATTTCAAAGCGTTTGCATTTGTGCGCGAACATAAACTTTGGTGGTTTTTAGTAATCCCTGCCTTATTAAACTTATTAGCTTTTGTGTTTGTGTTATACCTTTCTTGGATGTATTCAGGTGATTTGATTAATTATTTCATTGATAAATGGGGTTTTGAAACTGAATACAGTTGGTTGTTGTGGCTACAAATTTTGATTTCATTTGTTATCCGTTTAATTGTTATCCTTCTTTATATTAAATTGTTTAGGTACATTATTCTCATTTTTTTTGCGCCAATGTTAGCTTTTGTGTCTGACAAAGTACAAGAAATTAGCACAAATAAATCAAGACCATTTAGTATTATTCAATTTACTAGAGATATCTATCGAGGAATGGCAATTGCAATAAGAAATTTGATATTAGAGTTTCTCATTACATTGGCTATTTTAGGATTTTCTATAGCCGTTCCAATAATTGCAATTTTAGCACCTTTTTTAATCTTTGCAGTAGAAAGTTATTTCTATGGATTTGCCATGATCGATTATAGGAATGAGTATAAAGGAATCAATGCAAAGGAAAGTAGACGCTTGATAAAACATCATAGAGGGATAGCTTTTGGGAATGGTGTTATGTTTAACATTACGTTATTGATACCTTTTGTTGGAGTAATGTTTACACCCGTAATTGCAGTAATAGCCGCAGGATTAGCTATTAATGTAGTGGATGAGCAATAAGTGTAATTATTTACTTAGCTTTTTTATTAATTCATCATCTATTTTAATGAGCTTGGTATGTGATAAATGAAGTGTTTCTATTTTAGCTATGTCCTTTGCAATGTCAGATATTTTGTCTTCTTTATTCCTTTTTACATCACTAATTGAAATTTTCAACATTTTAGTGAATAGTAATAAGTGTTCGCATTTCTCTTTTCCTAAAAGTCGTATTTGTCTTTGGATACTATTGATGTGTTGATTAAATAAATCGTAATCTTTAATAAGACAATATTGTAGCGCAAGCACTATTTTTATTTCTAATTGGGCAAGAGGGTATTTTTTTAAACTTACTTCATTGAGCAGGTTGTTTATCCATCTAGATGCTTCATCGTATTTATTAGCATAGTAACAGCAAATAGAACGGTACATCATATAGTTTATATACCCTGGTAAATCATCAAAATTATATTCATAATCTTGGAATGCTGTTTCGTTTTCAAGGTACATTTCATGTTCTGTGCCTATCCGTATATTTCGTTCTATTTTTGTTATTAAAAATTGAGACGGAAAAGTATATAAAGAATAATTGGTCAGTAAATTATCTACAGCATCATTTACTTCTTCATAATATTTTTCTGCTTTTCGATACAATCTATAATGACTATAGTATTCCAGTTTTAAATATTCAAAAACCAAATTGAGGTGATAATAGATAGAGTCCATCTGGTATGAGTCGAATATTTTTTGTGTATTATCCAAAATATCTTCAATTGGTTCTAGGTCTCCTTCAATAGAATCATCCTTTTCAACAAATAGTCGATGAAAAATGGACATGCAACTTTGATAAACGTATAGGCGATGCGATTCGTATAACGCACGAACATTACTCATTTCTCTAACTAAAAGAGTTAATCCCATTTTTTCAGTATCGTCACCTGAAAGGCTGTAATCTCCAAGTTTTTTGAAATATTCGGATAGTAAATCCTCTGCCTTATCAACGGCTAACATATATGCTACATGCTTATTATAATGCTGAGAATATTCAAAATGACTTTGGGTATTGATGTGTAGTTTTTTGAGCGATTTGTATACGACAGTTAGTTCATTTGACAAATCGTAGTCTAATAATTCTTTTTCTAATTTTTTAAGTGTAGCAATTGCTATTGCTCGTTTTTTTGTAAAAATAATTTCATTTATGTTCGCTACTTTTTTAAGAATATCAGTTCTGGGGCTTTCCATTTGCTGTAACAAATATTCTTCAATCTTTTGATTAAGTCTAGATCGAAGTGTATAGTACGCATTGGTATTAACCTCAAGCTCTTCCATTACTTTGTTGTCAGAAAGATGACGTTCTCGCATTGCATTTAACAAGTAAGCCGACTTGTCTGCACTACTCTCTATTAAAGAATTGTAGATAGCATGGTAATCTTTTTCTGAAAGCTGCTTAATGATGTTCTTTAATTTTGCCATTGAGTTAAATTTTCAAAAGAATAGATTGACAACAATTAATCTGTTTGAGTAATAAAAAAATATTCAAAAGACTAAAGTATTAATTTCTACTTCAATTTCATATTAGGTTTATCTTTATAAATTTAACATTATATTTTGAAACACCGCTATGAGTTGATGATTGAAAATCTAAAAAATAGGATGAGCTTAAAAAAAGAAGGTAGTATTATAGTCATTTCAAAATATTTATAGTGTAGTTTTTTTTACCAAAAATCGATAGTGTGCCATAGCGATTTTAATTTCTTCGTAGCTGTAATCATTTTTAAGAACAGCTTTTATATCACTTGATGATTTAGCGTCTGTTTTTTTTATCACATCACAAATTGTCTCTAGTTTAGTTGATGTGATAAGGTCAATAGCATTGATTTCTCCAGTTTCAATATAGGAATGTAGATGTCCTAATATTGTTGAACGTACAAACCCTCTTTCTTTTGCAATTTCCGTACAATCTTTACCTGATTGATATAACTCAAAAGATATTTCTGCGGTTTTTTTCTTTTCAGTAGTAGGTTCTGTTTTTGAGTATTTTTTATGGTTTTCGCTTTTTTGAATATCTTTTTTCGTGAGTATTTTATTATTTGTTGCTGATTTTATTAATAATGCTGTCTTTTCAATGTTGAAAATTCTTCCTTTTATAAGCTGATGTATTTCTTTTAGCTCTTTTATATATCCTTTTACTTTTTTTTGAGTGGAGACTTTTTTTATGTGAGCCGCTAAAGTTGTGAAATGCCCTTCTAATAATGGGGTGAAATAATCCATTGCTTTTGTAACGCGATCACTTAAAAGGCGAAGGTAATCTGGTAAATGTGTATAGGATGATAGCGAATTGTTGAATTTTGTAGCAATATCATCCAGCTTTATTATTTCTGATTGAAGTTCTTTTGTCCAAGTAAAATACTGTTGTTTTATAGAACGACTTTCCTCTTTATTGAATGTTTGCAGATGTCTTTGAAGCGCATACAGTATTTGTTGGAAAGAAAATGTTTGCCTAGTAAGATCAAACGCATAAATTTTTCGATCAATTTCTAATTGAGAAGTTAGCTCGTCTGATGAGATTTTACTTTCTTCAAATGTTTTTAGGACGGCATCATTTTTTAGTGATATAGTTGGTATAGGAGATGAAAGAACTAGCCCTTCTAGCCCTGTAAGGCGAGAGAGTGCTACATACATTTGCCCAGGAGCAAAACTATTAGATAAATCTAAGATTGCTTTTTTAAAGGTAAGTCCTTGGCTTTTGTGTACTGTTATAGCCCATGCTAATTTTAGTGGAAATTGCTGAAATGTACCAAGTGTACTTTCTTCAATTTCGTTTGTTTGTTTACTCAGTAAATATCGCTTGTTTTCCCATACATGTCTTTCTACCTCTATGAGGTCATCTGGATCTTTTACTTTTACAGTGATTTTGTTTTCTTCTATTTTTTCAACTTGACCAATTCTACCATTAAAATATCGCCCTTCTCCAGAAGTGTCATTTTTAATGAACATGACCTGTGCACCTATTTTAAAAGTATAGGTTTGAGGTATAGGAAACATGTTTTCAGGGAAGTCGCCAATAATTTTAGCTTTATAGCTTTTTGATGAGGTACTTAGTCTGCTTAGCGATTGGTTGTTTTGTAAGTCTGCTTTATTATTATGTGTAGTAATATGAATATATTCCTCATTTTCCTTTTGAGAAAAATCTTTGATGTAATAGCTGTTTAGTAATGCTATATCTGTTGTTGAGAGTTCATTTTCTCTAAGTCGGTTTAATATATTAATGAATTTAGGATCTGATTGACGAAATATTTTATCCATTTCAATATATACAACCGAAGATTTTTGTAATACGAGTGATTCGAAAAAATAACCACTGTTGTAAAACTGTTGTAGTAAACTCCATTCCATTTTTTTTATTATGGGAGGTAATTGATTTAAGTCACCTATAAAAAGTAGTTGAAGCCCACCAAAGGGGTTGCTGTTTCTGCGAATTGTTCTAAGAACTAAATCGATGCAGTCTAGCATGTCGGCTCGTAACATGCTTACCTCATCAATAATTAACAATTCAAGACTTCGGATTAAATCTCTTTTGTGAGTATTCATTTTAAATTGCTCCAAAAAGCTTTTAGGCGTATTTACCTGATAACTGTAATTAGAAGGGTCAAAAGAAATGTTTTCGGGCACAAAAGTACCGAAGGGAAGGTGTAAAAGAGAATGTAGCGTAACCCCTTTTGCATTGATTGCGGCAATTCCAGTAGGGGCTGCAACGGCTCTGTTCTTATGTGTGTTTCTGAGAATATAGTGTAGTAGCGTTGTTTTTCCACTACCTGCTTTTCCAGTTAAAAAGATAGTCCGATTAGTTGTATTTACGTATTTTACGGCTAATTCCGCTTGCTCAGTTAACTGATGATCCATATTTTAATATAGGGTATCTAGTGGTAATATTGAAAATATGACATGATTTTTTTTTAATAAGTGAATGAGTATTGTATAATTAACACCCGATGCTCGCTGGAACACAAATCGTAGTTCCATCAGTTAATGTGCATTGTACATTCTACCATGTCGTCTGTATATTCATTTCCAATACAGCTGACTAACGCTAATATGGTAGTAGTACCTATTTTATATAATAAGGCCTTTATTTTTTCATGTTTAATTAAATTATTATGAACAATAAATATGTAAATAATACAAGTTAAAAACAAGCCACCTCAAAAGCTACTAATTTCACTAGTAGCTTTTGAGGTGGATGAAATTAAAAGAACTCAAACTTTTAGTTTTTATAAATTCACTTCTTCTTTTTTGTAAACTACATTTCTTTCTTGTAAGTATTGAAGAAAGTAATTAAAACAGGCTTCATGCTTGCCTACAAGTTCGGGGGGAAAAACTCCCTTTTCTACGAATAAACCTTCTAAAAATAGGTTGGCTGCTGCAGTAGCAGTATAACCTGTACTTCTTGCCATCGATGAAGTTTGTGTTTCAGGGTCATACTCATCATACAAGGTATATATTATTTTTTTCTTTTCACCTTTTTGGTTAGTTCCTGCAACGCTTATGCGCATTATGGTAAATTCATCTTCTGTTTCACCTAATTTCCATTCTTTAAAAAGAATTTTTGATGTGAAATCTAAAGGAGAAATTTCGGTTCCATTAATAGCTATTTTTTCAGTTTCAAAAAAACCAGCATCCCTTAATGTAAGTATTTTGTCAATATGACCAGGGTGCCGAAGTGTTTTTTCCTTCATGTTGGGAATGTGTGACATTGTATGTATTATGGATCGTAGACCGTCCGAATTAAACGATTCTAAAGTGCCTACTTCTTCAAACTGTACATGTTCAACATCCGACATAGCTGGCTTTATCACTTCATGACCATTTTCCACATATCGGGCAGGCCGTGTATATTCTTCAATAACATCAATAGGCGAAAAAGGAGCTTTATAACAAAAGGGCATTTTCTTTACTTTAGGTAACCCTCCCACTAAGCATTCGAAATCAGTTAGTTTAAGTTTTTCGTTATAGTAGCCTAAGATGATGTTGTCCATTCCTGGGGCAACCCCACAGTCTACTATAGCGGTAACATTGTGTTCTTTTGCTAGGGTATCAAGCTCAAGTGAATTCTCAGGGAAGAAAGAGATGTCTATCACATTTTTATCAGATTCAATAATGGTTTTTAAAGTGTTAAACCCTAGGAACCCTGGAACAGCACATACCACTAAATCGAAAGGTGCAATAGTGGAAGATAATGCGGACTTGTCCGTGACATCCATTGCAATAGTGTCTATCGCATTGTTACTCTTTGATTTTAGTCTATGGAGCGCCTCTGTACTCATGTCTGACACAGTAACTTCGTGATTTTTGGATAAGTCGATGGCCATGGCGCTACCTACCATTCCTGCACCAAGTACAATTATTTTACTCATGATTATGTTTTTATATGTATAATGATTTATGTTTCACACCATAGGTGTGATGAAAATAGGTTGATAAAATTGCTAAAGCGATATTTAAAAAGTTACAAGCCAGGGATGAGAATCCAAGGCATTTGGTTTGTGTTGGATATAATAATATAACTTTTGAATAGAGTGAACATATAAACAAAGATAATAAAGCTTTTCACAATTCTTCGAGGAAGGATTTATAGTTTTATTATTTGTTCGAAATTCAAGCCTTCTATAAAGAAAAATAAACCAAATTATAATCCTACATTAGAATATTTTTTCATAACTTTTACATTCATTAAATATTACTAAGTCCTTGATGAGGTGAGTTAGTTGAATTTAATAGTAAAAATTATGTGTAAAGAACGATGTGAAATAAATTTGGGGTTTACTTCAGAAAAATTTAAAGAAGGAACTCATATGTGTTTCATCTATAGTGATGAAGAAGAAAGGAAGAGTGTCATCACTAAATTTATTGAAGCAGGAGTGAAAGCAGGTGAACAGGTTTCTTATATAGCCTACGATATGGAAAAGGAGGAAATGATTGATTGGCTCAAAACCGCAGGAGTTTCAATATCAGAAAAGGATATAACGTTGACAAGTACAAAAGAAACATATTGCCCTACAGGAGCATTTGTTCCAGAGGAGATGTTAGAAACATTACGAGGTTTATATAATAGTTCGAAAAGAAATAAATATAAATCAGCAAGGGTGAGCGGTGAAATGATCTGGGCATTAGACGGGATTCCAGGTTCAGAGCGATTAATGGAATATGAGTCACTCATTAATCGTGTGGTAGAAACTCATCCGATTACGGCAATTTGTCAATACGATGCGAACAAATTTGATGGTGCTACAATTCTCAATTGCCTAAAGGTACATCCTTACATGATTGTGAAAAGTCAAATAATTAAAAACCCTTATTATATGACACCCGAAGAGTATTTAGAAGGAAAAGTTTAACCTTATAAAGGTTATATTAAATAAGGTTTTTTGAAAATAAGCATTAAAGTCATTTAAGAATTTGACCTAGCGTAATGTAGGAGAAGTGGTAATGGAAGAAAAAATTCTAAAAGAACAAATTAAGGCACTAAGTCAGATTATTACATTTGGAAATAGTCTTTCGGTTTTTCCATATGGCGAAAATTTCCTACAGTTTGTTTTTGAGGCATTTAATAGTGTAAAAAGTATAAACGCCACATTAGTGTGTATAGGGAGTCATCAAAAATCAGTAGGTGATCTTATTGACAAAAGGTGTGAAGGGTGTCAATTCTTTAAAGACCCACAAAAACAGTCATGTTTATTAGTCGAGGAGGAAAATTTGAAAATCATCTCGATTGGAACATTTCAAGAAAGCTATGGAACCATAGCGTTTTCGGTTACTTCAGATTTTTCGGAAATAATCTATACTTCATTGCACAGTTTTGCTAATAGTATCGCAAAATCAATTGAAAACCATTTTCAGAAAATAAAATTAGATCAAAAAAACTATGAGTTGACATTATATCGAAACAACTTGGAGAAACTTGTTGATGAAAAAACACAAAAATTATTAAAACAGAATGAAGAATATTTACTTTTAAATAAAGAGTTCGAAATACAAGCTAATAAATTTCAAAAAGCACAAGAATTAGGAAAAATTGGTCATTGGGAATTGGATATTGCTTCAGGTAAACTCACGTGGTCTGATCAGATTTATGAAATATTTAAACTCCCTTCAGATAAATTTGAAGCTACTTATGATAATTTTTTAACAATAGTACATCCTGATGATAGAGAAAAAGTTGATAGAGCATATCTATCATCATTAAAAACTAGAAAACCTTATAAAATTGACCATAGAGTATTATTCCCTGATGGTTCTATAGGGTTCGTAACTGAAAATTGTGAGACAACCTATGATGAAAATGGTGCACCGCTGGTTTCAATTGGAACTGTATTAGACATTACAGAAAGAAAAGAGGCGGAATTAAAAAATGAAATCATAAATGTAATTGCTAGTAAACTAAATAGTGATATTAGTTTACGTGATTTTTGTTGGGGAATATATTTAGAACTACAAAAAATAAAAGCGTTTACTGATATTTACGTTACTAATTTTGATAGAGAAAAGGATAAGATTACAGTTGTTTTTCAAGTAGAAAATGGAGAAATTAATAATGGTTCCCCTGAGATAAGAATTGGAGGGAATGGGCTAATAGAATATATCATAAAAACGAAAGAAGGAATAGTTTTAAATGAGAATGATTTTCCTCTTTTTATACGAAAACATAAGCTAAACCTATATGGCGAAAAATACAATTCTTGGATAGGTGTACCTCTTTTGTCCGAAGGAAAGGCAGTAGGCATTTTAGCAGCTCGATCTTTTAGTGAGGATTGTATTTTTTCTAAATCAGATTTAGAAACCTTATCCCTTATTGGTACACAGGTGGGTTCTTTTGTAGAAAGACAAAGGACGTTGAAAGAAATTAAGAAATTCGAAAAATACTTTTCAATATCTACGAATATATTATGTGTTACAACTTTTAAATCTGAACTATTAATAGTAAATCCTAAATTTTCAGAGGTAACAGGATATAGCCAAGAAGAATCATTTTTAAAAAGCATATTAGATTTTGTTCATCCTGATGATTTGGACAATACTTTATACGATGTTTCAAAGGTTTTAGAAGGGGGAAATGTTTCGGAATTCAAAGCGAGGTTTAAATGTAAGAATGGTGACTATAAGTGGTTTATGTGGGGAGCTATTGCAGACAAAGAGATGAGGCAAGTATTTGCCTCGGCTAAGGATATATCAGAACAAATAGAGAAAGAACAAAAAATTAAGGAGCAAAACGAAAAGATTATCCTTTTGAATAAGGAATTTTTATCACAAAACATAGAGTTAAAAAACAATCAAAAGACATTATTATTACGGAATAGTAAAATACTCAACTATCAAAAAGCATTATTAGATATTTCCAATATTCAGCAAGTTGACTTACAACTAACGCTTAGAGAGATCATAAAAAAAGCAGCAAAAACACTAGAGGTTAGTAGGGTTAGTCTTTGGAAATTTCAAAATAAATTTTCTGAAATTAAATGTGAGGTTTCTTATGATTCAAATAAAAAGTTGTTTGGAAATGGAGTTGTGTTAAATTATAAAGATTGCCCAACCTATTTCAAGGCATTGAAAACAAATAAACCTATTATTATTCATGATGCAAAAAATAACGAGATTACTAAAGAAATAGTAGAAGATTATTTGATTCCATTTGACATCACCTCTTTAGTAATGATTTCTGTTCAAATAGATGGAGCAAAAACTGGCGTCTTATTTTTTGAACAAACAGAGGAAAAAAGAATATGGAAAATTGATGAAACCCTATTTTGCGCAGGTGTTTCAAATGTGATTTCTCTGGCAATTGAAAGTGCTGAAAAAAAAGAAGCAGAATTAAAAATAATTGAAAGTGATAATAAATTGCATAGTCTTTTTAATCATGCTGTGGTAGGAATAGCATTTGTTAGTTTGAACTCTGTGATTCTTAAAGTGAATGCTACATTTTGTGAAATGCTAGAATACAGTGAGGAAGAATTATTGTCAATGACGCCTGCTGATTTCACTCACCCTGATGATATACAGGCAACCATTAATTATAATACTCAAGTGATAAAAGGAGAAATCCCTAATTACATTACAATAAAACGTTATATAACAAAAAGTGGAAACACAGTATGGGCAGAATTGTCATCTACTTTTGTGAGTGATGCTGATGGTAAAATTCTGTATGGATTTGGGATAATTAAAAACATCACCAAAGAGGTGGAGCTGAAGAAGGAGAAGGAGCTTAGGGACACTCGAATAAGTGTAATGTTTAATGAAGCACCATTGGGCTTGGCAATAAATGACTCCTTAAATGGAACGATGTATGAGGTGAATGATCATTTTGCTGAAATATTACATACTACAAAAGAGGAATTAAAAAATGTAGATTGGAAAACGATAACACACCCTGATGATATAAAGCCTGGGCTAGAATTGATGAAAGAGTTGAATGCTGAAAAAATAGAAAAGTTTTCTTTAGCGAAGCGCTTTATTTTACCTGATCATTCTCTAGCCCATACTATTATTACAGTAAAATCATTAGGGGTTGATTCAAATGGCAGACGAATTCATTTGACGATGATTGAAGATGTGACTGATAGGAAAAAAGCAGAAGATACGATACAAAAACAATATTTAGCACTAAAAGAGAATCAAGAAGTACTCTTAAACCGAAACAATAAACTGCTGAAGCATAAGAAAATATTATTAGAGCTACTGTCTACTAATAATGAAGATGATTTAGGAGAAAAAATTAACGAAATTGTGAAATCGGCTTCTATTGCAATTAATATGGATAGAATAAGTTATTGGGGTATTAATAAATCAGTAACTAAAATTGAATGTAAGACCTTTCATTGTAAAAAGGGTGTTTCATTTGAAAAAGGGTTGACGTTAAAAAAGAGTGAATTTCCTGTTTATTTTAAAGCGATTAAAAAGGGACATTCCATAATGGCTCATGATGTTCGTGTAAATAAAGAGGTTGAAGAATTATCTAAAAACCATTTAGCATTTCTTGACATAAAATCAAAATTTGACATCATTATTCGGGTTAAAAAAAAGAGTGTTGGGATCATTAGTTTTGAATGTGTAAAAAACAATAAAAAATGGCTGGAAGAAGATGAACAGTTTATGTTATTTATCGCTAACATAATCACATTAGCGATAGAAAGTTCGGAACGAAAAGAAGCTGAAAAATTATTAGAAATAGAAAGAAAGCATATTCTGAGGGCACATTTTGAAGGTGAAGAACAGGAGAAAAATAGAATTTCAGCTGAATTGCATGATGGTTTGGGTCAAATTTTGTCCGCAGTTAAATTTTCACTAGCAGCTTTAGGAAATGAAAAAGATTTAAGAAAAACGACAATTGAAAAAATAAAAAATATAAAAGATATAGTAAGTGAGGCGAATATAGAAACAAGTAGAATTTCTAAGAACTTGTTACCTAGGATACTAGAAGACTATGGGTTAGTTATTGCCGTAGAGAAAATATTAATAGATATTCAAAATAATTTAAATATTAAAACAATATTCACGGTAAATCCTACTTTCGAGCTATTTGATGACAAAACCAGGATAGTTTACCGTATCATTCAAGAGTCAATAAATAATGCTATCAAACATTCCGAAACCACTGTTTTAGAAGTAGTGTTTGATGAGAAAGATAATCGTAATGAAATTTCGATTATTGATAATGGGAAAGGGTTTGATACTAGTATTATAAGTACAGGTTTTGGTTTGGAAAATTTAAAAAGGAGGGCGTTGTCGATAGATGCAAAATTAGAAATCTCTTCAATAGCAGGAAAGGGAACAAAAGTTGTTTTAACATATATTAAATAATGATTAATTGCTTGTGCAAGTTTGTGGTAATTTTTGAAAATTTTATTTGAAGAATTTTGAAAGTATTCTTCAAATCGTTAGGCAGATGAATGATAAAGAGGTGAAAATATTATTAGTTGATGACCATGTAATTGTAAGAAATGGCATGAAATTGCTGATTGAAAGTGTTTTTTCAATAGCCCAAATCTATGATGTGGAAAACGGAAATATTGCGTTAGATTTAATAGGTAAAATTAAATTTGATATAGTGATTACCGACATTACAATGCCTGGAATGAGCGGTATTGAATTATGCAAAAAGGCAATGGAAAAAGATTCTTCGATAAAATTTTTAATGATATCGATGCACTTGGATGAGGCGTATATAAAAGAAGCAATTGAATCTGGTGCGAAAGGGTATTTGACTAAATCGATGGATAGTGAAATGGAGATTATTTTAGCTATAGAAACGATATTGAAAGGAAATATATTTTATGGAAAAAAGACTTCACAAATATTACTCAATGGAATGTCATTTGATGTTAATAGCAAGCTTACCGCTCAAGAAATAAAGGTAGTTCGCTTTTTAAGTGATGGACTAGCGTACAGAGAAATGGCTTATAAAATGAATGTTAGCACTCGAACGGTTACTACATACCGCAATAACATTCTTCAAAAACTAAACATGAGAAACAATGCAGATATTATTAAGTATGCTATAAAGCATAAATTGATATCACTAGAGTAAAATAAGGGGTATAAAAAGGTAGGGTTATCTCTGTTTAAATACAATTACCCTGATGTCTATATATAATTATTCACATTGTTTATTTTTATCCATTTAATAACCTTACCTTTGCGGCTCATTTTTGAACCGTTATGGAAAAATTAAGAAATATTGCTATTATCGCCCACGTTGACCATGGTAAAACTACTTTGGTGGATAAAATGCTATTAGTGGGTAAATTATTTAAAGATCACGAAAAACCAGGTGATTTAATCATGGACAATAACGATATTGAAAAGGAGCGTGGTATCACTATCCTTGCCAAAAACGTTTCGGTTCGTTATAAAGATTATAAAATCAATATTATTGACACTCCTGGTCACAGTGATTTTGGAGGAGAAGTAGAACGTGTGCTTAATATGGCTGATGGTGTTTTGCTATTGGTTGATGCATTTGAAGGACCAATGCCGCAAACACGGTTTGTGTTACAGAAAGCTGTTGAATTAGGACTTAAGCCTATTGTTGTAGTGAATAAGGTGGATAAGTTAAATTGCACTCCTGATGAAGCTCATGAAGCAGTATTTGATCTGATGTTTAGTTTGGACGCTACTGAAGAACAGCTTGACTTCCCAACCGTGTATGGATCGGCAAAAAACGGATGGATGAGTTTGGATTGGAAGAAACCAACGGAAGACATTATTCCTTTGATGGATAGTATTGTTGAACATATTCCTGAGCCTACTGTAGAAGAAGGAACGTCTCAAATGTTAATTACTTCATTGGATTACTCTTCGTTTATTGGTCGAATTGCCATCGGGAGATTAAACAGAGGAACGTTGATATCTGGAAAACCTATTTCTTTAGTAAAAAGAGATGGCACGATTACGAAGACTCGTATTAAAGAACTATATGTGTTTGAAGGTTTTGAGAAGAAAAAAATTGAACAGGTTAGTGCTGGAGAGATTTGTGCAATAGTAGGTATCGAAGGTTTCGAAATAGGTGACACAGTAGCTGATTTTGATAATCCAGAAGGATTAGCATCTATTGCTATTGATGAGCCTACCATGAGTATGCTTTTCACAATTAATGATTCTCCATTTTTTGGTAAGGAGGGTAAATATGTTACTTCAAGACACATAAAAGACCGTCTAGATAAAGAACTTGAGAAAAATTTAGCACTTCGAGTAGAGTCTACAGGTTCAGCAGATTCATTTAATGTGTTTGGTCGTGGGGTGTTACACTTGTCAGTATTGATAGAAACCATGCGTAGAGAAGGGTATGAGTTGCAGATAGGTCAGCCACAAGTAATTATTAAGGAAATTGATGGTGTTAAATGTGAGCCAATTGAAGAGCTTACGATTGATTTGCCCGAAAATGTTTCTGGAAAAGCGGTTGAGATGGCCACGAAGAGAAAAGGGGAAATGAAAAGTATGACGCCTAAAGGAGATCGAATGATTTTGGAATTCGAAATTCCTTCAAGAGGGATCATTGGAATGAGGAATAATTTACTTACTGCCACGGCAGGAGAAGCAATTATGTCACATAGATTTAAGGAATTCCAACCTTATAAAGGTGCTATTCAAGGAAGATTGAATGGATCATTAATAAGTATGGAAAATGGAAAGTCCATTCCTTTTAGTATGAATAATCTTCAAGAGAGGGGTAAATTTTTCATACCTACAAATGTAGAAATATATGAAGGACAAGTAGTAGGAGAGCATATTCGGCCTAATGATTTGGTTGTGAATATTACTAAAATGAAGAAAATGTCAAATATGCGTTCTTCAGGGGCAGATGATAAAGTAAAACTAGCACCTCCTATTATTTTCACTTTAGAAGAAGCATTGGAATATATTCAAGGAGATGAATATGTTGAAGTAACGCCTGAATCTATACGATTAAGAAAAATACACTTAAAAGAACACGAGCGAAAAAGGTCGAATAAATAATAAAAATAAAAAAAACCTGTTTAAATTTAAACAGGTTTTTTTTATGCCTTAAAATTTAAAATTTCACGCGATTGAATGACATTGCTTTCATAAGCCAATTGGGTAGAGGCTTAAGGGGATTTCTGTTCTTGAGGTCGATACTCCATCCAATTTTCTTTATGAGAGGTACTTTGTGTGTCTCTACAAATTCTATTAAAGTGCCATCGGCATCTTCTAGATACCCCCAATGACCGTTTGCATCGCCCATGTCAAAATCAGGGTTGCTCAAAACCTTGAACGGTAGCCCCGCTTCATCACATTCCTTAACAAGTGCATTCATGTTTCGAATATCAAAACATAGGTGTATATAGCCTAATTCTCCCCAGTATCGATCTTCAAAAATCTTATTGGGGGTACGATCCAAACTTTGAATAAGCTCTATTTCACTTCTTCCAAAAAGTTTGGCAAACCCACCAGTTCGATTATTTTCATGTGTCAGTAATATTCTTCTAAATTTCCCTTCACCATTTGGAAGATTTTTTAAGTCTTGAAAGTTACCCGTTTCATCATAAATCACTTTGCTATATCCAAGAATATCGGCATATAATTTAAGTGATTCATTAATATCAGAAACGCCTAAGAAAGCACCATATTGCCCACCTATATTGGCATTTTTGGCATTAAACCAACTGTCATACTCTCTTATTTGAATGAGGTTTTTGTAAGGGTCTTCAATATAAAAGCAAGACGCCCCGCTTGGGTCTTTAACAATTTCAGAAATAATAGTTACTCTCTTGCTTTGTAGTAACTCGAAGCTATTTTTTATGTTTTTTGATTTTACTTTTGCGATCGTAATTCCTAAATCGCCAAGATGGACATCCTGTATAGGTGGTCTTGACACATGATCGGTATGTTGCCAGATTTCATACCCACTACCTCCGTTCATGTTGATGCCCATGATGGCTCGTTTTTTCCTTGCCTTTCCTCCCATATAGGGAGCCATGTGTGTCGCCTCATTTTTATCGTCAAAGACCAGAACATCTGCTCCGAGTACTGAGCCATACCACTTGAATGCTTTTTCGGCATCGGCTACGCCAACTCCTATCTGTTGAATACCATTGATGAGTTTATCTTCCATGAATTTGATTAGTTATAAGTGAGCGAAGATAGGAAACACCATAATAACTAACAAATTGAGATGTATATTGATGGAAAGGGAGTCTTCTTTTATATTGGGCATTTTTTTGACGAAGTGTTACGTAATTTTTTTATATACTGATTGAAAGATTAATAAAATAATAGTAATGGGATAGTTGTAAATTTTCATATATTATCGTATTATTTTGTGGACAGTATTTAAAAGAGATAACCATATATAATGAATGAGAAACAAAAGAGCATACACCTATACCTACTTTTTATATACGTAGTGTTAGCTATTTTGTGGCCTATTGATAGTTATTCTCAAAATAGCTCGATTAAATTTGACCACTTATCTACCGATCAAGGGTTATCTTCAGGAGCAGTTGAATGCGTGTATAAAGATAGTAAGGGATATATGTGGATTGGTACTAGAGACGGTCTAAATAGATTTAACGGATATACCTTTACTATATTTAAACATGATAATAAGGATGATGCATCTATATCAGGAAACAATATAACCTCTATTGTAGAAGATAAACAAGGGAGAATATGGGTGGGGACGCTAGATGACGGGATAAGTGTTTTTGATTGGGAAACAGAAATTTTCACGAATTACAAGCATAATCAAAAAGATACTCAATCCATCGCTGATAATCGTATACATAAAATTTTAATTGACGAAGAAAATAATGTGCTTGTAGCTACTGGTGGAGGCTTGGATATATATGATAGGAAGTCAGATTCGTTCGAACATATAAAAAGAACTTCAGAAGAGCTTAAAGGTTATAACAGTAAATCTGTTCACTCCATCATACAAGATGCTCCAGGATTTTTTTGGGTTAGGCCCGATTTTGGAGGGGTAGAATTATTCGATCTTAAAAACAAGACTTTTGAAAAATTTGAGTTTGATGATTTCAATAATTTAATCGTTAATAGGCTAAAGCCATTGTATAAAGATTCAAAAGGATTCCTATGGGTAGGAACTGGTGTAAATGGAGTATATCGTGTCGATAGACAACATCATTTAATAAAACATTTCACATTTAATCCTGCTAATAACGGGTTAAATTCTAATATCATCACTTCATTTTATGAAGATGACCAAAATAGAATTTGGATTGGGACAGATGGAGGTGGAATAAATATTTATAATACCCAAACAGATTCGTTTTCGTACATTAAAAAAAACATATATATAAATACTAGTTTGAGTAGTGATGTTATTCTAGAATTTTATGAAGATGACTCTGATATTTTATGGGTAAGCACTTTTGGAGGAGGCTTAAATATTTATAGAAAAAACAAATCAAAATTTAATCTCTATCAGCAATCCATAGAGGAGAGTAGTTTGAGTAATAACTCAGTTGTTGCATTACATGAAGGGCGAGATGGCACTATTTGGGTTGGGACAGATGGAGGAGGTCTTGATAAATTTAACCCTTCAACAGAAGAATTTCATCATATAAAACATTCTTTAGAAGATGAAAATACAATTAGTGCCAATGTTATCACCTCACTATATGAAGATCATTTGGGGTATATTTGGGCGGGCACCTATTCGGCAGGGCTAAACAGGTATAACCCCTCTACAGGAGAAAACAAACGATTTAAGATTGATCCTGATGACCCTAAAAGTTTAGAATTTAACAATGTATGGGCAATTCTAGAAGACTATAATAATGAACTTTGGTTTGGTCTGTTAGGCGGGTTGGCTCATTATAATCGAGAGACACAAGATTTTGAACATTATAAAAATGATGTGAATGACTCATTGAGTTTGAGCAATGGTATGATAATCGTACTTTTTGAGGATAGTAAGAAAAATTTATGGGTAGGGACACAAGGAGGATTAAATTTATTTGATAGAGAAAAAGGAACTTTTAAAAGGTTTCTGTATAACCCTGATGATGCTAATTCGATCATTAATAATAATATAAGAGCACTATGTGAAGATGAGAAAGGAAATCTTTTGATTGGAACATTGGGAGGCATGAGTGTGATGAATCTTGAAAATTTTCAAATATATTCTTCAGGTTTTAATGAGTTGCTTCCAAATAAGGTAATTAATGGGATACAAGAAGATAAAAATAACAACTTGTGGATAAGTACAAGTAATGGTTTGTTTTCATATAATCCAATATCTAATGAACTTCAAAAGTTTTCAAAATCCGATGGACTTCAAGGGAATGAGTTTAATTACACATCATCTGTTACATCTAGAAAATCAGGTGTTATGTATTTTGGAGGTCTTCAGGGGTTGAATAGTTTTTCTCCTGAGGACATTAAGTTTAGTACTGCCAATCCCAAAATAGTTATTACTGATTTTAAAATTTTCGGACTATCGGTCTCAAAGAACGATTCTGTTAATGGAAAACCATTTGTAAGGGAATCATTCCCGTATTTATCTGAAATCACTCTTTCCCATAAAGAAACAGTGTTTTCAATCGAATTTGCTTCGTTAGATTATACTTCTCCTTATGAAAATAAATATAGGTATAAGCTAGAAGGATTTGATAAGTCTTGGAATAATACAGATGCGTTGAGGCGAACCGCTACCTATATGAATTTGTCTCCAGGGGAGTATGTTCTAACTATTCAAGGAACAAATAGTGATGGAATATGGTCGAAAGAAGAAAGAGCTTTGGCTATTGAAATTTTACCTCCATTTTGGAAAACTTGGTGGTTTATATCGTTTATGGTAATGACTTCCTTTCTTGCTGTACTGTTTGTTATTCATCAACGAACTGCGATACTTGTGAAACAAAAAAGGAAATTAGAACATGAGATTGCGAATAGAACAGTACTCATTACACAGCAAAATGAAGAATTATTAGCTACAAATGAAGAGTTAATGGCTACGAACGATCAACTAGTTGAAACGATGAACCATTTGGAAGCCACTCAAGATAAATTGGTGGAGGCGGAAAAAATGGCCTCGCTTGGAGTGCTTACGGCCGGTATCGCTCATGAAATTAACAACCCTATTAATTTTGTGTTTGCAGGAGCTAATTCTCTAGAAGACAACCTCACTAAAATTGAGGAAATAGTAGAAGCACATAATAGTATAGATGAGAAAAATTACAAAGAAAAATTATCAGAGATTGATCGACTAAAAAAAGATATTCAGCTCGATAAATTAATGCATATTGTAAACCGTACTATTGTTAATATAAAGGATGGAGCGGAGCGTGTAAGTGAAATTGTGAAAGGACTAAATATATTTTCTAGTTCAGGCAATGATGTGTTGGTGAAATTTGATATAAATATGAGTTTAGATAGGTCGTTCGTGTTATTAAAACATAAATATTCTGAAAAGGTTGAAGTTGAAAAAAAATATGGAGACCTCCCTCAAGTAGATTGTTACCCCAGTAAACTAGAACAAGTTTTTATCAACATGATTTCTAATGCTTCCGATGCTATCGAAATAAAAGGGAAAATCATAGTTGTTACTGAAATAGTGGTAAGAAAAGAAAAACAGTATGTACATATAAGCATAGAAGATAGTGGGAAAGGAATGGATGAATCAGTAAAAAAACGAATTTTTGAACCATTTTACACTACCAAAGAAGTTGGCTCGGGAACAGGATTAGGGCTTGCTATTAGTCATAGTATAATAGAAAGCCATCATGGTTTTATAGAGGTAGATAGTACGATAGGGGTCGGGACTACATTTCATATTTTCTTACCTATTCATGAAAATTCTTCCGTGAAAATTTGAACAACGATTTAGATAGTTATGAAAGGAAGATTATACATAATGAACTCATTTTTCAAACTATTTTGTCGTTAGTTTATCCATAAAATCATACACTAATCTAGAAACATGTGCAAGTTGGGTAGTGCCTTCATCAAAATCGTCTAAATTTTTAGATAATAGTATTAACACGTACTTTTTGCCACCTGGTAAAAACACAATGGCAGAATCATGGTGCAAGGCAGTTATTGATCCTGTCTTGTGTGCTACTTCTACCGATGGAGGTAGAAATCTAGGAATCATGTCATTCCATTTTTGATTTTTTAACACTTCAATCATATGTTTATTATCAGCAATGTTTTTTGCTGCAGTTCCTTCGGCAATGGCTTTCATTATTACCATTAAATCATAAGCTGTGGTAGAGTTACTAAGTCCCTGATCATATGCCTTTTGATCTTCTACACCCCTCAGTACTTCAATCTTATTAGCACCAAGTGTTCGCATGCTGGTAGTCACTTTTTTGGCATCAACTAATTCGATTAAAATATTAGTAGCAAGGTTACTGCTTTTGGTTATCATTTCGTACATGAGGTGGTATATGGTTGTGCTATCTCCAATTGAATTATATAGTCCTTCTTGGGAGTCCTCACCAATATCCATGCTGTAACTACTACTGTCGACAATACTTTTAAAACTATTTTTGATTAAAATGCTGTCTTGTAAACTAAACTGGCCCTCTGATGCTTGCCTGTAAAGTTCAATCATTACAGGAGTTTTCATTGTGCTAGCTGCATGAAAGGATTCCTTTTCATTAATCAATAATTGGTTAGATGGATTTGACAAATCAACAAAGGCGAATGCAAAATCTCCTTTAGTAGTATTGAATATTTCCTCTACAGCTATTTTTAAATTTCCAATAGTGTTTGTTTCCTTTGGCACAGTACATGAAAAAATAAGTAGGCAGAAAACAATCAGAGGTCGAATCATGATATATGTGTTGTCAACATCACTAAAAAACATCCCCTGTATTTCTCAGGAGAGATTTGGAGGATGTTTTTATGATGAAAATTAAATTTACTGTTTTACCAGTTTTCCTTCTTCATACTCGTATTCAATAGTCACATTTCCTTCTTGGTCGTACCATTTGGCAATGCCATGAAGAGTACCATTTTCATAAGTGCTTTCTTCCATTATTTTACCATCGTCATAGTATTTTTTTATAGCACCATGCATTTTTCCATTTTCGTAAGGGATTTCTTCTGTGATTTTATTGTATTTGAATTTCACGTAAAGTCCATGTTTAAGCCCATTGTGGTAATACGTTTTTTCTTCAACACGTCCTTGATTATCTATTTTTATAGAAGCTCCTTGTTTTAATCCATTTACATAGCCTGTAATCTGTTGTACTTGCTTACTGGTGTTGTATTCTGTCCAAACACCTTCTTTTTTGCCATTCACATAATCACCTTCGGCAGAAATGTTGTAATTTATGTCTCTTAAGGTAACCTTTACCATCGTTGGGTCATCGGCATAAGGTTCTTGAATGGCATTAGGGTCTATACCTTCTGCAATTGGTTTCACAATAGGAGTTTCTTTTTTACTTTCTCCACAAGAGAATGAAAGTAGAATAATTGAAAATAAAAATGTGTTACGTATCATGTTTGTTATTTTTTTGATTTAATGATTCGAAAATAAAACAAATCTTAAAAACTGTCAATAATTAAATGTGGGTTCTGTTATTTGTTTTGATATTATTTATCTCAATAAGCACCTAATTTACTTTGGAATACAAAAGCAATACTATTGGCACGTTGCTTGGCTAGTGTTGCTTTATCTCCTTCATAACTTTTATCGATGGTACTTTCAAAGTGGAAGAGCCATCGTTCGAAATGCTTTTTCTCTAGACCAAGCGGTACATGTTTAGGAAACGGATTTCCTTTGTATGCGGTGTCACCAAAGAGTACCATGCACCAAAAATCGGTAATTTTGGGCAAGTGCTTTTCCATGTTGATGTTTTCGAATATGGCTTTGGTGATAGGGTCAGATAAAAGCAAGTCATAGAACGTGACCACTATGCCATAAACATCTTGTCGGGTAGTAATATCAGTTTTCATGATCAATATTTTTAGCAGTTTCTTGAATGAGATTCCAGGCCATGTCCACGTGTCGTTGTTGTACATAGGTTTGGCCAATTACCATACGAATGGTATACTTTCCTCTTATTTTGGTGTGGGTCATGTATACTTTACCTGAATCATTAAGAGTATTAATTAATATTTCATTTAATGAGTTCAGTTTTTCTTCATCATTATACCCTTTAGGGTGATAACGAAAACAGATCATGTTGAAATTTAGTGGAGAAAGTTGCTCAAAATCGGTATGTGCATCCATTTTCTTTCCAAGTGCTTGAGCCATTTCAATATGTTCTTGTACACGTTGTTTTACTCCTTCTACCCCATAACTCCGAATAACAAACCAAAGTTTCAGGGCTCTAAACCGTCTTCCTAAAGGTATACCCCAGTCACGATAATTATTGACCTGTAAATCAACCTTTGTTTTTAGGTATTCAGGCAATATCTCAAAGGTACGTGTTAGTGCTTTTTTATCTTTCACAAAATAGGCTGAACAATCAAAATTGGTAAACATCCATTTGTGAGGGTTGAATACAAAACTATCCGCATTTTCTATTCCTTTTATCATCCAACGGTATTGTGGCAGCACTAAAGCTGTTCCGGCAAAGGCAGCATCAATGTGTAGCCAAACAGAGTGTTTGGCACATATTGCGGCAATTTCGTTTATCGGGTCAATAGCTGTAGTGCCAGTAGTGCCTAATGTAGCAATCACACAGAGAGGTTTCAATCCTTTTTCGATATCTTTTAGGATGGTTTTTTCTAGTGTATCGGGCAACATTGCCATTGAATCGTCTACATCAATTTTCGTCAAATTTTCAACCCCTATCCCAGCTATTTTTACAGCTTTATCTATAGAAGAATGTGTTTCTTTTGAGCAGTACACTCGAAATTGAGGCTGATCAGTAAACCCTTGTTGGTTGATCGTGTAATGAGTAAATTTTTCTCGTGCTGAAAGAATGGCTGACAGCGTAGCGGTGGAGGCTGTATCCTGAATACAACCTGTCCAGTCGAGCGGTAACCCTAACATCTGTTGTAACCACTCCATCACTTTTTCCTCTAATTCAGCAGCAGCAGGGGAGGTGTCCCAAATCATACATTGCGCCCCGATAGTTGCGGTAAGCATTTCGGCTAATACAGAAGGGTAACTGCTGTTTCCTGTAAAATATGCATGAAAATTAGGGTGTTGCCAGTGTGTAATGCCTGGCATTATTTTTTCGTTAAAGTCTGAAAAAATGTCATTCATCTGTTCTCCTTGTTGTGGAGGGTTTTTATCAATTTGATCATAAATTTCACAAGGAGATACACCACTTTTTACTGGATATTGCTCAATATTTTCTAAATAATCGGCCATCCAATCGACCATTTTATGTGCTTCTTTTCTAAATGATTTATTATCCATTATTCTTTGTTAAATAGGGCATTTAATTTCCCGATAAGTTTATTTTCCATTTCTCAAGTTTTGGGTTCATAAATTTAAACCATAAAGAGGGAAATAGCGCTAGAATTACCATGGTTGGATACCCAAAAGGTAATTGTGGGCTTTCATCATAATGCTTTAGTGCCTGATACCTACGAATAGCATTTAGATGGTGATCGGAATGGCGTTGTAGCTGAAAAAGAAAAAAGTTACTTACTAAATGATTGGCATTCCAAGAGTGTAAATGATTGACAAGTTCATATCTTCCATTTTGATCTTTTTTTCTAACTATACCATAGTGTTCGATGTAGTTCACCTGTTCTAATAGGGTAAATGCTAATATGCTTTGAGTGAAAAAATAGACAGGGACTTGCCAGGCAAAATCACCTAGAAGATAACTAAAAATGATCGTTAGTATAGTGCAAAACAATAAAGGAAGTAATAAAAACCAAATCATCTGGTTTTTGACACCAAGTGGCGCATTGCCTTTTCTTTTTCTACTTTCAATTTCTAGTTTCCAAGCATTTACATATCCTTTAAACACACTTCGCATCCAAAATTTATAAAAGTTCTCGTTTTTTCGAGAAGTTGCAGGATCTGATGGTGTGGCCACATGCACGTGATGCCCTTTATTGTGTTCAATATAAAAATGCATATAACAAACCGTCATAAGCAGTACTTTGCTATAAAATTGTTCTGTTTTTGATTTCTTATGTCCCAATTCATGCGCTACTGTTATTCCTACCCCTCCAGTAATAAGTGAGGTAGCTAATACAAACCCTATCCATTCAATTTTAGTGTTTACTTCTCCTAAGGTAACGGCATAGGCACCAAAAATAATTACACTAAGTTGTGCATATACCCATAAATAGGTGATGAATTTATAGTAATACTCTTCCGAGATTATTTTCATCTCACTCTTTGGAATGTTTTCGGGGTCTTTCCCAATTAGTGTGTCGATTATAGGGAGAAGGATAAAAACAAAAATAAGCGTACTGAAATGCCAATACCCATCAAAAATATACCCTACTGTATAGATGATAACAAGTATGAATGCAGAGAAGAAACCTATTTTTTTAAGTATAGACATCTGTAGATGGTTTATGCTAATATAGATAAAATCAGTAAATTATTTTTTTATCAGGTCTCTTTATGAATCATTATTCGTAACAATCAATAAAAGCGTTGAACCTTTCATCAGTCGTTTAAAGACTTACTGTAAATAGAATAAACTAAAGTGAAGATAATTTTGGTTATTGTTCTTCAAAAGGGAGTTCAAATAGTGGCAAAATAGTATGCTTATAGTCTGCATTTATTTGATCAATAATCGTGTTATTATCTACTATAAACTGATTGTGTATTTTAGCAATTTTGTCATAGTTAAGTCTATACCTAAGAATTTTGGATTCACGTGTGTCGATAGAGTCCATTAATTCATTTAAGAAGGGATATCGACCAAAATCTTGAAAATCTAATGCTAGACGAAAAATTTCTGATGATAAAGCAAAAGATATAGAATCATAAATATCAATCTGTGCCGATTTCATTTTTGTCATGTAATACCTATGTTTTTTTAGGTTATTTACTTTTTCTTTATAATCAATAATAATATTGCTATCAAGTGCATTTGCATATTTCAGCTCATCAAGAAGGCGAGACAAATCACTTATTCTTTCATTATCATCATGAATCATAACATTCCATGAGTACAATAAGCTATCTTCGATAGTGAGAAAATAAGCCCGAAGAGAATCGATTTCATCAAAAGTAGTTTCTGCTTTGTGTTTAGAAGAACTGCAAGCACTCATCATTAGAATAGCTACAAAACTTGAAAGTAGTATGCTTAAATTAGATTTTCTTATCATGGTTTACTGTTTTACGAATATTAGCTGATTAAGGTTATTCAATAGGTTTAAATTGTTCGAAAGCTTGTTTACATGTATTACAATAATGCAGAGACCTGCAAAGTGTTGGGCCAAAAGGAGATTTCATATTTGTATCATGACTTTCGCAATGTGGACATTCCACATGTTGAAGAATGTCTATATCGACAATTAATGTATCCCTAGGTGGAGGCGCAAGTCCAAATTTCTTAAGTGCGGTTCTTCCTTTTTCATTTATTAGGTCAGACTTCCAGCGTTCTTTGAAATTTATTTCGACCTCAGGGTCATCAATACCATAGTTAAGTAGTGTATCAATGACATCTTGTTTCATTACCTCCATGGCTGGACAACCTGTAAAGGTTGGTGTCATGGTTACTTTTACTTTAGTATTAGTGGTTATTTCAACATTTCGGATTACACCTAAGTCGATGAGAGAAAGCATAGGAATTTCTGGGTCTTTCACTTCTTCTAGCCAATGAAGTATTTCAGCTTTCGTTACCATTCTGCTGAAGGATCGATGTTGAATACTTCACTCATTTCATCAAGAAGAGGCTGTAAATGCTCAGTATGTTCGCCATACCTACCTCCCAAATGTGCAGATTCAGCAGCTAAATCGGGTAATATCAAATCGGTTTTTGCTAAAATCTTGTCAATGTCTTCGAACCATTTACTTCTTAATTTATGTTCTCCTTCAAAAATGCCATCTTGAATTAAATCACCTTCAAATTTCGATTCTTCGAAAACGCCTAACGCATAGGGAAAAGCCATGTTTAATGCGCTCTGCAATCGTTTTACTGCCTCGTCAGTAGAATTGCCTAATTGTTGAATCCATGCATTGGCATGCATGATGTGATATTTTATCTCACCTTTTAATTTGTGTGCTATCTCTGAAAGGGGAGGATAGCTAGACCTACTAAGCATCTCAAAACGAATAAATTCAGCATGATCGAACAAAAAATGGCGCATTAGGCTAAACTCATAATCACCGATAGGAAGTTCAACAAGTTGGGAATTATGAAATGAGGGTGCATTTCTGGTAAAAGCGATTGCATCTGGGTCTTTCTCTCCTAATTCTTCCAAAAGTTTGTAAAACTGGAGACTTTGACCAATTTTATCCTGTGCCATACTACAGAAAGCAATATCTTCTTCTAAAATGGGACCTAAGCCATTCCATTCAGAATTACGATGACCTATAATGAGTTGGTCATCTGCAATTTTATAGAGTAAATCTTTAAGTGCTTGTTCGTTCATCTTTATGATAAGCTGTTTTCTTCTTTAAATTTTTTAATTTTATCTAATGCACGATAGGCAGTAGCCTCACGGAATTGTTTTTCGGATAGTGTATACCAAATATCTCGATAGTTTTCG
>Ga0224506_10000538_pt1 | contig 31432 bp, 33 predicted proteins | sample SF_Jan12_sed_USG_2_FD_169108 | JGI IMG/M metagenome (GOLD analysis project Ga0224506, IMG submission 169108) | Sediment microbial communities from San Francisco Bay, California, United States - SF_Jan12_sed_USGS_8_1 | ecosystem: Environmental > Aquatic > Marine > Sediment | place: USA... | reverse complement strand
TTAGAGAGCTCATGTACTGCGGCTACATCATCTATGATCACATACTTCACTTCTACTTCCTAGGCGGGCCAGACTTCGTGGTGGGGCCTGATGCCCCTGCAGCGAAAAGAAACATTCTTGGAGTAATAGAGAAGGTTGGCTTAGATATTGCCAAAGAAGTGATTAAACACCGGGCCTATGGACAGAAAATAACTGGTATACTCGGAGGTAGACCAACTCATCCTGTCAGCGCTTTGCCGGGCGGCATTGCAAAAGCGTTGTCTGAAGAGGAGAGGCGGGAAATCGAAGAAATGGTTAGAAGCTGCGTCGAATTTGCAAAGTTCTCTCTGAAACTCTTCGATGATGTTGTTCTCAAAAACGTTGACTACATAAACTTGATCACAAGTGACCCTTACTCCTTGAAGACCTATTATATGGGAACAGTTGACAAAAACAACAAAGTGAACTTCTACGATGGCGATGTCCGAGTGGTTGACCCGGAAGGAAAAGAGTTTGTGAAGTTTGCGCCAAGCGAATACTTGGACATAATCGAAGAACACGTAGAACCATGGACATACGTCAAACTACCCTACCTCAAGAAGATTGGTTGGAAAGGCTTAGTGGCTGGACCCGATAGTGGCATCTACAGAGTTGGACCTCTCGGAAGACTGAACGCCGCAGAGGGGATGGCAACACATTTAGCTCAAGAAGAGTACGAGAAGATGTTCAAAACTCTCGGCGGAAAACCCGTTCACGCAACCTTGGCTTTTCATTGGGCAAGACTGATAGAACTAATGTACGCAGCTGAACGGGCTTTGGAATTGGTCACAGACAAGGACATAACAAATAAGGGCATTAAGAACAAGCCTGGAAAGCCCGGAGAAGGAGTAGGAATCGTTGAAGCTGCTAGAGGCACGTTAATCCACCATTATATACTGGATGAAAAAGCCTTAGCCAAGAAAGTTAATTTGGTGGTTGCCACAACTCACAACGCACCAGGCATTTGTATGTCCATAAAAAACGCTGCAAAAGGACTTATACACAACGACGAAGTCAGCGATGGACTGCTGAATATGGTGGAAATGGCGTTTAGAGCCTACGACCCGTGTTTCGCCTGCGCCACTCACTTCGCCATAGGTGAAATGCCTTTGGAAGTTAAGCTTTACAACAGTGAAAAACGGTTGTTAAAAACAGTAAGAAGATGAGGGAATAGAAATGAACGAAGTTAAAGTAGGAGTATTTCTAGCGGATTCAGGTAAGCAACTCTCTAAAATCCTAGACTTCGAAGCTATAATCGAATACGTTAAAAACGTTTCAAACGTAGTCTTTGTCGCAAGAGGCAACGAGTTTTGGCAAGGAGAAGGATTACGAACCATAGTAGATACCGTTAAAGACGGAAAGATAAACAGGGTCGTCGTAGCAGGGACTCTTCCTAAGCTAAGCGAAGTGAAAATCGCTCAAGCAATAGAGAATGCTGGCCTTAATCCCTATTTGATGGAATTCATCGATCTCAAAGACCACTGCGCGTGGCCTCATCGAGAAACTCCTTCAGAGGCCACAGAAAAAGCCAAAGCCATGCTTCTAGGCGCTATCGAACGCTCCAAGCTTCTTGAACCCTTGGAGAAACTCGAGTTTCCCGCCCTCAAATCCACCTTAGTCATAGGTGGAGGCATTGCTGGAATGCAGACGGCTGTGGATTTGGCGGATTTGGGATTCGAAGTGAACTTGGTTGAAAAAGCGCCGTTTCTCGGAGGCTTGGCTGCTCGTGCCGGCCGCTTCTTCCCAACCGACGATTGCGCCATCTGCATACAGTCTCCAGCCTCAGATGTCAAAACCATCACTCACACCTCACGAAAGTGTGTATATCGTTCTGGCTTCAGCGAGATTCCCAAATTGGACATTTTGACCAACTCAAAGATCGTGGCTGTTGAGGGAGTTTCTGGAAACTACAAGGTCACGATAGAGAAGAAACCAAGATATGTCAATGAGAAATGTGTTCGATGCGACTTATGCACCACCGTTTGCCCGATAGAAGTGCCTGATGAATACAATGCCAAGTTGAAGACTCGCAACGCCATTTACATGGACATCCCGAACGTCCATCCGCCTGTCTACGTTATCGACGATATCGTTTGCAAGTTCCATGAATGCGCTAGATGCGTTGAAGTTTGTCCCACTAAAGCTATTGAATTGGACCAGAAAAGTGAGCAAATAACTCTAACTGTGGGAAGCATTGTAGTCGCTACTGGATTCGAGGAGTTCGATTCCAGCGTTATAAAGGAGTATCATTACGGCGACTATCCAGACGTTATAACAAATCTTGAGCTTGCTAGGATGATTGACGGTTTCGGTCCCACAGGCGGCGTGATTATTAGGCCTTCAGACTGCAAGCCTGCCAAGAAAATCGTTTTTATCCAATGCGTTGGTTCGCGAGATAGGCGCTACAAACCCTACTGCTCAAGCATCTGCTGCATGATCTCTCTAAAGCATGCTACATTGATCAAATCAGCCTATCCTGACGCTGACATCAGCGTGTGCTACATAGATGTAAGAACCACTGGGAGGGAGCATGAATATTACTACGAACGAGCCAGAGAGATGGGAATCAAATTCGTCAAGGGTAGACCAACTGAAATCTCACGTGACCCGGAAACTAATAGGTTAATTGTTGACGTGGAAGACGCTCTTCTACACAGATTCCTCGAATTAGATGCTGACTTGGTTGTGTTGGCTCCTGCCATGGTGCCAGCTGAAGGCACCAAGGAGCTTGCTGAGATTCTGGGCATCGAGTTGGATGAAGACGGATTCTTTAAGGAATACAATGCCAAGTTAAGACCGACCGAGACCAAGTTGAGAGGGATGTACCTTTGCGGAGGAGCAACCTTCCCGAAGGACGCGCCGACGACTTCTCTGCAGGCTCACTCAGCAGCAGTAAAGGCTGCGAAGTTCTTAACCGCTGGTAAGATAGTTAAAGATCAGAAAACCGCCGTAGTCAACGAAGAGTATTGCGGTGACTGTGAGTTCTGTCCGGTTACGTGTCCTTACGGCGCGATAACTTTGGTGCCGACTACTGAAGATCACTTTGTGGCTAAAATATCGGATCTCCTGTGCGAAGGATGCGGTATCTGCGTGGGAACTTGTCCTCTTAACGCTATTGAGCTTAGGCATTCACGACCAAGCCAGATGCGCGCTCAGATGGAGGCGCTCATGTCCATAAACGGAACGTCGAAGCCTTTGGTTCTAGCTTTATGCTGTTCAGAGTGTGGCCACGCTGCCGTAGATTCTTCAGGTATGGCTATGATGCAATATCCAGCCAACGTGAGAATCATGAAGGTTCCTTGTACGGGCATCCTACAGATTCATCAATTCTTAGAGGCTTTCAAGGCGGGTGCTCAGGGAGTGATGATTGTAGGTTGTAAAAGTGACGGTTGCCACTATGAAGTAGGTGTTCAGAAGGCTGAAAAGAAGGTGAAACTCGCCAAGTTGTTGCTGAAGGAATATGGAATAGCGCCTGAGAGGTTGGAGATGTTCAACATGGTGTTTATAGAAGGTGACAAGTTCGCTGAGGCTGCGCGAATGATGACTGAGAGGTTGGCAAAGTTGGGTTCACTGCAGTTAATGGAAGGTTCTCAGGAAGGCGAGGTGAATTAGAATGGAACAAGTGAAAGAGAAAAAAGCAACTAACTCGGCGTTCTCTAGTTTAGTTACAGATCGCTTAGGCGGCGAAACCATAACCCTATGCTACCAGTGTGGCACCTGCGCCAGCAGTTGTCCAGTGGCTAAAATCACTCCAGATTTCAATCCTAGAGAGGTCATTAAATTGTCACTCTTGGGAGCGGAGGAAGAGGTTCTTTCAGGTGACTCTATATGGCTTTGCTGTTCATGCTACAACTGTCAAGAGCGGTGTCCTCAAAAGATTGAGATAGCTGACGTGATTTACGCGCTGAGAAACATCGCTTTCGAGAAAGGTTACATTCCAAACATCTATTATCAATTTGCATCCGCCATCATAAACGACGGTCGCATAGTCAAAGTTTCCAAATTCGCCGAAAACAAAAGACCCACCCTTGGCTTACCCCCTCTTCAACCAACGGGTGTGGAACCACTGAGAAAGATTCTTTCTGCTACAGGATTTAGTAAGATGCAAAAGAAGAAGGAGGAATCATCATGACAAGCTACGCTCTATTCTTAGGCTGCACTATACCTGCTCGTCAGCCAAACTATGAACTATCAGCAAGAAAGACTCTAACAAAACTTGGAATCGAACTTGTCGACTTAGCCAACATGACATGCTGCGCCCCTCCACCAGTGCAGTCTATAGATTTTGAAACAAGCCTAGCCATAGCCGCGTACAACATTTGCTTAGCCGAAGAAGCTGACCTAAACTTGCTTACACTGTGCAGTGGCTGTTTTGAATCTCTTGCCATGACAAACGCCATGCTGAAGGCTGACGAAGAATTGAAGGCAAAGATAAACAAGATTTTGTCTCAGGCAGGGAAGGAGTTTCAGGGCAGCAAAGAGGTTAAACACTTCCTCCAAGTCTTGATAGATGATGTAGGACTAGAGCGTCTCAAGCAAAGCGTCTCCAAGCCCTTAAGCAGTCTAAAAGTGGCGGCGTTCTATGGTTGCCATGCGCTTAGACCAAGCGAGCTTCTGAAACTCGACGACCCGGAACGCCCACGTATTCTTGAAAACTTGATTGAGACATTGGGTGCGGAAAGTGTTGAATATAGAAATAAGTTGAAGTGTTGTGGTGGGCTTTTGAGAGGCTCTTCTGACGAGCTTGCCCTTGAACTTGCCAGAGAAAAACTTGCAAACACGTCTAAGGCAGATGCAGACTGCATTGCAACTCTCTGCCCCTTCTGCTTCGTTGCACTAGACATAGGACAGATACAAGTGAGGGCGAAGTTCAACGAAAACTACGATATACCAGTGTTGCATTATTCAGAACTCCTAGCCTTAGCGTTGGGAATAGATCCAAAGGAACTGGCGCTTCAAACCCACAAAATAAAGATCGACAGAGTCCTCAACAAAATATTCTTACAGCAATCATAAGGACGCGTACACAAACTTAGCTGGTCTCAAGTTCCAAGAAGGCAAGACAGCGAAGGGCGAACAGTACCTGCAACTATTTTTTCACGTTTCCGAGTGTTGCCTTGATCGCGATTTCAACCGCCTTGGTCGTTGTGTCTAGGTTCATGCTGGGTATCTTTCCTTTTCTCGCCTTTTGCAGCTGTGCCGCTTGCGATGGTAGACATGGGATATGCATAAATCCTGCACGCATGTCCAATCTGTCGCTACGTATTTTGTGCATCGTGTAGAAGAATATCTGGTTGCATCCGAACGTGCCCGCGGTGTAAGATATTTCTGCTGGAATGTTGTTTTGTCGTAGTTTGTTAAGGATTTTTCGGATGGGCAGCGTTGTGAAGTATGCTGCAGGCGCGTTTGGTTCTAGAGTGTCATCTTTTGGGCGTGTTTCACAATTGTAGAGGATTGTGGATTCGGTGAGATCTGCGAAGTTTATGGCTACTTTCTCTAGTGAGATTAGGGAACGGTAGGATTGTCCTAAGCTGATTATGACCGCTGGTTTTTGTGCGCCTATTATTCTTGTTATTGTGGGTTTGATTTCTTTGTATGCAAGCGGTATTTGAAAGGATTTGACTTTGAAAGAACCTATTTCTTTGTCGTCAAATGTTTTTGCAGCTTCCCATGAAGGATTTACTTGGAAATCTGCGAAGGGCTCAAAGCCAGTTAAAACAACTATTTCACTCATGATCGCAATCCTCTATACACAGAGATTTCTGATAATATCTCATGGATAAAAAGGGTTCGCCAATATGCTTTTATTACTATCTGCTCTCTTTCTGCAATCTGCATTATATATGCAAATTTTTCGACCTATAATACTTCTTTAAAGCTGAAATGGTTTTCGTTTGAGAACAAGGGATATATGTATGTCGTTTCTTTATTCATAACTGCGAGTGGGAGCCTAGATGTAGACACCTACATCTAAATACTCTTCAATTCCTTATCTCCCACTTCCACTCGCTATCATTCTCCGTTGAAACACGCACTCAAGAAAACCAAACGCTTCGCCAATACTCACTTTTGTCTAAGAATTTGGAGCTAGCTATCTAGGTGGCTTCCCCACTATCGTCTGAAAAAACATCATAAGACCTAACGTCCTGTCATAGCAGAGCCAAAAATGAGCAGTAATGGGTTTTAAGGGGAGAATATTTTATTAAATTTAGGAGATCTGCTTGGACAATCGTAGGCTTGTCAATCTTTTTCTCTCTCTTTTCTATTTTGCCTTTCTAGTTGGCGGGCTTTTTATTGGACTTCTAAACGATGGGCACAGCAAAAAGAATAGTTGTTAGAACAAAAACTCCAAAAATACATTGGGCGACTTGGAGACGACTACGACTACATTTTTGAATAACGTCTTTTAACAGAGTTTGACGAAAGTTTTGTGCTTGAAATATATTGGTTCAGCGACTTTTGCATGTGCACATGTTATCTAGCCTTACATTGCAGTAATTCTTGCACATTCATTTTCATAAAGTTCTTCGACCCATTCCACGTTTAGTGCGAGTATTCTGATTTGACAAATCAAATAGGTGGGCTCAAATCAATAGAGAATGCGCGGGCTATTCATGCAAAAATAAGATATTGTTCAGGCGATGTATTTTAACCGCACACAAAATAGGAGGTAGATATCATAACGAATCATAGATTTGAGACAAGAGAGGATTTCGCACATAAGCTCGACTCTGAGGATCCTCTTGCGAGGTTCAGACAGAGATTTTACATCCCTAAAGGAACAATTTACATGGATGGAAACTCTCTCGGCCTTCTATCGAAAGATTCTGAAAGTTCAGTTTTCCGGGTACTGAACGAGTGGAAGTCTCTTGGGATAACGGCTTGGCTCAGAGCGAAGCGTCCATGGTTTTATCTTGCTGAAGAGCTTGGTGCGATGTGCGCAAAGCTTGTCGGCGCAGAACATGAGGAAGTAGTTGCCACAGGCACGACCACTGTCAATATACACTCACTTGTGAATACCTTCTACCAGCCCAATGGAAAAAGGAAAAAAATACTTGCGGATGAACTTGATTTTCCATCCGATATATACGCTTTAACGAGTGCAATAAGACTTAAAGGATTGAATCCTAGCAAGAATCTCATTCTTGTCCCGAGCGCGGATGACCGCTTGTTAGATGAGAGCAAAATTGTTGAATTGATGGATGAAGAAGTGGCGCTGGTTTTTCTTCCTTCCATATTGTATCGAAGTGGGCAACTCCTCAATATGCAATATCTTACGGATGAAGCACATGATAGGAGAATACCAATAGGTTTTGATTGTTGTCACTCCGTCGGTGTTGTACAACATTACTTTGATAAATGGGATGTGGATTTCGCCCTTTGGTGCAGTTACAAGTATTTGAATGGGGGGCCTGGCGGTACAGCCTTCCTATACGTGAACAAGAAGAACTTTGATCGTAAGCCCGCACTTGCCGGCTGGTTTGGATACGTTAAAAATAAACAGTTCGATATGTCTCTCAGTTTTGAACATTCCAAAAGTGCAGGAGGGTGGCAAATATCATCGCCAGCGATTTTGAGTTCGGCACCGATTGAAGGCTCCCTTAAGATAATTCTTGAAGCTGGAATGCAAGCAATAAGAAAGAAGTCTCTAAAAATAACTTCATATTTGATGTACTTAGTTGACGAAACCCTCTCTGAGGCTCCGTACAATTTCAAAATTGGAACACCAAGAGAAGCTCAACGCAGGGGCGGACATGTTGCCATTGAACATAAAGAAGCCATGAGAATAAGTGAAGCTCTAAGAGCAAGAGGCGTGGTCTCTGATTATAGACCCCCGAATATTGTAAGGACTGCTCCCATACCTCTCTATAACACTTATTATGAAGTCTGGAAGTTTGTTCAGCATCTAAGAGAAATAATCGATAAAAAAGAGTACGTGAAGTTTCCGAAGGAAAGACGGATGATATCTTAATGTATGTGTGATCTAATTATAGAGTCAAAATATGTAGAATGCATGTGCATTAACTCGGAATTTTTTCCTTAAGCTCTTTTGTGACCTTTGAAAGCGCTTGGGCAAGTTCCTCAAGCATCACGTCGGTTGTTTTGTCAAAGGCACGGAATTTTCGTTTTTCTATCTCTGAAATTAGTTGGTAAACTTCCACAATTTGTTTACGAAGCGCAGGTGAAAAGCCGGTGAGTATTGCCTTTTTCCTTATCATCTCATATGAAGCCATATCAAAATGAACCTGAGACCATCGTATCTTCTTACTCTCAACCAACTCCAAATTTCCTTCACATTCCATCAGCAAATCGTTCAGGAATTTCACCTCTTCTTTTTTCTCCTTTCTTCTAACCATGATAAGGTCGAAGAAAAATTTCATCAAAACACCGGCGATGACCAAGGCTATTCCTCCTAGAAACATATAGATTGAAGGAGAAGGCTCTACATAAGCTGAGTAAAAACCACATACTAAAGCGAGAGCTATTAAGACCAATATTGCTATCGGAAGCAGATATCCCAACAGTGAACCAAAAACTCTATTGTTCCTTTCCTTTGACAATCCTATATCAAGATGAATTCAAACCAATCTGGCTAAAAAAGATTTTTGCCCACGCTGGCCAACATATTTGTAACTGAACTAAATCAGTTTCAAACACAGCTTCCCCTCTCACAAAAACGCCAAACATACTTAGAGCCTATTAACCGACTATTAAGAACCAAATAAAACCTAGAGGTCTAACGCGTTACACATACAACAAAAGCCCAGCATTCATATTTGAAGCCTAATAGAATAGTCTCTCTACTGTGCCGAACACACACATTAACTAGTTTTAGTGGGGCTGGCCGGATTTGAACCGGTGACCTCTACCCGAAACCACGTCAACGCATGGCTTCTACGGGTTTCTCTAGCTTTCACCGCTCCAGAAACTCGTCATCCCAATGAGCGGTCCGCAAACCCGTTTAATCTTCTGGAGCCCGTCGTCATACCTGGCTAGACTACAGCCCCACCATAACCACAAACACAACAACAGAAAATATATGCCTTACGTAATACCGCTAAACATTCAAGCCCCAGCAAGTCTCCGTTTACCCTCATGGCTCAACCGTTTAACTGCTCTCTCTCTACGCACAGCCGCCCCACGCGAACCGAACTCCTCAACATAAGCGACTCTCACAGGCCTATGCATTCGAGTATATCTGGCACCAACTCCCCGCTTATGCTGCCTGAAACGAAACTCTACATCCTTAGCATGCCCCGTATAATAGCTTCCATCTTCACAAAGAAGTACATAAACATAATACGCCATCAAACATCAGCTGTCCATATGCACGAAAGTGCTAAAAACACTTTTTATCCCCCCTGAAAAAAGAAACCTTCATGAGCATAAAATACTACGAAGCTCCAGACATAAAACAACTCGTCAACGCAATACTAGTGGAACTAAAATTCACCCACATAGACCCCAGATACGTTTACTGCTTCAGAAGCAGAGGCTCCAAATCAAAACGCACAATAGCCCGAATCCACAGCCTAGAAAAACTCTGGCAAAAAGCCCTAAAAACACACCCACGATACCTAATCGAAGTAATTGCCGAAAGATACGACAAACTCAACCAAATAGACAGAGAAAAAGTCCTAATCCACGAACTACTACACATACCCAAAGCATTCTCCGGAGGCTTCAGACCCCACAAAGGCTACATCAACAAAAAAACAATAAACAAACTCCAGAAAGCCTTAAAACATCGCAAAAACACCTACCAAACCACTCAATGAGCGAAAAGTTAATCAACCAAAAAAACACGCTCTATATAGGTTGCCGGCCAAAGGGCGCGGGACCCACCCGATCCCATTCCGAACTCGGAAGTTAAACCGCGCTCCGTTTCAGGTGTTAGTGTGGTCTTCGGCCATGTGAAGCCAGAAAAGCTGGCAGCCCACTTCAAACCATCTTGGAAATCCCCAAGACTTATAACTCAGTGAATATAGTTTTCTGAAGTTGTGGCAAAATTGATACAACTGGAGATGCTGCCAGCACAATTCTTTCCAGGACAAGACAGCCTAAGCTGGATATTCCAAATAATCTTCACCCTTCTCTTCATAGTAATGATCTTCTATGGACAAAGAATACAAATGTATGTCATGATAAGAGAAATCGAAGGCTCTTTACTCCGCCTTAAATTCATACGAGACGAAGGACGCAAGATCGCGATAAAAACGATAAAAGAAACAGGAAAGCCCGAGGTAGACCCTACAAAACGGGTCGACCAGTTCTTAGAATACGTAACAATTCCGCCCCAAAGCATGGACCCAGCAGGTATCGTATGGAAACTTGAACACATACTTGACGTGCGAGAAGACCGCTTCAAAGACGATGTTAAACTAATGGCACCAGCAGCAGATGAAACAAACATAAACAACTTGGAAAACACACTAGAAGCAGCTGCAGCACTAAACATAATCTATAAAGTTATACGCCACTTCTACATTTTAGGAAAGAAAACACTCAGCCTCTACATTATCATGCAAATCCAAATGATACTTCCGCTGATAATGCGGGAAGCAGAAGCCTACGCAAGCGCCCTCAAAGCTTTCTCATTCGGTCAACCCATAGGCGACGGCGCTGGTGCTCTTGTCGCAGCTAAACTAATGCATGGGCACAGAAAACAAAAAATTGAAAAAGATTGCGTTGTAGCTAAAGTTCCCTTAGAAGGACGAACTGCATATGTTATAAAAGCGGAGGGCCCGGGCGGAAACGTGGGAAAGCCTGGAGAAGCGATAAAGAGGGTTGTTGAAAAGAACGATGGGAAAATCTCGGCAATAATTATGATAGATGCTGCATTGAAGCTTGAAGGTGAAAAGCCCGGAGAAATAGCCGAGGGAGTAGGAGCAGCCATAGGCGGGCCGGGAACAGAACAGTATAAGATTGAAGAAAGCATTCTAAAATATAAAATTCCAATAAATGCAGTGATTATTAAAGAAGACATTGGCGACGCAGTATCACCCATGAGAAAAGAAATTTTTGACGCAACCGAAGTTGCAGTTGAAACGGTTAAGCGTGTAATCAAAGAGAGAACAAAAGAAGGAGACACTATCATAATTGCTGGGATAGGAAATAGCATTGGGGTAGGACAGTAAGATGAGTGAAGAGATAGAACGGACTGCAAGAAGATTTTCTTCCATTGTACTTATTGTTATAATTGTTGTACTCGTTTTGTCCTTAACGGCGTTATACCAAGCATACGAATTGTATCTAACGAATGATCCCACTGTAGGGTATTATTTGTTAATCGGTTTTGTAGGGCTAGCACTGTCCACTTATATGCTGTTTCAAACTAGAAGACGAATACAAGGATTTACTTTGAAAACGCCACCAATTACTACGACGATAGTTTGTTCAAAATGTGGATTGAAAAACGTCAGAAACTTTGAACGAGGCGACTATATACTCAAAGAACTTGGACCATGCACAAAATGCGAAGGAACTATGATGATTTCTGCTATCTACCGTGAAGTTAAACAAAAAGGGAAAAAAGAGAAAGTCTTTACTTAAGTCAAAACCCTGCAGCCATTTTTTACAATTAAAAGCGTATGCTCTGCTTGTGCTACAGGTTTTCCGCTAGCTTCAATGAAGACGGGATAAGACATTAAACATTTGGAACGGAGAAGTTCTTGAAACGCGGCGAAATACTGTTCTTTAGGCACAACTTTCTTCAACCAGCGTTCCGAAAATGGCAGAGTCCTAAAGTTCTCTTCGACGTAGTCAAGAAGGTGTTTTGCATAGGAGTTTTTCAATAATCTACGTTTCACGAATCTAAAGATCGTTGTTTCATCTCCGTTTCTAACTTTGCCCGCTGCGTTAGCAACTGTAACGAAAGGTTCGATCGCCACGACTTCACCTTCTCTTATCTTAGAGCCTATGAGGTGTGAAACATTTGGTATAGATTTCCCCGTGTGAATCAGATATCGCCCAATTTGATGCCCTGTCAGGTTTGAGACAGGCTTGCATCCACCATATGTTTTGATGGTTTTTTCTATTGCTGAGCCAAGTTTTGATGTTGATATTCCAGCGTAAACTGTTTTAACTGCGACTTTTAGAGCTTCTTCGGCTGCTCGTACAAGGTTTTCATGTTCGGGATTGAAACATATTGTAACCGCAGTGTCTGCAATGTATCCATCTAAGTGTGTGCCAAGATCTACTTTTACAAGAGAGTTTGGTGGAATGACGCGTTTGTCGTTTGGAGGCGATGTATAGTGGGCTGCAACCTCGTTAATAGAGACGTTACATGGAAAAGCTAGTTGTCCACCCTTCTCACGAATTAATCCTTCTGCTTCTTCACAAACCTCAATTATAGGCATTCCTTCACGCACAAAACTCCTCATTTTCTCTCGCACTTCTCTCGTAATCTTTCCAGCACGTTGATGTTTTTCAAATACGTCTTTTGGAAGACTCATAGTTTCTCAGCACGCCATTTTCTATAAATTCAAAGAAAGTTAAAAGATTTTAGAAATAGGAGACATCGAACATGGCAAATATTACATGGTTGGGACATGCAACCTTCGAAATAGGCTAGCGGAAAGGATAGTTTTTGTGGATTCATGGCACGATGACAATTCCAATGCGCCGATAAGAACCACAACACAGATCGCATTTGAAACGCTTCGAAATTTGCAAACGAATGAACGCAACGTTTGCTGGCATGCCCAAGTTGTGCAAGTATGCAAAAGAAACGAAGTAAAAGTTGTTGTGTTAGCATCGGGTGAGATGTATTCGTTGCAAAACTAGAGAGATGGCTCAACTATTTTTGGTATAAGAGTGGCAAATTTGTTCCCACCGAGATGATAGATGAGCTTTGTTTTTTCTATGTCAAATTCTTCTTTGAAGCTTTCTTCATTCGAGTATGCTTCTATTACCTCGCCGACAAAAATGGTGTGGTCGCCTGTTACGAACATTTGCTGTAGCTTGCATTCCAGGTAAGCAACACATTCTTTAATTATAGGTGCTTTAATGGTTTTAGCCGGCAGGGATGTTAGTTTCGTTTCTTTGAACTTGTCGTGGTTTTTTCCACTTCGTCTGCCGCAAAACAATGTTTCTTTCACGATTTCCATGGTTGGAATGTTTACAGCGAATTCTTGTGTTTCTCTGATGAGTTTGTACGAGTGGCGGCTTGGTTTGATGCTTATGGCAACTAGAGGTGGATTGATTGATGTAGGCATTGCCCATGCTAATGTGATGATGTTTGCTTTTCCAGCTTTTTCAGCACAAGTTACTAGTACTGTGTGCATTGGATGCAAGAATCTGTAGGCATTAGAAAGGGGAGTCTCGATTTTCTTTTTTCCCAACTTGGAAGCCTCATCTTAGCGTGTTATGAAGAAATCCTCGACAACATTCCTGGCCTTTTCTCTTTTCTTTTGATGTTTCAAAAGGAAATTCGTAACTCTTTCGGTTAGTAATGCTTTGCAGTCACCACAGGTGATTTCTCCACACCTGCACTTTCTTACTAGTTCGGCAAGTTTTTCATCGCTTTCTTCGAAAAGATAGAGGAAATACTGATATATGGTGCAGATGTCAGGTTCGCCGCCGAGCTTTCTCTGCTCCTTAACACTGGGTTTACCTCCTGTAAATGCATTCCAGATTTTCTTTTTGATTGTTTCTGGAGTGTCAGTTGTGAATATGCATGTTTCTGGTTCGGAGGCGCTCATTTTTCCGCCTTTTCCGAGGCCTGGCACGAAGCGGCAGTGGATTTGGGCTGGCTTGCAATAGCCTAGTTTGGGTGCTATGTCTCGGGTAACGCGCCAGTAGGGATCTTGGTCGATGGCAGCGGGAATGAGACTGGGCACGTTTTCGCCTGTTAGTTTTGCGTGGATGAAGCATGGAACCGATTGAATTGCCGGCCAGAAAATCCATCCTATGTTTGTGCTGTCTTGGAAGCCGAAAGCGGCTTTTGTTGTTGAATAGGTAACGCGTTTGGCAACTTCGAGGGCGATATCGTAGAGAAGTGCTATGTCTTTGACGTCGAAAATGATGTAGGTGTTTTCTGGTTTGAATCCTAGGGCAATAAGGTCTAAAGCGTTGTCGTGGGCAAATTTTGTTGTTTCGTCGAGTTTGAGGTGTTGTTCTATGACGAATTTTTCGTCGTCGGTCATTTGAAAGTAGAGTCTTGTCTTGAATTTGTCTTGGAGGTATTTTGTGAAGATCCATGGTACGAGGTGGCCTACGTGTACTGGGCCTGATGGTCCTCTGCCGGTGTATAAGACGAATTTTTTGTCTTTTTCATAGAGGTCTAGGATGGTGTCTAGGTCTCGGTGTGAGAAAAACAGTTTTCGTCTCAGTTGTGGGTGGAGTTCTCCCACGTGTTTTTGGAGTCTTTTTAGTAGTTTGTTGGTTATTGGTTGGGTGCCGAATTGGCGAATTAGTTTGTCGTAGTCGACTTTTCCTCTTACCTCCCAAGGGGTGACTATCATTTCTTCTTCGTTTGGCATGGTGATCATCGCTTGTTTAGGGTCTTTCATAGAGAATTTGGGGAGGGTGTTTTAAACTTTGTGTGAGTGTGCGCGTAGCGTTGTGGCTAGGTTGTTCTATTGGTTCCAAATAGATGGCTATTGGGCGTTAAATATGGATGGTATTGTTTGTGTGTTTTGATGTTTTAGTGAAGTTTCGTTTTGGTATCAGGTATGTTTGTGTCGAACGATGATTGATTTAGAATAAGGGGAGTGATTGAGTTGTGAGCGCACAATCTTTAGCTTTTTGATTGTCCAAGTTTTACGTGAAGATTGAATGCTGTTATGTTGAGTAAAAAGAGTTCACATGAATCTTTCTAGTTTAGTTAATCCAATAATTTCGTCGAATTCTAATCCTAACGCATCCAGTACTTGGTCGAAGGTGGACTGCAGATAGGCAACGTATTTGTCTAAATCAACTTCGCTGTCTGTTGCAAACTGTATCGGCATCACGCTAACTAACTCCTTCTTTTTTCTAACAGCCATCTCCTTAGGTTTAATCTTTACAAAACTCACAAGATCTCCAGCCTTCATCTCAATATTCTTATCCTTCAATATTCTCGCCGCCATCACATGTTGAGGCGTAGTTTTCCTATAATGTTCAGGCGCCGCTCCAAGCACCACATGAAACGCTAAATCACCCAGATGATCCCATCCCCGTCTTCTCAGACGTGTATAGCGGTCCAAAACTATTTTCTTAATATCCTTTTTAGCCACCTCAAATTCAGCAGAAGACCCCACCGTGCTAAGCCTCTCCTTCATCTCGCCAAAAGCGTCTTTAATAAACTGGGGAATATGCTTCTTCTTTCCTGTTAAACCCTTAACGTCAACGCTGCCATCTTCGAGAACGCCCAAATAATTCTTCTTGCGAGAGCTAAAAACAGCATAACGATAAAGTTTGTCAACGTCCAAACTCATCTTCAACTCCCTTTTAGACCACCCCGCCAACTCCCCGATTTGCTCCTCAGAAGGGTTCTTCAAAAATACACTATCCGTGTCACCATACAACACCTCAATACCCAGTTTCCTCGCCTTGTCTACAATCTGCGTCAAGGAATGCCGTGCAATGGCAGCGGTCGCCTCCGCAACAGGAGGACAATACAAGTCAAAAGCCTCAGCCCCAAACACCCCATAACTCGCATTCAAGATAACCTTCAAAGCACTCTGAATAACACTGTACCAGTTCCGAACATCCGCCGACAACGTCTTATCCTTCGCCTTCGGCTTATACCACTTCACCCTCAGATCTCTTAATGAGCCAATAAGCAAGCTTTCCAAAGCCTTATTCTTGCGACAAACCCAATGCGGAGTATCAGGCACGATGTTATCTTTGCATTCTTCATGAGGACAAAGTATCGTTTGATAACCCATATTCCAAACCTTAATGATAGAAGGATATAGGCTTGCAAAATCCATCACTGCAACGTTAAAATGAACCCCAGGTACTGGCTCAACCACAATAGCACCCTTATACTTCTTACCTTTGATTATGGCAGTTGTAGCCGTCTTACCCTTCAAAGCCAGAATATCCTCCGTGTTAGGAATCAGCATACCGAATCTTCGATGCTCAAAGTACATAAAATTCCTAATCCAACGCGACACTCCTTGCCTGCTAACGTTTTCCATAGGCATCTTGCTAATCCGTGCAAGCACCAGAATCAACTTCATCGTAAGGTCATTGTTGAAATTCGTCAACTTGAAAGTAATCTCCGCATCACGAAGACAATAACACGCCAACTCAGAATAGTTCAACTCAGCGAAAGGTTTGCTTAACTCAATCTTAGACATACCAGTCAAAGCCTTGCCAACATCATTGAGAGTTACGTCGCGATATTTGTTGCTGAACGCATAAATCTGGATGGAGCGATTGTAGAAAAACTTGTACAGGTCAATGTGAACGCCGTTTTTCAGCAAGCAAACACGACGACCAACCTCGATAGGAACCGCGCTTCTTGGCATACCAAACTTTAACGCCCTATGCGCCAAATATGGTAAATCGAAGTCGTCGCCGTTGAAAGTAATAACAAAAGGATAATCCCGCAAGACCTCAAAAATCGCCTGAAGAAGATCCTCTTCAGAATCAAAAAACTCCACTTTAGTGTCGGGAAGCAGTTTTTCCATTCCATTTCTTACACCCTTCCGCTTCAACAATAAAACCCGATAATCGCCATCTGAAGTCACCAAGGAAGCGCAAATAACCGGGTAAGGCGCTTCATGAGGATCAGGCACACGTGTAGCCACTGGAGAGAAAACTTCAATGTCCAAAGCCACGCGCCTAAATGATGGTGCAGGATACTCCAGCAAACGTGCCCATCGCTCAATATATTCCCCTTCTTTTGCTGATTCGTCGCTAAACAGAGCTTGAAGCTTTTGCACGGCATTTTCTGCAGCGTCCACCTTTGCCGGCACCAGTTCGCCGTTTTCAATACTGTATAGCATGCCTGGCACTAGATTGCGGTCGTAGATGTAGCATTGATAATATTTGATCGCAGCTTCCCAAACTTTCGCTTCTGACTGCTCAGGTTCAGCAACCTTAGCGTGTTCTTCGGGAATAATCTCGCGTAGGCAGCCTCTTGGTCTGCCTCCAATTGCTAAGGGGTCTTTCGCCACCACCTTTGTCAAAGTTACGGTTTTGTCCAGAAGGGGGTTAAATTTCTCTATTGTTTCGAAATGGTCGAAGCCTGTATGCGTCTTTACAGATTCCAGTTGGTCTAGTTCATATGGTGACAGGTTTGTTAGCAGGTATGGTTTATGTCCAGTTGTGTCGTGCCAAAGGTAGATGCGTTTAGACTTTGGCTCATATAGCTTAATAAAACCGATCCCTCTTTTGCCGTCATAGGAGGCGGAAACGAAATATGAAGGTGGAAGCTGCTTTGGGTCTTCCTGCTTCAGAACTTTTTCTCTAGTTTCTCTCTTCTCTCTAGTCTCTGATACCTGTATAGTTGATTCTTTTTTCTTCTTTTCCAACGTTGTGAGTGTGGATTTGAAAAACTCGCTTAGTCCCGTTTGTTTCGCCATTGTTTCGGTCCCATTCACTGTATATGCATATCAAGGTTTTAATACTTAGAGGTTGGAGAAATCTCCTGCTCATCACTCTTTTTTCCTATTTAGTATTCTAGTTTTTCCGATAATCTAATAACTTAGATGCTACCTGCAACTATTCTATGTTTAATTGGAGAAAAACGCAATGGAAGTTAAGAAAATTGCGGTATTAGGTGCTGGATTGATGGGACACGGAATCTGTCAAGTCGCTGCGCAAAGCGGATTCCAAGTACACCTCAGGGACATCGAACAACGTTTCGTCGACAATGGTATGCAGATGATACGCAAGAGTCTAGCCAGATTTGAGAGCAAAGGCAAACTTACACATGAACAAGTGAATGAAATTCTGAGCCGAATTCACACAACACTCAGCTTGGAAGAAGCCGTAAAAGACGCCGACTTGATTGTCGAAGCAGTTCCCGAAAAACCAGAAATAAAAACATCTGTCTATAAAGAAGCCGACAAATATGCACCGCCCCACGCGATAATTGCGTCAAACACCAGCTCCATTAGCATCACACAACTCGGATCCGCCACCAAAAGACCCGAAAGAGTGTGTGGCATGCACTTTTTCAACCCCCCACAACTGATGCGGCTCGTAGAAGTGATAAGAGGCATCAAAACCTCAGACGAAACAATCCAGACAGTGTTAGACATGGCGCAAAAAATGGGAAAAGAGACGGTGCTGGTTAAGAAAGACAGCCCAGGCTTTATTGTAAACCGAATACTAATCCCAGCCTTGAACGAAGCAGTGGCGCTTTACTGGGAGGGTGTGGCAGGCAGAGATGATATAGATAAGGCAATCAAGCTTGGGTTGAACTGGCCTATGGGACCCCTAATGCTATTAGACTATATAGGCGCAGACACTACTCTGTCAATTGCCGAAGTGCTAACCAAAGGAATCAACCCAAAATTTCACCCTACCGCTGGCTTGAAACAGATGGTGCGCGCAAACCTGCTGGGACGCAAAACGGGAAAGGGCTTTTACGACTGGACGGAGAAAAAATAGCGAGGAAAGAACCATGGAATTCCAGTTTATAATATATGAGAAAAGTGAAGGAATAGCCACGATAACGCTGAACCGCCCAGAGGCACTAAACGCGTGGAGCAAAGAACTAGCTAAAGAATTTCTAACCGCTTTGGATGACGCGCGGAAAGACGAAAATGTAAAAGTGGTTGTCATCACTGGGGCTGGGGAGAAAGCGTTTTCGGCGGGGGCAGACATCAAAGCCATGAAAGGCATGAATGCTCTAAAAGCCAGAGCGTTGTCGCAGATGGGTTATGAAGTCTGCAACGCTATAGAGAGCATCGAGAAGCCTGTGATTGCTGCAATCAATGGTTACGCGTTAGGTGGAGGTATGGAAGTTTCTATGGCTTGTGACTTCCGTATCGCCAGCGAGAAGGCACGGATGGGGCAGACTGAAATTAACATTGGTCTTATTCCGGGTTGGGGTGGAACTCAACGTCTCACTAGGCTTGTTGGTAAGGCTAAAGCCAAGGAGCTTGTGTACACTGGGAAGATAATTGACGCTAATACTGCCTTTCAATATGGTCTGGTAGGTAAGGTGGTGCCTGCTGAAGAATTTATGATGGCTGTCCGGCAGTTTGCTAAGGAATTGGCTGGCAAGGCTCCTGTAGCGTTGAAAGTGGCGAAATCTCTCATAGAAACGGGGATAGACGTAGACTTGAAGGCGGCATTGGCTCTGGAACGTGAGGGCTTTGGTGTGGTGGCGTCCAGTGAAGACTTGCAAGAAGGCGTTTCAGCCTTTATCGAAAAAAGAAAACCCACTTGGAAAGGCAAATAATCCACAATTTACGGAAGTCCGCTATCTGCTGCTTAAGCAACTCCGTTCTGCCATCTTTCGTTATTTATGCGCATAAAAAATATATCATTAGCTAGTTACTATTGTCCTTAGAAAGTTTGGATTGGTGAGAAGCTTTGGACTTTGAGTTGACTGTTGAACAAAAAATGATAGTTCAAGCAGCCTCTGAAATAGCTCAGGACTTTGGTCCAGAATATTGGAGAGAAAAAGACAAGAATCACACATTTCCTGAAGATTTCTGGAAGACTTTGGTTGATGCTGGTTTTGTAGGAATTGTCATTCCCGAAAAATATGGTGGAGGCGGGATGGGAATGTTTGAAATGATTTTAGCCATGGAAACTTTGACTTCTGAAAGCTGCGGATTGGCTGGGATATGGTTTCTGTGCTTGACTACTCTTTTCGGAGGCTTGTCGATAGTTAAACATGGGAACGAGAGTCAAAAAGAAAGGTACTTGCCTAAAATATGTAGGGGCATGGAGTTCTGTATGGCTTTAACAGAGCCTGACGCTGGAACGAATACTTTGAACACGCAGACAATGGCGGTTGAGGAAGGAGGAGAATATGTTATCAACGGACAGAAAACCTTCATTTCAGGCGCAGACAGGGCAAAAGGAATGCTGCTCATAACAAGAACCACTCCCATAGAAAAAGCTCCAAAAAGAACCTTAGGCTTAAGCCTCTTCCTCGTAGACCTACCCAACCCAGCAATCGAAGTTATCCCCATAGAGAAACATGGAATCCACTACTCACAAAGCTGTGACGTTTACATAAGCGACCTTAAGGTTCCTGAGGAAAATCTGCTAGGTGAGAAAGACAAAGGCTGGTATCTCGTGTTAGATACTTTAAACCCTGAAAGAATGTCTTTTTCGGCAGCTGCCGGAGGTATCGGGCTTTTGGCCATTAAAAAGGCTGTTGAGTATGCGAAGCAAAGAAACGTTTTTGGAGCTCCTATTGGCTCTTATCAGGCTATTCAGTTTCCGCTTGCAGAGGCAAAAGCGAAGATTGAGGCTGCTAGACTGCTTAATTATAGGGCTGCCTGGCTTTATGACAAGGGACAACGTTGCGGTGCTGAGGCGAACATGGCTAAGGTTGCCGCAGTTGATGCAGGTATTCAAGCTGTCTATCATGCTATGCAAACTCTTGGTGGCTATGGGTACGCTGTGGAGTACGATATAGAACGTTGGTGGAGAGAAGTAAACATGATTAGACTTGCACCGGTAACCCATCAGATGGCGTTGGCGTTTATCGGTGAGCACGTTTTGGGTTTGCCGAAGTCCTACTAGACTGTGATGTGCCATCAAGACTGGGTGTTTTACAAGTTTTGGGGTATGGTCGAATATTTAGAACATATATTTGGCTTTCGGTGCAGCCTAATGGACATTGATGAACTGATTAAGGCGTTGCCCAAAGTTGAGCAGCACGTTCATATCGTTGGTTCAATCAGACCTGAGACATTGCTCTGGCTTGCAGAGGAAGGCAAGATAGAAAAACCCTATAAGACGCTGAAAGATGCCCGCCGTTTCTTCCAGTACCGTAACTTCTCTCACTTCATCTCTATCTACAGCACAGTGGTTGATTGCATCACAGATGAGGATCAATTTGACCGTATAACTTATGAGATGCTGGAGTCGGACGCCCGCTGCAATGTCCGATACGTCGAGGCGAGCTTCTCTGCCCCTGACCACGTCCAAAAGGGCTTGGACTACAGCTTGATGCTTGACGCCATCAATAGAGGTGTGCGTCGGGCGCATCGCAATTTCAGCATCGAATGCAACCTCAGAGTTGACCTCGTCAGAAACTACGGACCCCATGTTGGAATGAAAGTTCTCGACTGGGTTGAGGGCAAGGGTGACAACATCGTCTCCGTCGACATAGGAGGCAGCGAGGAAAGATTTCCTCCCAAGCCTTTCGCACCCGTCTACCGTAGGCAAAAGAAATTGGACTACACTTGGTTGCTCACGCAGGAGAGGCTGCTGGACCTGAGAGTATCTGGGATGCGGTAAGAGATCTCAATGTCGAGCGTATAGGCCACGGACTTGCTGCAAGTAGTGACATTAAACTGATGGAGTATATTCTGAAGCGAGGTATCACCATCGAAGCATGTCCTGTCAGCAACATAAGGACAAAGGTCGTTCCGTCAATGGAGAGGCATCCCATCAGAACCTTTTTGGGGCGGGGTCTTGAAGTGACTGTAAGCACCGATGACCCCACCTTGTTCGACACTGATATGAATAATGAGTACTTGCAACTTCACCGAAGGCTCAACTTCACGGTCCCTGAACTTTTCAAGCTCAGCCTCAACGCCGTCGACTCTTCTTTCCTACCTGAGAAGCGTAGGATCAATATGCGTAAAGCATTCATAAAGGAATATGAGCGCTTACGCGCACGCGCGTAAAGTATATGAACTGAAAGACCAGAATGTGTAAGTCTAAAGGAAAAACGGAAGGAACGACAAGTGCAATTTGAATTTAACGAAGAACAAAAGGAAATTAAAAGAGCTGCCCGGGAATTCTGCGAAAAGGAATTCCCCCCTGAACTGGCTTTAGAATTTGACCAAAAAGAAGAATTCCCCATGCAACTCTACAAAAAAGCAGCCAAACTCGGATTCACAAGCATGAGAATCCCAGAAGAATACGGTGGGCAAGGCTATGGTCTAGTTGAAGATTGCATAGTAGTGGAAGAAATGTGCAGAGTAGACCCAGGACTCGGCACGGCAGTGTCCCTTGGAAACCTCATGATTCCCGACATTCTCCTAAAACATGGAACAGACGAGCAGAAGGCAAAGGTCATTCCACCCTTAGCCAAAGGCGACGCCACATCCGCTGCAGCATTCACAGAACCCGAACATGGAAGCGACATAACTCGCATGGACACAACAGCTGTTAAAAACGGAGATGAATGGGTTATCAATGGAGGCAAAGAATTCATAACTAACGCTCCCATAGCAGATTTCCTTGTCTTATTGTGCCAAACAGACCCCAACGTCTCGCCACCACACAAAGGGCAAAGTCTCTTTTTAGTAGAAAAGGGCAGGCATGGACTGGAAGCAACGAAACTTCATGGCAAAATGGGAATCAAGCCATGCATTACAGGTTCACTTGCTCTGAGTGACCTCAAGGTGCCGGAAGGCAATCTAGTAGGTGAACTGAATAGAGGATTCTATTATGCACTAGAGCTTTTCAACGGGACACGAATCACTGTAGCTGCCCAAGCCGTAGGCATGGCTCAAGGAGCCTTTGAGAGGGCGTTCCAGTATGCTAAGAACCGAAAACAGTTTGGTGCTCCAATAATTAAGTTCCAAGCTATATCCTTTAAACTAGTAGAGATGGCGACAAAAATTGAAGCAGCAAGATTGCTAACTTACAAGGCTGCTTGGCTTTACGACCAAGGAAAAGTTAGCCCTATGGCAACGTCTATGGCTAAAGCTTATGCTGGCAGAGTCGCCATGGAAGTTACAGATGAAGCCATCCAAGTACATGGAGGATATGGCTACTTGGCGGATTATCACCTAGAGCGTTTCCACCGTTGCGCGAAAATAACGGAGATTTATGAGGGAACGACAGAAATGCAGAAGCTTACTATACTAAACCAACTAATGAAGTCGATGTAGCATCCCTTTTTTCCTCTATGCGCTTTAATTACGTGCGCGCATAAACCTTAGAGAGCACATATCACCAAATCAACAAGACATGGCAGCCCCAACCATTACCGAAGACACAATAACTGACTGGCCTCGTGAAGAGCTTGAAAAACATGGAATACCAGTTGCGGCAACTCAAGTAAAGTCTTACAAATCTGTTGGTTTCATCAAACCGGACGTCTTTATCCAAAGTGATTCAGGATATGTAATACAGGCAAAACTTGGGAACGCAGCCAAATAGAAAAAATAGATGGCGGTAATTGTATCTATTTAATAGGCGACTTGGTTAAATCTTGTGTTCGCCGCATGCTTAGAGAGTGCCCCTGTAATAACTTGTTGTAGGGCACCCTACACACTTTTCTGTCTTGTATCGATTGCAGGGACGGCAATCAACCCCGCAAGGTGTTATATTCCTTTTTTTGTGCGCAAGATATTCTCTAACAGGCAGAAATGGCGAATAGTGAATATAGCCAATTGGGTAAAACTCAGACCTACGAATTCCTCCACCACTTCTCAAAGAGCATTTCTCAACAGATATACTATCAAGCGTTTCTCGGTCCTCCGCAACCACGAGAGCAATAATATTGTACCCCCCCAAGGTTGTAAAAATGTTAACCACACGAGGGCACTCCTTGAAACGATCCAGGAGCCTATGCATAGCCTTTGCTCCCGCTATCTCAATCAATACAAGGGCTGCATAAAGACCCCACTTTTTAGTGTTAGCCAGCGCCGATACGCTTATAATTCCTCCTTCAAGAAGTTTGTCGACTCGCTTCTTTGTGCCCATATTTGAAAAACCTATGATCTTTGCTAGCTTTTTGACGGTAGTCCGTCCATCTAATTGTAGCTGTGCCACTATTTTCTTGTCGACATCATCCAAATAAATGCACCAACGCTCTATGTGAGTTTATTTTATAAACATAAAGTATTAATATAGTTTACGTGTTAAACATGTCTTCCATGATGTTGTAGCTCAAAGAGATAGCCATACAGAGAGTGAATATACATGACCGGAAAAACCAAACCTCCAAGAACTTCCAAAATATCTGCTCATCCAAGGCAGCAGCTGTACGAAGAAGGGTCACAGAATCTAAAACTCAAGATGGCCAAAATCAAGCACAAAATCGCCATAATCAGTGGCAAGGGCGGTGTGGGCAAAAGCACAGTAACTGTGAACTTAGCAATGGCCTTCGCCACTCATAGCTACGTGAATAGCATAGGAATACTGGATGCAGACATCACTGGCCCCTGCATTCCAAAAATTTTGGGAGTAAGAGGCCAGAAACTTCAAGGTGGTCCACCTGGCATCTTCCCAGCAACTGGTCCTCTAGGAATAAGAGTTGTTTCTATGGATTTTCTACTTTCCAGTGATGAGTCGCCTGTTATCTGGCGAGGGCCTCTAAAGATGAGAGCCATTCAACAATTTCTTTCAGATATTGTATGGGGAGAACTCGACTTCCTCTTCATTGACCTTCCTCCAGGAACTGGAGATGAACCCCTCAGTGTTATGCAACTTCTGCCAGATATGGACGGAGTGGTCATTGTAACAATTCCTTCGGAGGTTTCTCAAATCGTAGTGAAGAAGGCAGTGACCTTCGCCAAGCAACTGAACATACCAGTAATCGGCATAATAGAGAATATGAGCGGGTTTATCTGTCCGAAGTGCGGAGAACAAATTGATATTTTCAAAGCAGGTGGAGGCAAGAAGATAGCAGAAGACTTGGCAGTTCCTTATCTTGGCAAGATTCCTATTGACTCAGAAATCTGCCGTGACTCTGACAAAGGATTACCTTTCATAATTGAACATTCCAATTCTCCAGCTTCAAAGGCTTTTATGGACATTGTCAAGAAAGTTGAAGAGTTCTTGAAAAAGAGAAAAAAATCGGAGAAGATGCCGCAATCTAGTGTTAAAGGAGGTGTGAAGAATTGAAGATAGCTGTTTCTGCTGTTGGAAAAACTTTGGACTCCCAAGTGGACCGGAGATTTGGCAGATGCTCATACTTCTTGATCGTTGACTCTGAGACTATGAGTTTTGAGGTAATGACAAATGCGGCTGCAGGAGCGATGGGTGGAGCTGGGATTCAAGCAGCCCAGTCTTTAGCAGGCAAAGGCGTTAAAGCTGTAATTACAGGCAATGTTGGACCAAATGCATTCCAGACACTTTCAGCTGCAGAAATTGATGTATTCGTGGGTGCCTTTGGAACAATTAAGGAAATTATTGAAAGATTCAAACGGGGAGAGCTGCATCAGACTGAGACACCAAATGTACGTGGTCACTTTGGCATGGGTCAAGGAATGGGACGTGGTCAAAGAAGGCGACGGGGATAAGGATGCGCGAGACGTGCAACTCAAACAAAAACAACGAAACCGACAAAAATGCTTTGGAAGAGGAGGTGGTTATCTGTGAGAATAGTAATTCCTGTGGTCGACGAGTCTGGTTTGGACGCCCAGATTTCTGAGCACTTTGGGAGAACCCCCTTCTTTGCCGTCATTGATCTAGACGAAAACGGACAGATGATAGACCAAAAGACAGTACCTAATGCAGGTGAACATTTCGGTGGTGGGGGGAGACGGGCTGGCTTCATCTTGAACCTTAAACCAAATGTGATAATAGCCTATGGTATGGGCCCAAGAGGTCTAAGCATTTACCAAGGTGAACAAGTAGCAGTCCTAAGGGCGAATTCACACACAGTCAAAGATGTTATTATAGCTTACAATAGAGATGAGCTGGAAGAACTAACAGAAGGCTGTCACGAGGCACGACATCCTTGAAGAAAGTGCCAATTTTGAAGGGCGTGCGATGATTCTCTCAATAGCCAGTGGTAAAGGGGGTACTGGAAAAACCACAGTAGCAGTAAACATGGCTATATCTCTAGAAAATATTCAACTCCTAGACTGTGATGTTGAAGAGCCCAATGCTCATTTGCTCCTACATCCAAAAGTGACAGAAACAAAGCCTGTTTACGTACAGATTCCAGTTGTCGAAGAAAAAAAATGTGACTATTGTGGAGAATGCGCCAAATTCTGTAAGTTCAACGCTATCTTCGTCACCAACCAGAGAATAATGTTTTTTCCAGAACTCTGCAGCAGCTGTGGCGGCTGCGCAATCGTCTGCTCTAGGAATGCAATAAATAAGAAGAAACGGAAGATTGGAACGACAAAAAGGGGATCTGTAAAAAGGGTTAAACTAGTCTATGGCGAGCTCAACGTCGGTGAACCCATGGCGACTCCTGTAATAAAAGCAGTAAAAAAACAGATGCAACCGCCCAAAGAAGGTGACATCATTATTGATTCTCCCCCGGGCACATCATGCCCCGTGATCGAAGCCGTCCATGGCAGTGATTACACTATTCTGGTAACTGAGCCTACCCCTTTTGGTTTGTACGATTTGAAAATCGCAGTTGAGGTGCTAAGCAAGCTCAAAATCCCTTTTGGTGTTGTCGTAAATAGAGCTGGAATCGGGGATAAAAAGGTCCACACATTTTGCAGAGAAAAAGCGATTTCCATCTTGCTGGAAATTCCTTATGAGAGAAACATAGCGGAACTATACTCTGTTGGAAAGCCCTTTGTGTTGGAAATGCCGGAATGGAAGGAGAAGTTCCGTGGGCTTCTCGACAAGATAAAGGAGAGCTTGCAGGTTTGAAAGAGATAACAATCTTAAGTGGAAAGGGTGGGACTGGAAAGACAACAATCACAGCCTCCTTCGCTGCTTTAGCTCGTAACTCAGTTACAGTGGATTGCGATGTCGATGCCCCTGATCTCCACATTCTTCTTCATCCAACAATTATAAAGACTCAAGAGTTTGAAGGCCCAAAACTAGCTGAAATAGATCCCGAAAAATGTGTTGAATGCAGCCTGTGCCAAGAGGCTTGTAGATTCGGAGCCATAGCAGACTTTCAGATCGATCCAATTCTTTGTGAAGGTTGCGGTACTTGTGTCGTCATTTGTCCAGAAGACGCCGTAACCTTGAAGGAACGTGTTTCTGGCGAAGCTTTCATATCCAAGACTAAGTATGGCTTGTTATCTCATGCATTATTGTCCCCCGGTGGAGCAAACTCTGGTAAACTAGTTACCTTAGCGAGGCAGAACGCGAAAGAAGCCGCGGAGAAAGGACAATGCGACCTAATCCTAATCGACGGTCCACCAGGGATAGGGTGTCCTGTAATTGCTTCAGTAACTGGAGTGGACATGGGAGTCATTGTCACTGAACCTACAGTCTCCGGAATCCACGACATGAAACGTGTGTTACAACTTCTGGCCCACTTTAACGTGCAACCACTGGTATGCATAAATAAATATGACTTGAACCAGCGAAACACCAAAAAAATTGAACAGTTTTGCAGCAGACAGAAGATTGGTGTTATCGGAAGAGTTCCTTTCGACTCTATGGTCACGAAAGCCATGGTTTCCGAAACGCCTGTCGTGGAATATTCCTCTGAAAGCGGAGTTTCACTCGAGATAAGCGAGATGTGGAAAGACATACTCAGCAGAATTCGAAGGATACAATGAAGAAAGGAGATGCGCGTGCGCATTCTGAGATTGCTGAGATTGCAATCGGCCATGCCGAGGCAGAAGTAAAAGAGTCAGATTGACAATGAGCGCTTGTATCTCGTCAAGGCCTGAGGTACAGCATCATTAGAGTGAGATTGAACAGGAGTTACATGCATGCAGGACATAGCTGAAGAAATCCGTCTAACTCTTTCTGCCCCAAATCCTGTCAAAAATTCTGAGCTGAACTATATGTGTGTCTGTCTAAGTTCTGTTTAGCAGCCTTCGCATATAGTATGTGTTCCCTTCATAATCAAGCTCCATAAGTTTACATTCACGTAAGAGTTTCTCAACAACACTCCAATCAGCTCCTGCCTTTCTCAAAAGCTCCTTAACCGCTTCTATGCGCATTGGATGCACCGCAGTTATACTCAGCAGATCCTCTTCAACTTTTCCAGTGAAAGCGAAGGCATTTCCCTCGTAACCTATTAAATACTCAACTCTATCTGGGCTAAGTTTGCTGGAAAAAGCTTGAAAGGCAACGTTTATTATTTCTTCTCTAGCTGGTCTAACCCACTTCTCGGTTGGCGGTCTCGTTGGAACTGCGATGTAGGCCTTATCCAGTCTTTTCAGATGTTCCAGAAAATCTGCTAGCTTCTCAAATTCGTTTCCATAATTTATCTCATCTATAAGCATCGTTTCACTGACAACAGTTCCCTTGAAATCCCTTACGAACCCCGTTATACCTTCCAAAATGGATCCTAGTTTAAAGGCTTTGTGCGGTCTATTTATTCTTCTCCATAAGCCTTCGCTGACGACATCAACCTTCAAAGAAACTAAATCAGCGCCAAGTAAATCTTCCTTCACATCATTGCAGCAAATCAGCGAAGCATTAGTCAAAACAGCTATCGGAATCCTAATCCGCTTCAACAAGGATATCTCCCTGCCCAGGCCCCCGTCTAAAGTTGGCTCTCCATCAGGAACGAAAGTCAGATAATCAACTCTTTCATTCCTGAAATGTGCTTCATTTACTTTCCTTTTGGCCTCGTTGAATATCACTTCTGGTGCATAGAAGGATTGCCTTTTAGTCGTCATGGTCAGGGTTTTTCCTACTTGGCAGTAGGCGCATGAATATGTGCAAGTTTTCGCTGGAACATTGTTTATCCCCAAGCTTCGTCCTAAGCGTCTTGATGGAACAGGGCCGAAAGCCAATTTTCTTAGATCTTCCAAATTAGTAACTCCCATCTTAATGCAAAAAATAAAGTTTTACAAAATGCATAAACATGAAGCCAAAAAGTAAAAAGCCAAGAGACAACACTAGGAAGATGTTCATGCTGGTCGACCTTTCTACCGTTTCAGGTAATAAGTGCAAAAACGCTCCGCCTATTAAGGCGCATGCAGCAAATCCTACCCGACATAATAAAATACTGTCAAGTACCTCATCCTTAAATGCAAGACTAACTACCCCAACAAAGGCAATTACACTTATCGAAAATAAACTTGCAATTATTAGGAACAGCATCAAGCTACTTGTCCCCATCAGAACTGATAAGCCTTCCATGTCTCTAGCGTCCATCTCACATATGTTTTGACACTTTCATGCGCACGCAAACAAAAACTAGTCAGAAATTAACTATTAGTTCTCTGATTTGCTTCATTAGAAACTGCAAGAGGTCTTCCTTCAATTAAGGCTTGAGCAACCTTTCTCCTTGCACTTTGAAGAAATCTCCAAATAGTTCCTCTTGAGACGCCCATTTCTCTGCCTGCTTCTTCCTGAGACAACCCTTCAAGGTCAACTAGTCTTAGTGCCTCAACTTCTGCTGGTTCAATCCAGATGGATCTGGAGCTTGTTTTTGGTTCTGGAACAAGCCTCTCTACCTTCGGGGGATTTGGTATGGTGACTGGTTTGGGGAACCTTCCTCTTCTACCTCGTCTATGTCTGCGTCTCCACGCCATCTTAATCACTTATAATAATCCATCCGTAACTTTTATATATTTCTGTGCATTATCTAATAAATATAAATGTGCATAAACACAAAAATAGAGGTGAAATAAGAAATGCCAAGAGGAGATAGAACAGGACCATGGGGCTTAGGACCCATGACTGGGAGAGCAGCAGGCTATTGCGCTAGTTATCCTGTTCCTGGATTCATGAATCCAATCCCTGGATTCAGGAGAGGATATGGCTTTGGGAGAGGACGGGGCAGAGGACGCGGTAGAGGTTTCGACAGAGGATGGAGCAGAGGCTTTGGTAGGAGCTTCGGCAGAGGTTGGTGGGGTTACTCACCGCAATATCAACAACCTTATCCGCCTCCAATGTATTCACCAGAACCACCACGATACCCATACGTTTATCCACCAGTGTATCCGCCAGTAACACAACCCCAGTCTCCAGAACAGGAAGTTGCAGCATTAGAAAATTACAAAAAAGAGTTGGAAGCAGAAAGAGCAGACCTTGAACAAGAGATGGGTGAAATTGAGTCCAGAATTGAAGAGTTAAAGACGACGCTTGAACAAGGAAAAAAGCAACAATAGGACCGTGAACCAGTCGAGTCTTCCAACGAAACGTTTTCAATGCAGTAACTGCGGACAAATCATCGAAGTCCCTCAAGGAATCCCGAAACCTCCAAACTGTGCGAATTGTGGAGCATCAGTCTACGTGATACATAGGCTAGATCCTGGGTCTCCAAGAGGACGTAGAGGGAGAAGCAGAGGAGGACGAAGTTTCTAGCCTATACTTTCCATCTTTTGTGGAGGATACCAGTTGAAAAAGAAGTTTAGAATAGCTGTGGCAACAAATGGAAAGAAAAGATTAGAAGATAATGTTTCAGAGGTTTTTGGTAGAGCGAACACATTCACAATGGTAGAAATTGAAGACGGCAAGATTCAGGTATCGAAGGTTATTGAGAATCCTGCTCTCTCTTACGAACATGGGGCTGGCCCAATTGCAGTTAAAGAATTGGTAGATTCTAAAGTTGACTTGGTGATTGCTCCACAATTAGGTATTGGCGCATCATCAATACTTGAACACCATGATGTGACTATAATTTTGGCAAAAGCTGGCACTAAAGTTGCAGAAGCGGTTGAAGACGCTTTGGAAGAATCACGTAAGAAATAACTCTATCCATCATTGAGAAAGGAAAACTCGTCTTCAGAAACACACTATGTATTGCTTAGTATGCTAAGTCTGAGCAAGACAAAACACGTAGGAAGACTGCCAGTTTTGGGGTTCAATAAAATTGAAAAAATGGTCATTTCCGAAATGCGCAAGATCTACTCAAAAAAAGCTATTGATCATGCTATGAACCCTAGAAATGTTGGTCGTATAGAAGAAGCCACTGGCGTTGCGAGAATCACTGGATCATGCGGTGATACAATGGAAATATCCCTAAAAATAGGGAGCGGTAAAATTGTAGAGGCAAAGTTTTTGACTGATGGTTGTGGTGCAAGTATAGCTTGTGGCAGCATCATAACGGAATTAATTAAGGGTAAACACATCTTCGAAGTCCAAAAATTTGATTCTAAAAGAATTCTCGAAGCTCTTAACGGTCTTCCTGAATCAGACATCCACTGCTCAGTATTGGCCTCAAATACGCTGGAGGCCGCTATCAAGGACTATATGAGCTGGAAAAATGAAAGAAATAATGTTAACAAAAGGAGATGACAAAAAATGAGAACAGAAAAAGAAATTAGGAAACGGCTAGAGGGACTTAAGAGGCAGAGAGCAACTGAAGGACCGTATATTGAATGGAAGAGTGTCGCTTGGCAAGCGGCGAAACAGGCTCTCGAGTGGGTTCTTGAAGAAGCAGAAAGTGCCCTAACTTATTGAGTAGATGCACCGATCATGCATGCATTGTTTTATCTCATAGAAGGACGTAGAAATAGGGTTTGCTAAAGATCTGCAGTTGGTGGTGCGCATA
>Ga0224506_10000537_pt1 | contig 31450 bp, 29 predicted proteins | sample SF_Jan12_sed_USG_2_FD_169108 | JGI IMG/M metagenome (GOLD analysis project Ga0224506, IMG submission 169108) | Sediment microbial communities from San Francisco Bay, California, United States - SF_Jan12_sed_USGS_8_1 | ecosystem: Environmental > Aquatic > Marine > Sediment | place: USA... | reverse complement strand
AATTTTGCCGCATCATGTGGTGTTAATAAATATAGAGGGACAGATATGAAAGCTAGTCATTATATTGCCATTGGAGTAAGACTCTTTTCAGTATTCATATTCATTGTGGCTTTCAGACGAATTTTATTGCTTCCTGAAGTGTTAATATATGGAACTATTGATGGCATAGGCGCATCCATATCTTTCATGATTATTTCTGCTATTGTTCCTACTATTATTGCTACAGCTCTTTGGCTATTTCCAGGCAAAACGGCAAATTTTATTGTTCGGAAAGAAATAGATAATGACATTACTCCAATCAATCCCCTTGAGTTTTCAATAGTTATAGTCGCAGGACTTGGCTTGTATTTATTATATTTTTCAATATCTGATTCAATCTACTGGCTAACAGTTTTTAATGTAAGTGAACCCAATAGCTACGCGAGTAATGGGTCTGGTATAGGTGGCCAAAGTAAGGCAGCGATCATCGCCACGAGTTTGGAAATTGTTATGTCACTAACCTTGATTTTAAAATCGAAAACTATTTCCAGGTTAATATTTAAAGTAGCGAAATAAGGTTTAACGTCTTTCGACAAAAACCAAACTGCTAATTATAGACGGCTGCCTCGACATTGAGACAGCCAGCTCTAGTCACTGTCGATTATGATGAAGCAATATTAGTTAGCTTCAAATCCTTTCAATACATTACAGACGTTCACCCCAATATCATCAACGGCATAGCCGCCTTCAAGCAGAAATAGAGTGGGAAGGTTCAATTGCTCAAGAGTTTTGCCAATGGTAATGTAGTCTGCTGATTTCAGCTTGAAAAATGAAATGGGATCACCTTCAAAGGTATCCACTCCTAAAGAAATAATCAGTCGATCAAACTGACCATTTTCAATGATGCTGCATGCCTGTTCTAACCCTTGTTGCCATTCACTAAAGGGTGTTCCAGGGCCATATACCCAGTTGCGATTACAACCAGTGCCCTCTTCTTCGCCCCGTTCATCTTCAAATCCGAGATAATGTGGAAAAACCAACTCTGGATTGCCGTGCAGGCTAAAGAAATGAACATCACTACGCTGATAAAAAATGCTCTGAGTACCGTTGCCATGATGAAAATCCAAATCCAGTATGGCCACTTTTTGATCACCCTGATCTAAAAACCATTGGGCGGCAACGGCCGCATTATTGATAAAACAATAACCACCAAAATAGTCTGCTGCCGCATGATGTCCCGGTGGTCGACATAATCCAAATGCACTGCGTTCGCCCTGTTGCACCAATTCCGCTGCTGTTAAAGCGACTTGAGCAGACGCGTAAACCGCCTCCCAGGTACCATCACTAATAGAGGTTTCTGCCGCAAAAGAATAATAACCAAGCTTACCTGCGGCACTTGTGGGTATTTTTTGGCGCATGCCGCGACCTGGCCATACTGACGGGATGGCTTCGCCTTGTTTACCTGCTGCCTGCCATTCATGCCAGCAATGTTCAATAAACTCTAAATAACCGGCGTCATGAATTCGGGCAATAGGGGCTAAACCGAAATCTCTGGGTTCTAATAACTCACCAAGCTGTACCTGTTCGACACGTTTACGCACAATTTCAGCACGCTCTGACGTTTCCCAGGGTGGGATCAATTGACCTCCATCTAACTCTGTTTTCGGATTGCGCAGTTTGTGGGCTGCGGTGTAAATGGTTTTCATTCAATGTCTCCTGAGCTTCAGATATTCTAACCTGTCGATTTAGGGCATGTCCGGTAGGTCGCCTGGTGTCTATAAATCAATGACTGCACACCAGACTTTTTACACCAATTCTTGTTATTACAGCAATACTTTGGGGTTAAGCGCATTTACTTAAACAGTTCCAGTCAAAATCAACTGCATACTCTACAGGCTGTATGAAAACTATTCCAATAGGCAACTCGGCATAAAAATTGAGTTCAAAAGCCTATCCAGGGCAGAAAAATTCGCACTTTCGCTATTTCCTCAGATCTATGTATCCAGGGTAAGCAATGCGATTAGACAATGGCTTTTTAGGATTTTCACGACACAGAATCGTTCATGCTTGTAGCTCGCATCATCGGGTTTATCGACTATAGTGAATATCACTTCTTTGTGAAGGAGATGGTGATGGAATACTTAATCAGAATGTTGACTTCTTCTCTCATATTGCTGTTGATCGCGTCCTGCGATTCCAAAGGAATGACTACTGACCCAAACCCCTGGAAATTGGTTAAGGTATCAGGCGCATATTGCGGCAATGGTGCTCCGGTAAATATGGCCTCATTTCCCAGCCCTGAGCCCACTGGTAAATTGTTGATCTACTTACAAAGTGGTGGCGCCTGCTGGGATGATGTAACCTGTGACTATAATAGTGCCGTTTATACCAGTACCGGAATTACCGACTCTGACGTTCTCAGGGACGCAGAGGTAACTGCCACTGCCGGCGTTTTGGACCGAACATCTCAAAGCAACTCATTTAGGAATGATGATTTTGCCTATATTCCTTACTGTACAGGAGACGTGCATTCTGGCAGCAAAACCCAAGCCGGATCAACAGGCGTCCGTCATAGTGGCGGTCAGAATCTACTCGTTTTTATTGAACAGGGGATACTGCCAAAATTCCCGGATATTGATGAAGTTTATCTGGTAGGTGCCAGTGCCGGAGGCTTTGGCAGCATTATCATGTATGAATCGATTAAGGACTTATTTGGCGCCATCCCGGTTCATCTTTTAAGTGATGGCGGAATGCCATTACCAACGACACCCGTACTCACTGATTCAAGCAACTTCCGAACCATGGCCGGGTTTCAGCAGTTGCTTAAAACAAACTGGGGCTACAACATCTATCTGAATCTGGAATCCGATTATATTGAAGATAGCTTTGGGCATATTGCAGAAACAAATACTGACCGACGCTTTGGCCTGATCAGCTCTCTGGACGACACAACCATTCAACGTTTTATTGAGGCTGGAATGTATGGAATACTCGAATTTGATACATTCACAGAGACTGACTGGAGGAATGCCATGTCACAGATCCAAAGCCTGACTGATACCCATGAAAATTCGAATGGATTCTTCCATCAGAGTCAGCAGCATGTATTTATCAGGCAAAATACCGACAACTTTATTATTGGAACAACAAGCCTCACTGAGTGGCTGGAACAATTTCGATCCGGTGTGGATTGGCAAAGTTATACTGATTTGTGAACATGGGGCGCCAGCCAACACCTAAGCACAACAGGGGCTACTTGCGTTGCCATAACCCCGAAGAACAAGAAGATCTGCTGCAGTTCGGGTTGTTGATTTCCTATCGTCGGAAACAAGATATTTCAGTTTTGCTGCAGCAAAAATTAAAAACTAACTTGAACAATATAAACTTTCGATTAGATTTAAATTAATAACCCTGGCAATCTGAGACGTCGCTATGCCTGATGAATCAATCCGAACTGACTCCAGTTGTGCTTATCATAGCCCTGGAGGTGATAAGTGCCCGAACTCATCTGAGCACAGTGAATTCTGTTTCTGGCATGATACTGAAACCGACAAAACCGGGTCAGATATCATGCAGCGCTTTGAACGCTACGTTCACGACGGTGGTTTCACTCAAGGGTTGAGTCTTAAAAATGCCAACTTACAGGGTATCAATCTTGTACGGCCCAAAAGTGCTATCGGTTATGACTTAACTGGGTGTGACCTGTATAAGGCAGATTTACGTGGGGCACACCTGTTTGCACTAAGGCTTACTTCAGGCTCAATTATGAAAGCCGATTTACGGGAAGCCAACATTAATGGCTGCAACTTTGAAAATTCTAATTTACTGGGAGTCAGGTTGTCAGAATGCAAGCTGGATCGTATCCACCTGGGAACCAGCTTACTTCAAGAGCAGAAAGCGCGGAGAAGTAAATCCAAAGCGGAGGCCGACGACTTATTTCAACAGGCAGAAGAGATTTACCGTAGCCTTAGAAAAGCTTCAGAAGAACAGGGACTGTTTTCACTGGGTGGGCACCTCATTCATAAGGAACTAACCATGAGACGCCTGACCTACCCTAAGTTTTCGAGCTACCGTATTCAATCCAAAGCAATTGATCTGTTCTGTGGCTATGGAGAAAAACCCGCTAATGTGGTGGTGTTTTCCTTGATATTTATTATAGTTTGCGCATTTCTGTATTTCTTTCTTGGTATTCAGTTTAATGGAGAACTATTACAGTTCAGTGCATCGTCATCGTCGGTCGTTGAAGGTATTAAACAATTTTTTGTTGCCCTGTATTTTAGCGTGGTAACCTTTACCACCCTGGGGTATGGTGATATTACCCCGGTGGGCGTTTCAAGGGTAGTTGCTGCCATTGAAGCCTTTGCAGGAGCCTTTACCCTGGCACTATTCGTAGTGGTATTCGTAAAAAAGATGACACGCTAGTGATACTGTTATCATCAATATTGGCGTTATATTAAGCCAATTTCCTCATCAGAAAACATCTTTTATCTGCACTATCGGATAGCCCTCCTGGCTAAAAATCAGAGGGTTTCCAGAAGAAATGTCGTTGCGACAGCTTTTGTAAACAGGCCTAAATGAATAGCCTTGTATAAGCCAGGGAATCTAAGGGGAATTCCCCTTTTTTGTCGAATTTTTTCAGATAACCTGGAACAATTTGCTGAAGTACTTATTGAATCTGAATATTGCTATGGACTTCTTCGTCTTGCAGGTAATATCAGACTCTTTCAATCTGGCAACACAACGAACCTGATGGAAATCGAGATGTGAGGCATTTTCACATACATGTTAAAGGGAAGGCTGGAAGGCGATTCCTTGTGCAGGAAGATGAAATATAATGTGTCTGAATCGGAACGAAAGAGCATTGCAGCTAGATTCAGTATTAACCAGTAACAAATGTATGCACGGCGATTGGTAAAACTCGATTCTGTTGCAGGCGTTATTTTTTTTGAGGTATAGAACATGATCATAATCTTCAAGCATACTTGGGTGCTTTTTATCGCAGTTACAATATTGAATGCGTTAATACTCAAATACCGGTCCAAAAAACATATTTTAAAAAACCCGGACTTGAGAGAAGGCTACCAAAAGTATTTTAAAGGTATAATTTTGTACGGAAATATACCGTGGATTATTATGGCTTTTGGTAATCTTAGTGGCTCCACGCAAAATATTCTTGAATATTTCAATCCGGAAGCGATGAATCCTTTTGTTTTATTATTTCATGCAGCGATAGTCTTGCTTTGGTTGTTGTCAATTTACTGGGTCTACATAAAGAGGGGGGCAGAGTTCATTGAATCCCATCCCGGCCTATTTAAAGCTCCCGGCTACAAAGGTAGTTCGGACGTTACAGCCCGCCAAGTAAGATCCTTCTACCCTATAATGCTTTTGGTTGGCGTTGTAGTAATGATCACGATGTGGAACGCACATATTCCAATTCCAGAATTTTAAGGCTCTAAATCAGCGAATAAAAAAATGGTTTTATCTACGAAATGAATAAGATGCATGTCATTGGCCACAGAACTAGTGAAGACCCTTGATGCTAGCAGTAATGGTTTAATCGAAGATCGAATACTCAGGGCTATAGTATTTCTTGCCAAAGGAAATCTAGATAACTTTCAGCATGCCATTGACCTTTGCCGTACAGATTTTCGTGACCTGTTGTGGCAGGCCGAATACGATTGCGGCGACGAGCAGTTATATGACTTTAAAAAGACATTCCATGAATTCAAGCTCATGGATAAGTAAACACTTAATAAGTTTGGCTAGACTCGCCCGTGCAAACACGCACCGGGATGTACGTTCTAAAGACGTTATATTTTACAATGAACAGGTGATTACAATATGAGTGCTGAATCAAATAAGGTTCCTTATACAGGTTCTTGTCTTTGCGGTTCTGTCCAGTACGCGGCTGACAAAATAGAAAAACAAATGGCTCACTGTCACTGCACTATGTGTCGTAAATTTCATGGTTCAGCATTCTCATCCTTTGGTGAAGTTAAGGTTGAGAATTTTCACTGGTTAAAAGGAAAGGAGCAATTAAAGGGCTACCTGGCAGACAATGGAACGAAAAGATTATTTTGTAGCAACTGTGGTTCAAGTTTAATATTTATCCCGTCAAATGATACTGGGGAATTCATAGAGTTTGCGCTAGGAACATTAGACTCAGACATCCCGTATAAGCCGAATTCACATATTTATACTGGTAACTGCGCTGGGTGGTTTCAAATATCTGATGACTTACCGAAATATAAAGAAGGAAGAGATAGCAAATTATAAGGTTCACTAATGACGATGTTTAACCCCGCACATCCGGGAGCGATATTAAAAGGAGTTAGTGATCGATTCTTTAGAATTAACGACTACAGATGTTGCAGAATACCTTGATGTTAGTCGTAAAACTTTATCTAAACTTATACATGCTCAGGAAAGTTATGAATAAACCGCATCAAAGAATAGGGTCAACGTCGAACGCGCATGTAGGAAAGGGTTTTGAACTTGCTGCACAAAGCTTCTTCGCCACCCAGGGTCTGGATCTTGAGCTTAATATAAAAATTCCTGTTGGCATTGGTGAAAACAAGAAAATCCACGCTTTTGATTTGGGTTGCCTGAATAAAAAAGTATTAGTCGAATGCAAGTCGCACAAATGGACCGCTCCAAATGACAACGTCCCCAGTGCCAAATTAACTGTGTGGAATGAGGCTATGTATTACTTTTTCGCCACACCTGGGGGTTATCGTAAAATAATGTTTGTACTCCGGGATTACAGTAAAAAGCGGGACGAAACATTGGCTGAATACTACATCCGTACATACAGTCATCTTATTCCAGAGGATGTTGAATTATGGGAGTACGATGAAACAACCATGTCAGCAGAGCAGTTAGCATTTTAACGGTTTAGTTCACCATGTTTTAGCGTTACATCGCCGAGGTAATCACTATGAAGATGCTTCTATTACAGTTGGTATTGATTGTATTCGTAAGTGAAGTGTGGGCTGGCTCAATCCAGATTGAATTAGAGAGGGCGGCGATTGCTCGAACCAGTGAGCAGGTACGCTATGATGGCAGCTATGTGAGTATCCCATACCCCAATGGTGACGTTCCATCTAATACGGGTGTATGTACTGATGTCGTTATTCGATCATATCGACAATTAAACATAGATCTGCAAAAGCTGGTTCATGAAGATATGAAGAATAATTTCGATGTTTATCCTTCAAATAGAATTTGGGGTCTTAACAGGCCTGATACCAATATTGACCATAGGCGGGTTCCAAATCTACAGCATTTTTTCGCCAGGAATGGCAGTTCGTTGAACATTAGCAACAAGGGACATGACTATAAGCCCGGATCTATAGTGACCTGGATGTTACCTGGAAATCTGCCCCACATCGGAATTGTAACTTCCATGCAGTCACCTGATGGTATGCGCCCGATGATCGTCCACAATATTGGAGCGGGACCAAAACTTGAAGATATGCTGTTCCGCTACAAGATTACCGGGCATTATCAATATACAGGTAAGATTTGAAAATTAAGGACAAGAGTCCTCCAAAACTCTACTAATTATAGGAGCAGTGAGTTTTATACCCGTTTTTTTTGGCAAGCCAAAATATTAAACCGGTTTCATTTGTCGCATACTAGGTATAACAAATTAATAAAAAAAGTTGGCTGATTTCGTTACTCAGCATTTTTAGCAAACAATTTTTCTACATTGTTAGGGCGTTGGGCGCATTTTGGAATAGGGTGAAAGATGAAGCGAATCAACATAATTGGCACGACCGGGAGTGGTAAATCAACTTTAGCATTAACGCTATCAGAGAAATTGGGATATCCCTATGTACAGATGGATCAGTTATTCTGGAAGCCGGACTGGCAAGAAACCTCAGATGAAGAGCTTTTTCCCAAATTGACCGAGGTGCTTTCGGAGGAAGTCTGGATTTTGGATGGTAATTATAACCGAACCAATCAACTCAAATGGAAACGTGCTGATACCATTGTTTGGATCGATCTTGGATATTTTCGAACCTTCTTTCAATTGTTTAAAAGGACATTAATCCGGGCAGTGTCACAACAAGAATTGTGGCCTGGAACAGGGAATAAAGAATCACTTTATAAATCATTTATGTCCAGAGACTCCATACTTGTTTGGTTTTTTCGTTACTACCATATAAACCAAAAGAGGTACTCAAAATTAATGCAATCTACTGAGAATAGCCATATTGAAATGATCCATTTAAAAAGCCCTAGTCAGATTCGAAAATTTATTAAACAGGCACATCACCAAAGCCTTGAATCGACCTCGGGTCCGTTGGACGATTTTGGCAAGGCATGAATGGATAAATAAAAGGTATAGGGATCATCAATCTAGCCCAAAATATTTTCTAAACACTAAGGTTGAAAGCCAAATCTTATCGGTTTAATGTATTTCAAATTATTAAACAAGCCATTGCTGAGTTGTCCCGTTGTATCAGTCAGGGAGTATGGCATTCGTTTTTCTCTGTTATATTTATGACTATCCCTATCGGGTCAAATGGTAAAATACAATGTAATTTAAAAAATGATAGGTTATTGAACACATCAATAATTAGAGCAATATTAATAATTTTAATAGTGATTTCACCAAAGGTATATTCTGGTGAACTAGGTGCTGGTTTTTCAAAGAGTATGTTTATAAATTCTGCTGTTCAATTTGGATACACCTTTAATAAGGGTTCGTTTTATGGGTTTCAGTTATCAGTAAATTATTTTATTGATCAGAGCGACAATGTCATTGGGGTAACCAATGGACTTCAATATTATTCAAATGAAAAAATTACTATATAGATGTTCAGCATTCTGCATTTGGTATTGCAGGCTATGGTATCGGTGCGAACTTTGTGCGCAGTGAATATGCATTTCCAGGGAACCTAATGCAATACGAATTTTAATCCTCTGTAGCCTGTGTTTTTTTTCACTTCGTAAGGCGTTATCAGTAATTATGACTAATAGCTTTAGCCGAATGCATGATCCATATTCCAATGTGGTTTTTGAAATCACCAAGGCTGGTCTGTTTCCATTTGTTGATGATGTTTTCGGATAGGATGATGAGTTTCAAAAGCAACGATTTAAGAATGACTATGAGCCTGAATGGTTTCACTGGATTTTATATGGGGATGTAAAAATAGGTTATGTTTGCTTTAAACCCTATGATCAGGCACTTCATTTACATTTATTGGTGATTACTGAAACCTTTAGGAATCGGGGTTATGGCCGGCGCACCATGAATGCCATACATGACATTGCGCGTTCTGAAAAACGGAATATCACGCTCTCAAGTTTTAAGTGTAATGGTAGAGCGGTTGAATTATATAGATCATTCAATTACGAAATATATAGGGAAGAAGAGCACTTTCTGTTATTTCGACTACTTCATAACAAAAACAGTCCGGTAAAGCTTTAAAACCGAACACTAGTTACTAGAGTTTGAAATTACCATCGATTGATTGGAGTTCAAATAGGAATAAATAATTAGTTATCTGGTTTTATCCCGACTTTACGTACCCACTCTTATTCCAATTGAGCATGATATTCGCTTCTAAATTGCCACTCAATAAGCGCTTCCTGTGCCTGTATATGTCGATAAAATTCAGAAAATAAAGCGTCATTTTCAAACTGACTCGTATCAATCAACAAGTTTTCATCAAAGTTATAAGCTTTCTCGGTGTTCTTAACTACAGCCATTTTGTCATATGTTAAAATACCACTATCACTCCATCCTCCGTGAAACTCGTGTGCATCAAGCAAGTTAAAACCTGCTTTTAAATAAACTGCTTCAGGATAGGCCAGTTCAAAAAGCGTTGGAAATATATCCCTTTGACTTCCCGCTATAGAGGTATCTAAATATTGGGGCGTTAAGTTTGGAGGCAGCCTCATATAAAGAGGAACAGCAGAGGAATAGAGCTTATCTTCTAACTCTTTATAGTTATAAAACGTCCACATTGTGTGATCACCTACGGCAACGACAATTGTGTTATCCAGAATATTTCGTTGTTCCAATTCATCCATAAACAGCCCAAATTGATCCGTCATATAACGTACCGTTTTAATTTGGTTTTCTGCTTCATCTGGATGTACTAATTTTTCTTTGTCGAAGTTATCCAATTGTATTGGACCCGCATCATATCCTTTTGGTGGTAAATGTGGAGGATGATTGGTTGTTGTCTCCACAAACAGAAACCATGGTGCTTCATTTTGTTCGAATGCATCGACTCGCTCTAATGCGAACTTAAAGCCCCACTCATCGTGAACCCCCCAATCGGAAAACTTTTCAACATCAAATCGAGCCATAATATCGGCCATATCCCAGTAATAATCGAACCCCTGATTAGGCCAAAAATTACCTTGGTTGTACCATGAGCGAGCGCCTCCGCGAATAAAGCCTGTTTGAAAACCGAGTGCTTCTAACGTTTGAATATTGGTATGATTGAAGGTCATTTTTGAGGCAGAAGAAATTGAAAGGTTAAAAAACGAACTATTACCTATCGTACTTTCTATAAATCGATTTGTTCCTTTACGGTTAGCTAAAAAATTCTCATAGAGAAAACCTTTGTCCAAATGCGGCTGAAATGCGCCCAGAAATCCAGGGTATTGATTGGGATCTAAAACAATTTGTGAGCTCCAACTTTCCATTAACACGAAAATAATGTTAGGTGGCGCACCCGTCCAGGTGGAGCCCGATTTAGCAAGTAGAGGAACACCAAATTCTGTTGTATCACCAATGAACATTAAGTCTTCAATTGCAGCATCTACAGTGGAATAACCACGCTTAGTTAACGCACTCAGAGCAGGAGCATCCATCGCATTTTTACTATGATCTTCGATGGCTTGCGCCATATGGGCAGGAGCATTAATAGCCAGGTGATTTAAAAATACTAAATTTGAAGCCTGTGTCGTGCGATGGTCCAAAGGAAAAATTCCAAAACTATTACGAGCCAATAGAGCCATAGCAATGAAAATAACTATAATTTTAAGCCCGCGCTTAACTTTACTTTTTGGATTTAGAAACTCATGTGAAATAGATGAGGCCAAAAATCTCGAAATTTTGATTAAAAACCAAGACAACCCCAAAAATATAATTGACATCCAAACTAATGGATATTGTGACCAAATCACTTTAAGTACTTCTGTAGTATCATCCTCGAACAACCCAAAGACAAATATGTCGAACGGATTCCCATAAGCCTGCCAATAAAAAACATTTAAAGCACTTAGTAAGCTCACAAAAATAAGAAGTAAATATATAAGAAAATGGTTAAAGCGAAAAATTATTCGAGCCAGGGAAATGTGAATTAAACCCAGAATACTGAGTAAAAAAGGAATGGAGTATAAAATAGACATAATTTTGTAGTCCCATCGTAATGAATACACCAGTGTTGAAGGGATATCACTAAGATAGCTTTCAAAAATCTCGGCAGGCGCCATTAACCAAAAAGACGCTATACGGGATACAAGCATTACCAAGCATGCAATGGTTGCTGCGGCAACAATATGCTGAAAATTTAAACGAAAAAGCACCCAACGGGATAAGGAATGGCTAAGTGAATTCAATTGAAATGCCGACATTAAAAAACCTGACTACTATAATCATCAAGCGGGCTAATATACAGATTCGACCCATTATTTCAATTTTATGTGCATCTGATATCATCAACTACCAATTTAATGCTTCTCGGCTAGATTTTGAAATTAACATCGATTGATTGGAGTTCAAATACGAATAATTAGCAATCGTTATAACAATGATATTAAAGTACGCCTGAATATTTTCGGGCCGACCGCAGCACAGGCCTTTTATAGCCGGCGTTTTACGCTAATTAATGATGGAACAGACTGTGTCACCAAAAGAAAAACTCTATCAGCGCGTAGATGAAATACTGCATTCCATTTGGGATCCAATCGGTGTGGCAGGAATTGTACAGGCCCGGAATGAATATCATTCATACCTTCCGCATGTGTTAAACCTTTTGCTTGAGAATAGGGGCAAAAAGGAAGTAGCAGACTTTCTCACTGAGGTAGAAACTATCAGCATGGGGCTAACTGCAAATGAAGAAGCAGCAATGGAAATCGCGGAATTATTGATAGGCACAAGAGTAGCTATCATTGAAGAAAGCTTATAATCAGCCATTAAATCATGCTGGCTCTGGTACTAATTCATTGCTGAGCAGAGTTGACGAAAAACTGGATCAGTGAAGACAACTGATCATGCTATAGACAAGACAGGCGCAATGCCAATTGTGCTCGCTTAAATTTAAGAAGACGTCCTTTGAATCGGGGATCGAGATGATCGTAAGCGATCAAACAACCACATTATCGGTTATTTTGGGGTTCCAGGCTAACAATGCCTGAACATCATGTTCGGTTTTTGCTAGCGGTAATTGCTTAAACAAATAACTCAGGTAGTGATACACATCGTGACCATTCGCTTTTGATGATTCTATGATGAAATACCACTTGGCACTGACTTCAGCCCCTCTTTGTGTATCAGCAAACAACCAGTTTTTTCGACCTATAACGAAAGGTTTAATGCCATTCTCTGCGCCATTATTATCAATGGGCAGGTAACCATTATTCAGATACTGTGTTAATCCAGACCAGAGTTTTAAACTGTAGACTACCGCTTCGCCTAATTTGCTTTTTGCTGGGATAGTTTGGATTTTCTTTTCCAATATCGGCTTTGATGGTCGTTGCTGGATTTCTTTTTTGTGCTTCACTGTCTGGCCTTTGATTTCACGTTTGGCAGGAATGTGTACACAGCTTTAAAGGAGCATGTATTCACACAAAAAATTATGGAGTTGCTGAGGTCGTCAGTCGTATTGGCTAGGTACAGAAATATGTCATTGTTCTGTCTTCCCCTCACTACTTCAGCATGAAACTCGCAGATGGTATCGTCAAATATGAATTCATCTGATAGGTTAGGCAGACAATGCGGCGCTATGTTCGCCTTCTTAGGCTTAATCGTGATGGGGCAAAAGTGGTATGGATGAATTAGACCTTCATATTATCCCTTTAGTTTTAATGGTATTTATTTTGGGCTTGGTTATTCCATCTGCCTTTCTTGTGTGGCCGGTAGGGGCGATAGTTTTGATTCCTCAGGGTCGTATATTTGTCAGGGCTTTTTGGGATTACCCTAAGTTTGGAAAACCTAAAGCAAAGTATCTCTTTGTAAATGAAGTATTTGTTATTTTAAGCGTTTTGTTATTTATTGGGTTAAAAATTTGATATTGGTAATACACCGTGCAAATGGATTCTTATGATCGGGTTTTTCGCCGGTAACAATATCAAGACACTAGACGAATCTGATCAATAATCATCCTAGCTCAGTTTAGGTGTTATCGTTTGAGGTGGCATACTAGAATACTCAAACTCGCCCACTGATTACTGGAAAGACGCGTTATGCATAAATAAACAACTATGGAGGTTAAAATGATAACTTGTTATCTAAGGTATGTGATTGATCCGTACAAACTTGAGGAGTTTGAAAAATACGCAAAAATGTGGATTCCTCTGGTCAATAAGTTTGGAGGAACTCACAATGGTTATTTTTTACCTTCAGAAGGTACTAATAATATCGCACTGGCATTGTTTACGTTTCCTAGCCTGTCCGAGTATGAACAATATCGTAAAGATTCATTTAACGATGATGACTGTATGGCCGCTTTCAAGTATGCGACAGATACCAGGTGCATTATCAGTTACGACCGAAGTTTTTTTAGACCAGTATTCAATTAACAGGGTTCAATTAACAGGGTTCAATTCATACAAGGCTGCTATAATAGAACTTTACATTTAGTCCATTTTTCATAAGTAATGCGCCCATATTACTTGTGGTATACAACTTCTATGTGAAAAGATTTCACATAGAAGTTGAGTAAAATAGTACATCGTAAACATGTTCTTATTGTGTACAGAGTGGAGTCCGTTACATTAGGCATGGAAGAATGGAATGTGTGTGACCAAGAGTGACTGCAACAGTTTCTTTTATTGCGTTCTCTTTAAGGGGGCATATTATAGTGGCTAGGGATATTAGGATCACGACACCAAATAAAGTGGTTTTACAGCCCTTCTGAAATTCAAGGAAGTTATATCAATGTCGCTTAATAAAGAACTCAAGCTGCTGCACATAAAAGTACTTAATTCATTGCCGCCCGATGTTAGCGAAAAATTGATCATAGAAAATAAGATTATGCTTTCGAGTTACCTGGAGAAAAAGGCATTAAAAGAAGGCTCGGTTGTACCTGATGTTCTATTCCATGATAAGAATCTAAAGCCGGTATATTTAAAAGATTTACTAGAAAATCACCATATTGTACTGAGTTTCTTTCGAGGCACATGGTGCCCATACTGCAATTTGGAGCTAAAGGCTCTTGCTGATATTGAAGAAAAAGTTCTTGCGCAGGGTGCCTTACTTATTGCAGTGACTCCAGAACTTTATAAGTATTCTAAGGACATCATTGACCAAAAGGGTATTAAATATACGCTATTGACAGATCTTGGGAACAAGGCTGCGGAGCAGTTTGGCTTGGTTTTTGAATTGCCTGAGAATCTACGAGAAATATACAAAAGTATCAACGTCTACCTCAATACCCTGAATGGTCAGGACAAGTGGACACTTCCCATGCCAGCAACATTTATTATTAGTAAGCAAGGGGTTGCAGTTTCAACCTATGTTAATGCAGATTATACTCAGCGTATGGAGCCTGATGATATTATTGAACAACTAAAATCATTAAATCAGGAAAAGAAATAGCTTCTGGAACTTAGATTGCGCGATGTACCGATAAGAATTTAATGGTAATAATTAGTGGTCTTTTGAATTTTTCAGCCATAAGTAACCCTTGGCCTTGTTAACATTAGTCTATTAATAAACGGACTATGATTTCGTTTTGCTATTACTCTTTGAGACTGAGATGACCGGAACTTACGATTGGAATCCAATGCCCCACACAGTCGACATTACATGTCCTTCGTGTGGTGAACATGCGTTATTTGAGTTTGCTGAAGTCGTGAAAATAACGCTAAAGAAAGATGTCGCATTTTTCGAACAAAGTGACCTATTTGAGTATTATCCATTTAAAGATTCAGTCGGTCACAAATGGCATGGTGCAGCCTACTTTGCAAATCTGCATGGTGGCTCGACAAAAGCCATTCGAGAGCTTCCGGAAGGATACAAGCCAGAAGATTGGAATCATTCAAAGTATCTAACAAGAAGCCAGGGTATGGACCTGGGTGCGGTGTCGTGCAGTCACTGCCACAGAAGAAATCCCTATATATTGCAGTGGCCTAATGATGCCTTTTACTCAGTGTCTGTCAAAGGTGAGGTCCTGTGGGCGTTCAATCGGGAATCAGCTGTTGACCTAAGGGATTACCTTGCTTCCAGCGAGAGACAAACTGCAAAATTTAAGTGGGCAAGTTTTCTTATGCATATCCCCACTAGATTCAAAAAACAAAATACACGCGATAGCCTGGTTAAAAAAGTTGATAAGTTGTTAGCAGGTGAATGATCTCAATACTCATGCTGGAATCGAAGTAGTCAATACTCTAGGTCATCGTTTTTAACCACTCAGGTCGCCACGCAAGGGTATCCAGAATTGTTTACAGGGTCGAGTTAAGCTGTATTTTTGCATAATGCCTTCGCTTAGTTAGATTTTCCAGAACCTGAATTACCAAAAATTATAATCTTTTTCATACCTTTACCAGAAACTTACCTGTCTGTTTATTAATAAACTTTATATTAGCAGTGATCTACTCTTAAATTGTGTTAATTTAATGGTTCAATAAACCTGATGAGAATAATAAATATGACGTTAACACCTTTTCATTTGGCGGTTCAGGTTCGTGATATCGAAGAAGCCCGCGAATTTTATGGTACTAAAATGGGCTTTGCTGAAGGCCGAAGTTCAGAACAATGGATCGATTTTAATATGTTTGGACATCAGTTTGTGGTTCATCATAACCCGAATATTGGCAAGGATGGCAAGGTGAATAGTATTGCTAATCATGTTGATGGCCACGGTGTTCCGGTGCCGCATTTTGGAGTGGTTTTAACTTTCGAAGAATGGGAGCAATTTGCAGAGCGGGCAAAAGGATTTGTCGATGAGTTTTTAATTGAACCCTATGTTCGATTTAAAGGTGAAGTCGGTGAACAGGGCACCATGTTTTTTAGTGATCCATCGGGTAATGCTTTAGAGTTTAAAGGCTTTAAAGATATAGAGACAGAACTTTTTGCTAAGTAATAACATTGAGGTAGAGGGTTCGTTGGAGAGGCTAAAAATTTTACCGCGCTAGAGATTCCTGGGTACATCTGCTGGTTTTTATTGGCGGTGTTTTCCATAAGTTTGTCTTTGGAGAACATAGCGACTAAGGATTCATAGTCGTTTATTCGGTCAATGAAATTGCATGTAGGCTTACAATCACCTGTTAAGTTAATGGCGTGTTTAGAGGGTGCGTGCGCTTAATTGGGTACGAACAAAATATATTGTATTAACTGATTGGTTTGGCAAAACAAGGGGATGAAAAGGATTCGAGTTGATCATCTAATACCCTTTTGCCTCGCCAAATCGTAATTTTGGCCTATTCTTTAGGTGTCATAACTTAGGAAAATGTTATGCTAAATCAAAACGATTCATTCTTTAAACTTGAATCTGCTGGCGGGATATTGCTCTTTGTATCCGCTGTGCTTGCCATACTGATCGCCAACTCATTTCTGGGTAGTTATTATCTTTTGTTGCTGTCAACACCGGTAGAATTTCGTGTTGGTGTTTTGGAGATAGCCAAGCCCTTGATACTTTGGATTAATGACGGTTTGATGGCGGTATTCTTTTTTCTGGTAGGTCTCGAATTAAAACGTGAACTTATTGAGGGAGAGCTGGCGGATAAAAAGAACATTATTTTACCAGGTGTTGGTGCCTTAGGTGGCATGATCGCGCCCGCACTGATATACCTTTACTTTAATTTTAATGATCCTATAGCGGTTAAAGGCTGGGCGATTCCGGCAGCAACAGATATTGCGTTTGCATTAGGTGTTTTAACTCTGCTGGGTTCACGGGTTCCGGTTTCCATTAAAATATTTCTGACTTCTCTGGCAATATTTGATGATATTGGGGCCATTATCATCATAGCCATATTTTATACATCAAAAATCTCTGTTACGGCTTTAAGTGTTGTGGCGCTTTGCATACCCTTCCTGTACGTCTTGAATAAACGCAACGTTATATCCTGGATTCCATATCTCATTATTGGCATTATTATGTGGATAGCAACCTTAAAATCCGGTGTGCATGCAACGCTTTCGGGGGTCGTTATAGCGATGTTTATTCCTATACGCTCAAATGAAAAGCCCGATTATTCACCTCTTAAAAGCCTTGAGCATGCCTTGCACCCATTTGTAGCCTTTTTCGTGCTCCCGGTATTTGCGTTCGCGAATGCTGGAATTGATATTAAGGGCGTTACCCTGGATCAGGTAATGCATGGCGTACCTATTGGAATTGCGCTGGGCTTATTTTTTGGTAAACAAATTGGAATTTTCGGGTTATGTTGGATTTTTATAAAACTGAAGATTACCAGTTTGCCAAAAACTATGAATTGGTTAAGCCTGTATGGCACGGCTGCTTTGTGTGGTATCGGGTTTACCATGAGTTTGTTTATAGGCTCATTGGCTTTCGAAGAAACAGGGATTAACCTCCTGTTTGATGAAAAACTGGGGATTATATTAGGTTCGGTGTTTGCGGGTATTTTAGGTTATGTCGTACTTCGAATAAGTCTTGATGCTGATGAATCCGAGACAGAGTCAACTGACCCTGGTGTCTAGCCTTAACCAGGCTCATTATGGTCTTTTACGGTACTCGTCTGGCTACCCACTATTGTTTGCAGGTGAGTTTTTTATTTCAGATTTCAATCCTATTTATGGATCACTGCCAAGACTCCCCTCATACAGCCTCACTATTTAGGTGTGAGGTGTGAGGTGTGAGTGAATGGATTGACTCCAATTCAGTAGGCAGTGACTCAAAATCGCTGTCAAATGCATTGGTTAACCGCGATGTTAGATAGCCTCCTTGTCATAGAAGGTGGCGGTAACCCAGGCTTTTAGAATCTATATAGGGCTCCTTTATTATTAGAGTGACTCTAGCCAATTGAGTAAAATTAAACCCAAAGTTAATGTTAGTGGGCTAGCCAGTGTTGTCAAGGCAACCGACTCTGCAGCAAAGGCTCCATATCGGGTCATTTGTTGTGCCATGACAAAAGAAGCTGCCGCGGTTGGTGATGCCATCATTAAAAATAGTATTCCCAGCATCATACCTTCAAACCCAAGAGACCAGGCAATAAAGGTTGCGATAAGTGGCAGTACAATAAGTTTTAAACCCGAGGCCTGTAGTACGTCACTGTGGTTTGCGCGAAATGACGACCAGCTTAGGCTGGCACCAATGCTGACGAGTGCTATGGGTAAGACATTCTTGACGATGTCAGTAACCGAAAACCCTTCAAGCCCGGGTATGGGTAATCCTGAAACTGACCAAATAATACCCGATAATGATCCAATGATGAGTGGGTTTGTGATGATGGGAAGCACCAGGTTCTTTTTTCCGGTATTCAGTAACACTACGGCACACAGGTTGTAAATGATGGTGTTGATGCCAAGATAAAGTCCGCCCTGTACCAGGCCAGGCTCACCATAGGCGCCAACAATGAGCGTTAAGCCAACAATACCCATGTTGCCGCGAAAAGCACTTTGCACAAAAACACCGGTGTACTCCTGGTTGTGTGTACGACGAACCCAGTACCACATGCCGACAACCGAAAGCAGCGTAAAGATAACGCCAAAAATAACCAGTTCAAAATTTATGTGTTGATCAACAGGCTTGGTAGCAATAGACAAAAATAAGGTTGTAGGTAGAAAAATTAAAAACACCGTTTTGTTGGTATATTTAATAAATCGGGGACCAATGATCTTTAGTTGCTTAAGGAAAAGACCTGAGAGCAGTGCCCAAAGTATCGGAGAGGTGATTTTCCAGGCAGACAGAAATAAAACGGTCAAAGCTAGTGTTCCTATTGATTGGAGTACCAGGGTAGATCGGCATTGCGATTATCTCATCATTACAGCCAGTCAATCTATAGCATAAATGATTAGAATAAAGAAAATTAACAATTGGCGTCGTTATTTAAAATCATTGTATACAGTAAATTGCTATGTAACTAAGAAGTTTTGGTGTTTAATTAATAAAAGTAAAGGGTAGGTAATTCAATTCCGCGAACAAACGTATAGAGGGCAAATTTGCACCCTCAGTTCATTTCAAACTGCCAAAATCAGCTAAGCTGTTAAACAATAGTCCTAAGTAAGTTAATTTGACATGAAAATCAATGTGGTAAATAGATGTTTTGACTGGTGACAACTAATTCAGGTTTCAGTCGCCAGTAAATTTTTCGGAGTAGGGTGATGAGTTCAGTAAAAAGAATCGGTGTGTTGACCAGTGGTGGCGATGCTCCGGGTATGAATGCCGCCATTCGAGCAGTGGTGCGTTCCGCTTTAGACGTCGATATCGAGGTCTATGGTATCTACGATGGATATATGGGTCTATACGAAAATAACATTAAACCTCTAACCGCCAGATCCGTATCAGAAATTATTAATAAGGGAGGAACCTTCTTGGGTTCAGCTCGTTTTCCAGAGTTCAAAGAACTCGCGATCCGGGAGAAAGCCGTAGAAAACCTGAAAGCTCATGGCATTGACTCTCTGGTAGTAATTGGTGGTGATGGATCCTATATGGGGGCGAAAGCACTAACAGAAATGGGATATCCCTGTATTGGGTTGCCAGGAACTATCGATAATGACGTGAATGGAACGGATTACACCATAGGATTCTATACCGCGCTCAACACAGTTCTTGAAGCTATTGACCGCTTAAGGGATACCAGTAGCTCCCACAAACGAATTTCAATTGTTGAAATCATGGGTAGGCACTGTGGTGACCTTACGATGTTAGGAGCCATTGGTGGTGGCGCAGAATATTTTATTGTGCCAGAAATACCTTTCGATGAAGGTTCGTTCATTAGGAAGCTTGAGGAGCACATGGCAACGGGTAAAAAACACGCAATTGTAGCGATTACAGAACATGTTACCAGCACTGAAGGGCTGGCTCGTCGAATTGAACAAGACACCGGTCTTGAAGCGAGGGCAACGATATTGGGGCATATTCAACGAGGTGGAGCACCTACGGCGTTTGACCGAATTCTTGCAAGTCAGATGGGTGCTTTTGCCGTAGACTTACTGCTGGCTGGAGAAGGAGGTCGTTGCGTGGGGATTGAGCAAAACACCATGGTTCACCACGACATAATTGATGCTATTGAAAATATGAAAAAGCCTTTTAGTAAGGAGCTTTTCGATCTGGGCGTCCGTTTAACGTAACCAGATGCCGCCGGTATCGTTCAAAATACCGGCCTTTCTACTTCGTTATTACCTCAATAATCTATTGAATCACTCTAAATCCCGCTAGTGTAAAATCTTGAATTATGCGAGTTTTTTGCGTGAGCCAAGTCATATAAATGAAACATATTTACAGCATTCTCCAACAAACATTCATTTTTCGTTAAAAGAAAGCTTTTAAGTCAGGGGTACGACAGGTAGTATCTAGATAAATCAACCAGTTAGGTTTGAGTCACTGTATTGAGTGCTCCCATTAAAACAAAAATTCGAGGGCTTACGTGGTGCAAGAAATTGAACTAAAATTAATCCTGGCTCCCAGAGATAAAGACTTTTTACAGACGCATCCCATTCTTGACCCTCAGTCCGTAAAGTCGACCAGGTTAAACTTATCGAATCAATATTTTGATACCGTGGATCAGAAACTGACTAAATCTGGCATCGCGTTACGGATTCGATCATTTGGCGATCATTGGGTACAAACGGTCAAGGGCAAGGGACGTAATGTTGCTGGCTTGCATCAGCGCTTAGAACTTGAATGGCCACTTGACAAACCCGAACTAAATCTTAGCTTAATTCCAGAAGAACTGTGGCCTAAAGGGTTAAAGCTTGAAGATATCCAACCATTATTTATTACAAATTTTACTCGTGATCTTAGAGTCATTAAAACGCATGAGGATACCGAGATAGAAATGGTTATTGACGAAGGTGAGGCCATTGCTGAAGACCGTCGTGACGCCATATGCGAAGTAGAGCTTGAACTAAAGAGCGGAAATGCCGATCAGCTGTTTGATGTCGCTCTGGATCTGGCGAAAAATTGTCCATTGGTACCCAGTGATGTCTCTAAAGCAGAGCGTGGTTATCGATTAGTTAATAATAATTACAATGTTTTAGCAGATTTACCGGTGATAGATGCCGATCAATCTATTGAAGCCGGTTTTGAGCAAGTCATATCCTATGAGCTGGAAAGCTTGCAACGTCAATGGGAGGCTTTCCATTATAGTGAAAACTGGACGCACCTACATAGCTTTAGAAACACCCTGGGTAATATTCGAACCAATCTGTTGCTGTTTCGGGATATGTTAACCCCTGAGGGAACGGTTGAGGCTATTGAGTCATTGGACTGGCTCGAACAGAAGCTCACTCCGATCTTAAATTGGTGGCCTGCATGTTATGTACTCAGTAAACAGGTATCAAAAGAGCCGCGTTCAGCGAGTGAACAGCTGCAACAGGCGAAAGCCATGCAGGCGTTGGAACAACTTGCTGACCTTGAACGCCAACCCAAATTTGGCTACAACCTGTTGTTATTAAGTCGATGGATGCATAAGCGTGAATGGATGAATCACCACACAGCACAAACGCTTGAAAAAGCCCAGTCAAAGATGGGACAGGCAATGCTTGAACCATTAAGACGACAGTGGATAGCGTTGCATCTATCTGATTGTGGCGGCAATGCCAGTAGCTGGCTGCAAAAACAGCCAATGATTCAGGGTTTGACACATATGTGCCAAACACTAGAAAGTATCTTTGGTGCAGAAATGGGTACTATGAGGCGAGAGCTAGAGCAGCTGGAAGATAATCTAGTCGAACTCTCGGCCATGGATGTCGTTGATAAGTTGGGTGACTGGATTCAGGATCTGTCTCAAAATGAAAAGCAAAGTATCAATAGCTGGGCCAGAAATCAGACCGTGATTATGCGTGAAATGAATCTACATGCTGAAAGGTTTTTACAAAAATTATCGACTGATACCGCCCATTAACCCCGGAACAGTTGTGCCGGAATAATGATCCCGGAATAGTTGTTCTGGACGTTTAGCACCAGAATTGTTATTCCAGAAATATGGAATAACGACCATGCTTACTGCCAAAGGCAAAATAACCACGAAAGCCATTATCGACGAATTGGTTGCAACGGGTTTTGTTAAGCAAGAGGCTGCAGAAAAAGCATTGATGCAGTCGCGAGGCAGCGAGTTTTTAAAGCTACATCCTTTGGTACAAATCGCTACCTATCAACTTGAACTTGCCAATCAGCCTGGAAAACACCTGACATCACAGCTTTTAGCTGAATGGCTGGCAGATCAGGTTGCTATGCCCTATTACCCTATTGATCCCCTCAAAATAGATGCGGCTTCTATCACCCAGGTGATGTCGTATGAATTTGCAAAGCGACAGGGTGTACTTCCACTTGAAGTTAATGAAGATGAAGTGATTGTGGCAACCTGTGAGCCGTTTATAACGGGTTGGGAGTCAACCGTAGAGCAGGTGACTCAAAAGCGCGTTAAAAAGGTGATTGCACCTGCCGATGATATTCAGAAATACAGTCTTGAATTTTTCACACTTGCCAAGTCTATATCCGGTGCGCACCGAAAAGATCTGACACACGGAAACCTGGGTAATCTGGAGCAGTTGCTAGAGTTGGGAAATCTTAAGTCTCCTGATGCGAATGATGAAGGTATTGTTAATATCGTAGATTGGGTATTGCAATATGCCTTTGATCAGCGAGCCAGCGATATCCATATTGAGCCCAGAAGGGATCATGTTTTTGTCCGCTTTCGCATAGATGGCATCTTACACCAGGTCTATCAGATTCCTTTCCAGGTTGGTTTAGCCGTTATTGCTCGTATCAAAATTCTGGGGCGGATGAATGTTGCAGAAAAACGTCGCCCTCAAGATGGCCGTTTAAAAACCAAGTCTCCTGAAGGCACCGAAATTGAGCTGAGATTATCGACACTGCCTACGGCTTTTGGTGAAAAAATGGTCATGCGGGTTTTCGATCCGGAAGTGCTACTACGACCCTTCGATGAATTGGGTTTGGCTGAGGATGATTTAAAAAACTGGCAGGATATGACGGGCCAGAAACATGGCATTATATTAGTAACCGGACCAACGGGTTCAGGTAAAACCACAACGCTTTACTCGACATTAAAACAGCTGGCAACTTCAGAAGTTAATGTTTGTACCATTGAAGACCCGATTGAAATGATTGAGCCGGCATTTAATCAGATGCAGACTCAACAAAATATAGACCTGAATTTTGCCGATGGTGTTCGTGCCTTATTAAGGCAGGACCCAGACATCATCATGGTGGGTGAGACCCGGGATCTTGAAACTGCAAATGTCGCCATACAAGCCGCATTGACGGGACATTTAGTATTAACCACATTACACACCAATGACGCCCCCTCAGCCATTACCCGTTTGCTGGATCTTGGTATTCCTTCCTACTTGATTCGATCATCGTTATTAGGTGTTATGGCGCAACGTTTGGTCAGAACCCTGTGTCCACACTGCAAGCAAGAAGCTGACGTGGATGATAATGTCTGGCAGCAACTGGTTGCACCCTGGAAGGTTGCTAAACCCAAAAAAATCTTTGAATCCCAGGGTTGTCTGGAATGTAGAAATACAGGTTACAGTGGTCGAGCCGGGCTCTATGAAATCTTCACCCTGGAGCATGGCCTGGATGATCTGATTTCAGACCAAATCGATTTGAAAGCCTTTCGAAACAAGGCGATTAAAAATGGTATGCACTCATTGCGATTGAGTGGTGCACAAAAGATTGCTAAGGGGTTGACGTCGATAGAGGAAGTACTTCGAGTGACACCAGAGTAAGCATTCTCTTTTGACTGTAAGGATAGGTAGTCAACCATGATCACAGAATTTAATACAAGTCTCTTTAATCGCCTGCCTGAAGGAACACGCAGTGATTTGGTGGTTCATCGCTTTGGTGTTGAGTTATTAGACGGTGATGGCTTCGTTGTTGTTCGCACACCCGCCAACCCGATATTTTACTTCGGAAATCTGATCTTTCTTGAGCAGCCAAATCAGCGTTCTGTCGATGATTGGATCGCTTTATTTCAGAATTGTTTTAGCGATATTCCTGACATTAACCACTGTACACTGGTGTGGAATAAAAGGGATTCGAGTGTTGATTGGAACAGCAACTTAAAAGATAAAGGCTTTCAACTAGAAGACATTGATGTAAGGTCTGTCACTCAATCCCAGTGGCAGAAACCGGAAATGCTCTTTCCGGATGAGCTTGAAATTCGCGACTTTAACAATGAATCAGATTGGCAGCAGTGGTTTGATTTGAATCTGAAGAATAGAGATCCTGCTCATACCGAGACAGACTATATCGCCTTTCTTGAAGGCCAGCGTTTCACTTACCAGCGTTTGATTAACGAAGAACAGGGTTTCCACTCCGGCATATTTACAGAAACAGGGCAATTAGTGGCGTTTGCCGGGCTCTATTTTTTGAATGGTTTAGGCCGATTTCAATTTGTATTTACTTGCCCTGGGCATCGAAGGATGGGGCTTTGTAAGCACTTGCTTACTTTTATGGCCCAACGAGGCTTTATGTCTGCTGAGCAGTTGATTATTCTGGCTGATGAGCACGATCATGCGACTAAACTGTATCAGAATCTGGGCTTCAGGTTGATGGATGTTGAGTCATCAGCATGCCGATGGTGAGATGGACGTTTTCTCGCTGTAAACAAACGATTTAGGACTAATTAACAGCCAGGGTTCTATAGCCCCCCCACACTCGAAAGGCAGTGGTAAGGTAACAAATTGCCGCGAATATCCAGGCGGCTATTACAAAGTGCTCTGGCCATAGACAGATAAACATAAAAAATACGATCGTTTCGGTGCCCTCTGCTAGCCCGGTCATGTAATAGATCCCCTTGTTGGGATATTCCACACTTTTAATTTGTCGGCGTTCGGCGATCACTGAAAACGCCAGAAAGCTGGTACCCGTGCCAATGAACGCAAATATTAAAGCCGCCGCGACCAAAGCATTTTGATCCGGGTTGGCCATAGCAAAGCCAAAAACCACTGCAGAATAAAAAATAAAGTCCAATACAATGTCTAAAAAAGCACCCTGATCAGAAGGCTGGGTTAATCGTGCTAATTCGCCATCAATGCCATCTGATATTCGATTGAATAGAATGCAAATCATGGCTAACTCAAACTGTTGAAAGGCCAATAATGGTATTGTCATCAAGCCGACCATGAACCCTGATACAGACACCTGATTGGCGCTAACGTTAAAACGTGCTAATACTCTGGCACCAGAGTGAAGCGGTTTCTTTATTAAAGGTAGGGTCCAGCGATCGAGCATTTTAGTCTCCGGTTTCAGGTTTAGTGGCATCGACATAGGTATAATTTAAATATGCGGATGTCTAAATGCAAAATAATTCGGACATAGGTAATATGACTTACAGGATGCAAAAGAGTTCCATAATTATGCCAGTACTGAATATAAATAGCTGGTTTTATTAGAATTTACCGGACCTGATTTTCGATGACTAAGAATTGGCAAGTGGTACAGGATACCTGGCGTTCAGATAATGTTGGACACTTGACATTAGAGCAGGGCGTTTTATTTTCTAAAGCAGCAACTTCCTCTGAATTCTTCCGGGAACAGTTGCAAAGAAACCCTGAATGGTTAGAACAGTGGGTTGATGCATTGTCATCCCCGTTAGATGTGGAAACAGAACTGCATCAACGATTATCAGATTGCCAGTCTGATGACGAAGCTATGACCGTTTTACGGAAGTGGCGGAATTGGCATCAATGTTTTCTGATCTTAAATGATACTAATCGAGTAAAATCAACACAGGTGATTACCAGTGAATGCACATTGCTTGCAGAGGCAGCCATTCGCTGTTCGTTAGCCTGGTTGCAGCCACGACTAGAAAAACGATATGGCATTCCTCAATCTTGCCCATTTGAACCGAATCAGCCGCAACAGTTATCTGTGATTGCCATGGGCAAGATGGGTGCAAAAGAGCTTAACCTGTCTTCCGATATCGACCTGATTTTTGCTTTCCCGACTGAAGGGGAAACGCTTGGCGAAAACCCCATTACCCATACAGATTTCTTTATTCGTCTGGGCCGACTAGTCGTTAAGTTGTTAGATACCCATGATGCCAATGGTTTTGTATATCGGGTCGATATGCGACTACGTCCCTGGGGGCAAAGTGGCCCCTTGGCGACAACCTTCAATTTTCTCAGGAAATATTACCCGGAGCAGGGGCGAGACTGGGAGCGTTTTGCCATGATTAAAGCACGAGTCGTCGCCGGCTCCGAATCAGCCAGCATAGCACTTACCGAGGTATTTCATGATTTTGTATACCGACGCTATGTTGATTATCAGGCTCTGCAAGCCTTGCGTAAGACCAAAAAAATGATCATCAAGGAAGTTCGTAAACAGGGCCAGGAACACAATATTAAACTGGGCGACGGAGGCATCCGGGAAATTGAATTTATTGCTCAGGCATTCCAGCTGATTCGGGGTGGCCAGGTTATCAGTTTACAAAACCCCAATATTTGGCATGTATTTCAATGTATACGTGACGAAGAATTACTGCCTTTGGAAGTCATCAACGAGCTGCAGGAACACTACGAGTTTCTAAGAAATCTGGAGCATGCGATTCAATGTTGGCAGGACCGTCAAACCCAATTGTTACCGCCAATTAACGATGATAATGCCTGGTCAAGACTGGCTTGGGTCATGGGTTTTGATGGCATTGATTCGTTTAAGTCACGCCTGGATTTGATCAGAAAACAGGTCTCTTTTCATTTTAATGCATTTATTCAACTTGAGAACGAAGCTACTGCGAGCGAATCCAGTCACTGGCAGTCATTATGGCTGGGTGACAGTGACGATGAGCACCTGAGTGCCGAGTTAATAGCGAGTGTACGATCCTTTAGAGAATCCAATGCCGTGGCTAGAATGCAGCCTGAAAGCCGGGAGAGGCTCGATCAATTTATGCCCAGAGCATTAAAGGAGTTGTCGGCATTTAAATCACCTGATCCGGTATGGAATCGCCTGCAACCCTTGCTGGAAACCGTACTGCGTCGTACGTCATACTTGTTGATGTTAACCGAAGAGCCCGAGTCCTTACGATTAATATTAAGAATGTTGGGTTTGAGTAGCTGGATGGCAGAAACCCTGACAACAAAACCATACTTATTGGATGAATTTAGTGATCAGAACTCCCTGTTTAAACTGCCGAATCGACAAACTTTAGATGAAAGTATTCATCAAAGAATGATTGGTCTGCCTGAAGATGATCTTGAAGTTCAGATGGAGACGCTTAGGCATTTTCGTCATGGTTGGGTATTGCGTGCAGCCGCATGTGATTTGGATGATATGTTGCCGCTGATGAAGATTTCCGATTATTTGGCGAATATCGCAGAAGTTATTTTAGAACAGGCATTTTGGACGGCCTGGAGACAGCTCACTGCCCGCCATGGTAAGCCTCATAAAACGTCGGATGAAGTCTGTAATCCTAATTTTGGAATAGTGGGCTATGGCAAACTGGGTGGTTTGGAGCTGAGTTATGAGTCCGATTTAGATCTGGTGTTTTTACACAATGCAGATAGTCGTCTTGAAACCGAAGGGCCCAGGGTCATTGATAATCCGGTGTTTTTCATGCGTCTTGGCCAGAAAATCATTCATATTCTGTCGACTCAGACTCAGTCGGGAGACCTTTATGAAGTTGATATGAGGCTGAGACCCTCTGGTAATAAAGGTTTGTTAGTGAGTACGCTGGAATCCTTTGAAAAATATCAAAATAAGGAAGCCTGGACATGGGAGCATCAGGCATTAGTTCGTGCACGTTTTGTGGCCGGAGATGACAGTCTGAAACAGGAATTTGCACAAACACGTCATCGTATATTAAGCCAACCCAGAGATTTGCCTCAGTTACAGGATGATGTGCGCAAAATGCGTAAAAAAATGCGAGATCATCTGGGTACACCCGAACGGATAGCAGAACAAGAGCAATTGTTGAATTTGAAACAGGATCCCGGGGGCATAGTCGATATTGAATTTATGGTTCAGTTCGGTGTTTTAGCCTGGGCGCAGTATCTACCCGAACTGACACGTTGGTCAGATAATGTGAGATTGATTAAAGATCTTCAGACATGTGGTTTTTTCTCAGAACATCAGGCAAAAATTCTGCTGGATGCCTATTTATTTTTCAGAGAAAAAGCGCACTTTGCGATGCTACAGCAGACATCCGTCAAAAAGCTAAAAGATAGTCTTCTGAACGAGTTGGCACCCTATCGACAAAATGTTATTTCAGTCTGGAAAGAAATAATGGAATTACCGCCAACAAAACCGGATAATACTGTGCAGTAGTCAGTATGAATTATTAACAGGCCGATAGAGTGTAATACGGCCTTTACCAGAGTAGACCAGTAGCTTGCGTGTTGGTCATTTGTCTTTGAATAATATAGGAGTAGTTCCATGGCATTGCCAAGTATGGCTGACCGGGATGGATTTATTTGGTTTGACGGTGAAATGGTTCCCTGGCGTGAGGCAAAAATTCATGTATTAACTCATACCCTGCATTATGGTATGGGTGTGTTTGAAGGTGTTCGTGCTTATGAAACCCCTAAGGGACCTGCAATCTTTAAACTGAAAGAACATACCGACCGGTTGTTCCGAAGTGCACATATTATGCAAATGGATTTGGGCTTCTCTAAAGAAGAGTTGATGGAAGCGCAGATTGCGTCGATTCGCGACAATAACCTGACCTCAGGTTATATCCGACCTATGTCATTTTATGGCAGTGAAGGCATGGGCTTGCGAGCAGACTCATTAAAAGTTCATACCATGGTTGCAGCCTGGGAATGGGGTGCTTATATGGGTGAAGAAGCACTGAGAAAAGGGATTAAGGTGCGTACCTCCTCCTATACTCGTCATCATGTAAACATTTCAATGTGTAAGGCAAAAGCTAACGGTCATTATATAAATTCAATGTTGGCGCTAAAGGAAGCATTGGACTCCGGGTGTGAAGAGGCATTATTACTTGATAATGAAGGTTATGTTGCAGAAGGTAGTGGTGAAAATATTTTTGTTATCCGGGAGGGTACAATTTACACTCCTGACCTGACATCCGCACTCGATGGTATTACCCGTGCAACCATCTGTACGTTCGCCGAAGAGTTGGGCATACCGGTTGTTGAAAAGCGTCTGACTCGAGATGAAATTTATATCGCTGACGAAGCATTCTTTACCGGTACTGCCGCGGAAGTAACACCGATCAGCCAGCTAGATGGACGAAAGATTGGTTCTGGTGAACGTGGCCCTATCACTGAGCAGGTACAGACCATGTATTTTGATCAGGTTAAAGGTAAGCGTGATGTACATGAAGAGTGGTTAACCTACATCTAGGAATGTCTGGTTTTGATATCAGGGTAGGCCAGAGAAATCTGACCTACCCTTTTAATCTGTTATAACGTACGTTTGTGTTTCTGATAAGTCTTGAGCGTTTTATTCGCCGTTTTATTCGCATGTCGTTTTAACTGCCAATGTAATAATTTTGCAATCAGCAAATGAGACGCACGTCTGGTTTTCAACCAGTTTTCAAACCACTTGGGCATGCCTAATTCCTTAACATATTCATGAATAACAGCAGAATTTAAGCAATTAATGACGTCATTGTGCAAATTATTTCATCAATTTTAATTTATTCCGCTCTTTAACCGAGTTAATCAAAGGTGAAATGCTGAGATTTTTTCATAATTGGTGTATAAAAGCCGATTCAATTAGTTGTGCTATTAATCATCAATATGACCAATAATCATCGAAAATCAAATATCACTGAGCATCAGAAGTACAGTGATTTTTTATCCATTAGGTATCTGCCTGTGTGGTTGGTGATTGGTTTTCTTTGGCTTTTAACCCGTCTCCCGTTTCCTATTTTATTATCACTGGGCCGTGCTATCGGGCGTATCGCCTATCATGTAGCAAAGAAACGCCGTCACGTATGTGAGGTTAATATAAAATTATGCTTTCCTGAGCGTTCAGATCAAGCTCGGAAAATTATGACAAAAAAAATATTTATCTCTTATGGGCAGGGATTAGTGGAGTCTGCATATTCCTGGCTGGGTAATGTCGAAAAATTAAGCAGCAAGGTGACATTTAAAGGGCTCGAACATGTATCTCAAGCTCAAAAAGACAAACGGGGAATATTGATGGTAGGGGGACACTTTGCAATATTAGACTTTGCTGGTGGACTCCTGGGATTAGAGCAAGCCTACCATATCGTACAGCGTGATCATGATAATCCGTTATTTAATTATTTTATGACAACCTCTCGTAATCGACATGCCAAGGCATGCATTGCTCGTAAAGATCTGCGCGGCATGGTTCGAGCGTTAAAAGAAGGTGATACGGTGTGGTATGCACCAGATCAGGATAGCGGACGAAAAAATAGTGTATTCGTTCCGTTTTTTAATATTCCGACAGCGACCATCACTGGTACTTCCGGGTTAGCATCATTATCCGGGGCAGCGGTTATTCCGGTGTTCTACTATAGAGATGATCAGGGGCATTATCATATTGAGTTTTCAGCCCCTCTTGAGATACCTACTGGTAATGTTGAACAAGACGCTATCCAGTTTAATCAGTGGTTGGAAACCAGGATTCTTGAACAACCGGAACAGTATTTTTGGTTGCACAAGAGATTTAAAACCCGGCCCGTTGGTGAGCCTTCATTTTATTAAGAGACCCTTATGACATTAAATATTAAACCGATCGGATGTCGGCCTCTTCTCAATGTTGAAGATCCAGATGTTCAGTATAAATCTCGTCCGGGCGCCTATGCCATTATTCTGAATTCACAGCAGCAACTATTAACCATTAAAGAACCAACAGGTATATTTTTACCCGGAGGAGGCCAGGATGAGGGTGAAGATCTGCTGGAAGCCTTAACCCGTGAGCTATTTGAAGAGTTACATGTGACCGGCGTTCCCGTTGCTTATTTACTGGCAGCAGACGATTGTCGGTTTTCCCCTGTTTATCAGCAGCAGTTTCATATTCAGTCGCACTATATTTTTACCCGGATTACAGATGATGTGGAGCTCATTACAGAAGATCGTTCTGAAGCCATGTGGTTAGATTTGTCTGACGCAGCAGAATCCCTGACTCGTGACAGTGATAAATGGCTGTGTCAGTCTCTCATTAGCAAATTTCGATTGTTGGGTAACCCTGTAGACGTAGAGAAA
>Ga0224506_10000536_pt1 | contig 31486 bp, 33 predicted proteins | sample SF_Jan12_sed_USG_2_FD_169108 | JGI IMG/M metagenome (GOLD analysis project Ga0224506, IMG submission 169108) | Sediment microbial communities from San Francisco Bay, California, United States - SF_Jan12_sed_USGS_8_1 | ecosystem: Environmental > Aquatic > Marine > Sediment | place: USA... | reverse complement strand
TGTCCGAAACGATGACTGCACTCGGTTTCCAGCTCATCTGGGAGATTTACTATTGAAACGGCGTTAAATGGGCATTTCTTTATACAGATTCCGCATCCTGAACAAAGAGATTCTACAATCACTGCCTTGCCGCCTTCGAAGCGTATTGCTTCCTTGCGGCTTCGCACCATTGGGCAGAAACGATAGCATACTCTGTTGCAGCGTTTCGGTTTACATTTATCTGCGTCTAGCACTGCTACTCTTGTCATGGTTAATCCAGCAACCGGGATGGTCATAACTTAGTAGGTTATAAACATAAGCCTAAAATCAAGATAAAAGATTGCTAAATAGCTCGCGCGCGCTAAAAGGTGAGAGTAGAAATAAAGGTTCTTAGCAGAGTTTTTTGATTTTTTCGATTTCGGTTCCTATTTCTTTCCATGATGCCATTCTTTTAATAATTGGTTTTCCGTTTATGCATGTTCCTCTGGACAAACCGAATTCTTCGATTGTTCTTCTGTCATCAGTCTTGACAATGTTAACAGTAACTCCCGGATACCTTTTTACATTTCTTTTAATATTATCAATCATCAACCTCGACCACGGACATTGACTGTTAAACAACGCATCTATCGTTACTTTGTTGTTTTCGTCAAAAGGTTTAGGTTTCGGGTAAATAAGTTCTGGCTGTACACCAGCGCCTAAATCAAGGAAAAGAAGAACTCGACTTCCATCTCTAGCGACTTCTTCAAACCCAAATCTCTTAAAGAAACTAGAGGGCATGTATTTTATGGAGGTTCCGAACCATCTATCGCCTTCATACGCGAGAACACTGGCTCCACCGAATTGTTTTGCTCTGTGAATGAAAGATTCAATGAGACATTTCGCTACTCCACTGTGCCAAAAAGGTGGCAGAACCCAAACACAATCAATGAAAAGTGAGTTCTTACCCTTTACAGGTTCAAGTGCGAATTCGATAGGCACACTTTCCAGCAAACCCTTTGGCACCTGTCCGTGCACTGCCAAATCTGCATGAAGCATGTTCCCTGCCCATTTGTAATGGATCCTTTCCATCTTAGGTTTTTCAAGCGCCACTAATATTTCAAGTCCCCTTTGCATCATCCTTCTGATCCAACAAATTCGGTCAGTCATGCCGCTTCTCATAGCTTCTCTGCTTTGTGGACCTATGCTAGGGTCAAGGCAAATTGCGCGAACGTAGTCTAACTCATCTTCCGTCATCTTTTGAATTTTCACAAACTTTTCCTCTCTTTGGAAAACCTCTTTAAAGCTCTACCCAATGCTCGGGGCCACTTGGATTTAATTCTAACGTACCGCTCCCTCGCTCTTCTTGCGTGGTGAAGCAACCTAGCAATGCTTTAAGCTTTTTATTCGCCACTTGTCGAGAATAAAAGCTGCGTCACACACTTGCTGTGCTTTTCCTAAAGCTTTATTTCACAACTGTCGCTGTCAAGGAAGCTACGGGCTCTTGTTTTCCCGAGGTAACATAAGCCAAACACAGGTTTGGTGAATTATGTGCTGCACCAATCTTACCGTGAATATCGACGGCAATCAAACCCATAGAATTGTATGTAGCTGCTAACCTTTGATTAACAAGCCTTATCGCAAGCTCAACAGCTTCTTGCGCTGTCTTTCCACTCTCCATATAACTGCAAACGGTCTTCGCCAAAACCAGTCTTATCGCTATTTCGCCAACACCAGTAGCTGAACACGCTCCAGCTTGGTTGTCCGCGTATGTGCCGCATCCAATCAACGGTGAATCTCCGATTCTTCCAGGAAGTTTTAACGGAAAACCTCCCGTTGAGGTTGCGGCTGCAACATTCCCATTTTTATCTAGGGCAACCGCTCCCACAGTTTCAAGCCTGAACAATTCGGGGCGATCCTTGATTAAACTAACCAGCTTTGGTAATTCAAACTTTCCCTCGAGCAAGGCTTTCCTCTGCTCTTCATAATACTTTAGCCTAAGCGCTGTGGTGGATTTTCTTCTTTCAAGATTAAAGGTTTTCGCGAGTTTTTCCGCGCCTTCGCCAACCACAAAAACATGATCTGTTTTCTCCATGACAACCCTTGCTAAACGAACGGGATTTTTAACATCTTTCAGAAGCCCAACGGCTCCGGCCTGCAGCGTCTCTCCATCCATAATGGATGCTTCCATTTCAACGCGTTTCTCTATGTTTAAACTTGAGCCGTAACCAGCATTGAATGTGCCTTCATCTTCCATGACCTCTACAGCTTCTATGACGCTGTCAACAGCGCTTCCACCGTGTTTAAGAATGTGAAAACCGGTTTTTGCAGCCTTTTTGACTCCCTCTAACCCGGCTTGGCTTCGTTCAGGACGCCACGTTCCAGCACCGCCGTGAACAACAATTACTGGTTTTCGCGCTTGAGTCAATGTCGCTTCCTCTGTTAAGTCGAATCAATAAGAACCCGTGCAGTTTAAAAGTTTAAGCCTACTGTTTTAGCCATCAAAATGGATAAATCCTTGTAATAGAATATTAAACTGGGATGATGTGAGGCGACGGCTAGGAGCCTACAAGCTGTGAAGAAGCCACTAACCTGCACTGACCTCAAACTCAATTATAAGCAATTTTTAACAAGGCACCGTATCCATTGGAAATGTTAAATTTGCCTGTAAAAGATAATAATACACGGAGTTTGGAGCAGAGGTGTAAAATATGCTTAGAGATTTTAACCTTTTAGCTACTACTTCTCGTGGAAACGAGGGTAACGCTTGCTCTGAGTTGTGGCACTTACTTGGAGACATAGGGGATTCAGCACCAACTGTTGACAAGACCGGAGTTTCTGGCCTGATCGCTGTGAAAACTGTTTTTAACTCTCTTGAGGTTATAGAAAAGTTTCGCGAAATCTTGCGCGAACGTCCCTACGAGTTTCGCTATACACTCAGAATTATTCCAATCGAGAAGGTTGTCCGCACCGATTTAGGCGAAATTCAAAGGGCAGCCACAGACCTCAGCTCAAAGATAGGAGAAAATGAAACCTTTCGTGTCACCGTTGAGAAACGTTTCACAGAAGCCTCCACTCAAGACATCGTTGAAGCGGCTGCGGCGAACTTTGAGAGAAAAGTTGATCTCAACAACCCTGACAAAATCCTGTTGATTGAGGTTGTAGGCGGATTTACTGGAATATCAGTGATAAAACCAGATGACATTTTATCCGTTATGAAGGAAAAACTGCTGTAGGTTAATGTTGAGTTGAAAGTAATGCCATTCGTTCAATGACAAGGTCTGTTAGGGCTCTTTCTAAATCATCTTTTTTCACGATGGTTTTTAGCTCTACGCTTGAAATTTCAAAGATTTTTTGGACGATTGTTCCCTTTTCCTCTGATAATTCAAGAACTGCGTCATCGGGCTCTGACTTGACATGTTTTGAAACCATTGATAAGACTGATTTTATCGTTTCTGGTTTTTCTCCAATTATCAGCACCGCTATTTTGGATGAATCGGGTTTGATTCCGAGAAGTTTCATTGCTTTCAAGATTTGGCGTTGAGCAGAAGCGTAAAGCATTGTTTCCATTGCTACGCTTTTTGAAATGTTTTCCTTATTCTTGAACGCTGTCAGCGCATTCAAAGCTGCAAAGTATAGATGTTGCCATGTAGCCACGAATTTCGCGTCAAAGAATTGAATTTCCACGTTTAACGGTTTTTCTTTACGGGTCATCTTCAAAAATTCTTCGATGTCCCTAATTCGCACGTTCCTGAAGCCAGTTATCTCAACCTGCCTTCTAAATTCTTCAATGTATTTTAGCAATTCTCTTCCTCGAGAATTTCTTTCAAAAATCTTCTAACAAGTTCTGCGGATATCCCAGCCTTTACAAGCTTCGCGGTTTCTTCTTCTGCAGTTTTCCCTTTTTCCCTGCATTTTTTAACGATTTTGCGGATGGTCTCCTTAATTTCCCATGGGAAAACTATCCAGCGGCTTGTCTCCTTTTCGTAATAGTCTGGTTTAACAATGCTCCAAGGCTTGTAGTAAACCGTGGCTACTTTAACCTCCGCAGCCCCTTCTCCGATAATGTGCTCTTTCACAAGTTTTAGGCTTTTGCCAGTGTCGGCAACCTCGTCTACAATGAGCACTTTTTTTCCAGCGACAGTCATAGAGACTGGCTGTGTTATGACGGGTTCTCCCTTTGTCTCTGCAACCCCCAAATAAAATTCGGCTTTAACATTCGCAAGGTTTGGATTACCCAGCAAGTCTGAGAGCACTCTGGCCGGAGGCCACCCTCCCCGAGAAACACCCACAATTATGTCTGGTTTAAACCCGTTTTTCCGGATTTTTTCAGCCAAGTTCAGAAGCATTTCATAAATTTGATTCCATGTTGGAACCTCAAATTCTATTTCCGAACGCACTGTGCCGTCTTCCCCCTTAAACGTTTCTAGTTTGCTAGGTTCTAGCAAATAACACATAAATTCTTTGTCTTAAAAGTAAATTCTAATTACGCACTTTGTGCAAATAGTTGAAGGAAGGAAAGAAAGTTGAGGGAAATTGTTGAGTGTGTGCCTAACTTTAGCACTTCAGACCCGAAAATCGTTGAGTCAATCCTCAAACAAATTAAGAAAACCAAAAACGCTTTCTTACTTGACCACACCTTCGACGACTACTACAACAGGCTTGTTGTTAGCTTCGTCGGCAACAAGGAATCAGTGATTGAGGCTGCGTTAAGCGCCGCGTTTAAAGCCGTAGAGCTGATTGACATGCGAAAACATAAGGGGCAGCATCCACGCATAGGCGCAGTTGACGTTGTACCGTTCATGCCAATAAAAAGCGTTACAATGGGGGGCTGCATTGAACTTGCGAGGAGATTTGGACAAACCCTAGCTGAGAAATGCGGCGTGCCAGTTTACCTTTATGGCGAGGCAGCAACAAAAGCTGAGCGGAGAGATTTGGACTGGATACGTAAGGGAGAATACGAAAAGTTGGCTGAGATGATTGTTAAGCCTGAACGTAAACCAGACTTTGGTCCAGCTAAGTCTCACCCTACAGCGGGTGTAACAGTCACTGGCGCCCGTAAGATCATGGCTGGCTTCAATGTTAATTTGGGTACGGCTGATCTGAAGGTTGCTAAGAAGATTGCTAAGGCTTTACATGCTGAAAAGGGTGGTTTTTCAAATGTTAAGGCTATGGCTGCTTTTATTCCAGAGAAAAATATTACGCAGATTGGCATGAGTGTAACAGATTTTGAGAAGACCCCGCTTTACCGAGTTTTTGAACTGCTTAAGGTGGAGGCTGCCCGCTACAACGTGCCAATAATCAGTTCAGAATTCTGCGGCATGGCACCTTTAAAGGCTTTAATTGACATAGCTGCATGCTATCTGAAAATTGACAAATTGACTGAAGAACGCGTATTAGAAATGGCCGTGCAAAACGCGATAGAAAAAGGCGAAGGCAAAAGTAATAGTTAAAATGTTAATGGATCATTTTGAGTTTTAATCCGAATTCTAGCCGAACTTCTTTTCTTCTTATGTCTTCATCAGAGTAAGCAGCAACATCAAAACCAATCAATTAGAATCCAGTAATAGTGAATCTTTTAATATAATACGCCAATTGAATATAGAGAAAGGTGGTGTTTAGAATGACTCTTTCAATTAAATGGCTTGGTCACGCCAGTTTTCAAATCAAGGCTGAAGGAAAAACCATCTACGTTGACCCTTATGAGGGTGAATACTCTGAAAAAGCGGACTTGATACTGGTGACGCACTCGCATTCTGATCATTGTGATGCATCTAAAATTCGAAGGGTTCGTAAGACCGAAACGGTGATAATTGCTCCTGAGGACTGTTTTTCGAAAATAGGTGGAAGCGTTAAGTCTCTTAAACCTGGGGAAGAGACGACTTTTGGTAACGTAATGGTTAGGGCTGTCGAAGCCTACAATTACAAGCGTTTTAGGTCTCCTGGCAATCCGTTCCATCCGAAGGGGTATGGAGTTGGCTACTTGATAACGGCTGAAGGTAAAACTGTCTACCATGCTGGAGACACGGACTTTATCCCTGAAATTAGGCAGCTTGGGCATGTGGTTGTGGCTTTGCTTCCGAGCGGAGGCACGTACACGATGGATAATGTTGAGGCCGCCGAGGCTGCATTGGCAATTAACCCTGAAATTGCGATACCCATGCATCGTTGGGACACAGATCCGGAAGAGTTCAGGAAGAAGGTGGAAGCCAACTCGAACATCAAGGTTGTGGTATTGCGGGAAGGCGAAGAGTATCAAGTGGTTTAGGGGATGGTTGCAGCTAAAAAGAGGAGGAAGCGAGCGAGAAAAGAAAAGGTAGACTTGCTCATAGTGAATGCTAACGAGCTTGTCACACTCAGTGGCGATAATCAGGAGCCGCGCACAGGAAAGCACATGCACAATCTTGGAATAATACGGAGGGGCGGCTTGGCAGTCAAGGATGGCAGGATAGTTGCTGTTGGAGAAACCTCTGAAATCAGGAAGGGATTCAGAGCTGAAAATGTGACAAGTGCCAGCGGGAAAATTGTTATGCCTGGCTTTGTTGACCCGCACACACACCTCGTTTTTGCTGGTTCGCGAGAGGATGAGTTTCAGATGAGGGTTGAGGGGGCTTCTTACATGGAGATTCTTGATGCCGGCGGCGGAATCCTAAAGACTGTTAGGGAAACTCGTAAGGCTGGTGTTGAAAAGCTTCTGGAGATGGGGTTTAAAACTCTGGATGTTATGTTAGAGCATGGTACAACAACTGTGGAGGCCAAAAGCGGTTATGGTTTAACCGTGAAGGACGAGTTGAAGATTTTGAGGGTTACGAAGCGTTTGAACCGGTTGCATGCCGTTGATGTTGTTCCAACTTTTTTGGGTGCTCACGCCATTCCGCGTGAATACAAGGGTAATCCACAAGGGTACGTTGACCTAATCACCGAGGAGATGATTCCGAAAGTAGCTGAAAGAAAGCTTGCGGAATTTTGCGACGTTTTCTGCGAGAAAGGCATTTTCAGTTTGGGGCGGACTAGGCGTATTTTGGTTGCTGGCAAGAGTCACAACTTAAAGCCTAAGGTTCACGCTGACGAGATGAGCAGACTGGGTGGCGCTGAGCTCGCGGCTGATATTGGAGCTGTTTCCGCTGGACATCTGCTTTTCTCTTCCGATGACGGCGTTAAGGCCATGGCCAGTAAAGGTGTGATTGCGGTTTTGCTCCCAGCGGCAGCCTTTAGCTTGATGACTGGGCGGTATGCGGAAGCCAGAAAAATGATTAATCTTGGTGTTCCTGTGGCTTTGGGAACCGATTTTAATCCTAGCTGTTGGTTTGAGAGTCAACAGTTGGTTATAGCCTTTGCTTGTCATTTTATGAGGTTGACGCCTGCTGAAGCCATAACAGCGGCCACTATTAACGCTGCTCACGCCATAGGTAGAGCAGGCGAAGTTGGCAGTTTGGAGGTTGGCAAAAAAGCTGACATTATTGTTTTGGGTGTGCCGAATCACAAGTTTCTTGGCTATCGTTTCGGGGTGAACCTTGTTGATAAGGTGGTGAAGAATGGGAGAATTGTGGTGGACAGGGAAGCGAGTCAAAGCGGCTTTTTCTTTTAGAATAGAACAAAAATATGGGTGAAAGGTGCGTTCGCATCCTTTTACTGTGCGGGCAAAGAATTATAACATGTTTTCACCATTTTGGTTTATTGTGAATTGGCTTGTTTAAGATTGAGAAGCCTGTTAAATGTTTGACTGGCCCAGAACTGCACTGTAAGAACTGGCAGATTGAGGGCGTTTTGCGTATGCTTTTTAACGTTGTTGATCCTGAAGTGGCTAAAGATGCTGAGAGACTCATTGTTTATGGCGGGACTGGTAAGGCGGCTAGAAACTGGGAGTGTTTTGAGCGTATTGTGGAGACTTTAACGGAGCTTGAATCTAACGAAACAATGCTTGTGCAAAGCGGCAAACCCGTGGCTGTTTTTAGGACCCATGAGTGGGCGCCGAGGGCTTTGTTGGTTAATAGTATGCTTGTGCCGAAATGGGCTACTTGGGATTATTTTTATGAGTTGGAGCAGAAGGGTCTGATCATGTTTGGGCAGATGACTGCTGGTTCTTGGGCTTACATTGGTACGCAGGGCATACTGCAGGGCACTTATGAAACGCTTGCTGCTGTTGCGAAGGAACATTTCGGCGGAACTTTGAGTGGAAGGCTCGTTTTGACCGCTGGTTTGGGCGAGATGGGTGGTGCTCAGCCTTTGGCTGTTACCATGAATGACGGTGTTGCGTTGGTTGTTGAGATTGACAAGCACATGATCGAGCGTAGGCTTAAACATGGTTATTTGGAAATGTGGACTGACAGTTTGGATGAAGCTGTGAAGTTGGCTTCGGAGGCTAAGCATGAAGGCACTCCCAAAAGTATTGGTTTGTTGGGTAACGCTGCTGAGGTGCATCCCGAACTTCTGCGTAAAGGCATAATTCCAGATGTTTTGACTGACCAGACTGCCGCTCATGACCCGTTGAATGGTTATTACCCTGCTGGCTTGTCTAAGGAGGAGGCGGATGAGCTTAGAAAGAATGATCCGAAGGGGTATATGCATCGTTCAAGTGAGAGCATGCGTGTTCAAGTAGAAGCCATGGTTGAGATGATGAAGAGAGGCGCCATAACATTCGAGTACGGAAATAACCTGCGACAACAAGCCTACAACGCCGGATTCAAAGAAGCATTTACCTATCAAGGATTTGTTCCACGTTATATTAGGCCCATGTTTTTTGAGGGCCGTGGGCCTTTCCGTTGGACTTCGCTTGTTGGTGATCCAGAAGACATCTACACGCTTGACGATGTGATTTTGAAAGAGTTTGCTTATAATAAGGAGTTGTGTCGTTGGATACGGAAAGCAAAGAAACAGGTGAGGTTTCAGGGTTTGCCGGCACGGGTTTGCTGGCTTGGCTTCGGCGAGAGGGCTCGTTTTGGGAAGTTGATGAATGCCATGGTTGCTAGCGGGAAGCTTTCTGGACCGGTATGGATTGGTCGTGATCATCTGGATGGTGGGAGTGTTGCTTCTCCCAACCGTGAAACTGAGGGCATGAAGGATGGAAGCGATGCGATTGCGGATTGGCCTATACTTAATGCTTTATTGAATGCTGTCGGTGGAGCTACATGGGTTTCTGTTCATCACGGTGGAGGCGTGGGCATAGGCTATAGCATTCATGCTGGTATGTGTTTGGTGGCTGACGGCACAAAAGAAGCGGAGAAACGTTTGGTAACTGTGTTGACAACGGATCCTGGAACAGCTATAGTCAGGCATGCGGATGCCGGTTACGAGAAGGCTCAAAAGATTGCGAAGGAGAGGGGCATTAAAATGCCCATGTTGCGGTAGTGTTCTTTATGAAGCATGTGGGTGCATGCGGCATATGCTGTGATGTTTGCGAGCTTCATAAAAAGTTGGGGTGCGTTTGCAGTTCTGGGATTGAGGAGATAGCTAAGGAGAAGGTGAGAACTCAATGGGGTGGTAGAGGAATTCTCTGCTTAGTTTTGGATTGTGCTGTAAAGCGTGGAGTTGCATATTGCATGAGAGACTGCGAAGAATTTCCATGTGAAAAGTATTTTGAATGGCTCTTTCCCTATGGTGAGGCATACCTAGAAATGCACATAAAAAGAGAAACTCAGCAAGAGAAAGAGGAAAAATAGCAAAAGAAAGGGGAATCAAAATGCTAATCCAGAAATGACAATGGAGAGCATTTTTCAAACGTTGAATGGAGAGTTGGAAAGGGATAGAAGAAATTGAGAAGCTGGAAAATCATAAAAGTCCTTTTGTGGCGATAAATAAACCTCTGCAACCATCCCATAATTTTTCTTTCAAGAACTTTATGTCTTTAAACCGAGTTGACTCAGATGCTTTGATATAATCTTGATGATCTAAAGCTAACATCTTATGAATTTCTCTAACGTGTCTAATTTCTCCTTTTTCTCCAATTAAATAGTGCATAAGAATTAACCATTTTGATCTTACAATTCTACTTGTTGCCATTCTAACTAGTTTTACTTTTTCATCTTCATAGGTGTCTAAATAAATTCCCTTTTTGAAGTCTTTCTTGAAAATCCAAGGTTCCACTATCACCAGCCCTTTGTCATTCAGGTGTTCGTAGAAGTTTTCAAGCGTTTTTACTAATTTAGTGAAGGTTTGAACATAACCAATAGAACTAAACAAACAAACTATTACATCGAACCTTTCCTTTAGTTTGAAATTTATCATATTGGCTACTTTAAATTCGGCGTTTGGGACCTTATTCTTCGCAGTTTTAATCATGTTTCTGTTTATATCTATCCCCGTGCATTGAAAGTCTGAAGAGAGGTATTTTAGATGTTCTCCCGTTCCGCAACCAACATCGAGTAAAGTTCTTGATTGTTTCCTCTCAGATTGTTTTATGACGCCCTTAATAGTCTCAGCTTCCTTTTGGTAGTCTTTTTTCGTTAGATAAATCTGATCGTAATATTTTGCATAGATTCTCAAAGCATTTCCTTTCATGGGTTAAAAGTTGGTTTTCAAGTTTTATAAATCTGGTCTTTCATTTTCAGACTTGCAGCATGTACTTGCATGCCAATTTCGTTATTTTAGAAAGTCATTATAGAGGTTATGAAACCAAGCTTCGAAATCAGGTACCCTGCTTTTACTATATAGTATGTCTTCTTCTGTAGGAGAGCTACGGTAAGAGCGTAGGAAATTGAGGGGGTTTAGACTTTCCACGGTTTGACCGTTAAAGTAGACTTTTTTCATTTGTCTCATCCTCTGAATATTTTTCTCAGTAGCTTCTTAGCTAAGGTTTTGAGTTTTGATATTTTGCCTTGTTCCTGCATTGCTCTGTATTCGTAGATTTGAGGGATTTTGTCCCTATATATAGTGCTCTGATAGTGGAAGGTTCCTTTGGAAGTTAGCACAACGAATTCACCTAGTCTGAGTTTTTTAATGTCTTCTACGGTTTCCCAGCTAAACACCGTCTTCAACTTGCGTATGTCATTGGGCTGGTTTGTCTGAGCAATGCACTTAACTGAAGTGTGCTCGAAGACCTGAGTGCTGACCTCACTGGGTCGTCTTGTCACAATGTGAAAATTCAAGCCGTAGTTTGCTCCTACTGAAATGACTTTTGCAAGCCAGAGATTCTGTTTTTGTCTCAAGCTATTACTCGTAAATGAACCTTGAGCTTCCTCTGTCACATGCACTATTCTTTCTGTAATTTCCCCTTTGTTTTGCTTTGCTAGCTTAATCAAATATTCCTTGTCGCAGTGAATGACACGTTTTTGGAATTCTCGCTCGTATTCAATGTCGTCAAGCTCTGAAATATCGAAGACAATACATCTATCCTCTAATATTCTGGTTAATTCTTCGTCTGAGATTTGCGGAGAACATTCATATGATACTGCTTTATTGCCTCGATATATCACTATTGAGGGTTGAGGAACTACGTATGCCTTAGTTGCTGGGCTCTCAAAGAGCCACTTGACGCTACTATCCCAAACTCGGATTTTGATGTTGTCTAGCTCTGTCATCTCTCGAACTATGTGTTTCATTAGAGTCGTTTTTCCTCTCTGAACACCACCAACTATTGCTAATGGGTATTTCGACGCTAGCTCCGCAAGTTCTTTCAATGTTATACTTTGATGTTTACACAGGGTCTTTCTATCGAGTTTTTCCATGTTTTTTTCCTTCTTTTTGATTCAGCATGCTGCAATTGGCAGCAACTTGAATAAATACGTTCACTTCGAGCCTGATTCGACAAAAAGAGCTAGAAAACAAGCAATTACTTAAAACGGACAAGAATTCTACATAAGGCAATCGCTTCATTTCCTACATAAGGGCAAACTTTAGGGGAGGTTCAGGAGCGCGTGCACTTGGACGAGTCACATTCAAGGGCGTCTAGAAAGTCAAGACGGCTTCAAATTGTTGACTATGTTCCCATAATGCCTCTTGTGAAACTGGAGCCAAAACTAACAATTATCATTTCTTGCTTAGGGATTCACAAAATAATAGAGAATTTTCAGAGGCTTCTCTTAGAATAACTATTCTGAGTAGTAGGGGAGTTTCTCAGGGGCTCTTGGGATTTTAGCTTTCAGATTAGGCATAGAAATATTACTTCCAAATGAATCCAAGAGAACCTACGGGCAAATTCAATTTAACCTCAAAGTAATGAGTTAGTTCATGTTTCAGAGAGGTTCTTTTCTTAGAACTCAATCCGATGAAAAAGAAAGTTGGTTTATCAGTTTTTTCAGAAGATATAGGTATGGTAACGCTCTTAACTCCTCTCATCTTTTCCTCAAATGTGGGTTTCTCTTCTGGATATTCTTCCTTCCATGATTGGTTGGTCTTTTCTCTCTCATTCTTACTTTGAGAAAGGAAAACGTATGTAAGGAATTTTCTCCAGTCTCTTTCGCAGACCAGCAAAGCAAAAAGATAGCTTTTCGGGAAATGTATTTCATTAACCTTGTATTTTGTTTTGTTCTTGAGTCTTTCTTTTGTATCCAAGAAAATTTCTCTCAGCAAATTCTCCGAAAGTTCTTCTGCTATTCCTATTTCTTGGTTTTCTAGTTGTTTTTTAATGTGCTTCTTTAATTTCTTTAGATTTAATCCTTTTTCTTTTATGCTTTCAAGGTTAAGCAGAGAACACCTCTTCATTAAGATGCAATTCCTTACATTTCTCATATTTCTATTTTGTAGCCAGCCTCTGTAAGTTCTTTAACTATTTTGTAACGGGCTTCTTCGACTGAGTCTTTAAATGGTATATAGACAATTCCCTCGATGTCCGACGGTTTTTCAACATCTCCCTTGAGTAAGCAACATACCTTTTTGCGTTTGAGTAAACCCCAGAAATAACCCATCTCGAAAATCACATTTTGTCGAGCCCGAGGTTTGAATCTTTTGAAAAGTTGTTCTACTTCATCTGGAGTAACGAGCTTTGGTCTTCTCAGAATTGGTGCTTTTAGCCTAGTCTTCAATTTTTTAACTTCAGTTTCTCGACAACCGACATCATCTGGGGTCAAAATAACAAACGCATACCCGACATCTTTTGAATATTTTTCGAGTTTTTCAGCAAGAGTCAATCCTCCACTCGCTTTTTCATGAAGAACTGTAGGATTCAGACCAAATTCAGAGAGCATTGCTTTCAGTTCTTTCATTTGTTCGTAATTTCTACCGTGAACTATGAATATGTTCTTGCTAATTGGTTTAGTAGTGGTCTTTGTCGGTTCTTCTTTTTCTTCTAGCAGAGAAGGAATGAAATGTTCTGTGCACAGATAAACGCCTTCGACCTTGCCATCAGCAAAGTAGTTCGAAACGTATATGTTGTTTGGCTCATCCTTAACTAACTTTCCACTAGGAAGAGTTATCTGACTAGCATCCTTTTCAGATACGAAAATATGGAATACCTTCATTCCTGATTTCTCAACAACTCTTCCACAGAAAAGAAAGGGTTTGCCTTTCGTGTAGGGGCTGGCGATTCTTTGCCTCACGTATTCTTCTGAACGGTTCAACTCCATCAAGGGCGAATCTATTCCTTCCCTTTCGTTTATATAACGGATGTAAACGTGAAAGTATGGCATTTTAAATCAATAGCTATTATCAATAGTTCACTCAAAAACTTATCGAACTACCAAACATTCACTACACACATATTTTTTGGGTTAGGATTTCACAATCGTTGAGAATTTTCAGAAGGCTTTTCCCAGAACAACTATGAGAAACAGTAGGGGTCTATCTTGGTTGTTAGTCAATAGTTTTTCATTTTTCTTACTATCTCTGTTGTCTCTGTTATCTCTGTTGTCTTACTATCTTGTTATCTCTGTTGTCTTACTATCTTGTTATCTCTGTTGTCTTACTATCTTGTTATCTCTGTTATCTCTGTTATCTCTGTTGTCTTACTATCTTGTTATCTCTGTTATCTCTGTTGTCTTACTATCTTGTTATCTCTGTTGTCTTACTATCTTGTTATCTCTGTTATCTCTGTTATCTCTGTTATCTCTGTTATCTCTGTTGTCTTACTATCTTGTTATCTCTGTTGTCTTACTATCTTGTTATCTCTGTTATCTCTGTTGTCTTACTATCTTGTTATCTCTGTTGTCTTACTATACTCAACAATCTTGAAGTCTTTTCAATGAATGCCCTTTATACTTACTCTAAGAAATTACTAATAAGACAAAATTAAAAATAAGAAATCTGTTCGTAAGACTTTAAGAAATGTGTTTGCATAGTTCCGAAGGCATATACACAACTTGTTCTTTTTCAGAAATTGTCTTCTTCAAATATCTCTTATTCACCAATCTTTCAAGATGAACTCTATATTGTTTTCTTTTGTGTTTTATCCCCTTTTTGGCTAACTCTTCAAAAAGTTTCTTGGATATTGCTGATACTTCACCAAGTTTCTTAACAACATTCACATATTCTTTTTCGGTGCGTGTCAAATCTTGGATGTAGTTTTTACTCTCAAAATATTCAACTAAATCAGCTGGACTAATTTCTTTTCCTTTGTCTCCAAAATACATGAAACCTTGTGAACACAATCGCATGGCTTGCTTAGGATTTCCGTTTGCAAGTTCAAGAATTACTTGCATTGCTTCACTACTGAACGGTTTTTTCGGTTTGTCCCCAATAGAGTAGTAACTTAGACGCTTGTTGATAATATCTACTATCTCTTGATTGCTGAATAGTGTTATTAATACAATATCTTCGAAAATGCTTGCTAGAGTTGCCTCTTCTTCCAGTCCTTTGAATGCTTGGGCAAAATTTTTGTGAAACTGCAAGGTTCCAACAAATACAAAATGACAGTGTTCAGTGCCCAACAGTGCTTTAATACTATCAAGTAACTTCTCTGCAACGTCAAATCTGCACTTGTCGGTTTCATCAATACCTACAACTATGTAGTCAAATTTCGTTTCACTTCTCAAAAAAGACAAAAACTGCAAAATCTCTCTAGAAAGAGTGGATTTTGAATATGGCTTTATCTGCCTCTCTACGTTCTTTGTGATTTTTTCTTTAATTTCTGAACCAATCTCAGAACTGAAGAAAGAAAGAATGCTTGCTTTAATACTTGCTCGAATACTCGCTTCGGAGCCCCTCCCCTCTGCCACTTTCTCAGTGTATAGTAGATTAGTCTTTAGTCGAATTACTTCTTCTACTACTTTTTCCGGCAAATCTTGGATTTCAATTTGGTCGCACATGTCGGTCAGCAACTTTTGCAGAAAATCCAATTCTGCATAAGTGCCTGAAGCCTTTACTTTGATAATTAATCCGTTTTCTTGTTTGATTTCGTCGAGCACTTTGTTAAGAACTGTAGATTTACCACAACCTCTTACACCGCTAATTCCGCATACAACACCTCCCTCGCAGCCAGTGAAAGTGTTTTTGAGCGGTTTAACCTCCTTCTTCCTATCAACAAACAATTTTTGCAACTCATCTGAATTGCTCAATTCTCTTATGCTAAAGGGATTCTTCTTGAAAGACCATAGGTCTTTAATCCAACCCATAAACTATTCACGCAACTTTACCATTAGTCGCTTTTATACCCGTATAATAATCGCGTTTCATATTTATTAGATTGCTCTTGAGAATCATTTGCATTAAAACGAGACTCCAGTCAAGCATCTCCCAGTCATTTTGATAGTAAATGCATGCATGCACGGAAAATAGTCAACATAGATTAGAGATTTGCAAAGGCTCATATCTGAATCAAGTCGTCTCAGCTATTTTCGGAACCAAATCTTCTGGACGTATTAGCATAATCTCAATGTTGCTAGGTATGACTCCTTCTGATTTCACCTTGAAATATCCATAAAATCTTCTGTCGGTAATGACCAACAATTTCTTTCTCGCTTTTACTTTTGTGAGGAAAAGGCAGTCACTCAAGGCTCCGAGATAGTTGCCTCTCGATTTTCTCCCCGACTTTATCTCCCCAACTATGCCCATATCATCAGAAACAATGTCAAATTCGTGTATCTGTGGTTTGTTCCTAGAATCGTATCCTATCACTAGTTTGCGTTTTCTCAGGGAAGTTCCGAACATTCTTGCCAAAAAGCTTCTGATTAATCGTTCTATGTTGGAAGGTTTCACTTCTGGGCACCTCTAATTCCGTTTGAGTCTCTTTCCGCCATGATAACTGCTTCCTATTGGAACTTCCACCACCTTTAAGCCGCTCTCCTTAGCTTTCATTAGAATCTCTAAGTTAACGCCCACTCCGCTCTCAAAAACCTCTAAACCTTCCAACGCTTTTCGTCCATATGCTCGAAAGCCACATTGTGCATCACGAATTTTACTGTTTGTACCAACGCGAACTAGTTTAGTGAGAGCTTTTCTACTTAACCGTCGATATAACGGAACACTCTCTGTTTTCTCCCTATCTAGAAATCGTGACCCGACAGCAACAGCTACATCATCCTTCAATATAGGTTTCATTAATGCTGGAATTTCATTAGGATTATGCTGTCCATCTCCATCCAAAGTAATTACTATATCTGCCCCCAGCTCCCTAGCCCTTTCAAACAAGCATTGTAGCGCTGCTCCATATCCCATATTTCTATTGTGGCGTACCACTTCAGCGCCAAGCCCTTCGGCAATTTCTGTTGTCATGTCCGTTGAGCCATCATCACATACAATAACTTTGTCAACATGTTTTTGCGTCGCCAAAATCACTTTGGCGATAGTCCTTTCTTCATTGTAGGCAGGTATAATCGCAACGATTAGAGGTCTTTTAGTTGTTTCTTCGACACTTTCTGTTGAGAGTAGACTCTTAATCTTTTGATAGGCTCCCAACAACCTCTCGCCTTTTGCTGTTGTTTTATAAAGAGTCTTCCCGTTTTTTTCTGTTTGCTCAATTAACATCTGCTTCATTAGAAACGAAAGGTAGTCATTTAGTTGGAGAAAATTCAGATTTGCTCTATACATGATTTGGGTCTTAATAATTCCTTCGAGTGCGACGTCTAATATCCGAGCGACTAGGGAGAGTCGGTCTCTTCCTCTTCTGTCAAAGACGGTAGTTTGGCGTGAAGGCAAATAGACAGCCTCTATATACTGGCTTTCTATACTGGATTACTATACAGCCAACATAAAAAGTTTTCTGTTAGCGCGCGCGCTTCTGTTAACTTAGATTATCTAGGTAAGATTATATCCATTATAAAAGAATAACATAATCTGAATTGGAACAGTCTAAACAGACTTCCAAACCGTATCGTCCTTGTCGTGGTATATCATTCCCTAAATCTTTCAAAACTTCAATGGGTCTGCGGCATCTAACTGATAAAGTAAACAAATAATACACATAAACACAGTCAAATAGAAACAAACAAGTTCTAACACTCAGAATTCGGTTTGCAATTGGATTAAAACAGAGTTTATGATTTCGTTAACTTGCTTTCTGGTCTTTCGGCTTATGTCTTTCTTGTTGATATCAAGTTTGACTTTTCTGGCTAGTCGCTCCTGATACTCGGTTCGATAATTACTGTTATACTGTAACTTCACAGCTCCTTCTACTATTTTTTTAACATCTGGTTTATTGTCAATGAACATTTCCCAAGCTTCGTAGTTCTTGAAGATTAAGTCAAGGTCTTCTATTGCTTTCTTCGTCTTTCGGAGAATATGACTTTTGAAGTATCTAACCATGTTCGGGCTGTAGTTTCCTTTACCTTGAAGGAACTTCCTTTCGTTCGGCGTCAATATGCCTCTTGCCTGTTTCCGTGTCCATTTGGCTTTTGAAGTCGCTTTATTGGTATTTTCTTCGTTGTTTGTGAGCAAATTTGTTCACACAAAATTACTAAACGTGTCTGCTCTTATACATGTTGTGTTAGTCTTGAAGGGTATAAGCAAATTTCAGGAACAAGGTATGATGTTGGAGAAAGTTCTACATATAGCCTTGACGAGATTGAAAGTTCCTCATAGGCACAATCCCTTCGACAAACAATATGCTGATAAGGAAGGTAAAGGCTGTGACGTTGAAATATTGACCAGCAAAGGCAAAATTGGGATAGAAGCAAAGAACAACAACGGAAAATACGGTATGAGCCCCTATTGGCTTGAACGTGAATGCCACAGCCGATTCGATTCAGAACACACCATCAAAATCTTTCTGTGTGCTTTTCTAACGATTTCTCATATGACAGCCAAGAAAATGAGTGCCATGGGCTATAATCTAATTCAATTAGGCTTCAAAGTCACAAAAGACAACTTCAAAAGAGCCATTCATAAGCTCATAAAGAAACTCTATTGGATTAAGAAATCATTCAATTTTCATGCTAAACCAAGAACTAAAACAAAACAGTTACCCCTGTCTAATACTATTAGAGAGAGTTGTTCAGTTAATCAATACAAAGAGACTAAAGAGAGACAATCAACTACAACGTTATTATCTATTATACCTAATGACTATAATTGCAACTGCATAGCCAACGAATCATGATGTTCTTATATAACACCTTATTTAACGTCCCTTAACTTCTAACATCTAACACAAAAACGGTTTCATGCAAGGGGTCCAAGAAACAATTTTCCAAAAATGGGAAATCCTCGTTTTCATGTTATGCCGTTTTTTAAAAAATCGGATAGTGCTTTTCCGTGTTTTCCGCTGATAACACCTTATGTTTGATGTTATATCAACGAGAATTCTGCTTTAGAATGGGAATCTCTCAGACTGAGAATTTGACACAAAGGCTATTCAAACCATACATATCCCGATTCTTCCAATGCTGTAATCTAGATGTTTACTGGAAAGTATTTTATAGTTTTGGATGCTTGATTAAGATGCCTATTTTAGCTATTCTGAATAATGGTTTGGTTACGGAATGGGCAAAGGTTCAAAAGAAATTGAGAAATTCTTGAGAATCGCTTATGAGGGGCGGTCCGATGAAGCTGAAGAGTTCATAGTTAGGAAGATTGAACAAGGAGAGGTAGATAGAGAAGAAGTTGTTCCTTATGTTCTAGGATACAGTGTAGGCGGTCTTATTCATCCTAAAGAACCTCGGGAGCAAAGCCTTACTATCATACTTAATTGTCTCAGAATCTGTTTGAAGATAAATCGTAAAAAATCTCTGGAGCCATTTATTCACAATTATATCGGAACCACGATGGCTGGTTTGGGAAGACTGGAAGAGGCTGAAGCATCCTTCAGAAAAGCCATAGAAATCGAACCAGAATCTCTTCGAGCTCTTATCAATTTAGGAGTCGCACTATGGGACCTAGAGAGGATAAGTGAAGCAGAAATATTCTATAGAAAAGCTCTAAAAGTCAATCTAGACTCTGCTGTAGCTCATGAGAACTTGGGTGAGTTGTTGTTTGAGACTGAAAGGGTTGATGAAGCAAAGCTGCATCTGAATATTGCACACAGAAATTACGCTGGAGAAGCCAGAACAAATAGTGTCTTCCGTGTGGAAGCCTTCCTTTGTTGGATAGCTGGATACGAATCGTGGCAAACTGGAGATTTCACAGAAGCAGAGAACGGTTATGTTTCAGCATCAAAATCCTTCAGGAGAGCTGGAAAGGAGAAACGTGCTTCGATTCTTGCCTTAATTCCGAAATACTTCGAAATTGACGAAGAATATTTAGGCTACATAAATTGTGGGAATTTGATAGCCCTTAAAAATGGTATTCAAAACCTTTCTCAAAGGCTCGGAATAAGCCTGCGTAGAATTAGAAAGCACGAGATTCCGGAAATAGAGATACTGGAGGCAAGAGCAACATGCATCCAATTTCTGAGAAACTCGCTACTCTTTAAACCCGCAAGTCGGAGAAAACTTGAAAAAGCAAAACAAATCCTTGCCAGTCATCACTTCCTCAAAGCGTATGAAGGAGCAAACGCAATTGACGTCTTCAACCGCTACTTGAATCGCTTTAGTCCCCACAAAAACCTTAATGATATTACAAAAGAGCAAGAAAAGGAACTGTTTATGAAACTAAACGCTGCCATAGGATTAGATGGTATAGTCACTCACCGATTTGCCAAGGTGATAGCAGAGAGTGTCAAACAAGACCTACGCTCACTCGTAACAAAACCTGTAATAGAAGAAGAGATGAAAACCAGAAGAATCCTTGAAAAACGGATTGGCAAGATTGAAGAAGAGCTGGAAAGCATCCACATCACAATATTAGGAATCAAGCAAGAGATTACCATAAAGAGAATAGCCTATGGCGAATTGGAAATAATATTTCCTACACCTCTAGGAATCTATAAACTTCATGTTCCTATGGGAACGATAACTGCACAAGACCTTGCCAAGGTAAAAATGGACATCTCCAATACAATTGACCAAGCAATAGAAAAAGCCAAGCAAACATCAACAGAATTGTATACAACACTAAAAAGCAAAAAACAAGAAATAATGCAAAAAATATTAACCAAGTTGGAAGAGATGTTAGGCAAAGAACGGTTGAACGTTTTGAGTAGAAAGTTGGGAAGAGGGAAAAAATAGAAAAGCTCACTTAGACTCAAGTTTGACAAAGTTTATGAAGTTGCACATACGCCACATTAGCTGATGAAACATTAACATCCGCAAATAAAAAGCCTAACCAACAAAAGCGTAAATGTTTTCGTAACTTCCCTATTGTATGCGAAGAAAACGCAAGGGCTACGGTTTTTAGAGCGTTGTTAATTCGCTCAATTGTTCTATCTCTATGTCCGCTTCTGCTTTTGTTTCTCTTCTTCTAATGAATGCAGTTCGCATTCCGACCCTCTTAGCTCCGTCAATGTCAGCAACTGGGTCATCGCCAACATGTAGGCATTCACTTGCGTTTGTTCGCAACTTCTTCAATGTATCGAGAAAGATTGATGGATGCGGTTTCGCATAGCCATGTTCATAGGACAATGTTATTACATCAAAAAATCTCCTGAATTCGTTTCTCGATTGTATCGAAAAACGCCAATGGGTATTAGATATTAACCCAAGCTTGTAACCCTTTTTCCGTAGAGTTAGAAGCGTCCTTTTTGCATCTGGAAACCATTTGGTTATTCTTGTCGTCAGTCCATAATCCACAGCTTCCCTAACTATTCCACTAACGGGCTTTGTTTCATGACCAAGTGCCGCTAACACTTTCATCACTATGTCATCGAGCAATGATTCACGATGAGTTTCTTTCAGCCTTTTTCGATAGAGTTCATCCTCTCTGAAATATTGTTTTAGAAATTCTTCGTCATTTACATCTAATTCTTGTCTTTTCAATGCCTTTAATATCGGCAAAATGATGTCCTCTCCCTCTCCGACTGGAAAACGCAAAGTCAAGAAATCATCAAATGTGATGGCTCTTAATAGCAACGGTTGCAGACTCACATTCTTCCTAACAGATTTGCTCCACACCAATGACATTCTTTCAAATGTCTGGAGATGGGTTTTCCACAATCATGACATTTCCATTTTCTCTGCTCTTCTTTGAGCCATTTTTCAACTTCGCCTGCTTTGATTCTCTTGAGATTGTCCGTTAGGCTTTCACCGTATTTTAGGGAATGCTCTGCCAAGTCACGGAATTTTTTGCAGTTAGAATATATATCACATTCATAGCAGAACTCCAATCCTTTAGCCCTCAGACATTTAACTATTCTACAATTCTTGCCCCATTCTTTACTTTCCCATCCGTCAGTTAGGACTGTTTGACAGCCTTCACATCGGATTTCTTCAGGTTTGCATTTCTCTCTTTCAGCAACACGCTGTATCAGTTGCTCTGAGTCCTTATATGCTCTGTAAATAATGCATGAACCACAATAAATCCCACATCTACCCACAAGATTTTTGTTGACCAACACCGCCACCAATTATGTCAAATATAGACAAGTATGGTTGTCGGATTCTAATTAGTTCTCTTGTAGAAACGAAAAGGCTATTCTTTGGAGTTCAAGGCTTCAGCGATTATGGCTACTTCTTTCAAACCAAGCTTCCTATTGGTTGCTTTAACCACTAAACGTTCTTGCCAACCACAATCTAGGCATTCAAACTTAACGGGCAACAAACCCATGTGACCAGACATATCCCCACTCGTTGAGCGAACTCTGCGAACTCTTGGGCTCTTGCAATGGGGACAAATCTGAACATCTACATACTTCTCTTCCTTTTCTAACTCTTCTAAGACTTCGAGCAACTCTGAAAACTTCTGACTCTCAGCTCTCTTCTGTTCACGAAGAACCTTCTGCTTCTGTTTCTTCTTCTTTTTGCGTTGCTTTTTGTCATTCATAAGCCACATCTTCTACCATACTCATATGGTCTCCCAAAAATTAATCTTCTGTTTTGTGACTTGCGGAAGAAACTTCGAGAGCGTTTAATCAATTGAATTGTGTATGTGGCACATTTTTCGGCTGATTAATGATGTTGCAGATTTTTTCAGGGTTGTTTGAAGAAAAGACGAATGGCTTTCCTTTCGGTAGGACTATTTCCACCGCATTGCCGAATGATGTTGTGTAAGCCCAAGAGCCATCAGTGCCATATCTAATGCCGATGCCGCCATATCTTCCAAAAGAGGCTTTAGTTGGTTCACAGGATACTATATCTGCTATAGGAATACGTTTGCGATTGAAAAAGCCGTAATAAATTAGGAGGCTCTCAGTGGTCACCTTTATCCGTATGCCCCGATAATTCCAAAATACAAACAACACAAACGCTAGAGGAGACGCTAGGACAACAATCAAAAAAGGATGTTGAGTAGCCACACCAACAACGATGATTATCAACAGTATACACATGATAAGTAAAGAAAAAAATCCTACTAGAGCCTTAGCCAATGTGCCAGCTGCAACCCATTCTTCATAAACAACGTTCTTCAAATTATCTCCGAAACAATACTGGTAAGAAATTCAAATTAAAGTTTATTCGTTTAACAATAAACCTTGCGAGTTTTCAAAGCAAAGAGTTCAACATCTAAGTAATTTTTTGTTCAAAGACTGAAAAATTGGCAGAGGCTCCTCGCAAATCACATATCCCTCATGATAATTTGCACTTATGTAACTTCCCTAGCAAAACAAGGCAATTGTTAAAGATTTAACGTCCCTAAACCACTCAAATATCATAAATAAGGTATCACAAATGACCAAATTAGGCTTGTTTTTCAAAATGGTCGGGGGGTTGTGGAGTTTTTTCTTAATTAAGTATGGAAAAAAGAGCGTTTTTCGTCGAACTTTAGGGTTACAGAATACGTAGATTGATGTTAAAACCGTATGCCTTGTTCTGAGAGATGTAGCTAAGACCGTAAAAAGTCCGATTTATGTCGAACATGTTTCGCATGTTGACACTTGGGTTACCGAAAATTGTTACATATAAAACATAGTTTAACTTCTCTAACTTTTCGGTTTTGCGACATGTCCAAAGAAGCACAAAACGAGTCGTTCGCCGTCGTTGCCAGTCCTTCATTTAACCTTGAATAAACATCATTGCTTATGTATCACATTAATTAACGTCTCTTGATAACTGAAAAATAAAACAAGGACGGTTTCATATAAGGGGTCCAGCGCGCGCGTGTTTTTCCGTGTTATCTGCTGATAACACCTTGTATTTGATATTATATCAGAAAGTTTTCCTCTAATGACCTTATCTTTCAGACATTGAAAATTCGACACGGAGGCTATTGAAAATGCACATATCCTTAGGCTAAAACGTTGAACTCACGTTATGGGATGTTTAGTCTTTTGAAATGGTTACTCCTTCTTTTAGGAGACTGCCTTGGTCTAGTATGTCTTTATTGATTCTGTAAATGTGCTGTTTTCATTTGGTTCTGCTATAACTTTTCTGATATTTCTTGAACAGTATCTAACTGACTTATTTGGGAAGATAAGAGAATGTAAGAGAAGAGAGCAACGACTTAGGACAAATGGCTAGTCTTCTGTCTGTGTTAAGTAGAATAGGTTTTCGTCTGGGTCAGCAAACAAAGCGGTATAGCCACCCCAGTATTGTTTCTTTGGTGGTTCAATGAAATTAACGCCTTTTGCTTTCAGTTTTTCGTATTCCTCGTCAACGTTATTCACAGCCAGATAGATGTTTGGTGCACCTTCTTTTCGTCCTTTCTTTCCGCCAAGCGTAATCGCAAGAGTTGCTGTTCCCGCCAAATCAAAAATTACGTAGTTAGACCATTCATTCTTTATCTTCAAGCTGAGAACATCACGATAGAAACCTATAGCCCTTTTCATGTCAGTCACCTTTATATCAAGCCAGTTGACCCTCTTAATCAATTGGCACTACCTCTTCCTCAGTTCAACTACTTCTATATTAACTGATAAAAGACTTTCCAAAGTTACATCACGGGTTAGCTATAACTCTTCCGCATTTTTCACAATAATTAAGAATTTTCAGAGGGTTATCTCAGAGAAACTAACTCAGAGGATTGGGTGGCTCACAAACGAACTCTAAAAGAGAGAGCAACAATTAGGGAAAGTTTGGTAGAACACTTACCTTTCCCTTTTTTTGTTTGAGATGGTTTAATCAATTGTTTAAAAAAATGGGGAAGAGGGAAGTTTTAGGGGATATTTTCGGGTTTACGGTGTAGTTTTTCGGATTTTACTAGTGTGTAGGTTTCTTTCCCGTCTGGTGTCTCGGTTTTCATTAATAGAAATGGTCCTTCTCTTAGTGCATTGAATAGAGATTCTAGTTTTGTTTGTAGCTCATTGATTCTTGTTTGTTGTTTGGCTATGGTTTGAGTTAAGGTGATGAGGCTGTTTTCAATTCTTTCTATGTCTTTTCTTGCTTGAGTGCCACTATTGATGCTTAGATATTGGAAGGCTTTCTCGTAAGCTTCCAGTATTGTAATCTTATCATAGGCATAGTGGCTTCTTGCTCCAGCTCTTTTGTGTCCCATCAGTAGGTCTTTAAGTTCTTGCGGTTGAATGTTGGCTCTTAACAATGCTGAATTATAAGCAGACCGTAGAGATTTAGTTTTGAACTTTTTGTCTGGATAAGCTGTCTTGGCTAATCGTTTCATCGCTCCATTAATGAATCTTACCGATAATCTTTGTCCCTTCTGGCTGACGAACAAAGCTCCTTTCTCTGGGTTGTCTCTTTCTCTGAGCATCGCTCTAATGTCGTGAATTGCTTCTGTTGAGATGCAAGTGGCTTGTATAATGTTTGTCTTCTCTCTTCTCTTTTGAATGAATAAGTGACCTTCATGACAGTAGATGTCGTTCAAGTCTTCAATGTTTAATGAAGCTGCATCTATTTCCGAGAACCCCGATTGATAAAGAACCAATAATAAACCTCTATCCCTAGCATTGGCTTGCGAATACATCACTCTTACTTCGATATTTGTCGGTATCCATTTTTGTTCTATTACTTTTTGGTTGACTTCAACTGTCAAGTCTCCTCTACTGAATTGAAGTTTAAGTCGGTTTTACTGAAGAAACTCTGAACTGATATTAGATAGGAATGCACAGTCACGGCTCTATATCCTTGAGTAGCAAGGAAATTTTTGTATTCAATAACTTTGTCTTCAAACCAACACCTTTCTCTAAGGTCTCCACTTTGTAGGTCTCTAACTCTTTTCTCAATTTGTTCAGTTGGGCTCATTTTGATGTAGGCTAACCATTTTGGAAAAGTAGCAGAGTAATTCTCTTGTGTTCTCTTGCTTACCTTACTTAGCCAACTCTTTGCATAAGGCTCTTGCTTCCAGTCTTCACTTGTCATGCATTATCACCTCTTTGTATGCTTATTTCCCCTCTAAAACTTTCGGTCTTAGCGTAGATTTCTCTAAAGAGAATTAAACGGTTAGACAGTATGCCTTCTGTAGACTATGACTGCTAGTAGTGTTGCTATCATGAATGGTGGTAGAATACGGAATGATGGAAATTCGGGTATTATTATTACTTCTTGTGTTGAATGTTCATAGATAAAGTATAGGTAACTATGTGTGCTGTTGGAGCATGGCAACAAAGTATGTGGAACTTCTGTGCCATTAACAAACACTTTATATGTTTCATTCACCAAGGCTCTTGGAATGCAAATTCTACAGAAGCCAGTAGTGCCATTTTCACCAGAAACATTGAAGCTTATTGCAGTGCCATTTAATTGAAAATCAGATATTGAAGAATTGCAGATGGTTTGAACATGATGTTCTGAAGTAGCATTGAAATCAGAGAACATTCCCATCAAAGGATAGTTATCGGTATTGTTTGCATCAATAGTGTATGCCGTATCTCCTGTTCCGTCACTACCTGTTTCGTCTTGAAATGGACCAGAGTAAGTGTCATTAGCTGTAGCAATATAGTCACTCCAATAGTTCCCACCAGAAGGATACCCATTATCCCAAACATTGATTGAAAAGGTAACATTCGGAAAAGGAACATTCGGGAAAGGTCGGTGCCATGACAGGTCATACACTTGCCTGTTGTTGTCTACAAAGTTATTGTGATAAATGGTATTTCCGGAAGAAGAATAGAGATAGATGCCGGCATAGTTGTTTTCGGTTATATTATTTCCAGTAACAGTGTTGTTAGAAGAACCAGAGAGCATGACTCCATTCACTCCGTTGTTTGTTATACTGTTTCCAGAAATGATATTGTTTGAAGAATCAGAGATACGTATGCCATCATAGTTATTTCCCGTTACGTAGTTTCCAGAAACCGTGTTATTGTAAGAAGATTCGACTCTGACCCCATCACTATCGTTTGTTACGTCGTTCCCAGAGATTCTGGTGTTGTTTGTTCCCCAGAGCTCAATGCCCACGGTTGTGTTGGATAGGTTGAGTTTTTCTACTCGTATGCCACTGCAGTTGACGAGTATCACCTGACCAGCATCCTTAACCACGTAGTCTGACACACCTTCAAGATAAACCAACGGTTTCCCATTCACCAAGTTACCAGTAACCACGTTTCCATAAGAAATTTTAACATACAAACCATCATTAAGAAACGTGTTTCCAGAAATAGTGTTGTTATTAGATGAAGAGAGCCCTATGCCACACCTGTTGTTTGTTATGTTGTTTCCAGAAATTGTGATATTATTAGAAGAAGAAAGCCAGATGCCATAATAATTGTTTCCAAGGATATTTCCGACTATGATATTGTTTGAAGATTCATAGAGACGTATGCCATCATAGTTGTTCCTTATATCGTTGTTGGCTATTGTATTGTTTGAAGACCCGTAGAGAACGATTCCATCGACATCATTTGCCATTATGTTGCTTCTGGTTATGTTGTTGTTTGAAGATTCATAAATGCGGATGCTCTCACCCCCGTTTGCCATCAAAATGCTTCCTACTATGCTATTACTTACAGAATGGTTGAGATAGATTCCGTAGCCGAATTTTCTGATCTCTATGTTCTTGATCGTCACGTTACTTCTGAATGACAAGTCTATGCCGATTCCATTTCCTGTTCCTTGAACTGTGTAGTCTGCTCCATCAACCACAATGTTATCTCTCTCCACAACAATCTCATCGTAAATGTTAGCAGTGAAGGTGTAGGTAATATTGTCAGCACTTGAGATGGATGCTGTATCAGGGTCAACACTCCCGTCGGCCCTAATGTAAATGGTTCCGCTTGCTTTAACCCTCTGAACTCTAATAGTGACACCTAACATGCCTATGAGAACAACCGTCAAACCTATTACCAATACAAGTTTTCTTCTCATACCACGTCATACATTATGTCTTCTGCTTCAGTTTTATGACTTGTGGAAGAATCTTCGATTGAATAATGGGTAATCTTGTGATCCTTAATACATTTTCATTAGGCATTATTGGAGCCCAAGTTTCAAAGAATTAAGAGATCGAGTATTCCAAGCACTTGAACAATTAGAACAAAAACTCTAACTCCCTTTTTTCTAATATCGAGTTCACTGGTAGTTTGAAATAGAGTCGCTTCTACGTGGTTTTTGTCCGTTGGATTCTTATTGGGAGAGGATAGTTGGCTGTTGAACCTCTGCCATTAGGATTCTGTTGTTTGTTGGCTTCATGCCTATTTTCCCGCATATGAAGACTAGTGAGTCTTCTGTGAAGTTTAGAAGAGTTCTTCCGTCAGTTGTTAGTTTGAACACTTTTCGGGGTCTGTCATTTTGCATGTCCCATTCACTTTTCACGTATCCTTTCTTCTCCAAAGTATTCAAGAGCGGATAAATGGTGCTGGGTCCAAAGTATACTCCAAAATTTCTACGGATTCTTGTTATTATCTTGTATCCATGCATAGGTTCATTGTCCAAGAACTGTAGCACTATGAGGTCTAATAGTCCTTTCGTCAATTTGACCTGAACTTTTTTTGAGTTCTTAATCATACCTGTTTTCTCCCTTTTTTGTGTAGTTTTGTCCAACAGTTTTTCTGTTGGACCTAGATGCAATATGTCCTTTTTAGGTCATATCTCAAGACTTTATAGACCCTAAGCAAAGATATAAAGGTTCACACATACCGGAAACATAAAAAATACAACGAAACAAGCAAATGCATTTCTTTTTCTACATAATTCAAACCAGCAATAACATGTCTAGAGAGTGAAAATTGATAGAAACCTTCAGAAAAAGAACTTGTTCAACACATAGCCAGATTTGCTCACTCTGGTTCATTCTTCCAGTATCGAAATCACAAACATTCTATAGACTTCATAGAAAGAAAACTTCACAAGAATATTGGTCTATGTAGAATATTAAGTAATAGTAGCAATAGAAGATTTCTCCGTAAATGTTATTTGAAGAATATGACTATTGATACTCTTATTGGATAACTCCAGAGGGAACACTTTGAGAAGTATTAAGATTGGTAAACATGTCATTCCGTTGTGGTTTATTACAACTCTTTTGATTTCTGGAGTTGGAGGAATATCAGCATATTACGTTTGGGAAACAGTGATTATGAACTTTGAAGTGAAGGAGCCTCTTGAAATATTATACTATCCTACTGAATTGAGTCTTTACCCAGGTGAAACTGAAGAATTTAACATAACATTGGAAAATCATGCTTCTGTAAACTATTCTGTGATATTGGACTTTTCATTGGATAACACAACGTATCAAAACAATTATGTTAAGTTCAGCAATGAAATCTACACTGTTATTCTTGGACAACAAAACCTTACAGCTTTGGTAATGGTAGAACCATATGCTCCACCAATAAATGCTTCACTAACTGTGGATTTGAAACGAGGAATCTATCCTTCTGGGTTGGTCGCCTATTGGAAATTTGATGAAGGAAGCGGAACAACAATACATGATAGTAGTGTCAACAACAATACCGGAACACTAAATGGACCTTCGTGGGTAGACGGAAAGTATGGTAAAGCTCTAGGTTTTGATGGAATAGACGATTATGTCAGCACACCCACTTTATACTCGTCAAGCCCAGATTCACTCACAGTTATGGCTTGTATAAAATCTCCATTCAACCAATCAGGTTACGTATTCTATCATGGAGATAATGGCGAATTCCTTCTGCATAACGGTGAAAGATTGAGGGATGGACCAGTATTTGGAAGATATCCTGATTTGGCAAGTTTCAGTGTAAAAATACAGGGTACGTGGTATGATGTATATTCTGCTCCGTTAACACCGAATACCTGGCACCATCTTACTGGTGTTTGGATAAAAGGTGTTTCTCTAAGAATTTATGTTGATGGAGAGTTAGCTGGTGAAAATACGGAAATTCCAGATTCTTATCTTTATGATCCTGGATCTTCCTATAGTCCTTCAATTGGAGTGTACAAGAGGGGAGCAGAATCAGACACATTCTTCGAAGGGGTAATTGATGAAGTGATGATTTACAACAGAGGCTTGAGTGCGAAAGAAGTAGAAGCTCTTTACAAGAATAAACTACTTTAGTGTAAAATAAGAACAACAAAACTTCTCTCTTTATCTAGAACTAATACTTCGTAATCAAATCTCCTATTTCCCAGCTTTAAACTTCAGAATCTAGTATTTACTGTTCTAATATCATATACTTATATGCTAATCTTGCTTCTAAGAAGACTATAGCTTACGATACCAAATATAAAACTGGATATTATATGCAGTTACTTAGAATGTTTTCTTCTGTAGACAATTACTGCTAACAGTGTTGCCATCATAGACAATGGTAGAATAATCCATGATGTAAACTCTGGTATCACGAGTTGATCTGGGTACTCGTCATCCATTACTGGGTGAGGGTAGGCATCATAATCTTCTGGGTAAATGCCACTGTGATGATATGATTCTAGGAATTCTGGAACTGCAAAGACGGTTTCATTCATGTATCGTTGTACTAGGGGTGTCGAAAAATCGAAGGCTTCCTCAATCGAGACGAATCCATTGCTGTCCAGATCTGCAGACGAGTTGCACAATGCATTGGTGAAATAGTAGTTCCAGACACTTCCAATTATCGGAAGCCCTTCTTCTTCAAGACCGGCCCAAGCCACCTCATATGCAGAGCAACAAGCCAACGAGATGTGGGGTGATGCATCATCTTCGATGGGTTCAATAAATTCTCCTGCAAGACAGGTGTCAACCATGAGAATCTTTTTTGACGTATTGAGTTTTTCCCATTCAGCAGGAAACCAATCATTCCACAGAAGAACGTTACGCATCCATGTTCCATGTGTGAATATGTATAACAGAGCGATATCATCACTTTCTGTGTTATCAACTAACCATTCCACTGCCTCCTGTACAACCGAGATAGTGAGATTGTCATGTACGATATGCATATGATCACTTTGCCAGCCTAAGCTGAATAGAGCTGTTTGCATTCTTTCGGAATTTACAAACTCAACAGGCAAGTCGGACCCTCCTTCAGGAAATTCGTTCATCTCCAACAAGACAGCCCATCCATCCACACTTGCGTTATAAGTTAGTTCGGCAAGGTTACCCTCAACGGAGAAGTCTTTTACATTAGAAATTCTTGTGACGGCGTGGGCAATTGATGTTAAGAATAATGCAACAATGACTACTGAAACAACTTCTATCTTCATCTTATTTCCATTGTACTAATTAAGATAGGGAATAATTAGCGTTTCCCCAATCTCATTCTGTTAAACAACCTATTTGTCAACGGTGGAATTCCGTGACTTGACTAGTTCCTCTGATTCAGCTACAACTTTTATACACCTCTTACATTTTAGAATTTGCAGAGGCTCTGTCAGAACGAAAAGATTTTATGTATAAAACCTGACTTCTAATATTGTGCTTTCCCAAAATTAAAAGAAGCGTAGACTCTGATTTTTAGTTAGCTACGCTAAGAGACATCTTACATCTTCAGATGATGAGAAGAGCAGGGATCAGAACATTCCGGCTGTGATGATAGAAAATGGTTACTGATGAAATCTATCTTCACTTTTTTCAATTCTAACTAGTACTTTTGTTCCGCTGTAACTTTTTCATATTTTATGTTTAACAATTCTGATTAGACCTCGTAGAAAAAGAGATTCACAACTCTTCTAGGAAGTCTGATCTCTTATTTCCTAGCTCTGATATCTAGAATCCAGCGCGCACAAAAAGAATCTTAGATTTTGGAAAACGCGATTTTCCATGTCGCGCTTGAATGTGAGTATGGATTTAGGTATAGAGTTTGAAAGAACTCTTTGACTTTATCTTTTTTCTGAGCTTTCTGAAAAGTAGGCAATACGTAATCTCTTCTTCCGAAAAAATAAGTGTAGATGTAAGGTTTGAA
>Ga0224506_10000534_pt1 | contig 31551 bp, 23 predicted proteins | sample SF_Jan12_sed_USG_2_FD_169108 | JGI IMG/M metagenome (GOLD analysis project Ga0224506, IMG submission 169108) | Sediment microbial communities from San Francisco Bay, California, United States - SF_Jan12_sed_USGS_8_1 | ecosystem: Environmental > Aquatic > Marine > Sediment | place: USA... | reverse complement strand
ATATACGATGTCCCCATCGAGCATGGTGTCGGTGATAAGGGGCTCTTTCTCGCAGGCGGCCACCCCAATAACCAGTGAAATTACGATGGCTAATCTTTTCATTTTTTCAAGATATCCCATGAAATAGTAGTTTGAAAATAAAGGGGCAACAATGTGCCGGGCCCGTCAACACCATTGCCTGTGATGAGGTTATAACCCAGGGTGCCGGTGATTTTCAACGGCAGGCTTGTATCGAAGCAGAGCCCGGTTTCCATCGATAACAGCATAGACCGGTGTGGGATGGTTTTAAACATTTCTTCTTCGTAGTTGGCCGCGAAATAGCCTGTATTTAACCGGACTAGAGGCCTTATTTTATGTTCCGGTCGAAAAAACAGCGAAGAAGAAAGCAACAAATTGTGCTGTTTGATGGCATTGGATCCCAAAGCAGAACCCAGCCGGCTGGTGACATAGCTCAATCCAAAATAAAGTTTTTCCGACAACAGCGCATCATTAGAATACTGTATTGAAATACCGTTTTCATTGTAGAGTTGAACTGTCTTTTGAAGACGTACCCCTATATCAAGTACGTGCCCTTCCTGGGCATATACAGGCAATACGGCCAATAATAAACCCACAATTAAAGCCGTAGCGTAAATATGCTTTTTCAAGTTCTTTTTTTTAAACAAGTATCGGTTTTTCTATTCCTTTAATACCATATCAATACACATTACGGCAGCCAGTATCAGCAGCCTGATGGGATTGTCAGGGTTCACTTTTTCGTTGATTTCGAGCATATAGTTGTCGGCCGAGGTAAACAGTTCTTTGCCAAGGCCAGCCCACTTTTTACTCACATGGGCGAACTCCATATCGTCCCGCACAAATTTAAAGTCCCAGCTCGTCCATTTTCCCTTGAGCTGACACATAAACGCATCATTGGCATCCAAAACATCAAATTTACCTCCTATCGAAAAGAGCTTTTGATTGAATTTACCAATTAATTTATCATTTTCATCAAGTACTTCCACTTTAGAAAGAAAGATAGAAACTCCCCGTTTTACTGATAATATTTTTTCTCCCGAAGGTGTTTTTATCTCTACATGGAAAGGGGTCATTTTTTTGTAACCGGTAAACCTCAGTATTTTTGTAAAAAAACCCAGATTTTCTTCGCGGCAGGTCATAATCATTTCCTGGCTTTCAGGATCCAGAATGTCGTAGTTGTTGGCTGCTTTAAACATGCCGACGTGTTCTTTGACAAAAAATAGGTTACGGTTTAGAACAGGATTCATCTATAGGTTTTTAATTGAATAATAAACAGAACAAGTTGTAAATGTAAGGGCTTCCGGCTTAGTGAACAAGTATATATTTAAACACCTTGAAATATTCCCTAAAATCCGCAAGTGTATTTTAGGGAATAAAGAAAAAGATGTTTTCCCGTCCCAGGGCGGGAATACATTTTAAAATACATTTTTTTTTGGTCACTTAAATAAGTGAGTAACCCTTAACCTGAATTATTCAGGTTAATAAGACTTTATATTATTTATTCTTTTACTAAATAGAAATTGAACGAAACAGATGAATAGAGCATGTTAAAACGAAAGTTATCCGCATAGCTAAAATTTGGATCTGTCGATTCACGTTTATAAGTAGCCAATCTCAGCCCGAATTCCCCCCCCAGGCTAAACTGTTTGGCAAGGAAGTATTCCATGCCATATCCCAGCTCAAAACCCCATATTTTTAAAGCTTTTAAATCATCTTTGAAATTGGGATTTGCCTGGCCATCAGTTTCAGATTTACCATAGAATACCGGTTTCATAATCATGCCATTGACATAACCAATTAGGCTTTCTTGCTGATAGACAAGGTATTTGACGCCAACAAATGGCATCAGAACACTCGTTTTTGTAACATCTGTAAAATTGCTGCCTTCATATTTATTAAAAAAGCCAGCATGTTGCATTCCCCCATAGAAAATTATTTTTTCACCCCGTTTGCCTATTTGGAAACCATTAAAATTCAATCCGGGCCTGATGCTCACCATTGTTTGGCCCCATCCGGAATAAGTCAATAAAAACACAGAGATCATCAATACGAATAGCTTTTTCATAATCATTTGAATTAATAATTAAAGTATAAAAGTTTTAAACCAGAGGTTAAAATTAACTAAAGATAATAATTAGTTTTATTTTATAAACTATTCTGATAGATAATTCAGGAGGATAAGAAAAAACCTTCTATACTTAATCCTTTGAGGACGGTTTGGTGCCAATATTGATTTACCCACCGGTTTTTTTTATTAAACAAAAAATATATAACGATTATCATGATGCAATACCAGACATATCCTTGTGGGAGGCCAATGCCTGGTTTGAAAAAGCGTTGGCGATAGATTCGAGCATATCCCTGGCATATTTCATGCAGGCAGATGCCTATTGGCATTATTCTGATATACCCGACAGTCTGGATTTTACGAAGGAAATAGCCCAACAACAAATCAACATCAATTTTCAAAAGGCCCTTCAGCTGGCCGATTTATCCATCCAGTCTAATCCTGTTAGTCCCTGGAATTTTACTGCTAAAGCAAATATCCTCACCTATCTGGGCCAATTTGAAAAGGTACATGAAGTATTAAAGGTAAAAGAGAAAACATCTACATCACCACAAATTTTGAAAAGGAAGCAGGTCTTTAATAGATTGATGGCAGAATCTTATAATCCGGTATTTGATTCTTCACGGTTTGAGATCAAAAAAGATTCTGCGAATTATGCTATGATAGAATTTTGGACGGGAAAAAATATTCCTGGAATACAAGACCCTATAGTAGCAATAGATTCAATGATAAGAATTGACAGATACCTTGACAGTCCTTTTATTTTAAATTGGTTGTGGCAGAATGGCAATAAAAAGAGGGTCAGGGAACTTGCTGAGATAATGGATCAAAACTTAGCGCAAACACAGCAATATTTTTCCTTTCTATATCTACTAAGTGAGATGGCCTATCACATCCCTTTTGAAATGGATGATATGCCTATATTAAAACAACGATTACAGGAAGCGGGTATTGACCCGGGATTTTATAAGCCCATGCCTGTTTTCAGGAAAAAATTGAAAAAATAAGAGTAGGTCAATAAATTTCTTTATCCCATCCAGCAATCAAATATATTACTTGCTTCCCTTGCTCAGGAAGCTGTTCGTAGGCTAAGGGGTTGTCCTATTGCCTTTCCACTCGCAAAGTCTAATTACTTATTACTTGCTACTTATTACTTTTAATAAACTACTTGCTACTTATTCCTATCTCCCCTAGATTTACCAACCATCAACCACCTCATTTCAATGAAACGAAGAACATTCAACAAAATAGCCGGCCTGGGTGCTGTAGGTCTGGGAATGACCGGCCCTTCCTGTACACCTTCGCAGCCGGCAACACACATCCTTTCCCTCAGTTTTGACGACGGATTTAAAAAATCATTTTACACCATCGCCGATATCTATGAGAAACATGGTCTTTCCGCTTGCTTCAATGTGATTGCCTCCGGGCATCTGGATGATTTTGAGGCCGTGGATCCCTATATTCTCCCTGAAATTCTGGGTGATTTTAATGACTGGAACGCTTTGCTCAAACGGGGTCATGAAGTCATGCCTCACAGCTGGAAGCATGCTAATCTGGGTAAAATGCCTTTGGAGGAGGCCCAGGGACTTATCGAAAAATGCCTCGCTTTTTTTGAGAAACACCTCGACGGTTATGATGGCACAAAAGCGGTTTTCAACTTTCCGTTCAATTCTTCCACCAAAGCATTGAATGACTGGACAGCAACGAAGGTACGCGCCATACGTACCGGAGGGGGCGATGCTCTGAATCCCATTCCCAACGTGGACTCTAAAATATTATATTGTGCTTCAAAAGGCCCGGAGAACATTGACAATTGGGTGGAAGAAAAAGTAGAAAGTTTCCTGAAAGAAAAAGGGGGGTGGCTCATTCTAAATACCCATGGCCTGGATGGTGAAGGCTGGGGGCCGATGAGTGCAGCTCGTCTGGATGAAATGCTTGAACGTTGGGTAAAAGTGTCAGGCCTGGAAATCCTGCCTGTGGGCATGGCCCTTGAAAAATATGGTTAGATATTTAAATATTCGGTAGAGGTATAATACATTATTTCTCTACCGAATATTAAATTTAATAAGGCACGGAATCATAAATCTGTACCTTGCTCCAGTATTGTTCACAATTGGCGATGAACTCTTTGTGTACAGGGTGTTCCTGATAAATATCATGGCCTGCTTTGTCGTCAAAAGCGACTAAGAGCGAATAGGCATAACTGGTGTCAATGATCGGACGGTCAGTATCAGCAGGTATGCCTAAGTGCTTAAACTTGATGGTTTCAATGGTCACGAGTTTTTCCAGTCCTTCCTGGAAAGCTTTGCGCACCTCCTCGTTCTGAGGATCGTGCAGCCAAAAAAATACATGATGTACAAACATATTATTATGATCAGTTTTAGGGATTGAACAACTGTTAAGTAGCGCAGGAGCCAGCCCCAACGCCAGTGCGCCACCAGCGCTTTCTTTTAAAAATTTCCTCCTTGTTTTAGACATATCTTTTTTCTGTAATCACTACATATTGAGCCAGTAAGAAAGTTTTACGACAAGTGCACGGTTTTTTTCCGTGAATGTCTCAGCATAATAATTGTCGGAATATACGATAAATAAATCGGATACCGGCTTAAACCGCCACTGGAACCTTGAATTGATATTGAAATTGTTTGCCTGATTATTGTATTGTATAAACGTAGAGAAGAACACTTTATCGGTAAGTGTGAGGTCAATTTTTGGGCCAATCAGCCACAGCTGCGCATCATTATAGGGATCGGGCAGGTCAATGTCGTTGTAGGTGGCAGCCAGCGCTATGCTCCCGTAAGGTTGGTAACGGTACTGCATGTTTACGTTAAAACCCTTTGACTGGCCATTGAAAAAACCTCCGGCATATAATCTGCTGAAAAACGTAAACAGTTTACGTTTATCGGAGGTATATACTAAATCATACTGCGTCCATTGATGTTCGGAGCCCAGTTTAAGTGAGTCACCTCCCGCACCTGTACGCGTGGGGTCAAAATCGCGGTCGAGAACCACCATGCTTTGCCTGGCACCTACCTGAAAGGAAGAAGTATTCAGGAGCAGCAACATGTAGTCAAGTGAGAGCGTCTTGTCTGTGAGCTGGTTTTGCATATTATAGATAAACCGGGCATCGGCTTTGGGGCCATGGTAGTTGATCTTATCGCTTTCAGTATAAAAGCGGTAAGCAAATTCAGGATAAAAGCTGTAATAATCCTTCCGGGGAGTGTACCCTACTTCAGGGTTGTAATTTGCCCCGATGATCTCATGGTTCCAGGCCAACGTCATGATTTGTGATTTATAAGCCAGGTTGGTAGCATGCGCAAAGGCCTTGCCTTTTATGCCATCATCAAAAGATTGATGATACACGACTTTGCCCTGCCATTTGTTGTTTTCGCTGGCCAGGTTATAATCCAGGCCGGCTACGCGGTTGTATTCGTTCCGTCCGGCCAGTGTGTCTTCGCCAGTGAGTCCGAAATTCTGTTTGTTGACGAAAATGGCTGAAATATTGGAACGGGTAAAAAGTTGACGCTGAACGGTGGCAACGGTATAGTTTGCAGAAGGTGTATTGGTTGAATCTACCCGGCCCGTTTGCATATTGAGCAATCCGGCCCGCCAGTCTTTATTAATCTTACCACTTACCCTTGCCCCTCCATAAATGGGGCTTTCCAATCCTATTCTTCTGGAGAAAAAGGGCCGGATTCTTTCATTGCCATATCCGCTAAACAGGTCACTGTTTTCAAGGAAAAACTGTCGTCTCTCCGGATAGTAAATTTCAAACCGACTCAGGTTAAGTACCTGCCGATCCACTTCTACCTGGCTGAAATCGGGATTGATGGTCAGATCAAGATTGATGGACGAGCTCAGGGCTATTTTTGCATCCAGGCCGGCATCCAGCCTGTTTTTAGGATCAGCATTGGTTTCATTGTCTTTGTATGTGCTTGCTAAAGCATATGGAATCAGGGAAACATTAGTACCTGTTTCCGGTGGCGGCTGATCCCAAACCAGGCTTCCTGTAAAAGCCAGGCTGGCCGTAGGAAATTGCCGGGGCACGGGCGCCCAGGCCGATTTTTCATTGCGCTTCACATCCAAACGGCTGAAATTAACCCCCCAACGTGGTATGTCACGCCGGTAGCGGAGTATTTTGAAAGGGATTGCCATTTCTGTTACCCAGCGGTCTTCATATTCCACGGTCTTGGAAATCCAGGCGTTGTCCCAATTCAGGTTCACCGCTCCGCCGTTTTCCTGTAAACCATCCCATTGGGCACCGGCAGCATTGGAACCAAACGCAAAACCGTTGGTCTTATCGTTGAAAGGATCAATAAAAATGAGGAAGTTGTCGTTGTTGCTAAAAGACCAGTCACGGCGCATGGATTCTACAATATAGGGTTTAGGCAGTTCTTCATAATTGATAAATACAAAGTATAGGTTCTGGTCATCGTAGGTTACCTTTACCTCCGATTTGGTGTCAGAATATCCCGTGTCAATGGGCAATACCCGCCGGAAGTTTCCAGCCGTTTGGGCTTCTGCCCAATCCGCTTCATCGACAACCCCATCAATACGAATATCGCCCCGTGCTTTTTTGATGTGGTATTGATACTCTTCAAAATTGTTGGAAAAATCCTGAGCCTGAAGCAGTGCAGGGAGGAAAAACAGAACAACCAGCAAGGGGGGTAAAACTCTTTTTATCATGACATTCAATTCAGCGCAGTCGCAAACAGCGCGCAAATTTAAGGTATTTTAGTGGGATTAACTTTTGACGGGAGTTATTACTTTTCAATTTTCAACAGTTTTTATTTCAAGGCAGGTATTTATCAAATAATAGTGTTCGTATCATGTTTTTTTGAAATTATGGCAAAGGTTTTTTATGGCCTGTTTACGAACTATCCAGGATAAGTGTTATTATTTGCAAAAGATAATCTTTCTCACTTATATTTACCGTTAACCTAAACCACTATAAACCATGGGCTTAAAAGAAGACCGGCTGATGTCCCTCGACCTTTTCAGGGGGCTTACGATGTTTTTACTCACTGCAGAAGGGGTGGAATTATATCGCGCCCTGATCCATACCACCGATGACGGTACATTTTTCAACAGCGTAATGCTACAGTTTCACCATCATCCCTGGAATGGCCTCCGTTTTTGGGATCTTATTCAGCCTTACTTTATGTTTATTGTGGGTGTGGCCATGCCATTTTCCATGGCTAAACGCAGCAGGGATGGAGCCACTGATTCACAGAACAGAAATCATATTTTAAAGCGGGCGCTTACCCTGTTGCTGCTGGGCACAGGGTTGCATTGTGTTTACAATCATAAAATGGTCTGGGAACTTTGGAATGTGCTTACGCAGTTGTCTGTCACCATTCCCATCGCTTATTTTCTCATGAAACGCTCTGCACGCGAGCAAATTATAGCCAGTGTGGTGCTCCTCGTTATTACCGGACTGGCCTATCGGTTTTTCCCGGTAGAAGGGTATAATCAACCATTCACCAAGGATGTAAACTTCGGTTCCTGGATGGACATGTTGCTTATGGGGAAGCTGAGCGGTGGAGGCTGGATTGCCGTTAACTTTATTCCTACGGCGGCACATACCATATGGGGAGTGGTAGCAGGTCAGTTGTTGATGAATAAGTCATTGGAAATGAAACAAAAACTCAAGTTTTTGCTCATAGCGGGTAGTATAGGCCTGATCATTGGATATGGCATGGATTGGACGGGTTTTGAACCGATTATTAAACGCATATCTACTCCTGCATTTGTTATAGCTTCCGGTGGCTGGGCTTTACTTACCCTGGCATTGTTTTACTGGGTGGTGGACATTAAAGGGTTTAAAGGGAATTGGGTCACTTTTTTTGCTATTGTAGGCATGAATCCTATATTTATTTATTTGTTTAGTAATACCGTTGGAGCCCAGTGGTTCAATGGTTTTGTAGGAATATTTACCGGCGATATTTCCGGATGGGTTGGTATCGGGGAACACGGAGCCGAGGTCATTACTGCTATTGTTGCACTGGGATTGGAGTGGGGCTTGTGTTACTGGCTGTATCGACGGAAGGTTTTTTTCAGAATATAAAAGGCAAAGGAATCAAGGAGCAATGCAACATGATTTTTACTTTGAAGTTTTTACCCGTTTTGTTTTGTAAAATTCCGTCAGCCCATAAAATTGGTAGATATTTAAGCCGGTTTACTGTTTATTTGTGCTAACTTTATTCCCGCAAATGAGAAAACTTTTAGTATATCTGACCTTTTTAGTAACATTAGTTGCACCTGGCCTGGCGCAAAAGGCAAGTAAGGTGATGGTGATGGAGATCAAAAGCGATATTGATCCACGAACTAACCGCTATGTAGAACTTGCCCTGGAACAGGCTGAAGAAATTGGGGCTGATGTGGTGATTATAGAAATGGATACTTACGGTGGCCTGGTAGCTGATGCCAAGGACATTGTAGAAAATATCCTGGATTTTGAAAAGCCCGTATGGGTATTTATTGATAAGGATGCGGCCTCTGCCGGGGCGCTCATCTCGATAGCTTGCGATAGCATTTACATGGCCGCAGGATCAAGTATAGGCGCAGCTACTGTGGTGGTGGGTGATGGCACACAGGCTCCGGATAAATACCAGTCATACATGCGATCGACGATGCGATCTACTGCGGAAGAAAAAGGCCGTGATCCGAAAATCGCTGAAGGAATGGTGGATCAGAACATTGAAATAGAAGGAGTCACTAAAGCGGGGGAAGTTATTACATTTTCTACTTCTGAGGCGATTGAGCATGGTTTTTGTGAAGCGAAGGTGACTAGTATTGAAGAAATACTTGAAAGAAATGGTATTGAAAAGTACGATCTGATCAGGTATGAGCTCAACATCACCGAAAAAATCATTGCCTTTTTTCTCAATCCTTTTATAAGTGGTATACTCATTTTGGTCATCATTGGCGGTTTATACTTTGAGTTACAAACACCGGGTGTTGGATTTCCTATTCTGGCAGCAGCTATTGCATTGGTACTTTACCTGGTGCCTTATTACCTCAACGGATTAGCTGAAAGTTGGGAGATTATCGCTTTTATAGTAGGAATAATTCTTATTGCCCTCGAGGTATTTGTTATTCCGGGTTTTGGCCTGGCGGGTGTCTCTGGCCTTATCCTTACGGTTGGATCACTTGTTCTCATGATGCTGAATAATGACGTTTTTGACTTCACTCTTGTACCTTTTGACAAAATATTCATTGCCATTAGCACGACATTGGGTGGTTTGCTCGGTGGTGTGATCATTATGTTTTTTGGAGGAGTGCGTTTGGCCAACAGTAAAATGTTTAGCAGAATTGCCCTTACTTCTACTGAAAAAAGGAGTGAAGGGTATACCTCCTCGTTTATCAAAGAATCAATGATTGGCAAAACGGGTGAAGCATACACTGTTTTACGTCCCAGTGGAAAAGTTTTGATAGAAGATGAAATTTTTGATGCCTATACACGGGGGGGGTACATCCATCAGGGTGCTAAAATAAAAGTTATTGGTGAGGAGGGCACTTCGCTAAAAGTAAAACAAGCGGATTAGTTTGGGAGAGACTCACATCACCGGAATTATACCTGCGCGATATGGATCCACGCGATTTCCCGGTAAGGCACTAGCTGATATACGGGGGAAATCCATGATACAGCGGGTGTATGAACAAGCCATTAAAACGCTCCATCGGGTAGTGGTAGCCACTGATGACCAGCGTATTGCAGACCATGTGAAAAATTTTGGCGAAGTTGTAATGACTGGTGTTCACCATCAAAGTGGCACAGATCGCTGCGCAGAAGTTATTGAAAAGCTTGCTATTCATTCGGGGTATATCATCAATATTCAGGGTGATGAACCGTTTATCCAGCCTGAACAAATACAAGCATTGTCACTTGTTCTTGACGGGTTTACAGAAATCGCTACATTGATAAAAAAGGCGGAAGATGTTGATGAACTTGAAAACCCTAATGTAGTAAAGGTTGTTATAAATAACAGGAACGAAGCCTTGTACTTCAGTAGACATAAGATTCCCTTTGTAAGACAAAATTCAGGATCGCAAGAAAACAGTCCGGTTTATTACAAACACCTTGGTGTCTATGCCTACCGTACTGATGTGCTTTCCGAAATTGCTTCTTTAAAAAGTAGTATGCTCGAAAAGGCAGAATCGCTGGAGCAATTAAGGTGGCTTGAGAATGGATATAAAATAAAAGTGGTAGAAACAAATACTGAAACGGTGGGAATTGACACTCCGGCTGATCTGGAAAGGCTTTTGATGAACCCCTTGTTTTTTGGCAGATAAATTGTTATATAACCGACAGATGGTTTCCGGAGGGAAAAACATATTAAGGGTAAAGTGGCTGTTTTTGATGATTTTCATGGCTTGTGGACACATGATGCATGCCCAGCAATATATTACCATTTCAGGGAAAGCGGTAGATAGCAATACTGGTGAACCCCTCATATTTGCTTCAATAGGAATTAAAGGGCGGAGTATTGGTACAATATCAAATACTATAGGCGAATTCGATTTTCATATTCCCGCTGAAAGCATCAATGAATTATTACAGATACATATGATAGGCTATGAGACCTTTGAAATGAAGGTAGCTGATATTATTGCATCCAATATGGGTCTGTTTCGGATGAATAAGTCTACAAAGGTGCTTGATGAGGTTGTTATATCTGATAGTCTGACCGGGGCGGATATTTTTAAAATTGCCTTAAACAGAATCCCGGTAAATTACCCCATGGTACCATTTATGCTGGATGGGTTTTATCGGGATTTAAAAAATGTTGGAGGCACTTATGTGGCTCTTCTGGAGGCAGCAATAAAAATATATGATAAAGACTATTCCATTCCAAAAAATAAATACAGACTGCGTGAAAGGGTGGCTCTTATTGAAGTGAGGAAAAGTCTGGGATACAATCATAAATTCACCACATTTTATGATCAGACCAATTTGTTGGAAGATCTGCTTATCCATAATAACATCAGGTATCATCAGTTTTCAGATGAAGAGATATTTTATACCAACTTAACCCGGACCCGTACAGACTACATGGGTGGTAAAAGGGTTTTTGTGCTTGATTATAAAGGAAATACCCGATTAAGACTTTATATTGATGCGCTTACTTATGCCATTATACGTATGGAATATCAAACGGGCGAACAGGATGAAATTATTGATAAAAGAAAGGGGCTGATAAGTCGTTTGTACGCTATGGAAAAAATTATTGAATTTAAAGAATATGCAGGGAAAATGTATCTGTACCACATCAACCTGAAGTCAGATATACACTGGTATGATGAGAAAACCAATGAAATGAGATTTAACACTCAGCTCCATCAACAATTACTTATCAATAAGATTTTTCCAAATTCTGAAGAAAAAATAGGCACTACTGAAAAAATGAAGCGCTATGGCCTGCAATATCAGCATAGTGAATATAATAAGGAGTTCTGGGACAATTATAATGTGATAAAGGAAACACCCCTTGACAAGCAAATTGTGGAAGATCTGGAAAGCGAAGTCTCGCTCGAAAAACAATTTCAAAACAATTAGCCCTTTATTTAGTCGTTTGTCGGTGGATACTACTACTCAGCGATGTAAGGTTTAGTATTTAAGTAGAACATGTTTTCTTTGTAACAGATAAAGCCAACTATAGACACGGAACATCCCTGAGGCCTAGGTGCCACGGGGATGTTTTTTTTATGTCAAAACCATTAATTACATTGACAAAAATATGTTTACCTCGGTTAATATTATTATTTAAAGCAAGTTATTAATAGCCGATTAGAGTAAATATCAAGTAAAACAGTCGCATTTTACCTTTTATTTTAACGCAATTAGCGGCGCATTCCGTAATCTAACGGAGCATAAGACGTTTAGCCGATGTAAGGTTTAGTATTTAAGTAGAACATGTTTTCTTTGTAACAGATAAAGCCAACTATAGACACGGAACATCCCTGAGGCCAAGGTGCCACGGGGATGTTTTTTTTTGCCTAATTTGAATTGACTTCCTTTTTTTGAGCCTGGAGTTAAACATTTTGAGCTCAACCTTCAAATCGAAGTGACAACCTTTCTAAACTTTCCTTAGATCCTACCGCAGTGATAACATCACCCAAACGGAGGCGGGTATATCCGTGGCTGATTAGCATCTGGCCTCCCCTTATAATTGACAATACAATGATGTCGGCAGGAAGCCGTAAGTCACGAAGGGGTATGCCGTGCAGGTTGGGATTGAGAACTTCCAGATCCATGGAATCCTGTCCTTTTTGCATACCTAAAAGCAACGAAGCAGCTTGTGGGGAGCGGACAAAATGATCCAGGAGGCTAACGATAGCTGTAGAAGGATCTACAATCAAAGCACCCAGTTCATGAAATTTCGCCATATTCAACCGTTTGTTGAGCCTTACTACAATATCCTTGGTACCTATATGTTCATAAATCAGATTGCCGAGCTTGAGGTTTTCTTCATCTGTGAGCATCAGTACAACGGCCTCGGCATGTTCGGCATCCAACCCATGGAGAGACTCAAGGGAGATCTCGTTTAGTACTTTTATGGTAAGATCGGGGTAATCACCCGGCACGACGTCTTGTCTGAATGTAGCAATCTTAACTTCCCAATTGTTTTCTTTTAATTGGCGTGCAAGGGCAATGGACTGACTCTCAAGGCCAAAGATTATTGCATCGCGTATGCCATCAAATCCGGGGCTGTTTGCCTTCGGATGGGCCTCTTTCACTTTACTAAGGGCATATTTGAGCAAAGGTGGCCCGACAACCTGATTAACAACGATCATTGCCGTGATAATGGTGGCAAACTCGAACCCCCATTCCGGAAAAGTTCGTGCCACAATGAGGGCCAGACCCAGGCCTACTCCCGCCTGTGTAACATAGGGCATCCAGCCTATTCGGTTGTATTGCCGGGGATCCCCGGCCAAAACGCCACCTACATATGCTCCTACCATAATAGCCAAAAGCCTGATCAGAAAAAAGACCAGAGTGGCTACCCACACCTGGGTGATTACATCCAGGGCCAGAACAGCGCCGGCCAGTGTGAAAAAGGTCACATACACCGGTGGCCCAATATCTTTCAGCAGGCGGAGAAATTCATAGCGATACTTACTGTAATTAGTCACTAAAAAACTTCCCAGTATACAGATCAGCAGGGGCTCAACAAGAAAAGCCTTTCCAAAATAGCGGACGGTAAGTGTTTTGATCAATGCATACAATAAATAAATAGAGTAGCCTGAAAACAAGAGCAGGGTCTTTTTAACCCAGGGTGCCAAATTGAGGGCGAGCAATATGCGTAACAGAAAAAACAGGAGAAAGCCCAACCCAAAAGATACGGCTACTTCCGCTAATACAATAAGTATGGAAAAAACATTAATGGATTCACCGTTATCTAAGGCAACGGATACGGATAACCCAATCGCAAACATAATAATCACAATAAAATCCTTTAGAACGGTAACCCCTAATACCGTACTCGTAAAAGGACCCTTGGCCCTTACTTCATTGATAACGGCAATGGCAGAAGCCGGTGAACGGGCAATAAAAATGATACCGGAAAGCATAGCCACGATGATTTTTTTGTTTGGGCTAAGTGTTTGTAAAAAGGGGATATAATCTTCCAAAAGCAGAATGAGTGCACCGGAAAGTAAAAATGTTACGACCAGTTGGCCCACGGTAATCCATTTTATACTTTTGAAACGATCACGCAATTCCTTCAGATATAACTCAGCGCCTGCGGCAAAAGCGATATAGGATAATGCGATATCACTTATAAACCCGAGATCCTGTCGTGCAGAAACAGGTATTAAGCCCAATACAAATGGCCCGCTAATAATACCTACGAACAACAGACCAGTGATCAGTGGCAACTTAATACGTCTGAATAATTTTGATAATTGGTTTGACGCGATGGCGACAATAGCAAAGCCACCAAGTAATAATGCTATCTGACTGAAATCATTCACAATATAAGCGATGTAAAAATTGTTAAGCTTGAAAATTAAGTAATTCCTGTATTAAAACCTTTTTATTTGATGTAAAAATAGATGTGGAGTTGCCTTCAAAGATATTTTTATTTACCCAATAAAACACGACATATTAAATATGGATCAGGAAGGAATAGCGTGCTTTTTGTCAATTACCGGGGCATCTTTAGCCGTCGCCCTTTACGTGCAGCTCAATCAATAGGATTAACGTATGAATTACCTTGATATGGATTTCCTGTATTCTGTCTGCGTATCCATCATGAGGCACTCTAATTTCGACATCACACAATGGGCCGAGTATCCCCCCGTCCTTACCAGTAAGCCCAATCACTTTCATTTTTTTTCCCCGGGCTTTTTCCGCAGCCAGAATTACATTGGTTGAATTACCACTTGAACTAATGGCAAGCAACACATCGTTGGACTGGCCAAGGGCGTCTACATAACGCGAAAAAACCTGATCGTAGCCAAAATCATTTGCAACGCAGGATAAATGGGAAGGATCTGCAATGGCGATAGCGGCCAGCGGGGAACGATCGTTTCTGAAACGACCAGTGAGTTCTTCGGCAAAATGCATGGCGTCGCACATCGATCCTCCATTCCCACAAGACAGTACTTTACCGCCATGTTGTAACGCATGAGAAATTGTATGGGCAGCTTCCCTTATTTTTTGAATGTTGGATTTATTGCCAATAAAGGCCTCGGCCACGGTGATGGCCGATGTAAACTGATCGACAATGATCTGATCTTCAGCCATTACGCCCCATCATGTGTTGGGTTATCTGTAGGTTCTGTAGATCCTGATCCGGTCATGCTGGCCTCCTGCATATCATACATTTTGGCTTTATAAAGGTTTTTTTCCTTTTCCATCTCCAGAAGCTTTTTCTCAAAGGATTTATTTCCGATAAAGATCATCACTCCGTTGGTTGCGAATAGAAGTAATCCAAAAATAGTAAGCCACTTTGAGTAAGGAATGTACCGACCAACTTCAAGAAGCTCTGTCCATTTGTTGGGATAAAGGCCGCCAACATAAAAGGCCATAGCTACCAAACTCACATGGAAGAAGCCATAAATGCTGAAAAATATAATGTTAAATTTTTTCATTTGCTGCGATATGTAAGGCAAACATAACCCATTTGCCTTAAACTATAAATACGATTTCGCGAAAAACTTTCACCTGTAACTTATTTCACGTACCACTATTTTTTGCGTAAAGAGCCTGTAATTAGACATACTTAGTTAATGAATGCGGAAAAACGATAATTTATGGGTAAAATTTTAAATAGAAGGCGTGTCCTTTAACGGATCAGTTTGCGTGGAATCAATAAATATATTCTGCATTTGACTCAGTTTTTTATACAAACCACCCAGGGCAAGCAATTCTTCATGTGTGCCCTTTTCTTTAATTTCCCCCTTTTCTATCACAAGGATCTCATCAGCGTGCCGAATTGTACTCAACCTATGCGCAATAACTAATGAAGTCCGGTTTTCCATCAACCGGGTAAGAGCGTCCTGAACTAGTCTTTCCGATTCGGAATCCAGCGCTGATGTGGCTTCGTCCAGAATAAGAATATCCGGATCTTTGAGTACAGCCCGTGCAATGCTCAGTCGTTGCCTTTGACCACCTGATAAACGATTGCCACGTTCACCAATATTACTCTGGTAGCCATCTTCCATTTCCATAATAAAATCGTGGGCATTGGCTATTTTAGCCGCCCTGATTACTGCACTTTCGTCAGGGCTTTCTATGCCAAAAGCAATGTTGTTCATCACGGTATCATTAAAAAGAATAGACTCCTGGGTTACTATACCCATATGACTACGCAACGATTCGATATCGTATTCCCTGATAGAAATACCATCGATCAGTATTTCTCCGGCACATGTATCATAAAACCGGGGCAGAAGGTCTGCAAGTGTTGATTTACCTCCACCTGAAGGGCCCACCAGGGCAATGGTTTTGCCCCTGTGCAGGCGGAAATCTATGTTGTGCAATACGGGCTCTTTATCGTATATAAAGCCCACCTTTTTAAATTCCACGACTTTATCAAATTTCTCCATTTTGACAGGAGAAGGAGCGTTGACAATAGCAGGAGGTGTATCCACAACTTCAAAAATACGCGTAGCTGAGGCCAGGCCGCGCTGAAGGTTGGTGATCCCGTTTGAAAATGCCTTGGCCGGTGAAATGATTTGTGAAAAAAAAGCGAGATAGGAAATAAAAGCACTGGCTTCAAGCGCGCCTTCGTTATTTAATATAAGGGTTCCTCCGTAATACAAAATGCCAATAACAATACCTACACCCAAAAATTCCGACATCGGGGAGGCCAGTTCACGCTTGCGCGCCATACTAAAGCCAACCCTTCTGAAAAAGCCCGTTTCCTTGTCCATTTTTCCTAATGTATAGGCCCGGGCATTAAAAGCCTTCACGACCCGCATACCTCCAATGGTTTCATCAAAAATATTCACTATACGACCCAGTGATTCCTGACTTTGGATAGCCTGTACTTTAAGACGTTTGATAATCTCTGCCATAAGTCCCCCGGCGATGGGCAGAATGATAATGGTAAAAAGGGTGAGCTTGAAGGAGATGATAAAAAGTGATATAAAATAGATTATTACCGTAAGGGGTTCTTTGAATAAGGTGCGGAAACTTCCAAGTATCGAATAATGTACTTCATTGACATCATTGGTGATGCGTGAAATAAGGTCACCACGCCTTTCATTGGTGAAATATCCGATGTGCAGGGAGGTCACCTTTTTGAAGATGTCCATCCGCAGGGTTTTTAGAATGTCAGTTTGAATCCGCGCTGAAATCAGGTTGGCCAGGTACCGGAATAGGTTGGAAAACAATACTGAGAAAGCAATAATAACACACACATAAAGTAAAGCGTATTTTTTGCCCTCTTCATTTATTAATGAGGTAAAACCGGACTTAAATAGCCACAAAAAGTATTCGATCGACAAATGGTTGGCTGGAACAACAACTACCTTTTCCGGGTCAACCTTATCAAAAAGAATGTCCAATAATGGAATCAACAAGGCCAGGTTAAAGGCGCTGAATACGATACCCAATAAAGTGAAAACCATAAATACAGGCAAATAAAAGCCCAGGTTGGTTCCGTATCTAAATATCCTGAAATAGTCGTTCATCTAATTGTTTTCATACGTGTTTTCGGCGCTAAAATTCATGCAACCGGTCAGCAATGTTTAATCTTAATGCAATGCCAAATACTTTTGTGTTATTGCTGAAAAGCGCCAGTTCGCTTTCTTCGCGGCGAAGTAATGCCGATGCATCGAGAAACAAATTGTGCTTTAACATATAAGCGGCCTTGAAGCTCACATAACTCAACCGGGTGTATATGCCCTGACCTGTAAAATTACCATTCACCTGTACTTTTGTCCTGTTATCCATCAAGATATTCCCGCCCCAGTTTACCCCGGTAGTGTCTTGCCCATAACCTGCTAATATTACTTTGCCGGTTAATGATAACCTCGGTAGGGGCTGATAACGCAGTGATGCTGCCACTTCCTTAAAATTGGCGCCTAAAGGATGAGCCAACGGTTGCCTGTAATGGCTATAGCTACCGTAGGGCGTATAGTGAGAATAAGTATAGGGTCTAACCGTGTTGAATTCAGTGGTGAGATCCAGATTGTCAACGCCAGCTACGTTATAGTAATTAATGCCGGCCTGAATCCCATATTTATTGGCCCACCAGCCATTACCTTCTTTTAAATACTTTAAATAAAACTCATCAAGTATTAATTGACCATAAAGGGCTATTCCTTTGTGAATGATCCATTCTGCATCCATTCCGAGAATGACGTTATCGGTACTCCCGTTTTGATGCTCTACTGCCCGGTAGAAAATGACGGGATTCAGGTATTTTACCTCAATCCGGGCACGTTCGCCATCAGGGGCACCGTACATTACACTTTCAAAGAAACCAAGATTAAACTTTTTTCCGATGTTTAAGCTGAGGTGATGAAAAGCCATATATTTCACAGGAAATCCTGTTGTTCCGCTTAATCCGCTTCCCGCACTGACCAGATCCTGGGTAAACTGAGTGAATAGGTTGGTGTAGCTAAACTTCCACACCTTGGTATTCAACTTGAGAAAAGGGTACGAGGGGGCATAGTCCGATAGAATAAGAGATCGCATACCTTGCCCTGCTTTAAAACGATCCTGCCCAAATTGCACATTGATGTGCCGTGTGGCATTAAAGGATATATAGCCCCTGATGTTAAAGAAATCATAACCTGTTCCTTTAAAGTCCTTCCAGAAACCCTCATGGGGAATGGCCTGTGTAGTTTTGACGCGGGAGACAACATATTGTGGAACAAAGAGCTGGTTCTCGCCGATATATGTATAAAAACTCACCTTATCATCTATGGTGCTTCGCACTTCAATGCCCCGGGTATTTACATAGAGTAACTCATCATTGCCGGTTTCCCGTCCGCCGGAAAAGTGTAGTACCGGATTGATATTTAAAGAAAAACCCGGATGGTTTACGTGGTAAAAGGCCGAAGGAATTTGGTAAAAATGTTTAAATACAGGATTTTTGCTTTTCGGCAATGAATCAACAAGCTCCCAGTTGTCCTGATGCAGGTATTGCATGTTGAATTTGTCAACGGATCGGGTATATTTTGTTTCCCAACCACTCAGCGTATATCTGAGGTCGTTGCGGGAGTGGGGGGCAAAGGAAGTATGTAGGGTATCGCTGGTTTTCCCTTCCAGCACCCGGTACCTGTTTATGAGTTGAGCATATGCACTACCAGGTGCCGTATTCACTGCCTGTGCAGAAATAAAGTACCCGGTGAAAAGAAATGCAATACAAATAATAGCCCTTTTTCCCATACGGGGGCAAATATAGTCAGAATTTTTAAGTAACTGTTGTTTGTGAAACATTAACGCCTTACATTTGCAGTCCTTTTTTGGGCACAAATAAAAAAATAACATAATGAAAAAAGGAATTCACCCGGAATATAAAGAAGTAATCTTTCAGGATTCTTCAAGCAATTTTAGCTTTTTAACAAAGTCCACAATTACTTCCAATGAAACAGTGAAGTGGGAAGATGGCAATGAATATCCGTTAATCAAGGTAGAAGTGAGTTCGGCTTCACACCCTTTTTATACAGGTAAAAAACTCTTTGTTGATACCGCTGGCAGAGTGGAGAAATTCAACAGAAAATACAAGAAGAAATAACTTCTTTTTAGCTTAAAAAAAAAGCCCCTGGTAATTCTTTTTACCCGGGGCTTTTTTTATCATTTACTTCCGGTTCATTTATACCAAAACGCGAAGTTTCCTGAGATTCTCAAGGCATCTCATTTGTGTATTTATCTGTTTTGATTAATTACTTTTAGCGTATTATATATATTACTTTAAATCCGCAGGCGGCTTTCATAAACATTAAATAATGTTTTAAATATAACCGAATACGCCGTTTTTAATCTAAAGGTTACTCACTTATTCAAGTGCACAAAAAAAAATGTATTTTAAATGTTTTCCTGCCCTAGGGGGCGGGAAAACATCTTTTTCTTTAATAGCTAAAATACGCTTGCGGATTTTAGCTATTAATTTATTCTTCTTATAATATTTTTAAATATATTGCTCTCTAATTTGCGAATTCCAAATTCCCGTGCTATAGTGATGTTTACGATCAAGTCGAAGATAACCCTGATTATAATTTTGTTTTGCTCGATTTTAAGTAGTCGACTCGCGTATTCCCAGATATTTAATGCGCGGATTTACGACAAATCGGACGGAATGCCATCAAATTTAACGAGCAGTACGGCACAGGATGATGACGGACTGATATGGGTGGGCACTACAGGTGGGGTGGCTGTATACGATGGCGTAAAATGGACTACTTTCCCAGATTCACTTCATTTGCCAAACTCGGCACATACACGCATCAGACGTTTGAAGGATGGATCCATGGTCGTGGCAGGCTATAGTGAACAGGGTTTCTCCATCAATATTTATAAAAACGGAATTTGGAGCAAACTGGCCATTGATCCCCGGCTGGCCGAAATAAGGCAGTTGAATAATATAGAGTTTTGTGACGGCAATCTGAATGGCACTTATCACCTTTCCCTACAGGTACGCCGGGAAGAAGCTTTTCTTTATTCTTTTGAAACAGAAACGTGGAAAAAGTTTTCGATGCCTGCCACGCATAAAAATTATATTATCAATCAGGCCAAATTACTTTTCGATAAATTATATATTTTTTATGGTAATGGGGTGATGACATGGGACGGTGCCAATTATAAGGAACTGATGGAGCCGGAAGCAAATGTGCCTGACCGGAAAATTTATACCGGAGTTGGCCGGGTGGCAGATACTTTGTTTGTTCAAAGCTCTAACTGGTTTGGTTATATCACTGATCAAAAGACAAAAGTGGTATCCCGACAGATTGGAAAACCGGCATTTCCCGTTCCAAATATGACCAGAATACAAAATCACATTTTTTTTACGGATGAGTATACTTTTTATAAATATGAAATAAAGTCAGAAGAACTTCAGCCTTTTAAACTATCAGTTGCTGATGTTGTGCCGTATTATATTTCCTTGTTTGGTGATCTTGAAAATAACCTGTGGATATCAACCCGCAGGGGGTTGTTAAAGGTGAATAATTTTAGTTTTATGGGTTTTGATACACAGTCGGGTTTACTGGAAAAATCCGTAGCAAGTCTGCTTGAAATTGAAAAGGGAAAAATTATTGCCGCTGGCAACCGCAGTTACTCCATTATAAAAGACATGTCGGTTAAGTCTTATAGTCTGGAAACAGACCTTCCGCAGTATAAAACGAGAATCACTGATATCGAAATGAATGAGAACGGTGACATTTTTCTTGCCGGTACGAATATGGGTTTTGGAATATTGCAAAAAAATAACACGATACGTTGGGTGAAGGCTACACATAATATTACAACCGTCAACGCTTCCACCGAGGGTAAAATTTATGTGGGCTCAGATGCAGGGCCTTTATATTTTTATCAAGGCAAAAAACTTATAGAGGATAGTATAGGGGTTGATTTTTACATCAGAACCATTTGTAAATTAGCTGATGGAACCATGCTTTTGGCGGGAAATAAAGGAATAGTAAAAGTTCAACCGGAAGGACAGGTTATCCCGATATCCGGGGTAAATAAATTTTATGGCATTTATGCTATTTTGGAGACTGAAGACAAAGTACTTCTGGGAACTGAATCAGGCCTATATGAATTGAAGGGTAATTCAATCCTTAAAGTAAGCTTGCATAATTTTGAATTTGACCATGCAATATATTCCATCATAAAAACCAGGAAAGGAGACTTCTGGTTTGGAACGGATGATGGCGTAATCGTTTATGCCGATGGCCGGGAAAGCCACTTTACGAAGGCAGAAGGACTATTGGGTCACGATGTGGGACGAAATGCCTTATTGGAAGATGAGGATGGAAAAATATGGATAGGTACTGAAGCAGGGATTTCAGTTTATGATGCTGATAATGATTTTTCGAATGGACATATCCATCATGCAAAAATATTAACGGCTTCCAATCATAAGAAATCTTTTGTCGCGCCGGATGAAAAAATTGAGGTCGGGTATCGCGACAATGACCTGATGTTTGAATTCCGCGCACTGTCCTTTTACGAGGAAGACGAAGTCAATTACCGATATCGTCTTTTGGGCCATGAAGGGCAATGGCACTATATAAATAGTAAATTATATGTACCGGTTACCTATGAAAATGTGCCTTATAATTCAACCTATCAGTTTGAATTTCAGGCCAGAAGATCCCAGCAAGCATGGGAGGACTCTGTGTTTTCAGGGACTGTTTATGTGAAAAACCCTTTTTACATGAACTGGTGGTTTATAAGTTTGGTAGTAGGGGTTATTGGGACACTGGGATATGGAATACGTGTGTTTAAAGACCAGACAGATTATAATAAATTGTTGGAGACAGAACTCGAAAAAAGGGCGCAGGAAATACGAAAGACGTACAATAAAATAGAAGAACAAAATATAGCATTAAAGGAAAGTGAGCGTTTGCTGGAAGAAGATATTGTGAAACGTAAGATGTATGAAAAAAAACTGGAACAATCAAATAGTGAGCTGTCCACTCTCTTCTTTAAAGTTTCTCATGACCTCAAAGGACCCCTCACCAGTTTTAAAGGACTACTTGGTTCTTCCGGAAATAAAAGAAAGTTGGAGGAAAGTTACCTGTATCTGGACCTCGTTGGAAGGTCGTTGATGAATCTGGATGAAATACTCGACGATTTTCTTACTACCGGTTATGTGAAGGAAGCCAAAATAAAACCGGAAGAAATTGACCTGAATCAATTGATTGGAAGTATTTTGTATGAGTTGAATATTCAGGAAAATTTCAGCAAAATAGCGATTGAGACCAACAATAATATTAAAAATAAGGTCTTTTTTGATAGAAAGTTGCTTAAAGCTATCTTCAGAAATTTAATTCAAAATGCTATTAAATATCAGGCTGAAAAAAATGCTAAGCTAAATATTGACCTGATCGAGTATAAAAATTACATTAAGTTTATTTTTGAAGATAATGGCATTGGGATATCAGAAAAATATCATAAAAGTGTTTTCGATATGTTTTTTAGGGCGACAGGAAATTATGATGGCTCAGGTCTGGGTTTGTATATTGTGCGTACAGCGGTTGAAAAAATGGGTGGTAAAATAGTTCTGGACAGCAGGGAAAATAAGGGGACTACCATTACAATTACTTTTGTTAAGGATGATTATTCCTAAAGACATTACGGTTGCAGGCCAGAATAGTGCCGTTAATTTTTCTCCGTATCATCGACAATAGCAGGGTGTCCATATTTCTTCCAATACCGATGCATGATGGCTACTACATCTTCACAAAATTCATCAACACCAACAAGGTCATATACATAGGTCTCTTCCTTCGTTTCCAGATGCAGGTTGTACACATCGTCGCTAAAAGCAGAATACTTCACAAAAGCCTTTTCAAGGTGCTCCCATAGCAAGACCTTGTCTTCGGCGGGGTAAATCCCCTCCTGCTTAAACAACAAAAAAGGTTTTACCTTCTTTGTGGCTTTAATACGCATAAAAGCCAGGACAACAAGGACAATAGCCGCTATCCGGGGTAACCATATCAGCGGAATAAGCCACCTCAGGTCTTCCGGGAAATCTGTGGGGATAAATTTTATTGACAACACCATGACCGCCACTGCAATGACCAGCAAGACCAATCCGCGTCGGAATAGTTTTGCTTTACCCTTTGACACAACATATTCTTTAGGGACAACACTAAAATACCTCGCATTGAATCCCATGGGATTCACCTGGTCTGCAGGGATAGTAATTAAAGACTCTTCGCCCTGATTATTGTTATCATCAATGATCTGGTCTGTATTTTCTTGACTGTTGTTGTAGGTCATCTGTTGCAGGTATAGACAAAAATACGAAGGCACTTATAAGTTCCCAGTAAATTGTATAAATAATATATGGGGCAAGTGAGGCATTCATTTCCTGCGTGTTCATTCACTGGGGTGTAAACCTCAGTGAATTGTTACTTTAGAAAACAGAAGGACAGGATTGAATAGCATAAAAAGCATAACGGAAACCAAACAACACACAGATCACGTTTTTTATTTCGATATTGCGGTTACATTTAGCCAATGTGCGTAATAAAAGTTTGTACGTCTAAATAAAATTAGGCTATTTTACAATTGATCTGAAGGTGTTAAAAGTCCATGACCATGATTATTAGAGGGAAAGACAGGGTACTCAAGAAGGGCATTTTTTTGATAGCGATTTTGCTGTATGCAGGCGCTATTTTTGGAAAGGTGAATACCAATTCTATCAATGAAAAGAGTCTGCTTGTTAATACTGTTACTATAAACCAGGCCATCACGCAACCTGATCCGGTGAACACCGGGCCTGTTGTATTTGAAGTAGTTTTTGGGGAGGCTGTCACAGGATTTGACGCTACTGATGTTGACCTTATCTTATCAACAACGCCGGGGGCATTAATTGCGACTGTTGTTGAAATTGCCCCTAATGATGGTACTACTTTTGCCGTGACCGTTAGTGGAATGACCGGCCCGGGTATAGTTGAAGCTTTTATTCCCGCCGGTGCAGCAAACCTGGTAGCCGGTGGCGCAGCAACGACAGCAAGTACAAGTACAGATAATCAAATCACTATTTGTGATGCGCCAAACTTTTCCACAAATATTTCTCCAAACACCTCCTGTGATCCAGCAGGTTATAATGGGGTGATTGATGTCAGTGTCACCAATCCCACAGCTACTTCTTATTCCTATAGCCTTTCAGGGCCGGCAGGAACGATAAACAGGATTAGCGTTACGTCTAGCGAATCCTTTATCAACCTGGCCCCGGGCAATTATGATATCATCGTTAAAGACGATAATACAGGTTGCGACCAGATCGGGACGGTTGTCCTTGCCGATGCCCTTGTTTTGCCTGTCGTGACTTTTACCAATACTACCGGCAACACCTCTTGTACTACACCGAGTGGCACCGCCACCGCCGAGGCCACCGATCCAACCCCTCCAGCCAATGGTTATACTTATACCTGGTATGAAGGCACCGACATAACCACACCTTTTACCGGTCCGGTTTCCGGTCCTTTTGGAGAAAACATTTTCAGTCTGGTTGCCGGAGATTATACGGTAATAGCCAGAAACCTGGACACGGGCTGTGACAGCGCCCCGACCACAGTGAATATACCTGACAATTCACCGGCCTTATCTATTACCGTAGATGCCAACACACCCAATACGTCTTGTGGAGCTTCTGCCAATGGCGCTTTGGCCATCACACCTTCAGGAGGCGCATCTTACGCCTATGACTGGGTAGGCCCGGGAACATTCACATCAACAGCTCAGGATATTACCGGGCTACCAGAAGGAGATTATACGTTGACATTAAAAGATGTTCCTTCCGGTTGTTTGATCACCCAGGTAATTACTGTAGTCAACGCTGCCACGAATCCAGCGATAACTGTTGACACCAATACGCCCGTTTCAAGTTGTATTACGCCTGACGGGGCTCTGGCGATTACCGTGACAGGTGGGTCTGGTGGTTTTACCTTTGCATGGACCGGGCCAGGTGGATTTACTGCAGCTACGGAAGATATAGCCGGACTACAGGGCGGAACGTACAAGCTCACTGTCACAGACAATGGCACAGGATGTGTGTCCACGCCTTTTTCAGTTGATGTGGTAGATAATGCCGGAGGGCTGGTTGTGACCCAGGTAAGTGCATCAGACAATAAGTCTTGCGCCAACCCCAATGGAGCCATTGGCATTTCCATCAACGGAATTACAAATCCTGCAGGATATACCATTACCTGGTACGCAGGCCTTGACAATACGGGGACTATCGTTGGAATTAATGTGACATCATTGACGGGGTTGCAGGGGGGCGATTACCATGTAGAGGTAGTAGATAATGGCACTGCATGTACGGGTACAATGAATGCAACAATTGCCCAACTGGCTGTTCTGCCGGTCGTTGAAATTGTATCCACTTTCAACAACTTGTCCTGTTCCTCCCCCACCGGTGCCGCTGAGATCATCATTGACGGCGGGGCCGATATTTCTTTATATTCTATTAGTTGGAAAGATAAAGCAGGAACCGAAATAGCAGTGAATACCCTGATGGCCATGGGACTGTCAGGGCAGGATTACACCGTAACTGTAACGCGTGTAGGAACAGACTGTAAAATCCCTACAAAAGTATCTATTGTTGATAATATTGTAGTGCCTACTGATGCTGCAATTGCTGCAACGACCACTACCATTTGTGCAGGAGAAACGCTGGATCTGTCTGTAGTGATTGCAGGAGGAACAGCACCTTTTACGATTGAAATCGATAATGGCATAGGGGTTGTCTCTAATTATAATAACGGTGATCCCATTCCTGTTTCACCTGCAAGTACTACAACTTATTCAATAGTATCTGTAAATGATACGAATGGATGTATACCTGCCGTTATTAGCACTTCAAGCGTTAAGATAGGTGTAAACGCAAATCCTTCCCCCCCTTCTAATGTGACATTTTCCAATATAACAGGCACTTCTATGCGTATAAACTGGATTAATGGAAGTGGTTCGGGTCGTTTGGTAATTATGAAGGAAGCGGCTCCTGTAGACATATCCCCAGCCAGTGGGACACCATATACAGCCGACCCGGTCTTTGGAAACGGGACTGACCTGGGTGGGGGAAATTTTGTAATATTTAGTGGTTCGGCCACGGCAGTTACAGTGAATGGACTGAAGGAAGGTGTAGAATATCATGTTGCCGTACATGAACTTAACGGGCTTTGTTATACTTCAGCATCCGCTATTGGCAGTGCCCGAACGGTGGGTTGTGCAGTTTTACCTGATGTTACCGCCTCTCCTGCGGAGGAGTCGATATGCAATGGGGGCACAACAGGTATTGGCTTGAATAGTACCGATCCATTGACCACCTACGACTGGACGGTCGTGATGGATGGCGTGTCAGGTGCATTGGATGGCTCGGGCAATTCCATCGCCCAGGCGCTTACCCTGACCACAGCCGCATCAGGAACGGCAACTTATACGATCACCCCTATATTATCTACATGTACAGGTACACCAATCACTGTTATTGTTACCGTTTTGGCTGAAATGAAAACCTATGCCATTACCGGGGGAGGTGCTATATGCAATGGTAGTGGCAATAAAGTAAATATAGGTCTTGATGGCTCTGATGCAGGGATAAATTATGTGCTGAAGCGGGGCACGTCAACGGTGGAAACTGTTTTGGGCACGGGTAATACCCTGTCATTTACAACAACAGATATTCCGGGTGACTATACGGTTGAGGCCAGCTCAAATTGTGGAGTCCTGACCATGGGAGGAACCGTAGCTGTGATAATTGACCCTCAGCCCCAACTAAGTGGTACTATTTCAGGTAATACTACCGTCTGTCAGGGAGAGTCAGGCCTGGTTTTTAGTGTGGCTGATCCGGGTAATGTCACTTTTAACTGGATTTTACCTGCGGGTTTTACCCTGTCATCAGGAGATGGCACTGCACAGGTCACCATTGATCTGGCCACAAGTGCCACAGGTGGAGACATATCCGTAACATCTACTAATTCTTGTGGGACTTCAGCGCCCATCACAACAGCCGTTACCGTTAATCCCGGGTTTGATGCCAACATCGTGACTCAGGATCAAATATATGCTACGCGTGATGCAGCTTTTTATGTGGATGCCAGCGTGCCTGTTGAAAGTGTTAACTGGGACATGGGTGATGGCACTACCTTAAACCTTACCGATGCTACCCATGCTTATGCCACACCGGGAACCTATGTCGTGACGGCCAATGTACTGGCTACCGATGGCTGCACACGATCAGTTCAGGTGAATGCCAATGTCATTGAAGTCGAAAAAATATTGATTAGAAATGTGGTAACGGCCAACGGTGATGGAGTAAATGACCTGCTCCACATCGATAATATTGACTTTTACCTGGGTAATCAAGTTGTCGTAATAGATCGATGGGGTGTCAAGGTCGCTGAATTTAATAACTATGCCAACGATTGGGATTTTTCCAATGCTGGTGGGGAGATATTGCCAGCGGGCCATTACCTTTGCATTGTTAAAATACCTGAACAGGAAGAAGTATATTCAATGACCATAACCCTTTTAAAGGAATGAAAAGACTTTTTTTATTAGTCGTGTTTTTGATCTTGGTGTCTGAATATTCAATTGCTCAGGATTTACCATTATTCAGTCAAAAGCTCACCAATTCGTTTTTGTATAACCCTTCTGTAGCCGGTGATGGCATGGGCTCTATTACGTTTTCAAACCGCACCTATTGGAACGGTGCGCCGGGGGCTCCACTTACCAATTTTATCAGTGCACACACTCCTTTTGGTTATCATAAGTTCGGAACGGGTTTTAATCTGGTTAACGAAAGGATTGGAATCACGGATAATCTGTATGCTACGGGCGCATTCGCCTACCATTTGCCGTTGCCTAATGATATGAGCCTTTCCATGGGCCTTTCAAGTGAATTCACCAACCTTAGAATTAATACCTCCAGACTCAACCCACTGCATGAGGGTGATAATATGCTCACTGATCCCGGAAGCAGAAACAGCGTTGACTTTTCATTTGGTTTAAGTTTTAAAACGAAATTCTTTAATGTGGGATTGGCCTCCAACAGGCTGGCTACAGCCTTTGGGCTGACTAATTTTTCCACACACCTATCCCAGTTTTATACCGGTTTCATCAATCTAAACCTTGAGTTGATGGAAGACCATGTGCTGGAACCTACATTTGTTTACAGGAAACTTTCAACTGAGTCAAACCAATGGGACGCCGGGCTTTACTATACATTCAAAGAGGCCGTTACACTGGGTGCTTCGTATCGTTCCGGAGGGGTGATTCACGCGTCTACCGGGCTTAAATTTTTGAAAAAATACCTGGTAGGATATAGTTTCGAAATGTTTGGATCCGGATTACAGAAAGAAATAGGCGGGACGCACGAAATCACCCTGCGTATGGATTTTTGGGATGACAAATATTACAAAAATACCCGGAATTCAGGAGACGTGATGAAACAATCTATTGCTTTCAGGCGAAAGTCAATGTCGAGCAATAAACTTGGAAAAAAACCCATGTCGGCATCCAGTTCCAAATTCAAGAAAAAGCTAAACCGAAATTACATTAAGTCGCCTTCATACCGGATGAGTAGTTCAAATAAACTGAACAATTCCTCCCGAAGTACTCATTTTAAGAAAAAGAGCGGGGCTAAAAGCAAAAACACCACTTTTAGTTCAAAAAAGCGCAGAAAGACCAATCACAAGAGCTATCAGAAAAAAAGCAAGAAAAAGCGACCTAAACCCAACAGATAAACGACCCCATCAGTATGCGTAAATTATTATTTACAACCTTTTTTGCATTAACATTATTTGGACAAATGCAGGCACAAAGTGATAGCCTGGATATCATGATTGGCCAAATGATACTTATTGGGGTTAATGGCACTTCTGTTGATGCAACGAACGAAACGGTGAAGGCCGTGAAAGAAGGAAAGGCAGGTACGGTGATACTCTTTGAGAAAAATATTGCAAAAAATGATTCCTGGGTAGAATTGAAAAAAATGACCACTTCTTTGCAAAATGCAACAGAAATACCGCTGTTCATTGCCATTGATCAGGAGGGCGGAAGAGTGAATCGACTGAAGCCAAAGTATGGATTTCCCCGCTCTGTAACACATCAGTACCTGGGAAAAACAGGCAGCCTGGATTCAACACTTTTCTATACCGAATTGATGGCTGCAACAATGGCCGGATTGGGGATAAATATGAACTTTGGCCCCGTGGTAGACCTGGAAAGCAATCCCGACAACCCAATCATTGCAAAGTATGGCAGGGCGTTTTCCCCGGATCCTGATTCAGTAGTACTCCATGCATCTGCTTTTATCGATGCCCATCGCTTTTATGGGGTAATGACCGCATTGAAACATTTTCCCGGTCACGGTAGCTCCAGGGCTGATACTCACCTGGGTGTTGCTGATGTCACCAACTACTGGACCGACGATGAATTGTACCCCTATGGAATTTTAATCATGCGGGGTAAAGTCGATGCAATCATGTCAGCCCATATTGTCAATCGAAAACTTGATCCCAGCGGCAACCCGGGTACCTTATCCCGCCCGATCATTACCGGCGTTTTACGTGACAGCCTGGGCTTCGATGGCGTAATATTTTCTGATGATATGCATATGAAAGCCATTTCTGAACATTACGGGTTGCGGGAGTCACTTAAACTGGCCATCAATGCGGGCATTGATATCGTTTCTTTTAGCCATAATTTGCCGGACACCCGCGAAAGTAGTGCGATGAAAGTCCATGCTACCATCCGTGATCTGGTTCAATCCGGTGAAATAAGTGAATACAGAATAAGGGAGTCCTACCGCCGGATTATGCTATTAAAAGCCCGGATAGCAGCTACTTTTTAGGTCAATAGGGAAGTGTTGAATTAAATAAATTCAGCCTCGTTTATCAAAGAATCTTTGCCAGCCCTTCTGCGTTGGTGCCACCATAATAAAGAAATCTATTCCAATCTTTCCAGAATCAAACCCATAGTTACCTGATCATCATCCATCATTTTAATAAACTCCTCCTGGCTGGGATTTATGATCAATGCTTTATTGGCATCTTCACCAACTTCGTGCGCATGGTATGTTTCGCTGACTGCCGGCATCTCCTGCTCGTCATTTAAAACGAATGTTTTGGCTTTGATCATCCCGCACCCTTTGTTTTCCAGGACGAAGATATCCCATTTTCCTTTAATATCTTCTCTGTCCCTGTTTTGTGTATTGACAATATACTTGTTGCCAAACTGGCGCACCATCATGGAATCTGAAAAATATTCACGTTTATCATCTAACTCGATATAATTCTTTCCGATGGACACCACCTTTTCATCACTAACCAAAATAAATGAGTAATCGCCGATCATTTCATCCGGAAAACCTTTGATATTGGCATTGTCCTTAGGTTGCGGTTCTTCAAATACAATAGCAACACAAGAACTTAAGGTACTGAGCAATAAAATAAATGCTAACTTTTTCATGTGAGTAAATTTAATCAAAAAATAATTTAACTCCCCGACCTGCAGGGTAGGAAAATTAAAAATCTCCATTTGATACTTTGAAGCTCTGCCCCGGAGTAGTTCATTGGATAAGTAATTTAGGTATCATGGACGAAGTTTGAAAATATTCTGTGTGTTATGTTTATATCCTTATCCCATAATATACGTATAAGCAAGAAAGTACAGTGCATTATCAAGTGCAATTTTCCAATAAACAACCATATGATGAAAAAATTATTTTTTACAATCAGCGTTTTATGCGTTTTTACAATCTCTTCCTGTGTGCATTATGGAGAGGGAGAGCGAGGTAATGGAGAAATGATTACCAGTAACTTTCGGGTAGATAATTTCAAAAAACTGGAAATTGGTGGAGCATTTAAAGTTATACTGGAAAAGGGGGAAAAGGAAAATGTGAACATCCGGATGGACGAAAACCTGGAGCGCTATATTGAGGTGGAAAACCACGGAAGCACCTTGTACATTGGCAGTGAGGAGTTCCTGCGTAGTGATGAGGGAATAGAAGTAGTTGTGACCTACCGTGTATTGGAAAAAATTGATATCAGCGGGGCTTGTAAAATGGAGACTGAAGGTGTTTTGGAAGGGGATTACCTGACCATTGATATGGGAGGGGCAGGAGCCCTGGAACTGGAACTGGACGTTCGGGAACTTGACCTGACGATCAGTGGGGCCGGAGTGGTGGAATTATCAGGAGTGGCCGGATTCCAACATCTGAATTTGCAGGGGGCCGGAGGGTATAATGGATTCAATTTGCGCAGCCAAAAATGTGAAATTGATATCAGTGGGATAGGAAGTGCAGAGGTCAATGTGGAGGGCGAGC
>Ga0224506_10000533_pt1 | contig 31591 bp, 32 predicted proteins | sample SF_Jan12_sed_USG_2_FD_169108 | JGI IMG/M metagenome (GOLD analysis project Ga0224506, IMG submission 169108) | Sediment microbial communities from San Francisco Bay, California, United States - SF_Jan12_sed_USGS_8_1 | ecosystem: Environmental > Aquatic > Marine > Sediment | place: USA... | reverse complement strand
TTGAGTGGAGGACAATGAATTACCTCCTGCACCTTGAACACATTAATACCAAAACGTTGTTTTCCACCCAGGCGGAATAACAATAATTCAAGACGATTTTGTCCCACTAACTGGGTTCTTTGATTCACCCCATCCAATACGCCAGCCATTCTTCTCTCCTCATACGCACAGGTTTTTCAGTCCAGATAACTGGCTATCGGTACATATAGATAAGGACTTAAGCAAGCAAAGGTCGGCACGACTATTGCATAGTCATTGGCAAGGATTGAAATTTAGCCCAAATGAGTCAGAAATTGGACGATTTTGAGACATAAAATTCAGGAAAATATTTTAAAAAACATATTGTTATGATAACAAATCACCATCATGTCAAAACTGTGACACAAATGCCAATGCATTTGAATAATGACACAATATCCACAATCAAGAGGTGGGTAGCGGCAGTTATTTGCCTTGTTTTGATATCAGGTGTCACTCCTCCTTCACAGGCTGCTGCAATTCAATCACAAGATGAGATCAGACACACAGTTGAAAACTACCTTCAGCTAAAAACGGCACAGCTCTCGGTTAAACCCAAAATCAGTGTCAGTCAACTCGATAACAGATTACGTCTGGTTGCTTGTAGTAAACCGCTTGAAGCATTCATGCCCGATGGAAGTCAATTAAACGGTCGCACAACTGTAGGTGTACGTTGTCGTGGCAACCAACCCTGGTCTATTTACGTGCCCGCCTCTATTTCTGTTTTTGAAGAAGTGGCTGTTGCTACTAGCCCGCTAATGCGTGGCCACATTATTACCCCTGATGATGTTCATCTGGAAAAACGCGAAACAGCAAAAATAGCAGGCGCTCATTTTATTCAAGATCCGGCACAAGCAGTTGGCAAGGCACTAAAACGCCCTGTCTCTGCCGGCAAAGTAATACAGGCCAGTTACCTGACTATGCCACGCCTGATTAAACGCGGACAAATTGTCACTATTCTGGCAGAAACAAACGGTCTGGTGGTCAGAATGAACGGTAAATCCATGATGGATGGTGCTGAAGGCGACTTGATCAGGGTACAAAATCCGAAATCGAAAAAGGTCGTTAATGGCACGGTAACCGCATCTGGCGAGGTAAGAGTTAATTTGTGATAAAGGCCTTAGTTTAGGAATTTAAATTATTACATGTAAAAACAAGTGGTTAAACAGGGATTAATTATTCATATAACTAAAGCACCTGAATTTTCAGGTCGATATATAAACAGTAAGAGGTAAATAAAATGGCTATAGAAATTACAGGTTACACAGGCAGTGTTATTCAGAACAGTAATGAGTCAAAACAGTTGGGTGGCGAACGTAATCATCAGCAAGGCAGTGTATCACTTGCTGTCAGCAATCCTACCAACAGTGATACTGTTACATTAACCAACATTTCAAAACAGCTGAAGAATATTGAGCAAAAAATTGTGGAGACCCCTGTTGTGGATACCCAACGTGTAGAGTCAATCAAGGCTGCAATCAATAATGGTTCATTCCAGATTGATTCCTCCAGTCTGGCAACCAAAATGCTGGCTTTTGAAAGCAGGTTGTTTAGCTAATTTAACTCACCTGAATACAAGGATACCGGCCATGAGCTCAACCCAACAAATACAGACCTTGTTTGAAAGAGAAATAGTGCTCTTTCAGACTCTATTTAACCTGTTTCAGACCGAAAGGGAAATTCTCAGGAAAAGAGATACCGATGCCCTGCAGTTACTGCAACTTGAAAAACAGCCTGTTATTTCTGAACTGGAAAAACTGCAACAGGACACTGACATTGCCATGAAGAATGACGGTTTTGGGAACGGACTTGCCGATATCAACACATTTATTTCACAACAGAATTCGCGTGATCAAGTCAGGCTTCAACAGCTATGGAATGAAGTCGCTGCGTTAGGTGAAAAATGCCAGAAGGAAAACCTGACCATCGGCGGTATCGTTGAACTCAACCGACTGCAGGTTGAAACAGCACTGGGCATTTTACGCGGCAGTAAAATCGGTCCGGCTGAATATAATCCTGAGGGCAGACTGGAAAATAACGCAGTATCCCAATCTCTTGCCAAAGCCTGAGAACCGGCCAGCGGGTAAATCCACATACAGGCTGTTATTTCATATATAATCCCTGTATCGGTTTTATATTAATGACATACCCATGGCGGAAAATAACAAGTCGTCCAATTACGACTCACAAACTGAAAAAATAAGTAACCCTGCCCGTATTACCGCGATCCTGAAAAATATTATCGAGGCGCGCACATTATTACGCGTTACTCTCCCCGGCTCTCCTAAAGGATATAACAGTGCGCTTCTGGAAGTGAATCGTGAAGGCAACTATGTCTTGCTTGATGAATTAAATCCAAAAGAAGGGCATGATATTCTTCTCAAGGCAAAAAAACTGGCTGTCTTCACTCACCTCAATGGTGTTGATGTCGGTTTTATCGGCCACCTTGCAGATGCCTTTTATCAGGATGATATTGCCGTATACCGGGTACAGTTACCCAAAATTCTGAACTATCACCAGTTGCGTCAACATTTTCGTATTCCTATTGGCATCACAGAAATTCCGGTCAAAATCATTATTGATAATGAAATCACTCTGGAGGGAGAACTGCATGATATTTCTTCCGGTGGATTGTGTATCCGGTTTACAACTGAAGTTCCTGCCAATCTAAAAAGAGGCAAACTGGCCGACTCCTGTGTTGTCGATTTTCCTGACGGCAACAGGCTGGAAAGCAAATTTGAAATTCGCTATCGCGGAAATGAAGATGAAAAAAAACGCACTCTGATCGGCGGTCAATTCGTTAATCTGGAAAGAAACAAGCAACGAATGATTGAACGTTATGTCGCCTCTCTGGATCGGGAAATGCGCAGGAAATCATAGAAGAAACCCTCATGGTGGTTATGAGTGCCTCTTCAATGATAGACTTTATCTCTATTGTCCCGGTAGCTCAGCTGGATAGAGCAGCCGCCTCCTAAGCGGCAGGTCGGACGTTCAAATCGTCTCCGGGACGCCATAAATAACAAAGCCCACCTTGTGTGGGCTTTGTTGTCTGGTCATAGCGCCCTGTCTCAAATGTGACATGGGAGCAATTGGTTTCACCGCCAGCGATCAATCAACGTTACTATTCAGTCTTTATTTGTATTAATCAGTCTAAACATATCCCCTTTCTAGCCGTATAATAGAGTATTGCTTACTACCCTATTTCAGGAGTTCCCGGCTTTGGCTTCGCGTGACACGAAAAACCCGTTTGTCGACTGGTTCAGGAGTTCGACACCCTACATCAATGCATTCCGTGGACGTACATTTGTCATCACGTTCGGCGGTGAAGTCATTGCGGACAAGGGGTTTGCCAATCTGGTTCAGGATCTGGTTTTGCTCAACAGCCTTGGTATCAAACTGGTACTGGTACATGGCTCCCGTCCCCAGATAGAAGCGCGTCTGAAAAAACAGGGAAGCAAAATGGAATACGTCAACGGGCTGCGTGTCACAGACGGCAAGGCGCTTGAGTGTGTAAAAGAAGCCGCTGGTGCTGTGCGTGTCGAGATCGAGGCCTTGATGTCAATGGGATTACCTAATACGCCAATGGCTGGTTCACGTATTCGTATTGCATCCGGCAATTTTGTCACTGCTCGTCCATTGGGGATTCATGATGGTGTTGATTATCAGCATACGGGTGAAGTTCGCCGTATCGATACGGTCGCTATTGAAAAGCATCTGAAAGAGAACTCCATGGTGCTGCTGTCACCTATTGGTTATTCCCCAACAGGTGAAGTATTTAACTTATATGCTGAAGATGTAGCAACTTCTGCGGCTGTTCAACTTGCCGCTGACAAAATTATTCACCTTGTCGAAGCCAAGGGCATTTTTGATGCGCGCAAAAAACTGATTCGCCAGTTGAATATTGATGAGGCTGAAAAACTTTTCTCATCACGTCGTAAATTACCTGAAAATATTAGCCGACATCTTTTAAGCGCTATCCATGCCTGCCGTCATGGTGTACGTCGCGCACATATTATTGATCGTCATGTAGACGGCGCTATATTACAGGAACTGTTTACCCGTGACGGGATAGGCACACTGATTACAGATGAGCATTATGACGATATTCGCAAGGCCGATATAGAAGATGTCGGTGGCATTCTTGAACTTATATCACCACTGGAACAGGAAGGCACACTGGTACGTCGTTCGCGCGAGATGCTGGAAATGGAAATCGAGCGTTTTACCGTAGCTGAACGCGATGGCATGATAGTTGGTTGTGCGGCACTTTATCCTTTCCATGATGAAAAAATAGGTGAAATCGCCTGCCTTGCCATACATCCTGATTATCGCAGCGAAGGCAAAGGCAGTCAGTTATTGCAACAACTGGTCAAGACTGGAAAAGATGCCGGACTGGAAAAACTGTTTGTACTGACTACCAGAACATCGCACTGGTTTCAGGAAAATGGTTTCAAAAAGGCGGATATAAAGGTATTGCCGGTGAAGCGCCGCTTGCTATATAACTATCAGCGTAATTCGAAAGTATTTATCAAGAAACTGTAACAAGAAAGGGGACAGATTTATTTTTTATTTCTTGCCTGTCTCCAGATATTTCAATATCTCTTCAATACGATCATCAAGTTCTTCCGTATGCACCAGTAAATAATCTATACCGGTGCTTGCAAGATAATTTTTTAAAGTTGCACTTATCTCTTCATAAGCTTCACTGGCAGAATAACTGAACTGTTCACGTTCTGCCTGTTGTTGCATTGATGCGTACAAGGCTTGCTTGTCACGCCGATCGAGCACAACAAGTGCGGAAATCTCGCTTGGATCAATGCTTTCAAGATCGCGCGGCCACACTTTTTGTACCATACCACGCTGGGGCGCTGTAGCCATTTCATAATAGCCTTCCGGATTACCTTCCTTTGGTGTCAGTTGCTCATTAATAAACGCAACACCGTTTACCGCAAGGCCGGCCTTGATACATTGCTGTATAACAAACGAAGTTCCGCACCGAGGGGCCATGGCTGTGACTATTTTCATTTTTTATTAAACTGGTGCAGATTTGTTTTTATATGTTTTCAGGAAAAAAGATGTTTTTCGAATTCTTCCAGTGCCTGTTGATAAACACTGCGTTTGAATTCAATAATTTCCTGTGCCGGTCGCCAGTATTCCACCCACTGCCAGTCGTCAAATTCCGGCTTCTCGCCACAATCAAAACGCACACAACTTTCATCACAAGTCATGCGCAACAGGAACCAGCATTGTTTTTGACCAAGACAAACCGGTTTTTTATCATAACGAACAAGATGCTCTGGTAGCTCATAACGTAACCAATCCGTGGTGCTGGTAATGATTTCTACATGTTCAGGTTCCAGTCCGGTTTCTTCTTTCAATTCCCGGTACATTGCCTGCTCGCGTGTTTCCCCTTCTCTCATACCACCTTGTGGAAACTGCCAGGCATTTTGGCCAATACGGCGCGCCCAGAAAACCTGATTTTGCTCGTTACAAATAATTATCCCTACGTTTGCCCGGTACCCCTTTTCATCAATCACTCGAAAAATTCTACAAAAAGTTAAATAATGCCCCATTGTTCCAAAAAAAACCGGTATGAGCAAAGCTATCTGTTAAATACTAATATTTTTACTGTTTTCAATGAGATACAATGTCTATCCATATAAGCAGTATCTGAAATAGGAGTCGTCTAAAGTGCCATTGGCCATTTTCGATCTTGATAACACCTTGCTTGACGGTGACAGTGATTATCTATGGGGAAAATTTCTGGTCGCAGAAGGTGTGGTTGATGCTGATTTTTATGATCGTGAAAACCAGCGTTTCTATGATGAATATAAAAACGGCACCATGGATATTTTCGAGTTTCTGGATTTTCAGCTCAAGCCGTTGGCCGACAACCCAATGGAAAAACTGCTCACCTTGAGAGAAAAATACCTGAAGGAACGTATCTGGCCGATTATCAAACCTGCTGCACAAACGTTAATTGAAGAACACAAAAAACAAAATCATACCTTGATGATCATAACCGCCACCAACAGTTTTGTTACCGAACCGGTTGCAAAAAAACTTGGCATAGAAACCTTGATTGCGACCATGCCGGAAATGAAAAACAATCAATATACCGGCAAGGTGGAAGGCATACCAAGTTACCGTGAAGGCAAGGTTACACGCCTTGAAGCATGGCTAAAACAAAACGGGGAAAATCTGGCAGACAGCTATTTTTATTCTGACTCACACAATGATTTACCCCTGCTCGAACTTGTCACCCATCCGGTTGCGGTCGATGCCGATGAAACACTCACCCAACACGCCGAGATGAAGGGATGGAAAATTATCAGTCTCAAATAATCCAGCGGCGTATTTTGTTGTTGGCATTGCTGGGTCTCACACCACTGGCATTGTTATTCGCTATTTCAACCGGTAGTGTTTCCATTCCTTTTTCTGAAGTATGGGCCGCGTTATTTTCAGAACAGGGATCCATTAATCAAACTTTGGTTATGGAACTGCGCCTGCCGCGTGCCTTAAGTGCACTGGTAACAGGCGGTATGCTGGCACTGGCCGGTGTCTTGATGCAGGTACTGTTACGCAATCCCCTCGCAGACCCCTATATTCTAGGGGTTTCCGGTGGTGCTGCTACTGCCACACTTACCGCCATGTTGTTGGGTTTAAGCAGTGCATGGATCACCGGTAGTGCCGTTGCTGGCGCCCTGCTTTCCATATTACTGGTGTTTGGTCTGGCGCATGGTCAGGGAAGCTGGACCTCGACGCGTTTGCTATTAACCGGTGTTGTGATCGCGACCGGCTGGGGTGCGATTATCAGTTTTATTCTTGCTACTGCACCGGAAAAAAACCTGCACGGCATGTTGTTCTGGCTCATGGGTGATTTAAGTCACAGTGAATCATCCAATGCCGGTCTTGTTATTTTATTGCTTGGCCTTTTCGCCTCCATGACCATTGCCCGACATTTGAATGTAATGACGCGTGGTGAACTACAAGCAGGTGCTTTGGGTGTAAATACTAAAAAAATAAAACTCCAAATTTATCTGGTTGCGTCACTGCTAACAGCAGGCGCAGTCACTATTGCAGGGAGTGTTGGGTTTATCGGTTTAATCGTACCCCATATGCTACGTCTTGTGATTGGTAATGATCATCGCAGTCTGATTCCAGCCTCAATACTGGCAGGTGGTATTTTGTTGCTGGTTGCCGACACCATTGCACGCACGATTATTGCGCCACAACAACTACCCGTTGGCGTGATCACCGCTATGATCGGCGTGCCTGTATTTTTATATCTCATACACAGGAACCGGCAGTCATGAGCCTGCTCAGCACAAAAAATCTTGCCGTGAGTATTGCCGGAAAACAGATTTGTCACGACCTCTCATTAAATATTGAAGCAGGTCAATGCTGGGGCATTCTGGGTAAAAACGGTGCCGGTAAAACTACCCTGCTCCATAGGCTGGCAGGACTGGGTAATATCGATAACGGGGAAATTTTGTTTAATAACACTCCAATCAATACACTCTCACATCGCAAAATTGCCCAACACATTGGTGTATTGTTCCAGCATCAGGATGATCCGTTTCCCGGTACTGTATTGGAAAGCACATTGATAGGCCGTCACCCTTATCTCAAGCCTTGGCAATGGGAATCAGATGAAGATATTCAGCAAGCCACAACAGCATTGCAACAAGTTGATTTAAACGGTTTTGAATCCAGACAAATTCAGACCCTGTCCGGCGGCGAACACCAGCGTATGAATATCGCCACCCTGCTGGTACAGGATCCGCAACTCATGTTGCTGGATGAACCAACTAATCATCTGGATCTACATCACCAGATGAGCATACTCAAATTGATCACCGATAAGATAAAAACAGAGAACAAGGGGCTAATGATGGTTATGCACGACATCAATCTTGCCGCACGTTTTTGTGATCACTTGCTGATGATTTTTGAAGACGGTGAAACCTTACATGGCTCGACAGATGAAATTTTACATAGAAAATATATTGAAAAACTCTATCAACACCCTGTTAATACAATAGAAAGTCCTCACGGTACTGTATGGATACCGACATAAGTTAATCAGTCCGCTCTTGACCCCCGGTCATTGATCGCATAAAGTTCGCTCAGCTTCAGGTGTTCCAACGACTTTCGTCCGAGGAATGAAACGGGAAACTGGTTAAAGTCCAGTGCTGCCCCCGCAACGGTAAGCGAGTTTAATACATACCATTCAGCCACTGTGTAAAAGCATGGGAAGGCGGTATGTAAAGAAATTACTCGTAAGCCCGGAGACCGGCCTGACGCATAGCACGGGTGCTGCGGCGGGCGGTACGGCGAGTAGATTTTTCTCTCTGCCAATACAACTCCCCCACCCCATAAAAAACCAACTTTATTCTGTGCGCGGGTGTGCGCAGGGGGAGAAAACATGAAATTTAATAAAATCAGCGCCGCTGTGGCGCTTGGCCTTTCGTCTATTACTCAAACTTCCATTGCTGTAGAAACCAATGAACCGGTTATTGTTACTGCAACCCGTACGGCACAAACAACGGATGAGACATTAGCGTCTGTTACTGTAATTACCCAGGAAGATATAGAAAAAACCGGAGCTAAAACACTGGCAGAAGTTTTATCCGGAGTTCAGGGAATAAATGTAACCAGTAATGGTGCTTTTGGTAAAGTTACTTCAATATTTACTCGAGGTACAGAATCCGATCATACGATACTCTTGATTGATGGAATTAAATTCCGATCTGCGACGAGTGGAGCCCCCTCACTACAATTCATCCCTGTTTCACAAATAGAACGCATAGAAATTGTTCGTGGCCCTCGCTCAAGCCTTTATGGTTCTGAAGCTATTGGCGGTGTTATTCAAATATTCACCAAGAAAGGGAAAAAGAAAAACATTATAGAAGCAGAAACAGGCTTTGGTAGCTATGATTCTGCAAAAGCGAATATTGGCACCTCAGGCAGTGCTGGAGCATTTGATTATGCTTTTAACGTTGGAAGATTTCAGACACAAGGTATAGATATACTGCAAACAAGCGATCCAGATAAAGATGGTTATAAAAATAATTCATTTGGATTTAATGCGAAATATAGCCCTGATTCAAGATTTAATATATCTGCAAATATTTTACATGCCGAAGGTGAAACAGAAGTAGATAATGATTATTACAATAATAATTCAAGTGAATTTACCAATCAGGTAATTGGAACAACTCTGTCATACAGCCCTACAAATAATTTCTCATCAAAACTTTTATTAGGTAGAGGGTTAGATAAAAACTATGGCTATGGTAGTAATTCTCCTAGTATAACAACAACAAAATACTATCAAGCCTCATGGCAAAATGATTTCTATTTTGAAAAAAACAGGGTAATAAGCGCTGGATTGGACTATCAAAAAGACCACGTTAATAGCACAACTAATTATGCTCTTCAGGAACGTTATAACAATGGTTTATATATTCAATATCTGGATAAATTTGGTAAAACCGATTTACTTGCCGCTCTCAGACATGATGATAATCAACAATTTGGAGAACACACAACTGGTAATTTAGGATTTGGATTTCCAATAACATCTTCATTACGAATTACCGGCTCATTTGGTACAGCCTTCAAGGCTCCCACACTTAATGAATTATACTATCCTGGCGGTTATGGTAATCCAAACCTTCAGCCTGAAGAATCAAAATCTCTGGAAATCGGTCTCAGCGCTAAGGAAGGATGGGGACAATGGAATATCAGCAGTTATACAACAAAAATTAAAAATCTTATTGCAGACTACCCTGCAACAAATCTTGACAGAACAGAGATTGATGGTTTTGAAGCAAATTTTGTTACAAGCATCTATGGGTGGAACACAAAATTTGAAATGACATTGCTTGACCCGAAGGACAAGTCTTCCAGTAAACAACTTTTAAAACGCCCTAAAAGAAGCTTTAAACTGAATGTAGATAAAAATTTTGGCAAGTGGGATATTGGCACAAACATAATCACACAAAGCAGAAGGCTTGATTATTACGGTGACTTTATGGGTGGCTATACTGTTGTAAATCTTTTTGGAAACTATAGCCTAGACAAAAACTGGGAAATTCGTGGCCATTTAGACAATTTGTTTGACAAGAACTACGAAACAAGTGACAGATACAATACTCAGGATAGATCATTGTTCGTTACGATTGCCTACAAGACAAAATAATTAAAATGACCACTCTCCGTGAAAAACCAGTATTTTTTATATTTTTGATATTATCACTGGTTTTTCACAGTTTTTTTCTGTGGCAAAAAGAAACAACACATTACGATGTTACTGATGGTGAAGACATTATTTCGGTACGACTGGAAGACAATACACTTCAGATCCTTGCAAAGAAACAACCTGAAGAACCGGTTATTCCCCTTGTAAAAAATCCTCAACCTTCTGAAACCAAACCAGTACAAAAGATTTCCAAAAATACTCAACCAGTAGTCAAAGAAGAAATAAAAACCGTTTCCAAAGAAATCACTAAAGTGACGCAAACAAAAATACCTGCACCTGCTATGGAAGAGTCTGTTGCCAGCAAGGAACAAATTCAGAGAGGCATAAAAAACCTGTTTCAGGCCAATTTTTATTACCCTTCACTGGCACGCAGAAATAACTGGCAAGGCAAACTTGAAATATCTTTACGTATCAGCCCAGATGGAAAACTTACCAATATTCAGGTTACAAAAACTTCCGGTTATTCCATTCTGGATGATGCTGCTATTGATACCTTAAAAACTGCAAATATCCTTCCTCTCGCCAAAGAATGGCTCAATGGCAATCATTTCGATATGGTCCTCCCTATCGAATACCGTCTTGTTGACAGTTAATCCTTTTATTACTTACTCTGTTACCAATGGGCCACCGACTTTCAAAAATCTATACACGCACTGGCGATAATGGCACGACCGGCCTTGCCGACGGCAGTCGTATTGCCAAGGATGATCCACGTGTAGAAGCTTATGGTACGGTTGATGAACTCAATAGCGTGATTGGGTTAGTTCTGAGCAATAACATACCTGAGAATGTCCAGGAAATGCTGATTTCAATTCAGCATACGCTTTTTAATCTTGGTGCTTCCATGAGTTACCCCGATAGTCCGGACACACCTGATTCACGGATTAACGAACTGGAACAGTGGCTGGATAATCTAAATACTGATCTCCCCCCTCTCAAGGAATTTATCCTGCCCGGCGGGACTCAAGCGGCTGCGCATTGTCATGTAGCACGCACTGTTTGTAGACGTGCCGAACGCAGAGTCATCACACTTGGGAAAACCGTGGCTGTTCCGGTAAATTCAGTCAAATACCTGAATCGCCTGTCTGATTTATTATTTGTCATGGCGCGCTATATCAATGCAGTAAACCATCATCCCGAGCCGCTCTGGCAACCTGACAGGAATAATTGATGCCTGCGCCAGACTGGATTAGACAGTTTGAATGGCATATCAAAAACAACCTGACCTTTTCTCTGCCTGTATTCAAAACGCCCGTTGGACTGGCGCAGATCATTGTTGATTTATCACCAGAACAAATACAACAACTCGATAAACTGAAATCCAAATACGATATTTCCGTATGGGGAAATGTATGTACCCAACGGGAATGGCTGGAAAACCTTTATATACTTGATATCTGTGATCGATATATTGGAAATAATAATACTGAGATCGCTCTGGATATCGGCAGTAAAAACTGGAGCTACCTCCCTGCCCTGACTGCGTTTACAAGCAACCCCTGGCACGGCGTTGAACTGGATGCCTATCGGCGTTACTGGAATTTATCTACTCGCAAAGCCTATGCCGCATACATGATGAAAAACTGTAGCCAGTGTAAATATTTTTCAGGTTCTCTCACTGGCTTACACGGGCAATATTCACTGATCACCTGGTTTTTGCCTTTTGTGAAACCGGAACCATTACGTTACTGGGGTTTACCTGATCATTACTTCGAACCGGAAAAGTTGTTGAACCATGCATGGCAGTTACTGGCACCTGGTGGAATAATGTTTATTATGAATCAGGGACAGGAAGAGGCCGAAATTCAAAATAGACTGCTTGATACAGAAAACTTAGAAACACAGTTTCTTGGTGAGATAACCAGTCAATTTAATCCTTACAAACAGCCACGCTTTGGCTGGCTGGTAACTAAACCACTATAACGATAAAATTTCATCTGATTCAAAATTTCAGGAAACACATATTATGAAAAACCCCGTTGTTGTGATTGGTCTCGGTGAAATGGGCGGTGTATTTGCCCGCGGTTTGTTGAAATCCGGTCATCCTGTTTACCCCATCACACGTTCAATGGACATGGCCAAAGAAGCCGATTTAATGCCGGAACCTGAACTGGTACTTGTGGCTGTGGCTGAAAATGATCTGCATCCCGTTCTGGAAAAAATACCAACACAATGGCGCAATCGTCTGGTATTACTGCAAAATGAACTATTACCCCGTGACTGGCAACAACACCAACTGGATAACCCCACGGTAGTTTCTGTCTGGTTTGAAAAGAAAAAAGGGCAGGATGCCAAGGTCATTATCCCCTCTCCTGTTTTTGGTCCACATGCCAATCAGATATCAGAGGCACTAGGGAGCATTGAAATTCCCACCAAAGTACTTTCTGATGCCGCTTCTCTGGAGTTTGAGCTGGTTCTGAAGAATGTTTATATCCTGACCACTAACATTGCCGGTCTGGAAACCGGTGGCACGGTAGGCGATCTCTGGGAGTCTCATACACAAATAGCGCGTGCTGTTGCCAGCGATGTCATGGACTTGCAGGAATCCCTTACTGGCAATAAATACAATCGCGAGAGTTTAATTCAAGGCATGGTCAATGCATTCAATGGTGATCTCGAACACAGATGTATGGGACGATCTGCCTCTGCACGTCTGGAACGTGCCCTGAAACTGGCAGAAGAAACTGGACTTGCTGTTAGCAGGCTTAAGAAAATAAAACAGACATAGCAAAAAAAATAAACCTGCACTAAAAAAAACGGGATGCCAAGGCATCCCGTTTTAACTACACCCGACTAAATCTCTTAGTAGTTCTCATTTCCTGAAGTTTTTGCAAGCATGTTTGCAATCACTGTAGGACAACCCATGATATTCATGAAGCTGTTAGCACCCATCATAGACAGGTCAGGGAAGTTAATCGCAATACGGAATTCTGCTGGTAATGCATAAACCTTGTTACCGGAAACCAGAATGTCATAAGGCAGATGTGCTGTAGAACGAACTGGTTTGAAATCGATTTCTTTCATTACGAAGGAATCTGAACCATCATTCTTGCCGTTTGCATCGTTACCCAGAGCAACACCAAACAGTGATTCTTTCTTGCCAGAAACATCTACACGATAAACCTTGGTAGCACCGTTCTTGCCAGATTTCAGTCCAGCTTCAACCTTGCTAACTGCTTCGTCATAACTGCCATATTCAGCGATTTCAAGTGCATCATCAAAATAAGGCATCATGAATTTGTAGTGATAGCCACGTGCATCATCAGCTGTTAATCCTTCTTCAGGACCATATTCCATATTAGCACCCAGTGCAGATTTCATCTGGCTTGTTACAGAACCCAGATCACCATCCATACGATAGACGTGCGCCATGTATGTTGGGTTAGTGTAAGAAACCTGAATTTCACTACCTACTTTAGTAACAGAAACACGTTGCGCAACACCAAAACCACCCATTTCTGATTTTGAAGCAGCCTTTTTCAGTGTATCGTTAGTTACGCCAATGATAGTGGCTGATGGATATGGTGAATATGATCCTGCAATCTCAAAACCACCGGAAGTCAGCTTTTGCTTAACATCACTCACTACTGCATCAACAGAACCCGAAGTCTTGTATGCAAGAATGAATGGCTTATATTCTTTTTCTGCTTGTGCGGCCAGTGAACCAGCCATGAATAACAGTGCGACTAATGCACCTTGATAGATTCTACGAATCATTTCCCTCTCCTTAAATTACCTATTGTGTAAAGATTAATTGTGCTGTGAAAGCGGTTGATTATGTCTAACAAAATCAGGGGAGGCAAGGGGAAATTTTATTTATTTTACAGCAGGAAATGAATATAAAATCGGATAAAACAAACTCACCTAAATTCAAACAGTTATTCATATAATGAGTAGAGAGAATATAAGTATATTCTTATATTTAAATCTGCAGACAAAACGCTTATTTTTTATCCTTATCCTGCGGTTTCATTGATCTTACAATCCAGTAAATAGCCAACCCTGTCAGGGTGACATTAACAACAATACCGATGATCCAGAAAGTGCTCATAGTTATAAATCTACCACATTAAGTAAAAAAAAGGGCCATGTTGCCATGACCCCTATTGATATACATTAAACTGCTTGATTACCAGACATTCAATCTAGAACTTCCACGCATAATTCATGAAAAATACATTTTGATCCATTTTGTGTGTGATTGTGCCCAAGTTAAAAGCAGGTTGCCCTTGCCCTGTGATCTCATTGCTGAAAGCATGCATATACCCAAAATCAATTTCATTTTCTTTATTCGGGCTATATGTTCCGCCCAGAGTTAAATGAGTTTCAACGGTTGCCGGTGATATAATATTGAAATCCATCTGGGTATTATCGTATGGCATTTCGCCGTAATTCAAACCACCACGGAATGTCCATGTCTTGTTATATTCATGTTCAATACCAAGCTTGTAAACAGTTTGATCTTCCCAGCCAAAACCACGACCATCATCAGTACCAAGGTTAACACTTTCATCAATCTTGTTGGCAATGGCTCTTACACTGCCATACTCTATTCGCATGACATCAAACGCAACTATTGTCTTTGGCGTTGCTTTTACTTTAATACCAACTGCATAGTTCGCTGGGATATCCAGATCACCCTGTTCGGCAAACAACCCTTTATAGTCATCAAATTCCGACATATAGGTCTTCGTGGCATAAGTCACACCAAGACTCACCCTGTCATTAATTTCACCTATCCAGCCAAGACGAATACCCCAACCTGTAGATATATCATAACCATTGTTAGTTAAATTTGTGGGACTGATTGATTGTGGTTTAAAGTTTTCTAAACCACTTGCCTTAAATCTCTGCGCCGCTAATACCAGTGAGACACCAACAGCATGATTATCTATTTTTCTGGCCCAGGTCGGGGTGATCAGCAATTGGGCAAGATCAACACCCAGTTTTGAATTGGCAGGACCAAATGTGTCATTGTTTCTGCGATAACTGGTATTCATACCCCCGTTACCAAACACAGCCACACCCAGTGAGGTATTACTATCCAGCATAGTGTTGTAGCCAACATGCGGGATCAAAAACAAATTGTTTTTACTTTCTGTTGTGCCGGTATTGTCACCACCGGTATGACTGTTTTCACGGTTTGGATTAAATAGCTGGGCACCTAAATCCACCCGGTTACCCACATATACCATGCCGGCAGGATTGGTTGCCGCCGCCATTGAATCTTGTGGGTGGGCGACCCCTGCCCCACCCATTGAGGAGGATTTGACACCGTATCCGTGCGAAAAATAACCATTTGTAGCGAGAGAAGTTGTTGGAACCAAAAATACGACTGCCATGGCTGCCGCCATGCGCTTTTTGCTGAAATTCATTATAACGGGATCCTTATTAGTATATTTCGAGGCTTCAGGAATATATCGGCCTTATAGGTAATCCCTGCAATAACAATTTTTTTTATGGCTATTTAAAAAAACAGGTGGATTTTAAAATATTAATAATATTCATGGTGTTCAATGACTTGTTAGGGAAAGACACAATAAAAAAAGGGTCATGTTGCCATGACCCTTAATAATACGTTTAGTTATTGTAATTATGGTATTCGTTAGAACTTCCAGCTATATGCCATACCAACCGAATCCTGATACATTTTTAGATTAGCTTGTCCATCAGTGCCTGTACCTGTATATTCAGCAGGTACTGAATCAGCTGATCCTTTTAACTTCTTTTCAAATGCATGCATATAGTGAACTGTTAATTCTGATTTATTTTTTAATGTCCATGTTGCGCCCAGCGTAAGGTGATCTTCAACTACCCCTGGAGCTAAAATATTAAAGAATGTCTGACTTTCTGGAATAGGCTGACTACCATGATTAAATCCTGCTCTAAGTACAAGATCACTGCGATAGTTATATACAAAACCTAACTTGAATGCAGTCATGTCATCCCAGCCAAAACCTGCACCGTTATCTGCACCAAGATTTGGCGGTGGCGGATCTGTTAAGTTATTGGCAATCGCTCTAACATCCCCGTATAAAATACGTTCAATATCAAATGCCACTGTAAGTTTTGGGGATACTTCATATGCTAAACCAATCGCATAATTTGCAGGAATATCAAAATCGCCTTGTTCAGCGAATAAACCTTTATATTTATCAAACTCACTCATTTTAGTCTTGCTTGCATAAGTAGCACCAAGTGTCAATTTGTCGTTTATTTTTCCAGTCCAACCTATGCGCAAGCCAAAACCTGTAGAATCATCATATCCAACATTGGTTACAGAGCCGACATAATTCGTCATACCAACTTGATCAAAATTCTGCAGACCTGTTGCTTCAAAACGCTGATAAGCCAAAATTAGTGAGGCACCAACTGCATTCTTGTCATTAATCTTATACGCCCATGTTGGAAGTATAAACATTTGTGCCAAATCCACACCTGCTGGCGTTGTACCAAAAAGATTTACTTGGGTTTTATAGTCAGTGTTCATACCGCCATTACCAACAACAGTAACACCGAATGACATATTGTTAGCTAGCATAGTGTTATAGCCAAATTCCGGAATTGCAAAAATTGTAGTTCCGTCACCATCCAAGCTTTGGGCAACACCTGCGTTTGCATGAACAATTTCAGAGCTACGGCTCGGCCTGAATATTTCCAAACCAATATCGACACGATTACCAACGTAAACCATACCTGCTGGATTGGTCGCAGCTGCTATAGCATCTTGTGCATAAGCTACACCAGCACCCCCCATACCTTTTGATTTTTGTCCATAACCATGTGAAAAATACCCATTCGTCGCCATCGCACCCATTGGTGCGGCCAGTGCAACTGCGAGTGCGCCTGCAAGAATCTTTTGAGTGTGTTTCATAATTTTTGTCCCCTTGGGAAATATTATCGTTTCAAGTCCGTTTCGGAATCGATCCGGATTCCTTTAATTTTAGTTATAACTGCACCAAGAATGGTACATATATAGGGGAAGTCAAGCAAATACATCTATGCCTTAGGCAATAAAAAAGGGGAAAGACTCTCGTCTTTCCCCTTTCTGACATAACTTTATTAAATCGGAATTATGATTTCTTAATCTTGAAAACAAACTTGCCGTCTTCTTCACCAGATGACATCAGCTCGTTACCAGTCTGCTTTGCAAACGCTTCAAAATCTTTTACTGAGCCTGGATCAGTTGCCACAATACGCAGTACCTGTCCTGCTGACATGCCGCCCAATGTTTTCTTGGCGCGCAAAATAGGAAGTGGACAATTCAGGCCGGTTGCGTCCAGTTCTTGATCAAAATCTGCCATTTATATACTCCTTATTCTCTAATTAAAACAATAGTTTAAAACTTACAGGCCCATTCCCTAAATGAGAATCGACCATCAGAACCCAACGGTTCCTAAAATCATGCATCCGAATACTCTATCAGCTGAACTCAATGTGGTTTGAATAACAGAAAACGGATATTAGCCGAACCTTATATGATAAATGCCAATCAATAGCAATATCTTTTTATATATAAGAAATAACTAATATACAGAAAAATACAATACCTGTTATGCTATTTCAAACTGAACCCTGAAGGACAATCAGGGTCGTATGTACTGATAATTTATAATCTTTATACTCATTCCATTGAACAGAACCTTTTCTACATTACTGTTTATATTTTTGTCATTCGGTTGGACAACACCTCTGCTGTCTGAAGAAATCCGTTTACCAGATATGTCTGATTCTTCCGGTATGATTTTATCTCCGGAACAGGAAAGAATTCTTGGTCAACAGCTCATGCGCCAGTTCCGGCGTACCCTGAAAATTGTTGATGATCAGGAGATTCAGGCTTATGTCCAGTCATTAGGCTATCGCCTGCTTTCTCATAACAGTGACAACAACGGCACTCCTTTTACCTTTTTTGTTATCAACGACCCAAATATCAATGCCTTTGCTGCCCCCGGTGGGCATATTGGTATCAATACCGGCCTTATTCAGGCATCACAATCCGAAGATGAACTCGCTTCAGTCATTGCACACGAAATTGCACATATTACTCAACGTCACCTGACTCGCTCGATTGAGAAATATCAAAAACTGAATATTCCGAATATTGCCGCCTTGATCGCGACTCTGATCCTGAGTGCCCAAACCGGTAATCCGCAACTGGCACAAGCTGCCATGATGTCAGCACAGGCCGGTGCCTTGCAGGCTCAACTTAACTTTTCACGGGCACATGAATACGAAGCAGACCGCGTCGGGATGGGGACTTTGGCAAAAGCCGGTTATGATCCACGCGGAATGCCCCAGTTTTTCGAGCGCCTGCAAAATGCCTCACGCTACCGGAGCAATCCTCAGGAATTCCTGAGCACCCACCCGGTAACCACCTCCCGTATCGCGGATTCACGTAACCGGGCAGAACAATATCCTGAGAAAAAAGGTGCAAACAGTTTCGACTATGAACTGATAAGAATCAAAATACAGCTTATGCATGAAAATGACCCATCGAAAAGCATAAGAAATTTCTCTACCTTACTCGAACAAAAGCAATACTCAAACGAGTCTGCAATGCGCTACGGCTATACCAATGCGCTTATCAACAATGGGCAATACAAACAGGCTCGTGCACAAATAAAGCAATTATTGAGTCAGGATCGTGAGCGAATCGCCTTTATTATCACCAAGGCAAAACTGGATATGGCAGAACAAAAATATTCCGATGCGCAAACAGAACTGGAGCGGGGCTTGAAAATCTACCCTTATAATGCACCGCTGGTTTATGCACTGGTTGATACTTTGATGAAAACCGCAGGCTATAAAAAAGCCATTAATTTGCTACAAAAACAAATCCTGCATACTCCTGATATTCCTGAGCTCTACAATCTGCTTGCTGATGCCGAGGGCAAATTCGGACATAAATACAAGGCCCATGAGGCATTGGCGGAATATTACTACCTGAATGGCGAGACAGGTTCTGCCATTGAACATCTGAAATTTGCCCGCAAGGAAAAGAATATGGATTTCTACAGAGCCTCAAAACTGGAAGCCCGATTAAAACAATTTGAATCAGAATACGCGATGGAACGTTCAAACTAGGAACAGACATCCAGTGTATTAGCTTTTGCTAAAATAGATAGCCGGTATTTATTCCAGAATCCCTATTAAAAAAAGTAGTTGATCTCTCTTACTAGAGGCGTATTCTTAGTTCACATAAGCTGGAATATTTTCCAGACTTTTTTTAAACCTTTTCAGAGTGCGACCGGAAAACATTTTAATAAAACTTAAGGAGGGGTAATGAAGAAGACATTAACTATCCTGTCAACGTTCCTGACAACGATATTTCTGGGTCTGACCTTTGCGACATCAGCTGCCAATGCGGCCGAACTATCCGATGCGGCAAAAAAAGGGCAAGACATCGTTTTTGACCGCAAGAAAGGAAACTGCTTTGCATGTCATGCAATGGCAGGCTCCAAACTTCCGCCTGGAAACATCGGACCACCGCTTATTGCAATGGAGCAACGATTTATGGATAAGTCAAAACTTCGTGCCCAGATTTGGGATGCAACTGTCAATAATCCCGAGTCATCCATGCCTCCGTTTGGTCGGCATGAAATTTTAACTGAAAAAGAAATCGACCAGGTCGTCGAATTCATTCACTCACTATAACTAGATAAACCTTGGAGAACAGAATATGAAACGCAGACTGTTTTTGAAAGGGACACTGGCCGGAGGAGCAATTGCAGTTGCTGCCAGCGCGGGCTTGCTGATCCCCACAACTGTATTAGCTGCCTGGCCTAAATCCGCATTTGATGCGAAAAAGGTTGATGATGCAATTAATGCATTGGCAGGCACAACATCGACAACCAGTTCGGGTAAAGTGAAAATAAACGCACCTGAAATTGCCGAGGTGAGTGCAGAAGTTCGCATTACAGTAGATGTTGAGATGGATAACGTTGAATCCATCAGCATTATTGTTGAAAATAATCCTTCCCCGTTCACTGCACATTTTGAAATTCCGGCCGGCACACTGGGATATGTATCAACACGCGTCAAAATGGCCAAGACTTCGAATGTCATTGCACTCGTCAAGTCTGGTGGCAAACTCTACAGTGCACAGAAAGAAGTCAAGGTCACTGTTGGCGGTTGTGGCGGTTAATGCTAATCACTAAAGAATTTCTAAGAGGAACAGAACAATGGCAAACGGCATATTGATTCGAAGCAAAGTATCAGGTGGTGAGACTCTTGTACGGACAAGTATGAAACACCCGATGGAAACAGGTTTACGTAAAGACCAAAAAACAGGAAAAAAAATCCCTCCCCATTTTATTCAGGTTGCAAAATTTGAACACAATGGAAAGGTAGTATTCACAGCAAACCTTGGTCCTGCTGTTTCCAAAAACCCTTACGTTTCATTCAAGTTCAAGGGCGGAAACAAGGGCGATACCATAAAGGTGAGCTGGGTTGATAACAAGGGTAAAAGTGCATCCAACGAAGACAAGATTCGTTAATTGTATGAACTTTACTGTCACTAAATATAACTCAGGTATGGAGGGGAATATGAAGAAACTTTTACTTATCATGACCAGTATCGTCATGGTTACGGGGTTTGCTTTTAATGTGCAAGCTGATCCGGCACAGGATCTGCGCGCCTTCCAGGATTTTTATAAGAAGAAATTTCCTGATGTGCAGTTTGATGATTTTGGCAACGGCATTTACGCGCTAAACAAACAACTGCGTGATGAATGGGAAATCACTATGGAGTTTCCTCCATATGAACTAACTCTGGATGAAGGCAAACGTTTATTCAACAAACCATTCAAAAATGGCAAAACCTATGCAAGCTGTTTCAAGAATGGCGGTAAAAACATTGCACAAAACTACCCTTATTTCGATATTAAAAAGGGCATGGTGAAAACCATTGAACTTGAGATCAATGAATGTCGCGAACGTAATGGTGAAAAACCGCTGAAATACAAGAAAGGGCCCATTGTTGCTGTTTCTGCCTACATACACAGTATGGCGCAAGGCAAACGCACCAATGTTCAGGTACCTAATAATCCGGCGGCACTGGCAGCCTATAACAAGGGCAAGGAATTCTTCTATGCACGTCGTGGTCAATTAAATTTTGCATGCATACACTGCCATGGTGCAAATGCCGGTATGAAGGTTGGTGGTAATATTCTTAGTCCGGCGCTTGGGCAAACCACGCACTTCCCGGCCTATCGTGCCAAGTGGGGAGCTGTTGGGACTATCCAACGTCGATATACCGGTTGTAACAAGCAGGTACGTGCAAAGCCTTTCAAGGCACAGGGTGAGGAATACCGCAACCTGCAGTACTTCCACACTTATATGAGTAATGGCGTTCCATTGAACGCACCGGGTACAAGATTCTAGTCTTGTAATAACAAGAGCATGGACTGAAAAACCCGGCCAATGCCGGGTTTTCTTTCCACGCCTGAGTTTGCATACTATTCATTCATTCAGAGGTGTAACCAGATGAGTTTTTCACGTCGTGAATTTATCAAACTAATGACTGTGGCCAGTGCAGCCGGATTCAGTCTTGCAGGTATTGAAACAAGTAAAGCCGGTATCAAGAAAAATTTCAATCCCGGCAATATGTATGAAGTACCAAAATTCGGCAATGTTTCTCTTTTACATTACACAGATTGTCATGCCCAACTTTTACCTGTCCATTTCCGTGAGCCCAGTATTAATCTGGGTGTCGGTGAAATGAGTGGTAAGGCACCTCATCTTGTTGGCAGACACTTTCTGAAACGTTTTGGTTTTAGTGAGAACAGTCCTGAAGCTCATGCTTTCAGTTGCCTGAATTTTACGGAATCCGCTCAACGCTATGGCAAGATAGGTGGATTTGCTTACCTTGCCACTCTGGTAAAATCATTGCGCGCACAACGTCCCGGCGCATTATTACTTGATGGTGGCGATACCTGGGGCGGTGGTTCAGCAACCGGTATATGGACAAATGCGCAGGACATGGTTGATGCCCAGTTGCTACTCGGCGTTGATGTCATGACCGGTCACTGGGAATTTACCTTCGGTGCTGACCGTGTAAAGGAAATTGTTGAAAACGATTTTAAGGGCAAGATTGATTTTGTTGCCCAGAACGTTGTGGACAAGGATTTTGAAGATCCGGTTTTCAAACCTTACACCATGAAAGAAATCAATGGCGTACCTGTTGCCATTATTGGCCAGGCCTTCCCGTATACCCCTATCGCCAATCCGCGTTACATGGTGCCCGACTGGAGTTTTGGTATCCGGGAAGAACGCATGCAGGAAGTGGTCATCAAGGCTCGCAAGGAAGGTGCTCAGGTAGTCGTAGTGCTTTCGCATAATGGCATGGATGTTGATCTTAAAATGGCAAGCCGGGTTACCGGTATTGATGCGATACTCGGCGGTCATACACACGATGCCGTACCAGCGCCGATTGAAGTAAAGAATTCAAAAGGCAAAACTCTGGTTATCAACTCCGGTTCCAATGGCAAGTTCCTTGCTGTACTTGATTTTGATGTGAGCCGTGGGCGGGTACGTGACTTCCGGTTTAAATTACTGCCTGTTTTCTCTAATCTGATCAATGCAGATTCTCAAATGCAAAATTATATTGATAAGGTGCGTGCACCTTATCTGGATAAACTGAACGAAGAACTTGCTGTAACAGATGATTTGTTATATCGACGCGGCAATTTTAACGGCACGTTTGATCAGCTGATTTGTGATGCACTAATCGAAACACAGGATGCAGAAATTGCATTCTCACCCGGTTTCCGCTGGGGTGTTTCAGTACTGCCGGGCAAGGCTATTACATTTGAAGAAGTCATGACGCACACTGGCTTGACCTATCCCATTGTCACACGCAATCCGATGAAAGGTGACTACATCAAGCTGATACTGGAAGATATCGCTGATAATATTTTCAATGAAGACCCTTATTATCAACAAGGTGGTGATATGGTGCGTGTTGGCAAGTTGAAGTATTCAATCAATCCGCGAGCCAAAATCGGACACCGAATTGGTGATATGGAACTGGATGGTAAACCCATCGATGCCAAGAAAGAATATATTGTCTCCGGCTGGGCCAGTATTGCAGAGAATCTGGAGGGCAAACCAATATGGGATGTGGTTTCTGATTACCTGCGCGATAAAAAGACGGTTGGTATCAAGGAACTCAATGTACCGAAAATTATTGGCATGGAAAACAACCCCGGTTATACAACAGCACAATAAAAACAGCTTTCACTATCTGATGTTGAAGGTTTGCTTGTAAAGATCAATACTGTGCAATTAATCACTTGCTGCCCTGAAACCCGTTTTGTTTATTCAGGGCAGCAAAACCTGAATTAGATAATCTATTTATGAAACCACTGTCTCTTGTTATTGAGCCGGATGAACTGGAAGCACATCTGGCCCAACCAGATCTGCTGATTGTTGATCTGTGCAAACCTTCCCTGTACACACAAATTCACATTCCCGGTGCTGTTCATCTGGATTACAGTGCAATTATTCAAATAAAAAAACCGGTAATGGGTCTGCTGCCGGAAATTGCCGAATTAAATAAAATATTGTCTTCTATCGGTTTTAATAATGATCACCATATTATTGCCTATGATGATGAAGGTGGTGGCAAGGCATGTCGATTATTATGGACATTGGCTGCATGTGGTCACAAAAAAATGTCTTTATTAAATGGCGGAATAGTTGCATGGGCTAATGAAAAACATCCTGTGTCATCAGACATCCCGCAAATAGAACCGACCAGTGTCCATCTTGAATATATCAACACCGATGCCGTTGCAGATCGTCACTACATTATGTCAAAACTTGATGATGCGGAAACAAAGTTTCTGGATGCACGTACAGCGGAAGAATTTTCCGGGATGAAGCGACTGGCAGAAAAGGCAGGCCATATACCCGGTGCTGTCAATCTTGACTGGATGTTAACCATGGACAAGCAGAACAATCTGCGCTTCCTGCCTGAAAATAAACTCAATGAAATGCTGTCTGAGCGAAAAATCACACCCGACAAGGAAGTGATTGTCTATTGCCAAAGCCATCATCGTTCTGCCCATACCTGGATAATGCTAAAATCACTGGGTTATAAAAAGGTGCGGGGCTATCATGGCTCATGGTCCGACTGGGGAAACCATCCTGATACTCCTGTTGAGTAAACAGCGCTGCCTTATTCTGTTAAACTTCCTCATCCTGTAACTACACAAAAGAATTGAATACCTCATGTCAAAACTGATTGATCATCTGGCAACCTGGCCCCAATATCTGTTACCACATCATTTTCTGTCCCGAATTATGCTGTTTGTTACCCGCATCCGTTTTGTTGCTTTCAAGAATTTTTTTATTGAAACGTTTATTCAGATTTTCAATGTCGATATGAGTCTGGCTATTCGGACTCAACCTGAAGACTATGTTCATTTTAATGATTTTTTTACTCGTAGTCTGAAATCGGAATCCCGCCCGATAGAAGGAGACGAAAAATCACTGGTTTCACCGGTTGATGGCACAATCAGTCAAATAGGCAATATCAATGACGAGCTTATTTTTCAGGCAAAAGGACATCACTACACACTGACTTCGCTGTTAGGTAATGATGCTGCACTGGCAAACCGGTTTCTCAATGGTAAATTTGCCACTATTTATTTATCACCACGTGATTATCATCGTATTCACATGCCGGTAACCGGAAAACTAAAAACCATGCTGCACGTACCGGGCCGTTTGTTCAGTGTTAACGGGCGAACAACACGCATGGTACCTGGTTTGTTTGCACGTAATGAACGTGTTATTTCCATTTTTGATACAGCACATGGTCCATTGGCTTTGATTATGGTTGGCGCCATTTTCGTAGGCAGTATGGAAACTGTCTGGTCAGGTACTGTTACACCTTCATCATCACGTAAAAAAGTTACTGTTTGGCAATATGATGAGAACAGTGAAATCCAGCTGGAACGTGGGCAGGAAATGGGTCGATTTAATATGGGATCAACCGTGATTTTATTATTTCCGGATCAAGCTATTCAATGGAAAGAGTCACTTCAACCTGACAGCGTAGTGAATATGGGACAGCTATTGGGGAATACAAAATAGTAAGCAAAAAAAACCGGACATCAATCCGGCTTATTACAACATTTCAATTTGCTACCCTGTTCCCTCAGGGCATCAAATCTGAAAACTAATGTACACTTTCAGGTTTTTTGTGTCTCAATACTTCCTGTAATGAACGGAAAGCACCAACATCAAAATCACGAAACATTAAGCCAATACCATCATCCGCTGTACGCACTACGCGAGCCTTGATTTTGTGTTTGGTTGAACCCTCTTCAGAATTAAGTATGAAATTCAATTCAACATTTGCATTCTTAGGTGGCATGGTCTGGCTATCACCTTCAATAAATACGCCGCCTAAGCCGATGTCACGCGTCTTGCATGCCATTTCGGATGCATTTTCATAAATCAAATCGACATCCAGTGCTACCGGTGTACGTAAGCTCCAACGATGTTCCATCTTTTATCTCCTATACCTTCAATTTTTTAGTTTAGTTGTAAAAGGCATAACAACAGTTTAATACAAATCTTTCATCGGGCAATCTATCTACCCTAATACCCTTCAAACCAGGCAACTTCGGCATAAGCACTACCTGAGTTTTGTTCAGGAATCTCCCCATTCCGTCACATCAGATACACAACTGGTTGACGAGATTGTTGCAATTACTGTGCCCATTTTCGGGAATTAATATTTTTTTGATGTTTTTCAATAAGTTAAGAAAAAACTCCTTTGGCAACACTTTCCGGAAAATGGCCGTCTTAATGAAACTGTAAAAAATCCTGACAATCTACAGCATAAAAATCAAGGTCATTAGCTTGCTAAGTTATTGATTTTTGGTGATCGATCGGTCGAAATTTACACAAACATGTGTGTATAGAAGACTGACAAAAAATTGCCGTTTTGTTTAACTCCCAGAAATAAAGCTCTGGCCTTGCTGTATATGCTCCAATTTCTCTGAAAGCATGAACAGGCGGTCAACTCCCGCCGCTACACCGGCACAGTCCGGCAATCCGGCAGCCAATGCCGCCAGTACAGTCTCATCGCAGGCATAAATCGGTTTCCCCGCATCACTACGCTTCTGGATATCTTGTTCAAAACGCTTACGTTGCTCTGTACTGTCAGATAATTCGTGATAACCGTTGGCCAATTCTATGCCTCGATAATAAAGCTCAAAGCGCTCAGCGGTAATATATGTATCTTGCTGGTGAAGTCTGGCCAGAGCCGCCTGAGAGGCGGGAAAATCATAGATAAAAACAGGTCTGTCCTGTCCCAATTGCGGTTCAATCAAATGTGTCAGTATTAAAGCCAGCCAGTCATCTTTTTCCATATCGGGCGATGACAGATCAATACCATTTAATTTTGCACATGCCTGCAGTTGCGATACTGTTGCTGTAAAAGGATTCACCTGTGCAAATTGTTCAAACACATCAAGAAAGCGCATGCGATCCGCTGTTTCTGTGTGCAGCAGAAATTGCATTAGCTGATCTACTTCACTCATTAATGCATGATGATCAAAACCGACCCGATACCATTCAAGCATTGTAAATTCAGGACTATGTAACTTTCCCTGTTCATCATTACGAAAAACCTTGCCCAATTGATAAATCGAACCACTTCCGGCTGCCAGCAGACGCTTCATATAAAACTCGGGAGAAGTATTGAGATAAAACTGCTCTGACTTCCCGCCACTATTTATCTGTGTCTGTAATGATTCAATGTGGGGATCGGTTACTGCGGCATGTGTCAGAACAGGCGTGTCCACTTCCATGACATCCCGCGTATAAAAAAACTCACGGATAGCCCGCAAAAATTTAGCTCGTTTAGCCAGTAGTTCCGGAGACGCAGAAGGCTTCCAGTCTGGCTCACTGACTTCAGGAATTAATCGGGAAAAACGGGCTGGCATGATCAGGTATTAATCTTTTGCACGTCCGACATATTCACCCGAACGGGTATCAACCTTGACCAGCTCACCAATATCGATAAACAAGGGCACACGTACAACAGCACCTGTTTCCAGCGTGGCTGGCTTGCCACCACCACCACTGGTATCACCACGTACCCCCGGATCCGTATCAGTAACAGCCAGTACCACGAAGTTGGGGGGTACAACAGCAATAGGAGAACCATTCCAGAGCGTGACTTCAACCATGTCCTGCTCCTTGAGCCATTGTTTACTATCACCAATCGCTGTGGCATCAGCTGCAATCTGCTCATAGGAATTCGGATCCATAAAATGCCACATCTCACCATCGTTATAGAGATACTGCATTTCTGTATCCATAACATCAGCCGCTTCAACCGAGTCACCGGACTTATAGGTACGCTCTACCACGCGCCCGCTCTTGAGATTCCTGATTTTGACACGGGTAAAGGCCTGACCTTTGCCCGGTTTTACAAAGTCACATTCAACAATGGAATAGGGATCGCCATCGATCATTAATTTGAGACCATTCTTGAATTCATTGGTACTATATGATGCCATCTTGTCTCCAGATAAAATTAGGGATATTTCATTATATCAAAGGTGAATATGATACCGCGAAGCGACTCATCACGCATTGTTTGCATCCCGCACACCGGTAAAAGCTGGCAGGCATTGTACGCCGACACGATCACTGATCCGGCTGAACTGCTGCAATTGCTGGCACTCCCAGATGCACTGCTGGACGGTGCCTGCAAAGCGGCCAGCCAGTTCGGTCTGCGCATTCCCCGATCATACCTGACCCGCATCTCATCAGGCCATCCTGATGATCCGCTATTGCGCCAGTTTTTACCGTTGGGAGATGAGCTGCAGGAGTCTCGGGATTACCGACCTGATCCGGTAGGTGACATTGATGCCATGCCGGTTGAAGGATTACTGCACAAGTACAAGTCCCGTGTTCTTCTGATTGCCTCATCGGCCTGTGCGTTACATTGTCGTTATTGCTTTCGACGTCACTTCCCATACAGTGATGCTGCACTGTCACAGGACAAACTGGCTGATGCCATTAATTACATCAAAAATGATATCAGTCTGAAAGAGGTGATACTCAGTGGCGGTGATCCACTTTCTCTTTCTGATGAAAAACTGTCATCACTGATAAATCAACTCGAACAAATAAAGCATATAAAACGATTGCGCATTCATACCCGTCTGCCTGTCATTATCCCGGAACGCATTACTGCCGAACTTCTTAATTTATTTGCTGCATCTAATCTGGACATTGTTATTGTCTTGCATATAAATCACCCCAATGAGATTGATGACACATTAAAACTGGCGATCGAAAAAACAAAGCCCTATGGCATCACGCTATTGAATCAATCTGTATTATTAAAAGGCGTGAATGATGATGTGAACACGCTTGCCGCACTCAGTGAAAAACTGTTCAGTCATGGCATTACTCCCTATTACCTGCATATGCTGGACAAGGTATCGGGAGCAAGCCATTTTGAAGTGGAAGAAAAAACTGCGCTGGCACTACACAGCGCATTATGTGAACAACTCAGCGGTTATCTGGTTCCGAAACTGGTGCGTGAAGAAAAAGGCAAACCCTACAAATCACCACTTTCCTTGTGATTAACTACAGGAGTCACTCCTGATTTTTATCCGTAAATAACACTGGCGAAATCAGGAGGCAATATCACCTCTCCTCCGCCTTCCAGTGTTCCCTTAATCAACTCCATGCCGGTAACGGCATCATCCAGTACATTAATACTGTAACGCAGGTTCCATTTTGAAGCTGCTTCAAAACCGGCACGTTTGTAATAATCGGGGTGGCCAATCACAATCACTGCACCAAAATGAAGTGCCTTGGCTTTGTCCAGTGCTGCCTTTATTAATTCAGTACCAATGCCCCGATGCGACTGTGATGGTACAACCGACATTGGCCCCAACAATAAGATAGAGACATCTCCACTATCCTTACGCATGGTAACGCGCGTTAACAACACGTGTCCGACAATGCGGCCATTAAATTCAGCTACCAGTGACGTTTCAGGTTTGAAGTCAGCAGACTTGCGCATATTCGTTACAAACCTTGCCTCTGCCTCCCCCTGAAACGCGCTCAGGTTTACCACATCAATCGCTCTGATATCATCATTGGTTTCAGAACGAACCTGAATATCTGTCATTTTTTTTCCTCTTGTTTATTATCCGATTTGAAATAATTGTAGCAGTATTATATGGCAGCTTGTCGGCTTCAAATCCAAACTCTTTTACTCTGAAACTTCCCCTGCTTTGTCCTGCCAAACCCCTAAATTTTTAATTGAATATGACGATAACCGTATAAGGAAGTGGGTCGGGGTCCCATCACCCGCCTGTCTAGTCAGGCCGGGAAGAAAACAAATCCCTCGTATAAAGTTATTACTTTTCAGGAGTATACGAGTGAAACAGGAAGAAATCGTTCGGTGTATTGTCATTCATGATGACCCTAATGAGGTTGAAACCTCTCTCAATGCCATCCGGGCTGCCGGTCTTGGTGTACGTCATCAGCGTATCGAGAGCCAGATTGAGCTGGATGAAGCACTGGAAAACCAGCGCTGGGATCTGATTCTGGCAAAACCGGAAAGTAACGATATTGAGATATCAAAACTGGCAGAGGTTCTGGCTACCACCAATAAAGATATACCCCTGATTGCACTGGCTGATTGTTCTGATGAAGGACAGTTTATTGTTCTCATGAATGGCGGTGTACGTGATGTTGTCTCTCCTAAAATGACAAAACGCCTGCAACTGGTTGTTACGCGTGAACTCAATGATCTGGCAGTAAGAAGAAAATGGCGTAAAAGTGAGTCCACTGCCCGAGAAAGTGAGAAGCGTTGCCGTATTCTGATTGACAGCTCAAGAGATGCTATTGCCTATATACATGAGGGCATGCATGTTTATGCCAACAGTGTATATTTAAGCCTGTTTGGCTACGATGATTTTGAAGATGTGGAAGGCCTGCCCATAATGGATATGATTTCCTCGGATGAACATGCCGAATTCAAACAGTTCCTGCGCAGCTATTCAAAAAATGAAGGTTCGACCCAGAGTATTGATGTGAACTGTCTGCGCACTGACGAATCCAGATTCAAGGCAGCAATGGAATTTTCCCTCGCTAGCATCGATGGCGAACACTGTACTCAAATTATTATTCGCAACAAGGCCGACTCCAGAGAGCTGGAACAAAAACTCAAATACCTGAGCAAACAGGATTTACTCACCGGGTTGTATAACCGCCAATATTTCATGGAGGAAATGGAACTCTCTGCTTCCAGAGCAATTAATAGCGGGGAATCTTCAGCACTGCTGTACATGTCTATTGATAACTACAAGACCATCAAGGATGAAATGGGGCTGGCAACTGCTGATCTTATGCTGGGTAATATTGCAACCATATTGCAAGACAAGATTAAGAAACCCAATCTTGCCGCCCGTTTTGAAGGTGGTGTCTTCACTATTCTGTTACAGGATAAAAACAGTGTTGACGCAGAATCTGTGGCAAAAGATTTATGCGATACCATTGCTGCACATATCGCTGAAGTAGAAGATAAATCAGTAGCAACATCATGCAGCATTGGTATCAGCCTCATTACCGAAACCACACCGAATGCCAATGAAGTCCTGTCACGTGCTGACCTGGCATGTTCAGTGGCAGTTGAAAAAGGGAGTAGTACCTGGCATCTGCATAACCCTGTGGCTGATGAAAAGGCCAGCAAGGAACGCGAAAGCCAATGGGCAGAAAAAATAACACAGGCATTAACCAAAGACAGATTCAAGCTGGTTTATCAACCTATTGTCAGCCTGCATGGTGATATGAGTGAAAACTATGAAGTACTAGTACGTTATGTTGAAGACAATGGTGAAGAAGTCGCAGCCGGCCACTTTATACCAGCTGCTGAACACACCGGTCAGATCGCAGATATTGATAAATGGGTCATCAAAAACGCCATCTTCCAACTCGCCAAGGAACATAAGGCTGGCAAGAAAATCAACTTCTTCATTAAGCTGTCCGGTCAATCACTCAAGGATGAAAACTTGCTGATTTTCATTAGTGAAAACCTGAAAGCCAATATGTTGAAAGGTGACAGTCTGGTATTCGAGGTCGCAGAATCAACCGCATGTGAACAAATCAAATACGCCAAGACTTTCAGTAAGACACTGGAACAACTGCATTGTAAATTTGCACTGGAACACTTTGGTAGCGGCATGAATTCATTCAACATGCTCAAACATTTGAATGTCGACTTCCTCAAGATCGATGGATCATTTATCCACAATCTGG
>Ga0224506_10000532_pt1 | contig 31620 bp, 20 predicted proteins | sample SF_Jan12_sed_USG_2_FD_169108 | JGI IMG/M metagenome (GOLD analysis project Ga0224506, IMG submission 169108) | Sediment microbial communities from San Francisco Bay, California, United States - SF_Jan12_sed_USGS_8_1 | ecosystem: Environmental > Aquatic > Marine > Sediment | place: USA... | reverse complement strand
ACTTTTGAAAATTTTGAAACCTGGCTGACTGAAGCCAAGCCCAGTCGAGCTGTGACTATGTACACCTTAGCCTGATTACCGGTGAGCCCGAAGTCAGACAAGATCTCAGCGTTCTCTTCTAAAGACCGCAAGTTAATCACTTCGATCAGAAAGATTACTGTTACTGTTATATTACAGTCACAAGGCACTTAAAACTTTATTGTCCGAATCGTAGCATTGCAGGCGCAATGAAAGGCAGGGAGTACACAAATGAAAAGACAAGGGCGCGCGCGCATTCTTTTTTCCTCCTCATATTTATGAGTTTTTCTATAATAAAAACCTTTTTCCGTTTAATTTCAGTTTATAAGCTCAGAAATAGTTTAGAACTGTTTTATAAGCACAAAATGGTTTAGAATATTTTGGAAAACTTCGAGAGATCTTCGCGCGCGATTTCTTTTGGAAGTAAGTGCGTTTGCATGTGCACGCGTATGTGTGTCCAATTTTAAGCTTGTAAGATTAAACGCATGTTTGCATTGGTTAGACAGTATGCTTTCTCTTGTAGATCATGAGTGCTAGCAGTGTTGCTGTCATGAATAATAGTAGAATAAGTAATGATGGAAACTCTTGAATAACGACATAGACATAATATTGTTCGGCGTTGTCTTCAACGGCCATGTTTCCGGCGTTGTCGCAGGCAATGATCTTATATTTGACCCATGTTCCTTCTGGCTGTCGTGGAATTGTTGCGTGGTAGAGACTTGAGGTTGAATTGTATCTCATCGGTATGGAAGTCCATGTTGGGCTATTGTTTATATTGCAGTGTAAGGTTGCGTTTTTTACTCCACTTTCCGAATCGGTGATGTTAACTGAAACTGTTACGTTATGATTGGTCATTACACTGTCGTGAAGTGGTTCTTGTGTTGGAACGCAGACGTTAGGCGGATTTTTGTCCTCCAATGCTGTTCCAACACTTGCGATGTATCCTCCGATCCGGTCTTGATATTCATAAGTTGGCCCTGCGTCAGGTTTTGCTCCAACGAACCCGTTGATATTCCCTTCCACCTCAACGATTAGAGAGTAATTTCCGACCTTTTCAACTTCCACTGTCCAAGAAATCTTGGTCACGTTCCCAGCTTGGATGTCTCCAAGGTCTTGAGTCGCCTTTTCACCTATGGTCAAACCAAGTCGTTGCGACAGGTTTACGGTGGCTTTACATGATGATGCTGGATAGTCATAAGTGGAGAATGGAGTTGGGCAGGGGTATGTGATGTTGGCGGTTACGTTGAGGCGTTCGCCTGCATAAGCAACTTTTGGTAAGTCAAGGGTGATCTTCCACGGCGAAGCGAGCAGTGCCCAATGGCCGGAGTAGTCCCACATGTTCAGCAGAAAGGTGTAGTTCATGGCGAGGTTTGGTCCACCGTAGTCTCCTCCCCACTCGATGTTGTTCCAAGGGTCGTGAAGAAATATGTGGGTCTGATTGTACCCGACGGCTACTCGAAAGTGACCGTAGGTTTCTCCTGGGATCCATCTCATCAGTAAAATCACCGGATAGTCCTGGCTTATCAAATCTTTTAAATCATCTATTGTCAGGCCGGCTTTTTCAAAAGCTGCATAGCCAAATGTTCGACGGGCATATCCGGTTATGTTTCCTTGTACTTCCGTTCCCATAGAAGTGCTCGTGTTGCTGAAGTGAGATGCTCTTCTCAACTCATCGTCATAAGTCACATTTGGCACTGTCCTCGCAACATCCGCTATCTCAAGCTGCGAAATGTTTTCACCGTAAAAGTCAAAAACGATCTGAAGCGCAGCTGGTCCACAATAGTACTGATTATCTTGATAGTGAAAAGGAAGATTGACACTATGTTCTGAAGCATCAAAAAGGAACAATGGTTTGTGTGTATCCACGTCGAAAAACCCATTCCAGCCAGAAACAGTAATGAAACAGACGTTGGCTCCAGCTAAACTGCTCAGGAGAGCGATGATCAACAACAGAATGGCGTTTCTTTTCAGCACATGAACCACATCTGGTTCTATCGTATGCACTCAAATCTAAAGGTTTTTTCGGAAAGGGCACATCCCACACACCATGAAAGGTGCGCTCACGCAACTAGGCAAATGTAACAGTTGGTGCAGAAGAGATAAAAAGAGGGGGGATGATTGAGCCTTTTTTTGTTAGCTAGTAGGCTCCGAACCAGTAGTCAGCGACGAAATTGTGGGGTGCAGCATTGAAGAAGACGGCGACGTATAAGTGCCCAATGTTTATGTATTCTATCGGAATAGTCAGCGCACCGGGCGCAATTGACCACACAAAGTGTAACTTTCCAGGCTCAAAGTTGACTAGTCTGCCACTCCGCATATGGACCCAGAACTGATCCAGTCTATAGTTATCGATGCCAGTCACGGAAAACACTGCGCCTTCCCAGTTGTGAGGTACAAGATCTGCAGCTGAAGCCCATGTCCAACCTTCATTAGTCCATCCGATTCCACCCGTCTCCACGTCGTCGAAATAGCTAAGTTCAGGAATGGAGATGTCGTCTATGTACATGCCAACTTCATTGAACAGCTGATCGGTGTAATAGACGAAGTACAACTCTATGTCATGGCCGGCAAAGGGTGATAGATCCATTGTTTCAGGGTAATAGCCTCCGCTGGAACCTGTAAATGCGTTCCATTCACCGAGACCGTAGTAGTATGATGGCTCTCGCTCATCCGGACAATTGGGATTGTCTTGTATATTACCGGGTATCATGTAATCCCTTGTGTTGACTCCTGGAAGCGTCGTCCAAGTATCAGCAGTCAAGTCATGCACTTCCACATAGGCGTAGTCCCAGTCTTCTTCGATCTCATAGTTGGCGTAGAAATTCAGTGTTGCGCCGCCCGATGGGATTGAGAACGTTTGATGGAGTCGTCGCCAGGCGTAGTTGCCCACGCCTCCCCAGAAGTGGTAATCACCACTGTACGGAAGGAATCCGGAAGTTGCTTCTCCTCCGTAGAGGAAAGTGACTGGGCCCTCCGCTGGATTGAATGCATATTCCCAGTAGTTTGCGGTGTAGGGCATCGGTTTTCCTGGCCACCAAGAGGCTTTGTAGCCGAATCCTCGCCAGAACTCCGTTCCGATCCACCAGTTCCAAAGGATATATTGGATTGAGTAGCCCCACGTGTCTGCTGATGGAATGTTCAAGGTGAAGTAGCCGTATTCGCCGTCGCCGACGGTTGTGTCATCTATGTAGTTTGCGATTGCCCAGTTGTAAAAGACTTGGTCAAAGTTGATCATGTATCCCCAATCATGTAATGTATCCTCGACTCCTTCGATGTCGTTAAGTTGGTTGTAAACAAGGTCTACAATGAAGTCTGTGCCGCCAAAATGCTCGTACAAATACAGCGTGAACAGATAGCTTGCTCCATAGTCTTCAAGTCCACCGCCCCAGAATGTCAATGGTGTCCATGGGTGATACGCCAAGTAGTTAGCAATGTGACCCGGACTGTGACCGTAGCCACACACGTATATGGCGAAGTCGGCACATCCTTCATCAACCCAAGATACCTCGTCTGGGTCAATATCCTGGTGGATCAAATGCTCAAATTCGTGTGTAAATGTGCCTTCGTACGCATAGGGTCTGCTTACGCCAGGACCTATCCTGTTCGCCCAGTCATATGAATCTATGTGGATCATGTTCTTGTCCACAGCGGTGTCTTCTCCATAGGAGAAGTATCCTGCAACATACCACGTGAAGGTCGCATCATAGTAGGACGGGTCACGAATGTTCATTATCAGAATGTAGATTTTCGTTTCATCAGCAGGTCTTTCGATTGGGAATCCAAAGGTGGTCGTCATTGTCGGGTAGATGTTGCTGTCAAACTCACTCATGAGATATGCCAATTGGGCTGTTGAAATTCTGTCTTCAGGTGTCCAACCACCAATATCGTAGTATGGATTTTCGAACACGTACTCATCGTTTGCTTCGTCATAGTAATTCTCTGGATCAAGCCCAAGGTCATAGGCCACGTATATGTAGCAGTGTTCTCCTGTCATCACCCAATGGAAGTTTTGTGTGTAACGTATTCCAGTCCCCCAGTCGCCTACTTCACTAGTGAAGTCGAGCGGTGGATTACTTGAACCTCCTCCGGAGTGTCCTTCGAGGTCTATTGGTGCTGACGCAGACTTCTGTTTTCCCCATAAAGGTTCGAGATTGGTTCCGTCAACCCACTCCTTTTCAGGAAGCTTCAAACCGCCACTTTTCGCTTGAGAAGCTATTGGGGCCATTGAAACTAGAAGAACCGCGACAAAAGCGATAGATAGCACTATCTTCGCAAAATTGACTGATTTCACTCTCTCTTTCTCCTTAATTTTCAACGTAATATACAGGGACTAACTAGCTATTTCAGTTTTGTGGAATCTACTTCTATGTGGCACTTTTCCATCATAATTCTCTGCTCATAGAACTTATCTTCACAACCCTTATTTCAGGGCATCCCCTATTTTTCCACGATACAGCTTCATAGCTGAGAGGAACGGAGAAATGAAGAGACGAACAGCAATTCTACTCCTCTTGACCATAATGCACCTGACTCATTATTCCTATGCCTCTTCTCCACCCTTCACGAAATGGAACAAAACATACGGCGGAAGTCAACCGGACATGGCTTACTCCGTTCAGCAAACCAAGGACAACGGATATGTTATTGCAGGGTACACAAGCTCTTTCGGTGCGGGTAGCGCCGACTTCTGGCTAGTCAAAACAGATTCATACGGTAACACACAATGGAACAAAACATACGGAGGTTTGGGCCGAGATGAAGCCTATTCTGTTCAGCAGACTAGCGACGGAGGATACATACTCGGAGGAAGCACAAGGTCCTTTGGGATGGGATTGTCAGATTTTTGGCTAGTTAGGACCGACTCAAGCGGAGAATTGATGTGGAACAAGACATATGGTGCACCATTCTTCGATGTCGCATACTCTGTTCAACAGACCAGCGACGACGGATACATAGTTGCCGGAAGCACAAATTCTTTAGGCTCCGGCTCTGAAGATTTTTGGGTTATCAAAGCCGATCCAAATGGCGGAATGCAATGGAACAAAACATACGGAGGACTTTACGACGAAGTCGCGTATTCAGTTCAACAAACAAATGACGGAGGATACATAGTCTGTGGTTACACAAGCTCCTTCGGCTCTGGATACGAAGATTTTTGGCTCCTGAAAATCGACTCAAACGGTAGCATACTGTTGAACAAAACCTATGGAGGAGAAAACAGTGAATACGCATACCTTGTTCAGCAAACCAACGACAACGGATACATAATCGCAGGAAGCACGTATTCCTTAGGTGCCGGACTTGACGTATGGTTAGTTAAGACAGACTCGTCTGGAACCATGCAATGGAGCAAAACCTATGGAGGACTGCTTGATGAAGAGGCATACGCAGTTCAACAGACCAGCGACAGCGGATACATAATCGTGGGATTCGCAGATTCCTTGAACGACAATCGCGATGTCTGGCTAATAAAAGTCAATTCGACTGGAAACATCGAATGGAACCAAACTTACGGAGGAACAGAAAATGATGAAGCATACTCTGTTCAACAAACCAGCGACGAAGGATACATAATCGCAGGAACAACATACTCTTTCGGCGCCGCTTGGGATCCAGATTTCTGGCTGATAAGGCTCTCTTATGCGCTAAAGACGGACCTTAACATTGACGGCAGAGTGGATATCCTCGATATTTCCATAGCAGCTAAAGCCTACGGATCTTACGTAGGACATCCGAGATGGAATGAGGCAGCTGACGTGGACAAGAACGGCAGCATAAACATAATAGACATTAGCTTGGTAGCAAAAGACTACGGAAAAACCACATAACGCACGTGCAAGTGTCGCGCGCTCAAAATCTCTCTAGTTTCTAAACGGGCTTGATCGGTTATTACGTTGTTTTTGGAAATCGTGACTGCTAGCTGCGCACGCGATATTTTCGACTGCTTCAGGTGGATTTAAGGTCTGAAACATTCAGCTCTTGGCCTGTAAGGCTTCCTAGGTTTGGATTTGCTATGTTTCGGACAGCGCTTAACACAGACGAATATTCCTTTCTGAACCTCAAAGACACAGCCGCATACATCCGTCCTAGTTTCAACCAAAGCTGAAATCACCCTCTGACGCTACAGCTATTCACCTATAATCTGTAAGATCAAATTTCTGTTTCTTCTGCGAACATCCAACTCCATGAAGATTATCTGTTGCCACGTTCCCAAGGTTAGTCTTCCATCAACAAACGGCACCGTGATGCTGGGACCTATGATAGAGGCTCTCACGTGCGAGTGTCCGTTACCATCATGCCATCTCTTCTCATGCTCATACTCTAATTTCTTTGGTGCCATACGCTCAAGAATGTTGGGAAGGTCCATCAACAATCCCGACTCATACTCGATCGTTGTCAATGCTCCTGTAGATCCGGGTACAAAAACAGTTACGATACCGTTCTTCAAGCTACTTTCAACCACGGCTTCAGCAACGTTGCGTGTGACGTCCAAGATGTCACCTTCCCCTCTGGTGTTAAACGAAAGCTGTTTCGTCACCACAGTCAAATCTAAACCTCCACATAAATTATCAGTTATCATTCCTGCTATAAAACAACTACGCGCGGATGTTAGGATATGTTAATTTTAGAGGATTTAACATTAAAATAGGCTCTAAAGAACCTCCAAAGCCCTTTTTCGAAAAAATAGCAAAATTGCGCGTGCGCCGCAGTTCACAAAATTCCCGAATAATCATGCTCTTTCAGGTTTGTGAAAAGGGAACAGCGCACGCGTTTTGAACTACCATTGTATTATAGTTAGCACTAATCAAATTCTCATAGGCTCGCGCGATTTGTCATAATAACAATGGACGATCTCTCCGAAAGTGATATTTTGAAACGTAACTGTGGGTATTCTTGGACAGAGAATTGTTGACAAAGAATAAATTCTTCATGCAACCACTGTAGATTCAGAAAGAAGAAAGGAGGTGAGGCCTAAATGCCCAAACAGGCGCCTGAATGTCCAACCTGTGGAAAAAAAATGAAAGAAGTGGGAACAGACAGCGGTGTATATGTGTGCACAAATAAAAATTGCGGAGAACAATGTGTTTGTTTACCGAAGAGTATCTTTACTGTACATTAACAAGCTAAAATATGCCCATGTCTCCTACCCTAACACCTTTTCTTGTCGTATAAAAAACACATTCGGTAAATCGATGTTCATTCCTTCATGAAAGACTATGTCACTTACATATACCAGACCGCTACACCTCCATGCTGGCGCCGTGCAGTTTTCCTATTTTAACGTGTACCCTTCAACCAACCAAGAATTCCCAGTTCTTTAACGGTTACCATTATCGATTCGAGCTCGAGAGATTTGTGTTTTCCAGCCTCATCTATGTAATGAATCTTGGGGGTAATAACAAATTTCCCCTTCTTCCTGGGTTCAATTTTCAGTTTCATTTCCTCTGATTCGAGGGTGGCTAATTTTTTTCCCTTCAGATCAAGAGATCCACCATCAACTGTACATCTTACAGGTTTTTCGAGCAGATCGAACTCTTCTGGAATGATATCTTCCACTTTGAGCAAAAAGGCAACTTCCTTTCCAAGATTTGCAAGGTGTACCTCCATGAGAAAATCCTCACCAACTACGAGTTCTTTTTTGTTAACAGCCAAATTTCCCTGAACACATGCTCCTTCAAACTTCAAGAAGCCAAAAGGTTCCTCCACGGTTAAACCGGGTGCTGAGATCATCTTGGTGCTGGATGCGTCGCTGGGGGCAGCCAACAATTCACCCAAAGACAATGCAAATTCACGTTTTTCTTTCACTTTCTCTAAGCTTTTGAGAACTTCGTCTCTCTTTCCAGTGTACCCTGCTGTTTCGTAGAGTCTGGCTGCTCGCTCCAAACATTTTTCTGCTAGGAGATAAGTTTTCATTCTTTTCTCTGGATCAACCTCTATGTCAGCATTGCACATATAGTTGTAGGCATCAAACAGAGTTTCCGTGGCACCTGTCCACACAGAGGCATTTTCAAAGCCGGCTTTCAAATAATAATTTGCCGCACTTCCAAGAAACTTTTTTACTTTGAAAAAGTCCTCCTGATCTCCAGTCGCTTCGAACCTGATCCCGAATTCCAATGCTTTACATAAAGCATGGTTACCTGAAGCTAACAGGCTTGTACGATCTCTTGCAGTGTGTTTTTTTGCTTTCAGAAACAGATCAGAAGCTTCGCGGTACAATTCTGGCAGATCCCGCCCTTCCGCCATTTTCATTTTTTGCCATGCACGACACATGTAAGCAGTTGATTCCATCTCTTTTTGCTCTGTTTTATCCTCGCTAGTCTCCAATGCTTTTTCGAACGTAGTGGCTGCCAAATCATACTGTTTGGCGCTTCTTTCGTAATCCCCTTTCCGATCATAGTCTCTTGCCTGTTCTACGTTCGCTCTTGCAAGGCAATATTCTCTTCTACGCAAAGAGGCTCTACTGAGCACGAATGCTTTTTGCTTCTCGTCGGGAACTTTGACTTTGCCAATCTCTACTTCAAAGGTTTCTTGGGCTTCTTTGAAGAGTTCTGATGCTTTTTTGAAAGCTTCTATCGACTCGACGCTTTCTATTCTACTAAAATCTTCTGCCTTTTCCAAAATTGACCATGCAAGGAAGTTTGAAGACAGATAGCCCCACAGTTTCGATGGTTTTAGAAGACTTGCAGTCTTTTCGTAATGTTGCATTGCAGTAGCGTACTCTTCATGATTATGGGCAGATTTGGCCCTTTCGATTTCACTCCATGCCTTCATGTAGATAGCGTAATCCAGATAGAAATCGATAAAATGTGGTTTTTCTTGGGCAGCCTTCTTGTACTCTGTAAATGCCTTTTCAAAGATCTCTGCAGCTCTCTGATGTGTTCCAAGATGATCGTGATTTCTGGCCATTTTCCAGTAAGACTCTGCAGTGCGACTTGACAAGTTAACTTCCTTGAACTTCTTAGCTGCGTTTTCGTAAGATTCTATTGCCATGGTTAAGGTTTCTTTGTCTTCGGTTAGTTCATGAAGTCCGTTTAGTATTCCTCCGAACGCATCTTCGAATCTTGCAACAGTAGCTATGGTTGATGGATCAGAACGGGATAAGAGCCATCTTCTGCAGTGTGACAAGCCATCTTTCATGTCTGCAACGGCATTCTCAAGAAGAGTTATTTTCATGTCTTTTTTTGTTTCTACTCTGGCCAACTCTGCTTCTATCAATCCTTCGTAGTGTTTTCCAACGCCTCGAATCCAATTATTGGACGGAAAAGCTCTTTCTACAATGGTGTTGTATTCTCTTCTGTGAATTAAAGCTTCTTCCAGCAACCTTGTCTTCTCATCCTTTCGAGTTTCCAAATTGGAATAGAAATGTAATGCTTTGCTTAATGCATGAAGAGTAGTCCCAAAGGCGTCTGGAGAACCTGAACGTTTTGCGTGTTCCAATCCTTTTCGTCCAATTTCCACTGCTTTTCTCAACAAAGGGCGTTTTTTTTCAGAATTGGTCTCAAACTCACGTGCTTGTGAAGAGTAGCTTTCAACGTAGAATCTGTAGGTTTCTGCAATGTAGAAATCCTGAGAAACCAATTGAAGGCAGCGTATAGCGTCTTCAGCGTATTTGATGATCTTGCCATATCCTTCCTTCTTTTTTTCTGGGTCTCCTTCCTTCAGAATGATCCAATCAGTAATGAGTGCAAGGACATAATAGGCAATACCTTTTAGATAGTTGTCACTCAAGATTGTTCCATGCCGCAGCATTTCCTTGGCATATTCCAAAGAGAATTCAACCTTATCCGTGAAAAGAAGAGTGCAAACAGCTGCCGCCCAGTTTGACATAGCGGCATAATAGGGATTATCTACTTCTCTGGAAAGCTCCAACGCTTTTTCTGAGTAGCTCAAGCTTTTTTGCACAAGTTCTTTTCTTTCGTTTTCTTCTTCACTGACGTTTGCTGCATACCAGCTTTGAAGGCTTGCTGTGAAATAAGCGCGAAGCAGTTCACTCTTGTTATCGAGCTTTGACAGAATCGTGATCGCTCTATTTGCGCAATCTATACCTTCTTGAAGGAAATTTCTCATTTCTTTCCAGTCAGAAGCGACGTACAAACTCTCAAATAGACATAACAACAAATCGTTACACATCCTCCCGGAGTTCAGTGCGTCTCCCGCATTTTCGTATGCCTCTATGCTCTTAGTTGCTAACATCCGACATTTTTCAAGCCTTCTTCTCCTCTCAGAAGAATTAGATGCCCGCCAAGAATTTACATATTCTGCGATCGCATTACATTGCGTACTTCTGCCTTGGCTTTTCAAACCTTCTTCCTTTTTGAAAAGTTGAGCTGCGGTTCTGTAGGCTTTCACTGCCAATTGTTTGAGTTTTTTGAATTCTTCCACGTCTTCAGCCTGTTGGGAGGCCCGATCGGAACAAAGGCCTATTCTTTGCCAAGTCTCCGCAACAGAGAAACTAGCGTTCGATTTGAAATTTGTGACTTGTTCATAAGACTTTGCTGCCTTTAACCAATTGTATTCTTTTTCTTGTTCTTTGGCTTTCTTGAGTATGGATTCAATCTTAGGATTTGGAGACATTGCATATCTCCACTATCAATATCGGATTCCGATATGTAACACTTTCGTGAAGACGGAGAAATGTCAAACTGGGAAGAATTACACAACGCGCGCGGAGTGTTCACGCTTCTCTTAAACTTAGGTTAGATAGAAAGGGTATTCCTTCCTTTCCTTCTCCATAAGTTTGATTAGAGCGTATTCGATAGCGTGGCTCGTAGCGCGCGCTTGTCCTCTTGAATCCGTTAAGATTTCACCGCGCGCGCCAGATCCAACAAGCCGAAGCAATTTGGCAAAACAGTGGAACAGGTATTCGAGCAAGTTTCGCACACGCCATGAAAAAACTGTTCCTGTGATGACAAAGGAGTGTGCAACGTAATGCGCGCGGTGTCCCGATTGTTAGCATGTATGCTATGTGTGCGCTACTAGCCAACACAGCTTAACCATGGCAAAAAAGCGCCGCGCCTACAAAGACAATTTCAGGATTTCAACAGAGCACTCTAACAATCCAATGAAAGTTTATTATTTATAATCGGATTATAACACTTCAACGTCAGCATAGGGCCCGTAGCCTAGTTGGATAGGGCGCAGTGGATTTAGACCAGCGTAAGCCTTCGGAGGCTATCATGGAGAAAGCCTGATGTCGGGGGTTCAAATCCCTCCGGGCCCGCCAACCTCACCACACACTCTTATTCGCACGCTATCTTTTCCCAACTTTTTTCCTCCTTGCGCTCGCGAATACATGTGGTGGATAGATAAACCCACACTCCCGATTTTTTAATTTGCACAAAAAGTTAAATGGCGAAGCCAAAGAGACTAAATCAACGCAGGCGCAGAACATGAGGCTTGGTCTTCACTTGTCTATCAGTGGATCGATCGACAGAGTAGTTGATAGAGCTGTAGAGAGGGGGTGCAATACGTTGCAGATGTTCTCTCGAAACCCGCGTGCATGGTGGTCCAAAAGACTCAGATCAAAGGAGATAGATAGTTTCAAGACGAAGCTGAACGAAAGTGACGTGTGGCCGGTCTTTATTCACACACCATACTTGTTGAATCTCGCATCTCCGAAACAGATTGTCTATCACAAGTCCATCAAGGTTCTGAAAGATGAGCTGCAAAGAGCCGGTGAGCTTGGTGTTCCCTACGTTGTCACTCATCTGGGCAGCCACCTTGGATATGGCAAGAGAGAAGGACTAAGAAGAATTGTGGAAGCAATTAATGATGCCTTTTCTTCGGTGAGGAACGATGTTGTTCTTCTTCTGGAGAATACTGCAGGGTCAAGGAACAGCACCGGATCTTCCTTTGAGGACATCGAGCACATCGCCTCTGGAGCTGGAGATAGATCACGCGTTGGCGTGTGTTTCGACACTTGTCACGCTTTCGCGGCCGGTTATGACCTCGTTTCTACGGGGGCTGTTGAACATACCTTGAGGCGATTCGACGAGATAATAGGCTCAGATGAACTCAAGCTTGTTCATCTCAACGATTCCAAAGGAGGATTAGGCTCTGGAATAGACAGGCACGAACACATTGGAATGGGAAAGATCGGGGAAAAGGGGTTCACAAACATTCTGAAGAGCAGGTTGGGACAGTTGCCCTTGATTCTGGAGACTCCGATTGACCATAGAAGAAGCGATATAGGAAACCTGAAAAAGGTGAGAGAACTCACACAATGACGAGACTTATCTTCTGCGTGTGGTCTATACGCGCGCGCTACGGTCGCTCGATGAAGTTCTAGTTCAAGTTTAGTCTTTTATCTCTTAGCGAGTGAAAGCAACAATTCCCTAAGATTCTTTCTAGTTTCCATCTTTCTCGCGAATTCCTCATCTGACATCATAAGTGTTCCAGCAAAATCTGTGGCCATTATTTTCGTGAGAAAGTCCAAATCGTCCATGTTCCAGATATCGTCTTCAAATTTCTCTTTACACTCCGGACAACACTCTTCAAGTCTAACCCGCAAATCAACCAATTGAGAGATCTTATTTTCATCAAATTCAAGTTGGAAACCAAGCCTATTCAAAGCGTTGAGGACTGCAGTCACCTGCTCTTTAGCGAGCTGCTTGTCGCGTAGGGTTTGCGCACTTGTTTTTCCACAGGTGAGAAGGAAATCCTCAGCGGTGGCTCTGTAGTAGCTCTCGATGAGATGACCAATACGTTCCTCTTTTACCACCTCAACCATCTTTCCTTTCAGAAGTTTCCTTAAGTGGTGGTAGACCGCTTGGGAAGTAACGCCTAGTTGTGAAGCTAACTGATTTGCAGTCATTTCCTTTACTCGAAGCAGGTACAATATTTTTCTCCGGGTTTCATCAGCTAACAGCTGAAACGCTTCAGGCTCCCTTATGACCATAAACGGTTTCATAGCACTTCACTAACAAAGAAAGAGTTTAAATGGGTATAAAAATGTTTTCCTACAAAACAGTTTAGATGGGTACAAAAAACATAACCCTTATAAGAAAGACCGTGCATTTGTACTAAAGTGAGGATTTGGTTAAGAAAGAGATGATTGATGTGAGACCGAAAATCAAACTGTTTAAAGTGTTGGGATTAACCCGCAGCTCAGGAGAGAGAGAACTCTGCACTTCTTCACGCGTTTACACAGATCAAGAACCACAGTCCAGTTCTTACAACGTGCAGGCCCACATGTTATCAAACCAACGTGCACACGAAATTGAAAGCCAAAAGGCCATGACAATTTCACTATCCCGCCATGAGAAATGGAAGGCAGGAGGGCCTCTTTAACCCACAATTATCTTAGGTTGCGCCTAGTCAATCTCACGTTTCAAGGTCTGCCCCCTTTTTTCTCACCCCAATTTTGTTTCGGTATAATTACAAAAGCAGATTCGCGCGCGATATCGGCAGAAACATAATAGGAACATGACATGCTTTCTTTTTCCTCTGGACGGAAGAGTACACGTTGCAACAGTTTTATCCCCATTTCTTTTCGTATCATTTTACTATCTCTTCAAGTCCCTCTATGTCTTCGTCCGTAAGCCCAGTTAATATCTGGAAGCTGAACTCGTCTTCGCCCTCACAGAAAAGCACTAATCTTTATTTCACACTGATGGAAAGCGGATCACCACACTCAGGGCATAAGGGGCTTTCCTCAACCATCGTATATGCCTCTTTCAAGCTTCATTTTCTTCATGCACCTTGGCGTTCTGTTTTAGGCTTATTCTTTGGGTAAGGCGCTTACTTTCTCTAGGTGCGTGAATAGAGCCCTCTTCTTCCTTTCCTGCATTGCTTTTATGTAATACTTTAAGGTCCTCTCGTCCACTCCCAAGATGTCCTTGATGGCGTCCTTCGGAACACCCTTCAAGTAGAGTTTGGTGGCGTAGATATAACGGACGCTATGAACCGTTAGTTGTGGCAACTTGCACATTTGCATGAACTCCTTAAACTTGAGCCTTAGCGTTCGGTCTGCAATGTGCTTCACCTGGCCGTTCTCGACCAATGGGAAGAAGTATGGCGTTTGTCCAAATCTATGTTTCACTTCTTCCTTCCATTCTCGTAGGAAGTCTTTATACCACTCGTTGTTATCCCCTTCACTTGCTCCACTCCATGTTTGCCGATGTAAGAAACTATTGGCTTCTTTCCTTCCTCTAATCCTTCAATCATGTCAAATCCTAGCTCCGACAGAGCATTGGTTCTTCCACACAACTGTAGGACGGTTGCGGCTATAAAGGCGAGATACTTACAATCCTCCCTTCTGCTTCCCCTCAGTTTCTTGAGAAGCTCAGGAATCCTCGCAAGTTCCTCATCTGATGGAATGTATACGTTCTTCTTCGATCTCGGTCTCTTAATCGTGATTAGGCGCTCTCGAAGCTCTTGGGTTCCTTGGCTGTCAACAGTCTCTAAGGTGTGGCGGAGCTTTTTGATGTGCGCGTTGATGGTTCGCTCGCTTAACTTCTCCCACCGGTTGTGCCTCTTCGAGAAGATGTGCCTTCCTTTGTGGTACTTGATGTACTCCGAGATCATAATCGGCGTTAATTCCCTCAGGTTCCTTACCTCTGGATACCTTTCCTTCAGAAACCTGAAAAACCCATTTAAGCTTGACTTGTACCCCTTTGCGCTCGAATGGTCTTCGTCCCAAGCCTTCAAGGTACGGAAGGTGGAGAAGAACTCGTCTAGTGGTAGGTCTTTCGGCTTGTTCCCGTTGTTGACCTCATCTACGACCTTGTCGATGAGGATCTTCAGCTTTTTCTCAAGCCTATCAAGCCTAGCCAGTAGGGCGCAGAACTGATCTTGCGTAAGGACAGATCTGTAAGTACTTTTGTTGAAGTATTTCTGCCGAATTTTATTGTACGCTGTCAATGTAGTATAACCTACAAGTAGGTGCGCATAATAGAATAAAGATAAAGGCAGAATGATGCTAGGCGATTGTCTGCTCCCAACTCTCGTGAGAGAACGCATCTGCTAACTGTGCGCGCTATTTAAGCTTTTTCAACCAATGCCTTCAAAGCTTTTTTAAAACATTCCATAGGCGCTCTCACGATTCCTGCGCCAATTTGACCTTTGTTTGGCTTTTTGTGAGCTATACCCGTATTTATAATGGGTAAAATGCCGGTGTTAAGAACCTTGACTACGTCAATGCCTATCGGGATCCCTTCAAAATTTAGTGATGGAATCGTAAAACTGTAATCCTTTGTCACTGTTATATTCATCATCTCCTTAGTGTAGTTCACAGCGTCTGCTGGCGTTCCTCCCACAAACTTGACTAGCGCAGGCGCGGCAGCCATGGCGAACCCTCCGATTCCCCTGGTTTCAGTGATGGAACTGTCTCCCAAGTCTGGGTTGGCATCTGCTGGTCCGTATCCTGGAAAATATAGACCTTTGGCTGTTGGGGCTGAAGCCGTGAACCACTGGTCGCCTAAACCGCTCACTCTTATGCCGAATTCTGTGCCGTTTCTAGACATGGCCGTTATAAGGGTGCAGTTTTCAATGCCATGCGCAACATCCATCATTGCTTTGCACGCCGCCATAGAAAGATTGAGGAAAAAATGGTCATTTTCGGCCAGAAATTTTGCGATTCGTGAAGTCACTCTGGTTTCAAGATTTGCCTCTATCAGATATGGCATGATTTCCCTTTCAAAAAGGCAAGTTGCCGCAACATTCCGGTTGTGACATTCGTCCCCCATGTGCAACGCTTGCGAAATTATCGTTTTAAGATTGATACCTCCTGATCTTTTGATTGCTAACTCTAAGCTAGGCCCCAACTCCATTTCCATCCACTTCAAGTGTCGAATTACTTCTTCGCTATATGCACCGAATCTCAGAACCCTGCCAAGTCCCTCATTCATACTGCAATGGGAAAAGTTTCCATGCTCTTTGTTTTTTACCACAAACACAGGCATTGATGCTGAGATTACTCCGGCCATCGGACCCACTGAGTCGTGTTCGTGGCAGGGAGCGAACAGAATTTCGTCGTTCTTGATGAGCTCCTCTGCTTCTTCTGGGGTTGCGGCCAGTTCCTCATACATAAGCGCGCCATAGACTGCCCCTCGAAGGGGTCCACACATCCTTTCCCATTCAATTGGAGGCCCTGCTTGAAGGATCGTGTTCTTGTTCATTCTTGGTATAACTTTTCCGGCGGGCTTTAGATTGACCAATACTGGTTGAGCGCTTTTGATCTTCTCTATTGCTTGCTGGCTAGCCTCTTCGAACAATCTCTTTCTGGAGAATCAACTCCCTCCTCCAACTTATCTAACAGCTTCAGGATCTCAACGTCTCCTCCAGCAGGAGGGCGCCAATCCACATGAACAACTTCTACGCCCTGTCTTTTCAAATCCTGTACGAACGTTTCGATCCCTATGTTAATAACCTTAAGTTTCTTGTTAAGCAGGTTCTCTCTTTTAGACATGGCCATCTCCTTATCCAAACAGCTTTTCTTCAACTGCCCCTCTGGTCACGACAAGAGCTGCGATTCTGGCTGCTTGAGCGTTGCTGGGCATAACTATTACTCCGACTTCCTCCAACTTTCTTTTCTGTTTTCGTAGATCTTGCGGGTCTTCGGGAGTGCCCACAACAGAAGCCACGACGGACAGAAATCTCCCACTTTGTTCGGCTGCAGTCTTTGCTTCTGCAATCGAAGGAACCAGCTCGGCTGCGGGATTTTGATGCGCACCATATCCGAGCACAACATCCAACAGAACGACTGCCGTCTCGGGATCTTTTGCCTCCTGAATTATCCTTCGTTTTCTCAAGGTAAAGTCTATCATTGGGTGGGGTCTCCCAACGGTGAACTCCTCCGAACCCATGTCGACGCAGGTATGCTTTTTGCTTGCGTTTACATCTTCAAGCTTATAATCGGGTTTGAGAGGCGTATTGGAACGCACGTTTCCTATTAAAGGAGCCAGAATTACTAGGGTCTCGTAACAAAGGGTTCCACCTGAAAACAGTCCTCTAATGTACTTCTGCATTCTTGAAAGCTTTGATGACTCTGTGTTCGCTATGGACGTTATCCTCTTCTTAGGAATAGTAAAAATTGTTTTTTCGGGTTTTTTTCCTTGTACTAGGGCGCAGACTATTCTAGCGGCGTCCTCTAGGATGGTTGCTGCAACACAACCCCCCTTCCTTATCACGTCGATCTCTCCGCCTATGAAGTTGACCACTACCGGTTTCTTGCAGCGACTAGCAACTTCTAGAACTTTTTCGCCGATTTTCGGATCAGGTGGCTTAGAGATCAGAACAATCGCCTGGGTTTTTTCATCTTCTTCAAGGAGTTTAATTCCTTCAATCATCATGATGCCGCCAACTGTCCCTGAAAGATCATTTCCCCCTGTTCCAATTGCCTGTGATATTCCCAAGCCTCGTTCGTGTATCAAAGTTGAAACTTGTTGCAACCCGGTTCCCGAAGCTGACACTATTCCTATTGATCCTTGGCTTACGACGTTTCCAAAGCCCAATACGATGTTGTTGATTATTGCAGTCCCACAGTCAGGGCCCATCATCAACAAGCCTTCCTCTCTGGAGATTTTCTTTAGCTCCAGCTCTTGTTCGACGGGCACATTACTGCTGAACAAAAAGACATTCAACCCCTTTCGGAGAGCCTTCAAAGCTTCTCTTTTAGCAAAGTCTCCAGGCACCGATATCATAACAAGATTAGCGTCTGGCATCAACCGCAGAGCGGAATCAAGTGTCTTGGGGAGGACTTCTGTTTCTGCAGTTTCCCGTGCAGAGAGCAACCTGTCAACCTCTGAGATGGCACTTTTCATAATCTCCTCGTTTTGAGCGTCTAGCGCAATTATGAGATCGTTCGGACTCGCCTTTTCAGCTTCATCGGTTAGCAACTTCACGTCTTTTAATAGTTGCTTATTGGTGGGCGTAGCCATAATAACGGCGGCTTGCGAGACTCCGTCCAATCTGGAGGCTTCATTTGAAATTTTCATCAGAGTTACGGAGTCTCGATAAGTGTTCTTCCTCACAATGACCCTGACAACCATTACATGACCCCCACAAACCAAAGCAGTATCAAGGCAATTAAAATGTTTGCCTAAACGCTAGACATCGTCTAACAATAAACATGAGCCTAGAAAAATCCCCAACACTACATCAGTCCCAGACGCCTCGCCTAATGCTAAAACGTGTTTGGTTGTCTCCTCGACCTCGTTTGGTCTTGCAGTCAGTATCTTTTCGATGAGAGCTACAATGGGCTCGTTTGCTTCTCCAACTGCCGCATGCATCAAAAACTCTTGACTAATCAAGGTAGTCCTATCCTGGATGCAGGAGATTATGCTCTTGTTTACTTTTGAGACCGAATCTCCAAAGATATTCAAGTTCTCTGATATTAACGTCAAACTTGCCATCAGACCCGAAAGCACATCGTCCGCCGAAGGCGTTAATCCTGGGCCGAACCCCACCAGTTCTTGAGCGTTTCTTTTTGTGCCTTGATAGTCCCCCGCCCTGATCGTTTTCATGAGCATTGATAGGTGCGGTAAGGCCTTCCGAGCAAAGAGATTCAACTCTTGGTCAGCGATTTTGTCCAAACGTCCTTCTTCCACATATTCTATCAGTTGGGCTAAGCCGCCGAAACGACCGTGAGCGCATGTTACTTCCCTCATCGTCATCAGGTTGTCCCTCATTTTCTTGATTGTCAGCGCTTTGCCTCGAAATATTCTCTGCGGCTTCCATTCTTTCGCATTTTTCGTCGAGATAATGAGGACGTTGTTGCCCAGCACGATTGAACCGTCGACGTTCAAGACTTCGTGATTCTTTCTTATACCAATCGACGTCATGCTCATTGATTGAGGCAGGTTCGTAACGATGTTGATTGGTCCATTTCCAACGTCTCCTCCAACCACGCTTATCAGCCGGTTGACCGAAGTTAGAACGTTAACTACGCGAGTGAAAACGCTGTGTACTTGTCCGATTCTGTCTTGGTTCAAGCTTCTAGCAGCTGTTGGACCAACAGAAGTTGCCTCCAAATAGAGCGGGCAGGTGACCGTTGTGGAGCAAAAGTAGTCGGTGTCATTATTACTCCCCGAAGTCTTTCCTGTTTGTGGTTTGATACCTTTTGGTTGACTTTGCATTTTCCCTCACATCAACCATGTATCATACTTCGCCACGAATGAGAGAGAAAAACAAGACGTCTTCAAAATCTCTTATTTCACTCCGGTCATCATGAGCCCTATCTCTTGTATCTGTGCTTTTGATGCTGGGATGATTCCGATTATTTTTCCTTCATACATCACTGCAATACGATCGCTTAAGGTCATTATTTCGTTCAAATCCTCGGAAATCAACAGAATTGCTACCCCCCTTTCCCTTTGCTCTATCAACTTTCTTTGGATGAATTCGGTTGCGGCGACATCTAGACCAGACGTGGGCTGGGCAGCGACGAGGAGTTTTGGATTTCTGGACAGTACCTTCGCCAAGATTAGTCGTTGGAGATTTCCTCCAGATAGATTTCTCGCTGGAGCATCGACGCTCGGGGTCATGATCTCGTATTCTTGAATTAACCTTTCCGCATTTTTGTGGATTTCGTTCCTATCTAAGAAATATCTTTTTGCAAACGGCAAAAACCACCGATAAGAGAACGGGGACATTGAGCGCGTCTCGAGGACTAGGTTCTCCGCGACAGAGAAACCCAGGATTAAGCCTGTCCCTGAACGATCTTCAGGGATGTCTCCCACACCTTGCTCGATGATTTTCTTTGGCGAGAGGTTGGTCATATCTCTCCCAAAAATGTATACCTTCCCTTCACTGGCCTTTCTCATGCCTGTAAGCACTTCAGCGAGTTCTCGTTGGCCATTTCCAGATACCCCCGCGACCCCCAAGATTTCGCCCTCGTGTATGGAAAACGAAATGTTCTTTAGAGCCAGCAACCCTTTGTCGCCCATTGCCGATAAGTTCTTTACCTCGAGCGCGACCTTGCCTTCCTCGGGCTTTTGCTTCTCGATGTTGATGGCGACTTCCCTCCCAACCATCATTTTCGACAATTCACTTGGATTTGTCAGCTTGGTGTCGCTTCTTGCCACAACCTTTCCGCGCCTGAGGACGGTGACGCGATGGCTTATTTCCATTACTTCGGGAAGCTTATGTGTAATAAATACGATGGTAAACCCTTGGTTAACCATAGATCGAAGAGTTTTGAAGAAGTCTTCGGTCTCCTGAGGTGTTAGAACCGATGTGGGTTCGTCGAGGATGAGAACCCGCGCATCACGATACAATGCTTTTAGTATCTCGACACGTTGTCTCTCCCCCATTGAGAGCTGCTCGATCTTGGCTCTTGGGTCGACCTTAAGCTTATGCATTTCCGAAAGCTCGGCTATACGCTTCTCAGCTCGGCCAATGTCTAACAACGGCTCTCTTGCAGACTTGAGCCCCAAAACAATGTTCTCCGTCACTGACATTACAGGAATAAGCATAAAGTGCTGATGAACCATCCCTAATCCTAATTCAATTGCATCCTTGGGAGATCTGATTATAACGGGTTCACCTTGGACTAGAATACTACCCTCATCGGGGCGATAGAGCCCATACAAGATGTTCATCAACGTCGTCTTGCCGGCGCCGTTTTCTCCGAGCAATGCATGAATCTCACATGCTTTTAAATCGAAATCTATGTGGTCGTTTGCTAGCACGCCTGGAAATCGCTTCGTGATGCCCCTCATCTCTATGATTGACTCTCCAGGCTTCAACTTCCTGAGGCGCGACTGTTGACCAGATCCTTTATTTCCTCGGAGTTTTTCGACGAGGCGTTCTATTTTTTCACCTGTAGACTGTCCCATCTTTATCCTCTCATAATAAGTCGAAACCCTAGACGACTTGTGTATGGAAATAAAAAAAAGGGATATTTAAGCAGTTAGGTTGGGTTTGGTCACGGACTTTGCTCTGGTGGTTGGGAGTCGTCCAGTGGAACAGGAGTGAAGGTTTCTCCGAAGTTTTTGGCTACTCGAGCTATGTCTCTTATGTCAATCTTGTTGTCGCCGTTCACGTCTACCATTGGGTCCCATCTTCCGTGACCTGGATAGGAGCCGAAAGCTTTTGCTGCTGTGGCTATGTCAAGAATGTTTACTTTTCCGTCAAAATTCAAGTCTGTTTTGATGAGGGCTGCACTTGCGGCAAGAAGATCTTTCACGTCTTGGGGAACTAAGGGATCAAGGTTGTGGAACGGGGCTAGGCCACTTAAGTCAATCTCTATGCTCATGTATCCGAGGAATCCCCCACCAAGTATGCATTGAACAATCATGTCCATAAACCTGGGTATATCCATCAGGATGCTAGTCAACATGTTATCAGGCGCTAATTCCCATTGGTCTGCAACGCACCCTATGACCATTATGTCATATTCTACGCACGCGGAGATGACTCCTCGTCCACTATAGTCGGCTACATGAACTATTATGTCAACATCGTGATTTACTATGAGAGCCTCGGCTAGTGAATAGCCAAGTGAGGGGTCGTCCCAAGCGCCAACCTCGCGATTGTATACTACTATCGAAGGGTCCACGCTGTGGACCCCAGCTATGAACGCATTGCATTCCATGTTCGTATACGGGTAGTATTCTCCGTATACGGTTCCCACGTTGCGTGTTGTAGTCATTTCCGCTACAAGTATTCCTGCAAGGAAGTGTCCGACAATTTGGAATGTTGGACCTAGAGCCGCCATATTTTGGAACGGCGAGTAACCCCCACCAGGTATCATCACCCAGAATGTGTTAGGGTACAGTTCAGGTATAGGGTCCAGGCCGTCATACCCATACATCATAACCTGGAACTGTCCTCCCACAACGTATACTAGATCGTATCCTTCATCACCGTATTGAGCGGCGACGGCACGCTGTTCCACGAATGAAACTAGCTTAGAAATGCTTACGGTCCAATCGGGGTATTCGGTTGCGATTGCCTGTGCACCTAGGATCGCCATGTAAGAGAAGCCCAAGTCTGTTTCGTCGCCCCCTACTATCAGAGCCACTTTAAGAGGAGACCCTAGTACAATAAAGTTGCTAGGCATTACGATTGTGGTCACAATGATGCTTATTACGGTGATTACTGCAATCTTTTTACTCAGGGAATGTAAACTTTCTTGTATATACATTCTTCATCTCTCTTTAATTCAGCACTTAATTACTGAGTACGCCTCATTAAAAAGTTTATGGAACAATTTTACATAAGAAAAGCCATCCCCAAATAGACACGAGAACCAGCCAGTAATGAACTTTTGTGCAAAGTGTTTTGTTGCGGGGTTTCAAGTCCATTACCAATCGCGCGCGCTTGAGTCGGCAACAGGTCCACTATTATCTCAAGAATATTGAATAGTTTATGCAAGAAACAGCCGGAAACCATGTTCAAAATGCATGCATGCATTCGACATTATACAACTTCCTTCCATTACATTTACTGCAAAAGCTAGTGTCTCATAGAATCTATTTAACACTTTTGCGGCGTAACCGTAGCGTCAAGACCCGCGATTACAGCAAACCTTTTAAAAACTGAGTTACAAAATGAGCGAATGAACGTCATGTGGACGCTTGGAAAGCAGGTGAATTGTTATGAGGGAACTCGCAACGTCGGAAATTGACGAGGCGAACAAGAAAGCATCTGAGAGAATCTTGTCTGCAGAATGCACTTTAGTCGACATAAGACCCGCGATTAAGGCGATACCGGGTTTCAAAAGCAACCTAATTACACATGCCGGGCCGCCAATTGAGTGGAAGAGAATGTGCCAGCCCCAAAAACTATCAATAATAAATCTGATCATTTATGAAGGTTTAGCAAACACTCCCAAGAAGGCAGAAAGGTTAGTCGAAACTGGAGACGTGAAAATAGAACCTAATCATAATTATGGTAATGTAAGCGGAATGTGTGGAGTCACTTCTGCATCCATGCCTGTCTTCGTCATAAAGAATAAAGTCCATGGTAACACCGCTTTTAATTGGCAACAGACGGACCTAACTGCTTTTGGTGATAAGTACGAAAAAACTAAGGAAGTTCAATTTGTTCAGGAAATTCTAGCTCCTGTGATGAAGGCAACTATCAAAGAAGCCGGTGGAATCAACATCAAAGAACTCCTCGCCAAAGGACTGCAGATGGGGGATGAATTGCACGGTTCCTTTGACGCTTGCAGAGGTATACTCATTAATTGGATCCTGCCGCACATTGTCAAGACCGGGTTTCCAAAGGAGACGTTGGTTCAAGTGGGAGAATATTTCTTATCGAGAGAAGGGCGCTGGTATTGCGGGAACCTCATGATGGGGGCATGCAAGGCAATGATGGATCCTGCTCGGGACATAAAATATAGCACAATTGTTACTGCTATGTCAAGGAACGGTGTTGACTTCGGTATACAAATCAGTAGTTTGGGAAACCGTTGGTTTACAGGCGCTGCCGGCGCGATAAGAGGATTTACTTTTCCTGGCTATAAACCGGAGGACGCTGCCCCAGATATCGGGGACAGTGCGATCTCGGAGACCAGGGGCCTTGGAGGAACTGCGACCCCTGCATCCCCTTCTCATGCAAGATTTATGGGCGAAAGCTTCCAAAACGCTGTCAACCACACAAAGTTGATGCATGAGGTTTCTGTCGCAGAAGACCCTATGTTTAGGATACCTTACCTTGATTTTGCAGGTGTGCCAGTAGGGATCGACATGAGGAAAGTTGTTGAAACAGGAATCGTGCCAAAGATCAATACAGCCATGGCTCACAAAGAAGGAGGTCACCCAATCATCGGAGCCGGAGTCGCAAATGCTCCTATCGAATGTTTCAAGGAAGCCTTGAAGGCATTTGTCGAAAAATATCGATAACGATCCCGCATCGCTGCCGTTTTTCGTCACAAATGGTGACCTCTTTTATGGCGTGCGTTCAGTAACTGGACCTTGGATACGTAACGCTTTTGGGCGAAAGTGAAGGGTCAAGGGTTGAACGAAGATATCTATTTACACAGCTCCCTCCGGTTCTGGAAAAGCTTTTATGTGCAAGCCCTGAAAAACTGAATTGGAGAGCCGATATGAAGGCGCGATTCGAAAAATACATATCATATCCAATAGGACTGATTATAGCGCTGTCCATTTTTTCAGCCACATTATTGGCAATGGGGTTCAACCCAATCTTGAGTTTAGAAGCGCTAATTAAAGGATCCTTCGGCACTGTTTTCAGAGCCAGTGAAATATTTGTTAAGGTTGCACCGCTATTGTTGACCGCTCTGGCCTTTTTGATCGCTTTCAAGGCAAGATTTCTGAACTTCGGCGCCGAAGGTCAATTGTATATTGGCGCCTTGTGCGCATATTTGGCTGCCTCTCAAATGGGAGGCTTACCTAGCATCTTATCTGTTCCGTTAGTAGTGTTAGCTTCTTTTGCCGGCGGCGTAGCTTGGTTGGCGATACCTCTTGTCCTGAAAGTCAAACTGGCGATAAACGAGATTTTTCCTACCATCGTCTTAAATTTTACTGCCATCCTTCTTGTTAACTGGTTAGTTACGGGTCCGATAATGGACCCGAACGCACTTATCCCCCAAACGAGGGCTATTCCCAGAGAGACGTGGCTGCCTATTATGATTCCTAAAACCAGACTTCATGTGGGTTTGATTTTTGCATTTTTCTTGGCATTTTTGATATATTTGATTCTGCAAAAGACTGTTTTGGGCTACGATATCAGAGCGGTTGGGCTTGGTCCAAGAGCGGCTAAACACGGAGGGATAGATTTTTCAAGAAACACCATTATTGTAGGGATATTGAGTGGCGGGTTGGCTGGATTGGCAGGGATGATTGAAGTACTTGGTGTCAATCACCTTATGATAATGGGCTTTTCTCCGGGTTTTGGTTATCAAGGCATAGCAATAGCGGCATTAGGACGATTTGACCCCATTGGGGTGCTTCCTGCATCGATATTTTGGTCTATCTTGCTCATAGGAGGGAGATCAATGGAGCGGGCAACTCCTCCAGTACCCATTCACATGATCCATGTTCTACAAGCCGTGTTAGTACTTTCTGTTCTCATTGTCCAAGAATTTCTCACGGTGAGGAGACAGAAATGATTGAGATATTGACTTTGATTTTGTCAAGCAGTGTGATATTGGCCGTCCCTATCCTTTTCTCAGCAATAGGGGAGACTTATGATCAGCGCGCAGGAGTTATAAATCTTGGACTTGACGCTATAATGTCTCTTTCAGCTTTCGTAGCCTTGATGGTATGTTTCTCCACTGGCTCCTATTTGATGGGCACACTGGCGGCAATATCAGTAGGCGGTCTAGTGGCATTGATCCACGGTTTTGCATGTGTTACAATCGGTATCAACCAAATAATTTCCGGACTTCTTCTTTTCACATTAGCCAATGGCATTGCTGATTTTCTTAATACATATCTATCAGGTTATAAAGTTTTTTTGGCACCTCTCAAGGCAATCAATATTCCAGGATTAAGTCAAATCCCAGTTCTCGGCCCGATTTTATTTCAACAAAACATTTTTGTTTATCTAGCATTCTTGTTTGCTATTGTTTTTGGATTTGTTCTGTACAAAACTACGTGGGGGTTGAAAATAAGAGGCGTCGGGGAGAATCCGGAGGCCTGCGACGCAGCTGGAATAAACGTCAATAGAATTCGATATTTGTGCCTCATTCTAGGTGGAGTAATGGCAGGTTTCGGGGGCGCCTTTCTATCCTTGGGATACTTAGGCCTGTATGGATCAGGCATAGCCTCGGGACGCGGATGGATTGCTATAATAGTTGTCATTCTTTCGTCCTGGAGCCCCTACAGGGCCATTCTAGGGAGCCTGATATTTGGACTGGGATACTCAATTGCGGCTAACTTGATAGGCATAGGTATAGGGGTACCAAGCTACATTCTCCAGATGTTGCCTTACATAACAGCACTCATCGTCATTATCTTCATGTTTAAAAGAACAAAGGGCCCATCCGCATTGGCAGTCCCGTATAGAAGAAAGTGAGGCAACTGTGTATAGAAGAAAAACGATTTCAATAGGCTTCTGCGAACACAAACCACGGCGAAGCCGAGAAAGCGCAATAGTGTCAGACGTATTTATGAGAGAAAGGTGAGGTATCAGATATGAATCACGAAACTTTCTACACGAAGACCATTTCAAAGAGCAAAAAACCATGGGCGATAGATAAAGCGAGAACGGCACTATTGGTTATTGATATGCAAAACGACTTTGTTAAGGAAGGCGCCATACTTGAAGTCCCAAAAATTCGACGCCAAATTCCCAAGATTAAGAGGCTCATAGAGACTTGTAGAAAACTTAGGATTCCAGTGATCTACACAAAACAAGTGTATCGCGCTGATTCGAAAGTCAAACCACTCATCTTTGAGATGCTTCCTCTTTTGGAGAAAAGAGGACTCAGGGACGGCACTGAAGGTGCGGAGATCTACAGCGAAATAGAACCTAAACCTAGCGATATAGTGGTCAGAAAAATGGGGTTCAGCGCTTTCTACAACACCGAGCTGGAATCTATTCTCCGTAACATCAACGGAAGGAGGAACGTGGAAACCGTAGTAATCTGCGGCACAGTAACTAACATTTGCTGTGAATCCACAGCCCGGGATGCCTTCGAACGAGACTATAAAGTCGTATTCGGCAGTGACATAACCTCCGCATGGACTAATGAATTTCAAACCTTAACGTTGAAAAACATTGAGTATGCCTTCGGCAGAGTTATGACCTGTGATAAAATCATAAACGCTCTTAAATATGGCGAAGGAACAAGTCGTGATGATTGCCACAGGTGCTCATAAATGTTCACCATAGCCCTTGTAGCCAGAGCAATCACCCTAAAACCAGTATTAATTCTCCAAAGACCTACAAATCTCCTCAATTGCAAAAACGTATTCCGTAAAAGAGCCTAGCGGATTATGGTCAATCATGGAGGGTAAGAGTAAATGGCAAAAATAGCGGTTGTCGCGATCGGCGGCAATTCTCTAATCAAAGATCAGGAACATCAGACCGTGCCTGATCAATTTGAAGCCATTCGGGAGACGTGCCGCCACATCGCCAGCATGTTAGAGCGGGGCTGGAATGTGGTTATAACCCATGGCAACGGACCTCAAGTAGGCTTCAGCCTTCTACGTTCCGAGCTAACTAGCCACGTGCTGCATACGGTGCCACTTGATTCTTGCGTAGCTGATACTCAAGGAACCATCGGGTACATGATCCAACAGTGTCTATGCAACGAGTTCAAGCGTCGAGGCATCAAAAAGCAGGCGGTAACTGTGGTAACTCAAGTGTTGGTGGATAAGAACGATCCAGATTTCCAGAATCCCACCAAGCCCATCGGACCCTTCTACGATGAAGATAAGGCTCAAAGGTACCGAAAAGAACGGGGCTGGAATGTAAAGGAGGACTCTGGACGTGGCTGGAGACGCGCGGTACCCTCTCCTATACCCGTCCGTATCATCGAACTCGATGCGGCTAAGACTCTTGTTGACCTAGGGTTTGTGACCGTTGTTGTGGGTGGCGGGGGCATTCCGGTCATCGAAGAAGACGGCGAATTGAGTGGCATAGAAGCAGTTATTGACAAAGACTATGCATCTTCTCTCCTTGCCATTGGAATAAAAGCCGACCTCTTTCTCATATCCACATCTGTAGAGAAAGTAGCCCTAAACTTCGGCAAACCCAACCAGAAACTGCTGGACAGAATGACCTTAGAAGAAGCGAAAAAATATTATGAAGAAGGCCACTTTCCACCAGGTAGCATGGGCCCAAAAATCCAAGCCATCATCAACTTCCTTGAAAGAGGAGGAAAGGAAGCCATCATCACGGACCCGGAGAATATCGAACGCGCATTACTTGGAGAGACAGGCACGCGCATTTTACTCTAAGTGCGCGCGCATATTATGTTCCTATTATATTTTTGCCGATATCGCGCGCGACATATCATTCTATTTCTTTTTGGCGACTTTGAGTGCGCTTTCATTTCGAAACCAAATATATCTCTTTATCCAGACCAATCGTCTAAGAACAATTCTGGATTTTCGCACTCGCGCGCCGGACCCGCCAACCGCGCGCGCTAAAAAAGAAGCAGAGGAGAAGAGACAATAAGAACTGAAGGCAATTATAGAAGGTCGAACTGCTAAACTAATTGAAGAGATGAATAAGCATCTGAAGAACTCGCGTGAGTTACATATATGTTTGCAAAATCCTTTTCTATACGTCAATAAATCTCTTAATTGGTTTGAGGTTATGTCTGTACAACGACTTCTTGCTCGGGCAGAGGAAAAAGAGAAGACGTATGATTGGGTGAAGGCTGAAGAATTCTATGAACAAGCTTTACGTGCAGTTGGGAAAAAAGATTCTTTGAAGAATGGAGAGACTTGGGAGAAGATTGGCTACTGCTATCATCGTGCTGCTTTTCAAGCTGAAAGCAGAAAAGAATTTGAGCAAAGAATGCAAAGAGCGATTAAAGCCTACGAGAAAGCCTCTGTATTCTACGAAAAGCTAGTGGATGAGCAGAAAGCCGCAATGGTGTTTCGCTGCAAGGCTGTTGCCAAGTATCTTGGTTACTGGCTTACGTCTGACCCGTCTGAAAAGAGGAAGCTTCTTGATGAATGTTTGGAGTCGGAAGCAAATGCTTTGGCGGTTTTTTTGGAATCTGGAGACAAGCTGGAGTATGGGAGGACGTATAATGAACTTTCGCTGGTCTTTTTCTGCAGAGTTTTTCTTGAATGGAATAGGGAAACTTTGAAGAGTGTTGTGGAAAGGGGACTAAACTGGGGAGAAAAAGCAGTTGCAGTCCTCTCCGAACTTGGTAACTTACACGAGATTGCCAAGGCCTATTTCACTTTGGCAACTTGCATGGCTTTTCTTGGATCTCCTGACGTTCTCGGGGCTTTCATCGCAGAGCCTGAGGAGATGGAGAAAAACCGCTTAAAAGCGGTTGAATATCTGAGTAAAGCTGTTGACGTTTCTGAAAAAGTTGGCGACGCTTTTCTCTTGGGACTGTCGCATCTTTGGTTGGGAATGAACACAGGGGGAGAAGAATCGGCAAGGCATTTTGAGAAAACGTTAGAATGTGGTACACGAACTGGGGACAACTTCTTAATCGCAGGAGGTCTGGATTTCCTTGCATATGAGACTTATTGGAAAGCTATTGCAAGGGAAGATCCTGAAAGGTATAGGGAACTAGCCGAAAAGGCCATGCAATTTTACGAGAAAGCTCAGCATCATTACTCTATAATGTCATTCATAAGCCCCAGAAGTGGGTTTATAGGTCCACCTGCTGGCCACGCGGAGCATTACTATACCCTAGCTGGGGTCGAAACCGACCCCCAAAAAAGACTAGAGTTAATAGAAAAGTCTGAAAAGGCAGGGATGGAAGCTTTGAAGTTGGCTGAGGATTCTGATATGCCAAATGTCGTCAGCACTGTGCATCACGCAGTTAGCAAAACTCTTCAATTTCGAGCGCATATAGAAACAGACCTTACGGAAAAAAGAAGTCGCTTAAACAAGGCTTTGGAACACCGAGAAAAAACAATCGAGATCCTTAGAGAGCTAACACCCTTCGATTATTGGGATAGGGGAGTAATGCAGAACTATCTCGCGGGTATAAAGGGGGAACTCGCCGACATTGAACCAGACCTTGGCAGTAAGAGGAAACTCCTTGAAGAAGCGGTGTTAAGCAAGGAAAAATGCCTCGAGCTGTGCAACAAGTGGATGGTATACTACGAGAGGATGGGCGAAATTACACTTTTTGCAGCACTTCAAGGGTACCAAGACACTTACGCCACGCTGCTAACACAGCTCTACGGCTTAACAAGCAAACCAGAATACCTCAGAAAGGCAATAGAGATCTCACAGAAAGCAATCGAATCAGCCAGCAAGCTAGACAAGGTTACCCAAATAGCAGAATCTCACTGGAAAATCGCCAAGGCATATGATGTTCTCGGAGAACACTTGAAGGCTGCCGAAAATTTCCAGCGTGCCTCAGAAGGCTACATTAAAGCAGCTGAAAAAATTCCCCAGCTAAAAGAATTCTATCGAGATTACGCATCTTACATGAAAGCGTGGAACGAAATCGAGAAAGCAAGGCATCATCACGCAGAGAACCATTATGGACGGGCAGAAGAACACTACGAGAAAGCAGGTAACCTTCATAAATCAACAGAACGATGGAACTACCTCAGCCAAAACTACTTGGCATGGGCTCGACTCGAAGAGGCAGAAGACCTGAGCCGAAGAGAAAAAACCGAAGAAGCCAGAGACCTTTTCCAGCAAGCAGCCAACTTGTTTGAAGAAGCAAAGAAATCCATCAAAGCAAGACTGGAAAAAATCGAAGCCAAAGACGAGAAAGAGGTGGCAGCCGAGCTTGTCGAAGCCTCAGATGTAAGACGTGAATACTGCGTTGGGAGAATAGCCTTGGAAGAGGCAAAAATCCTCGACAGGCAAGGCAATCATGCTGCCAGTTCTAGAAAATATGGCTCTGCAGCCGAGAGATTTCAAAAAGCGGCTGATGCTATGAAAGATGAATCGGATCGCCAAGAACTGAAACCGATAGTTTGTCTCTGCCGGGCCTGGCAGATGATGACGCGAGCAGAAGCGGAGGCCTCACCCGACTTGTACAGGGACGCATCCAGACTCTTCGAGGAAGCCAAGGGCCTCAGCCTTGATGAGAAAGCCAAAATGTTGGCTCTAGGTCACAGTCGCTTCTGCAAGGCCCTAGAAGCAGGAACCAGATTCGAAGACGCCCAAAATACGTCCCTTCACACCCTAGCGACACAACACCTGGAAAGCGCAGGCAGATACTACCTAAGAGCAGGGTTTAAAAACGCTTCAGAATACGCTGAGGCTACCCAGAAGCTTCTGGACGCATACTTGTACATGCACAACGCTAAGACTGAGACTGATCCATCTAAGAAAGCTCGATTCTACATGATGGCCGAAAAGGTGCTTCAAGCCTCGGCAGGGTCATACCTCAAGGCAAAACACCCTGAAAAACAAGAACAAGTTTCAAGGCTGCTGGAAAAGGTCAGGAAGGAAAGAGAACTAGCCCTGTCCCTAACCGAAGTTCTACACGCACCACTGGCAACCTCAACAACCGCAACATTCGCAACTCCCACCCCCACGGAAGAAACACCCATAGGACTGGAACAATTCGAACACGCAGACATACAAGCAAACCTCGTTCTCAGAGTGAAAGAGGTAAAAGTTGGTGAAGACATGGACCTAGAAATAGAAATAGTCAACGCGGGAAAGGCACCCGCCCTTCTCATCAAAGTTGAAGAACTCGTTCCACAACACTTCGAAGCAAAAACGGTCCCCGAGACTTACAGGGTTGAAGATCGCCGCCTCAACATGAAAGGAAAAAGACTTGCACCACTCAAGACAGAAGAGATCAGGCTCGTCCTCAAGCCCGCAACCAAGGGAACTTTCATTCTGAAACCAAGAATAATGTACCTCGATGAAACAGGTAAATACAAGTCCCACGAACCAGAACCCGTTACGATAACAGTTAAAGAGCTGGGAATTTCAGGCTGGATTAAAGGATAGAGATAATTAATTTTGTTTGGGTTTTGAGTAAAGAATCAAAACTTTATCTTCTTCTTCAACTAACTCATAAGACAAAACACGAGACGCGATAATAAAGCATAGCCTTAATATAGCGCGCGC
>Ga0224506_10000531_pt1 | contig 31675 bp, 27 predicted proteins | sample SF_Jan12_sed_USG_2_FD_169108 | JGI IMG/M metagenome (GOLD analysis project Ga0224506, IMG submission 169108) | Sediment microbial communities from San Francisco Bay, California, United States - SF_Jan12_sed_USGS_8_1 | ecosystem: Environmental > Aquatic > Marine > Sediment | place: USA... | reverse complement strand
CAATATTTACAATTACCCATAGCTTTAAAATTATATACTAATGAAATCATGCTTGATACTAGAATATATGTTAGCATGGGACTTATGGCAGAAATAAATATAGATGAAAAACAAGCTAAGAACTATTCTTCACCATTAATTGCAGATTTCTCGCTTTTTGACACCTCTCTTTTGCTTGGTGTTGGTATTGAATATAATATAGGTACTCATACTGCCATTTATGGTGGGTTTAGCTATAATCGTGGTTTATTAAATAGTATTGCTGATTACAGGGTTGTTAGAAATGACAATAATTTAAAAATTCATAACGACTTGATAAACCTAGATTTGGGTGTTAAATTTTAGTGAAATTTGATATTACATCTATTTTGAAACTAATTCAAAACGTTTCATTTTTCCCAATGTTTTTCGCAATAACAACCATTCTACCAAAACATCTATAGGTTTAAGTAAAAGTGCAATAATACCTTTTAATAACAATCCTATATATTCACTATCGGTATTCTTTTCTATAATTGGTTCGAGAACCACTTCAGATACTACAAAAAGCAAAACGGCAATTAATAACACAATACTGGAAGCTTTCTGACCTATTCTAGCCTTAATTAACTCATTAATAGTGTCTTGAAGAACATTATTGTTGGTCTTCAGTTCTTCATTAATTTCTTCAATTTCACTTTTTTGTTTCTGAAGTTCTTGGTTGGCATCACCCAGTTTACGATGTAAACGATCACCTACTGAAGTAAGTACTTTTGTTTCTTTCAGAAGTTGCTCATATTGTTTTGATAGTGATAAATATTCTTCTGCTAGTTGCTTTGTACTAGTACTTGGCTTCTCAACTAACCGTTTAGCATTTTCTAAAACATTCGACTCCTTATGAAATATATTTTCTTTGGAAGGTTTCTTCGTCATCTAATTATCACCACTTAAACTTAACAATATTAATATCATAACTGAGTACTTCTCCAAAATCACTAGCTGATTCTTCCAAATCCTCATCATCTTCTTCACAGTACCAATTAAAACATAATGTGTCTTTAACATTCTCTAATATGTTAAATATATCGAGTAATATTTTTGAAGAACTAGTATTAAAATATTCCAACTTAAACGAAAAGGTGGTTTTATTAGCAGGTTGTTCTACATATTCTTTGAGCCAGTCTATTACTGGGGCATAAAACCCCATAGAATCTTCAGGTACAGACTTTCCAGAAATTACGAAATTACCACTAGAAGGATCAAAGTCAATTGCTGGAGTAAGATCCGAACCCTCTTTAACTAATTTCTCCATTTATTATTAAAATTAAAAATTGAACAATGTATGTTGTGTTCAAGCCAACTGCTAATATTGAAAAATGGAATGGAACAGAAAAGAATTTTTTAATGTATTATAGGTTAAATATAACATCTATTCGTTTTTATTTAAGCTATGAATAAAGTTGGATAAATTAAGTCCATACTTTCGTTCCCTCTGTGCAATTTTTACACATTTCTATGTGTTTACGACCGTTAATAATAGATTTTCTGAAATTTATATACTCTTTGCTTTTCCATATATTATTAAAATAATCCTTATTAAGGTTTCCCAACACAAAATGTGCGTCTTTATCAAAACAACAAGGTACAACCTTACCATCCCACGTTATAACGCATGAATGCCACATTTTCCAACAATGATTAAAAAAACGATTTTTGATCAAAAACTTACCTTTGATGGGGTTAAATTTATACCTGGAATATACTTGATTATCAGGAATTAATGGTGAACCTCCCTCATAATCATAAATTTGTGCAGTCTTAAAAGCTACCTTATCAACCCCTAATTCTTTACCTAGAAATTTCACTTTTTCAATTTCATGCTCATTTGGTTTTACTACTAAAAATTGAAAAATCACATATGGCTTTTTTTTATTTAGTTTGTTTTTCCATTTAATCACATTTTTAGTTCCTTCAATTACCTTTTCCAAATCGCCTCCAACCCTATAGCTCTCATAAGATTCCTGTGTAACACCATCAATAGAAATAATTAACCGGTCTAGTCCTGACTCTACTGTTTTTCGTGCATTTTCATTACTTAAATAATGTGCATTAGTGGAGGTAGCTGTATATATGTTTTTTTGTGATGCTATTTTTACTAGATCAATAAATTGAGGGTGTAAATAGGGTTCTCCTTGAAAATAAAAAAGTAAGTACATCAGCCTATCTCCAATTTCAGTAACTATCTTTTCAAATAGGTCGGGGTGTAACATTCCTGTAGGTCGTGTAAAAGAGCGCAAACCACTTGGACACTCTGGACAACGCAAATTACATGATGTAGTGGGTTCTATAGAAACACTTACCGGATTACCAAAATGAGTTGGCTTATTGCTAATTCTAGAATATATATAGCTGATTACTACTTGAATAGCATTCCAAATTTTTTTTAGAGTTAGCTTACTCAAAAGGTTTACATTATCGTGAAAATTACCTAGCATAATAAGTCACAATATTCAAAAAGTTATCATTAATCATTTGTTATCTCCTAAGTATTTTTAATCTATGGCTCATTAAAAAATGATGGAAAATTTAATTTAGTGAATGCTATTACTTTATTTCCACTTATTTTGTGTTATAAATTACAGTAGATAATAATTAATGAAAGTTGGAATAATAGGTGGAGGTGCAGCTGGGTTTTTTGCAGCAATTACTTGTGCTACCAAAAACCCAAATGCCACAGTAATAATATTTGAGAAATCAAATAAGCTTTTATCAAAAGTGAAAATTTCAGGAGGTGGGCGGTGCAATGTTACCAATGCTACTTTCAACAATTCTGCACTGATTAAAAATTACCCAAGAGGTGGGAAATTTTTAAAAAAATGTTTCAATCAATTTAATACGGAAGATACTGTTTCTTGGTTTGAAAAAAGAGGGGTAAAATTAAAAACTGAAGATGACAACAGGATATTTCCCTGTTCTAATTCTTCTCAAACTATTATAGATTGTTTGCTTAATGAAGCAAGAAAATTGGGAATCATCATTAACAAGGGGATAAACATTACTAAAATTAAAAACAAAAATATAGGATTTTCGCTACAAGAACTTGATAATTCATATGAGGTTGATAAAGTAATTATTGCAGCTGGCGGTAGTCCGAAGCTATCAGGGTTAGATTGGCTTTCTGAGTTAGGTCATAATATTGAGCCCCCTGTTCCATCCTTGTTTACATTTAACATGCCTAATGAGCATGTTACAAAGTTGATGGGGGTAGCAGTTGAAAATGCAATAGTGAAAGTTCAAGGAACAAAACTTCAAAGCGAAGGTGGTCTTCTGATAACCCATTGGGGAATGAGTGGCCCAGCAATTCTAAAACTCTCTGCATGGGGTGCAAGAATACTGAATAACAAAAATTACACATTTGATGTCTCCATAAATTGGTCATCCAAAATCAATGAAGAACTTGTTCGTGAGCAACTTAACGTATTCAAAAGTGAAAAAAAGAAAATCATAAATTCAAAACCTTTCATGCTGCCAAATAGACTTTGGGAGTATTTATTAAACAAAATTAACTTGAGTAATGATAAAAGGTGGATTGATTTGGGTAAAAAAGAGTTTAATCGTTTAGTAAATATTTTGTATAATGACACCTATTACGTACAAGGAAAAACTACTTTTAAAGAAGAGTTTGTCTCTTGTGGAGGTATTAATTTAAGTGATATAGATACCAATACCATGGAAAGTAAAATATGTGCAGATATGTTTTTTTGTGGAGAAGTAATGGATATTGATGGTATTACTGGTGGGTTTAATTTTCAAGCAGCATGGACAACAGGATTTATAGCTGGAAATAATGTTTGCAGTTAATTTTATAACGTTAATAAAATGAGCATAAAGAAAAACGCATTTTTGATAAGTCTGTTACTAGTAACTAGTCAGTTATTTTCACAAATAACGCTTTCTGAAAAAGCCGAAATATTAGTTCTTACATTAGGTCCTACACAAACCGAACTCTATTCTGCCTTTGGTCATAGTGCCATTCGTGTTTATGATCCTAAAAATAATATCAACCGAATATATAACTATGGAGTATTCGACTTTAATCAGCCTAATTTCTATCTCAATTTTGCTCGTGGTTTTCTAAATTATAAACTAGATACCGTAGATTATCCACGTTTTAGATATGCTTATATTTATTACAACCGTTTTATACACGAACAAGTTCTTAATTTTACCCTACAAGAAAAGCAGCAATTTTTTGATTTTTTAGAATGGAACATGCTTCCAGAAAATCAATATTATTACTACGATTATTTTTTTGATAACTGCGCTACTAGGGTAAGAGATGCACTTGAAAAAGCTTTTCCAAACCAAATAGAATTTAATGGTGACTACATACAGTCGAATCTCACTATTCGTGAACTTACCGATTTGTATTTAGGTTATCAACCTTGGGGCGATTTGGGAATTGATCTTTGTTTAGGCTTACCCATAGATGTTGAACCAACTGCCTATATGCATATGTTTCTTCCCGACTATATTGAGAGTGCTTTTAACAATGCTACATTTACCCGTAACGGTGAAAAAAAATCGTTGGTGAAAAAAACCATTAGCACATATGAATCAAAACCTGATCAAGTTGGTGAAAAATCACTTTTTAGGCCTAATGTAGTGTTTTGGTTAGTATTTGTTGTTTTTATGTCTATCTCATTTTATCAATTCCGAACTAAAAAATCATATAACTGGATTGATGCCGTTTTCTTTTCCTTAATTGGTTTGTTAGGAACACTACTGCTTATACTTTGGGTTGCTACGGATCATAAAGCTGCAGCTTCAAACATGAATATATTATGGGCAATACCAACACATTTAATTGCTGGAATTTTATTAATAAGAAACTCAAAACCATCATGGCTTCCTAAGTATTTCTTACTTACCTCTCTATTTATGCTTATGGTTGTGGTATTTTGGAAATTATTACCACAAATGATCCATTATTCTTTAATGCCTATTGTTATTAGTTTAGGACTAAGAGGCTTTATGATATGGAAAACATCAAAACATAATTAAGAATTATTTCTATCCAAGTTGCCCAGATGTATATTTATCAGATTTAAGGTGTTCACGTAACATAGACCACCCTATTGAAGATGGTAAATAGGGGATTCCTAATTTATGGTTAGCTATACCAATTTCATATAATATTCTCCAATGATAAAAAAGTACTTTGTAAGCCTTAAGCAATGAAAATCCTGGATGATAAATATGTGCAGGTTCAGAGGCAGCTCCATTAAGCTCCATAATTTTAAATTTTCCTTGATATAAATCACTAATTGAATCGCAGCGCAAATCAAAACGACCATAATAAAAACCTTGCATTTGTTGATGTATTTTGTCAAACACATCAACCAACCTGTCATTAATCAGTGCTGCACCATTTAAAAACGTAGTCCCCTTACAATGATTACCTATTGATACTAGTTCCTTCTTTTTATTTAATGGTAAGATTTCATCCAAATCCATTTTATGCTTTAACACATTTAACTGTAGTTTAGCTCGATCATTTTTCATTATAAAGTCACGAATTGATGACTTTCCGTCTCCAATAACCGATAACATTTCTTTTTGAACAACACTACTCACACAGCCTTTTGAGTCATTTGGAAACCTGTAATAAAACACTCCCAATTCGATGGGAAATGTTACATATTCCTGTATTTGAAATTTATATTTCGCACTTTTTATATAGGTGTCTAATTCTTCTATGTTAAATATTTTCTCTACAAAAATCCCTCGTTCCCCAACATCAGGTTTTGCAATTACAGGAAAATTAAGTTCTTTTTCTTGTAACTGTATCATCACCTGTTCTAAGTGCGTGCCAGAGTCAAACAACAAGGTAACAGGTACTAGATGTTTTGGAAGTATGTCTAATATTTGTTTTTTGGATTCTCCAAAAAGACCTCCACATTTCATAGCTGGGTTGGTAGCACTATAAAAGAAAAAGGTGCGTGCTTTAAAAGATAGCCAAAGCCAGTATAATATGATTGGAAAATAAATTACATACCACGGCCAATACTCCCAACTACGAAGTTTTATAAGAAAGTTACTATACCAAAAGGCCTTCATTTGAATTATACAGAAGCATTTTCTTGCTTACTTTGATAACGAATGGTAGAAACAGCAACACCAAAGTCTTCAGGTAAAGATAACTGTGGACGTACTGCCAAAGTAGCAATCTTAATAATTGCCATATGATGTACACCATGCTCAATATTATAGGCTAACTCTCTGGAAAAATTAGATTGAATTTGGCATTCTGATTCGTCTGTTTTTCCATAAGACAACTCTAAAATCAATGGCTTGTTTTCTTGTTCCAGTTCCACAAAGTTACGAGCCTCCTTTATTTTGGAAATGGTTATAAAACGGTCATTCTCAATGGTTTTATCATGATTTCTCTTATCGTAATTAATCACGCCAACCTCAATGCCGTTTTTTAAGCAAATAAAAAATTCCAACGTATGACGTACATGTTGGCCAATAGTTGCCCCATTAAGTACGTCCAAAGATGCTGTGTATTCTTTATCATCGAGGGTTTCCACCAAAGATGATAGCTGACCTAGAATTCTAACTGCGGCATTTCTTAGTTCCATTTTTTCGAATTGAATGATCAAATATAAGTTATTTCTTATTTCTGAATAATTTCAATGTGAAAATTATTCCATAATTTTCTATATAAGTATATAATCTCTCGCATGATAAACTCTAAGGATTTTAAATCAAAACTCTAGTATTCAAACCTTTAATGTTATATTTCTATAAAAAATAGCCTAATGTAATTTTTAACTTCAATATACTTGAATTCTAATTCATAATTCCACATAACAAAACCTGCTAATTACTAAAAATTATTACCTTTGCCATTTAGTTTTTGTAAAAGTATACTATCCTGCCTTTATTTAGGCTTTTTATGTGGACTAAACTCGCACATTTTATTATAAAATTTCGGTTGCCGTTAGTAGTTATACTTGCTGTAATTACTCTGTTTATGGCTTATATGGCACGTGATGTAACCATGAGTTATTCAATGTTCAAAGCTGTGCCAGATGATGATCCTGATGCTCAATTTTATAATAATTTTAGAAACGAATTTGGAGAAGATGGTAATATTGTAGCCATAGCTATATACGATAGTGCTATATATGAACACAAAAACTTTAATAGATACAAACAATTAAGTGAAGAGGTTAAAACTACCAATGGGGTAATTAATGTAATTTCACTGCCTCTTCTACATAGACTTACAAAAAATCAAGGTGTCCAAAAATTTGATTTGGAATCTATTTTTAAAGATATACCAAAAAACCAAATAGAATTGGACAGTTTACTACAAGTAGCAAGTGATCAAAAATTCTATTCAGGCCAAATCATCAACCCTAATAATGGCTCAACATTAACCTTAATCTCTATTAATGAAGAAATATTAAATTCAGAAAAAAGAGTAGGGTTAACAAACAGTATTTTAGAAGCTGGCTCCCGATTTACAGATGATACAGGAATAAGCGTTCATTATGCCGGGCATCCTTTTGTACGCTCAGTAATGGCTGGAAAAGTAAAAGATGAATTGGTGATGTTTTTAGCACTTTCAATCTTAGTTACTGGCCTCATTATGTTACTGTTTTTCCGGTCGATGAGTGCCGTAATTTTTCCAATGATTATTATTGCTGTGGTAGTTGTTTGGGTAATAGGGACTCTTGGTATTTTTGGCTATAAAATTACGATACTTACTGGACTTATACCTCCTATCATAGTAGTAATAGGCATCCCCAACAGTATTTATTTGCTGAACATGTATCATCTAGAATTTGGTATACATGGTAATAAAATGAAAGCCATAAGCCGAGTGGTACGTAAAATTGGCTTCGTAACATTAATTACTAATGTTACTACTTCTATTGGGTTTTTAGTGCTCGTAACCACCTCAATAATAGAGTTGAAAGAATTTGGTGTTGTTGCAGGGCTAAACATAATGGCAACATTTTTAGTTAGTATTATATTAATACCAAGTGTGTTTTCTTGGCTTCCAGCACCAAGTGCCAGACATTTGCGCCACTTAAAATTCAAACCTCTAAAATCAATCTTGGATGGAATGGACGTTCTTGTTCATAGGCATAGATATAAAGTATTCGGAGTAACTATATTACTACTTATTTTGTCTGTTCCTGGAATGAGAAAAATAGAGTCTGTTCAATATATCATTGATGATATTCCTAAAGATGATGTGATAAAGAAGGATCTTTCCTTTTTTGAAGAGAATTTTAGTGGAATTATGCCTCTAGAAATTGTTATAGACACAAAGAAAAGAAGAGGCGTTATTGATTTAAAAAATCTTGCTAAAGTGGAGGAGTTTGAATCTTTTTTAGAAGATCAAAAGGATATTTCAAAACCTATTTCCATTGTTAGCTTTGTTAAAGCAGCAAAACAAGCCTTTTATAATAATAACCCCGATAGATACGAATTGCCAAATAAAAGGGAGCGCTCATACATATTACGTTATTTACGTAATCAACAAGACGATGAAAAAGGATTGATGAACTCATTTGTAGATAGCACCTATCAAAAAATGAGAATTTCATTAAAGGTAGCTGATATTGGATCTATAAAAATGGATTCATTGGTTCATCAAGTAATCGAACCAAAAATAGAAGAATTATTTTCTTCTAAAGATTTTGATATTAAAGTTACAGGTTCTACGCCATTGTTTGTTAAAGGCAATAAATTCTTAATACAAAACTTACAGTTCAGCCTCTTGCTAGCTTTTGTAGTAATATCTATTATTATGGCATTGCTTTTTGTTAATATTAGAATGATTATTATTTCTTTAATTCCCAATTTTATTCCTCTTTTGATTACAGCTGGAATAATGGGATATATGGGAATCCATTTAAAGCCAAGTACTGCGTTAGTATTTAGCATTGTTTTCGGAATATCGGTAGATGATTCAATTCACTATCTTGCTAAATATCGTATGGAGCTGTTTGCAAGTAACTTTTTTGTGCCTTTGGCCATAAGTAAGAGCATTAAGGAAACAGGGGCGAGTATGATCTATACTTCCATTGTTCTATTTGCAGGGTTTATCATTTTTACTGGATCTGATTTTGGTGGTACAATAGCATTAGGACTACTTACATCCATTACGTTACTTATCGCTATGGCAACAAATTTAATTTTGTTACCATCCTTATTAATGACGTTCGATGATGGGAAACGCAAAAAAGATGCTCACCCTCCTATTGAGCAATTTGATGATGGGTTTTATCATGAAGATGAAGATGAAGAGATTGATTTGAGATTCATAAAAGTAGAAGAGAATAATTCAACAAAAGAATAATTACCAACAATTTAAATATTATTATAGTGAAGTACAGAGAGTATAAGGGACAAGACTACGCTCAACTAGCCGAAGAGGTACTTGCTGATTGGAAAACGCAGAAAATATTTGAAAAATCTGTTAAAGAAAAAGAAGGAAACCCTACGTTCACTTTTTTTGAAGGGCCACCATCAGCCAATGGAGCTCCAGGCATTCATCATGTAATGGCTCGTGCTGTAAAAGATATATTTTGCCGTTTTAAAACGCTAAAAGGTTTTCAGGTAAAACGTAAAGGTGGTTGGGATACACATGGTCTGCCAGTAGAGCTACAGGTAGAAAAAGAGTTGGGTATCACAAAAGAGGATATTGGTAAAAACCTGCCTAACGGACAAGCAGGAATATCCATTGAAGATTATAACAAAAAATGCCGCGAAACGGTAATGAAGTTTAAAGATCAGTGGGACGACCTTACTGAGAAAATGGGTTATTGGGTAGATCTTGATAATCCTTACGTTACTTTCGAGAAGGAATACATGGAATCACTTTGGTGGTTACTAAAAGAACTCTACAAAAAGGGGTTAATATATAAGGGGTATACTATTCAGCCCTACTCACCTGCCGCTGGAACTGGACTTAGTTCTCACGAATTAAATCAACCTGGTACATATAGGGATGTAAAAGACACTACCATAGTAGCACAGTTTAAAGCCAAAAATCATGATGATTTATTCCTGTTGGCTTGGACAACTACTCCTTGGACATTGGCCGGGAATAGTGCCTTGGCGGTAGGAACAAATATCAACTACGTAAAAGTAAAAACATTTAACTCTTACACTTTTAAATCAGAAACTGTAATACTAGCTAAGGATAGGATAAGTGCTTATTTTAATTCGAAAGCGGAAAATATAGCTTTAGAGGATTATAAGGAAGGAGACAAACTTATCCCCTATGAAATAGTAGAAGAATTAAAAGGAAAAGAATTAGTTGGTATTGAATACGAACAACTTTTACCCTACGTACAACCTAATGGTGATGCTTTTAGAGTGATAGAAGGTGATTTTGTAACTACCGAGGATGGCACAGGAATAGTACATATCTCTCCAACTTTTGGAGCAGATGATTATCGTGTAGCACAAAAAGCAGGTATAGGTGCTATTATGGTGATAGATGAAGAAGGAAATGAGGGGCCTATAGTAGACAAGCAAGGAAAGTATGTGAAGGAAATGGGAGAATTTGCAGGGATGTTCGTTAAAAACGAATATTATACTGCTGATACAGCCCCTGATAAATCACTTGATGTACAAATAGCTATTAAACTGAAAGAAGAGAATAAAGCATTCCATGTTGCTAAATACGAACACTCATACCCACATTGTTGGAGAACTGATAAACCAATATTGTACTACCCCCTTGACTCTTGGTTTATCAAAACCACAGCATTTAAAGACCGTTTGGTAGAACTAAATAAAACCATTAATTGGAAACCTGAATCAACAGGAACAGGACGTTTTGGTAATTGGCTAGAAAATTTGGTGGATTGGAATTTATCCCGATCGAGATACTGGGGAACACCACTACCTATTTGGAGAACAGAAGATGGTAAAGAAGAAATTTGTATTGGTTCTATTGCTGAACTAAAGGAGGAGGTAGAAAAATCAGTAAAAGCTGGTTTTATGACTACACAAATTGGTGATGATTTCGATTTACATAGACCTTATGTAGATGATGTGTTTTTAGTTAGCAAAAGAGGTGAAAAAATGACTCGTGAGTCTGATTTAATTGATGTCTGGTTCGATTCAGGAGCTATGCCATATGCACAATGGCATTACCCATTCGAAAACAAAGACATTTTTAATGAAAACTATCCTGCCGATTTTATTGCAGAAGGGGTTGATCAGACTCGTGGTTGGTTTTTCACGTTACATGCAATAGCAGGAATGCTATTCGATAAGGTAGCATTCAAAAATGTGATTGCCAACGGCTTGGTACTCGATAAAAATGGTAATAAAATGTCAAAAAGATTGGGCAATGCTATTGACCCATTCGAAACCATGAAAAAATATGGCCCTGATGCTACACGTTGGTATATGATTGCAAACGCTAACCCATGGGATAATTTAAAATTTAACCTTGAGGGGGTAGCTGAAGTACAACGAAGATTTTTCGGCACACTTCACAATACCTATTCCTTCTTTTCACTATATGCAAACCTAGATACCTTTGATTATAAAGGAGAAGAAGTTGCTCTTGAAAATAGAACAGAAAGTGACAAGTGGATTTTGTCTAAACTCAACAGTTTAATCAAGAAAGTAGAAACAGCTTATGAGGAATATGAACCTACTAGAGCTGCTCGTCTAATACAGGATTTTACCACTGATGATGTTAGTAACTGGTATGTACGTCTTAATCGTAAGCGTTTTTGGAAGCCTGCCTTGCCGGCAGGCAGGGGAGAATATAACGAAGACAAAAAAGCGGCATATCAAACGCTATATACTTGTTTAATTACTATAGCCAAATTAGGGTCTCCGATAGCTCCATTTTATATGGACAGATTATTTAATGACTTAAATTCTGTATCGAAAAAGGAAAATAAACCGTCTATTCATCTAACTGATTTTCCTATTGCTAACGAATCTGTTATTAATGAGGGGCTAGAAAAGCAAATGGAATTGGCACAAAACATTTCCTCTTTGGCACATTCACTACGTAAAAAAGAAAAACTTAAAGTAAGGCAACCGTTGTCTAAAATTCTCGTACCAGTGCTAGATGGGCAATTTAAAAAACATGTTCAGGCTGTTGAAGAACTGATAAAAACAGAGGTAAACGTAAAAGGCATAGAGTATATTGATGATGCTTCTGGAATATTGGTTAAAAAGATAAAGCCGAATTTCAGAAAGCTAGGTCAGCAGTATGGAGCACAAATGAAAGAAATCACTTCAAAATTTGGAACATTTGGAAAGGATCAGATTGCTGAAATTGAAAAGAATGGAAGCTTGAGCTTAAAGTTAAACAGCGGAGTAATAGATATTACTTTAGATGATGTGGAAATTTCATCAGAAGATATTCCGGGTTGGACTGTAGCAAATGAAGGAAAACTGACAGTTGCATTAGATATTACACTTACGGAAGAATTGAAAAAAGAAGGTGTTGCTCGTGATTTGGTTAATCGTATTCAGAATATGAGAAAAGATATGGGGCTTGAAATTCAGGATAAGATTAATATTAATATTGAAAAAAATACGAATCTAATAAATGCAGCTCTTGAAGTTAATAAAGAATATATTTGTAACGAGACACAAGCATTGTCTCTTATAATTTCTGAGCATCTTAATGATGCTAATCTACTCGAAATGGATGAATATAAAATTAAAGTTAAAATTGAAGTATAATCACTCTCTTTAAATCAATTAAGAAAGTGTTTTGTGTTTTTTTAACCTACTTTGTAGGTAACCGTTTTTAAAATGTACAAATGAAAAATATACCTAGACATTACAAATATCTACTTGTAGCATTTGGAATTATCCTGCTCGACCAAACCAGTAAATTTCTAGTTCATACTAATATGGAGTTAGGAAATATAGGCGAAATCGATGTTATTGGAGATTGGTTCAAACTACATTATTTATTAAACCCAGGTATGGCATTTGGCTTACGTTGGGATAATGAATATGGTAAATTAACACTTACATTATTCCGTTTAGTGGCGATGATTGGAATTGGTTACTATCTTGTACATTTGTCAAAAAGGGGAACGCATAATGGTTTAATGTGGTGTATGGGCCTCATATTAGGTGGGGCAGTAGGCAATGTGATTGACAGTACGTTTTACGGAGTATTACTAGATAATGCACCAATAGGATCGCCAACACCTTGGTTTCATGGGCAAGTAATTGACATGTTGTTTTTTCCTTTATTTGATGGTCATTACCCGAGCTGGATTCCATATATTGGGGGTGATTATTTCTTGTTTTTCAGCCCAGTTTTCAATATAGCCGACTCCTCAATTTTTACGGGAGTAGTAATTATATTAATTATGCAAAAACAATTTTTTGAACTACCAGAAAAAGAAAAAATAGAGGAAGAAATAACACAACAGCAATCAGAAGAAATAGAATTATAAAAACACCACTTCCTCTACTACTGATTTACCAAACTTCTGTTGAAGGATATCTACAACTTTTGATTTACTCATGTTCAGTTCTTGCTTTAAAGCAGCTGAATTAAGCTCTACAAATAATATATTCTTTTTGAAAAACAATTTTGTGGTTCGTGAAGCAATGGCTTTACCCATAAGTTGCTCCCACGAAGTTTTCACTTCGGTTTGGCTATACTTGCTTTTTATTCTATATGTATCAAGCAATTCTCGGATAGCATCTCCTGCTGAGGTTGTTTCTTTTTTACGTTTACCGTTTGGTTTTCGCATGTTGCAAAGATAGATAATAAAAATAATACGATAGTAATATTCATTCTCGCATTCAATAAATTGATGCATAATGGTAAATGTTTATAAAATGTAACACACAAGCTAAATGCGTGTATTATTTGGATAAATGTGTTTATATTTTATGTTAATTAAATATTTATTATATTCATAGATGAACCAATTATTTACTTATATGAAAAAACATATTTATTTCACTTTTTTATTTCTATTGACTGGGAATATTTTTGCCCAGCAAGCAAGCGATTTATTTTAACCTGACACAGAAATTACTTGGTTAGGAATTGATTTTTACTACGTTCAACTTGTTGGTGACTTTTCTCAATTTTAGGGAACATGAGAAAATGATGTTTCTGATATTAAAGACAATTACTTTCCAGCATGGAATATGTTGATTCTTGACGAATCGGAAAAATTTGATATTAAGGGAATGCTTCAAAAAAACACTATTTCCTACGATATTAAAATGATAATGGAAGTAAATAAAAATCCTTCTACTAGTGATATGGAAACCTATAATCCAAAAACATTTACAACTGAAGATATTGAAAAAATAGTAAGCTCCTATCCATTAAGTGAGAAAATTGGTATGGGAGTAATGTTTATTACAGAAGCTCTAAACAAAAGTGCTGAAGAAGCTGTTTTTCATCTTGTTGCTCTAAATATGGGAACAAAACAAGTGCTTGTTCATGAAAGATTTTCAGAAGTTCCTCAAGGATTTGGGGTTGGAAATTTTTGGGCAGGTGCTATTTATAAAATAGTTAAAGGGATGAAGAAAAAAGGTTATAAAACAATGAAAGCAAAGTATTAAGTTTACCCCCCATTCTGTGGTGTCTAATTTGAAGTTGGTCACCGCAGAAATTTTTCTATGAAGTGCTTAACAAATGAGTAAATAATTGATTCTACCTTACTAATTTCACCAACCCAAACCATTCTTCAACATCATCGGGGTCTTGTGTATAAGAGTCTTCCAGGCTATATTTCCACCAAGCATCTAAATATTCATGAATACATACCCCCGCTATGGGTGCTGTGGCAGTTGCTATATCCTCTACATTTTGTAAAATTTTAGTAGCTTGTTCTTCTACAGTATTTCCTCCATACCCATAGTTAGGAGAACCAACATGAGGAGCATTTGGGGAAACACTCAATCCAGTTTCTGTAATTAATAAAGGTTCGTTGGGGAACATAGCTTTTAATTCTTCTATCCATCCTTGATATTGGGAATTAGTCGAGCTGCCAAGTTGCGTATTTGATCTAAAATAAGAAATGTTATTAGAGTAAACATTGTGGCTTCTAAAATCTAGAAAAGGAACTTGCAATAAGTCGGCAGATACAATGTGATTGGCATACGAGACTAAGGATACTCTACCATATTTGTTGAATTCATACGTTTTAAGATAATCTCCCATTTCTGCAATAAACGCCTCCGTAGCACTAATTCCAGAACCTGTAACGATATAATTTCCTGAAAAGCTATCTATTTCAGGGTGGGCAATATTTGTACTATTGATAGCATTATTCGATAGCTCATTTCCAATATTATAGGCTAGAATTGGGGGATTATTATCTGGATAAGCAGAATAAATCCGATCTACAATTGTTCTGATTCGTGTTTTAATGCTTTCCTTGAAATTGATATCTTGAAAATCCAAAGAATCAACTTCAATCCATATTGTCTGTAAAATGTATAAACCTCCAGTATTTCGAACAGCTTCATAACAATACTTTGGAGCATGCCAAAACCTAATAGTATTTGCCCCCATTGCTTTGATATCTTCCAGATCAGTATCTATTCTATCTGTCAATTGAACAGGAAGTGTCGAATTATTTTCAATTTCCCATGGAATATAGCCTGGGTATCCTGGCACATAGACCATCCCCCTGATTTCAAAAGGTGATCCGTTTTTAAGAATATAATGATTATCTACTGTAAAGACATCATTTTCGGTCATTTCGACAACATCCGTCCAAGCTTCTTGTAGCTTATAGTAAGCTTCTCTAAATTCAGTTTTATACCAACTTATGTCTCCTCCTGTAATAGGTGTAGATGTATATTCATCCTCATTGTTGCATGCCATTATCATAAAAAATAACACGGCTATGTATAATATATATTTAATAGGGTTTTTCATATTTGACTATTCTAGCTCATCACTATATTAAAAAGTGATTTTGAAGAACATAACAATTAACACCGTTCATTATGCATGAGGTGAAACATTATCACAAAAAACATCCGTAATCAAACAAAAGAGTAGTTAAGATTACGGATATTAAAATGAATTTGGTTGTTATAAAAAAGTTATTCCTTTCTATATACTCCTGAAGGAAATACCACTACACTTTCATTTCCGTCTTTTCCTACAGCTGCTACACCAAAAAGCGAATTATCAATAACAATACCTTCTAATGTAAACTCTGTTTGTTTACCAACAAAACGTGATGATTGCCATTGAGGAGCTGTAGTTTCTCGCCAGTATATTTTATATCCCGCTAAATTTTCATTATCTACCTCTTCCCATTTCAGAGAAGTAGAAGGTCTTACTGCTCCTGCAATCTGCACATTTTTAGGTTGTGGAGGTGCCCAAGCTAATGCCGCCAAATTAATAGCATTTACCGCTGTAAGTTTTGCACAATAATCAAAATTTACACCTTCTATTACATCTCCATATTTAATGCCATTTTCCACTCTAATGTCCTGATGTTGACGTGTATAGTTTTCGTTAGTCTCCATAATTCGAACACCTGCAAAACCTTCATCGTTAAATGGACGGTGGTGACCCCCTCTTCCAAAACGATCCAAACGATAAACCATGGTTGGATTCATTTCAGGCATGTATGTAGTGGTCATCTTGTGTATATATCGTGCTACTTGTCTTGATATTCCATCTATTTCTCCTCCATAATACCTTCTCATTCTTCGTTCTTTTTCGTTTTCGGTGACTGGTGTTGGTTCAGAAAAAATTCTAAAGCTACGGTTATCAATCACGCCATTTACACCTTCAATATTGCCAATCATATCATTATTCAAAACACCCACAATATCCCAACCTAATTCTTTCGCTTGTTTTGCCATGTATTTCCCTCCATAAAGCCCTTGCTCTTCTCCAGATAACCCAACATAAATAATACTTGTAGGAAATTTATATTTCGACAATACTCTTGCTGCTTCCATTACACCAGACATACCCGTAGCATTATCATTAGCTCCTGGCGAATCCGATGTTCCGTTTAAAGGATCACTTACTCTACTATCAATATCACCAGACATAATCACATATCGGTTTGGATATTTTGTGCCTCTCTGAATAGCTAAAACATTTACTATTTCTACATCTACTCTTATTCTGGTTTCAGGATCGCCCTTAACTAGGTTTCGCATGTAAGAAACTTCAAGGCAATTTTTGCAATCTTTTGAAATTTTTTCAAATTCTGACTTTATCCACCTTCTTGCTGCCCCAATTCCCCTAGTGGTTGACACTGTATCAGACATTGTATGTCTTGTTCCAAAATTAGCTAAAGTACGAATATCACTTTCCAATCGCTGAGCTGAAACTGCTTCAACAATATCGTAATGCCGAAGGTCTTGATTAGTAGGTGATTGGGCAAATATTTGTGCGGCAAAACAAAGTAAAACAAATAAAGGAGTTATTCTTTTCATAGGTCTATCAGTATATTTTCGGTGAATATACCAAAAACCCATTACAAAAATCCATGACAAGTTGCGGAAAATTTTTGTGGCTACAGATTTTTGTATTTGTACTTAAGTTATAAGAACCTTCAATTATATAGTTCTATTTTCTATTGGGTAAAAAAATAGGTGTCATAGTTAGTGATTAATAATCTGTTATGTATATCATACATTTATTAAAAAACTTATTGGCATTTTTTAGCTCCAAATTTTACTATGTGAGTTTTAATCCTAATTATGATTAAAAATAAACACAAACAACTTACATATTCATTGCAAATATACATGGGTAAAGTTTTCCACAAAAACGTAAAGTTTTCCACACAAATGAATGACAATAATATAAACTATTGATTATCACACCTTTAAACAAGTGTGGTGAATTTTATACTTTGTGGACAACTATTTTAGTTACTGATAGATTGCTCTTTAGGTTTTAGTATATATTTTTAGTAATTATTACCACTATTATTTAAGAATACGTATTATTAAGTAAGTTTTTTTGCGTTTTGGTGCAAAAACAACGCTATTATTCCTGATTTTGTCTTTTTAGTTTTGTTCGATAGGTATTAAAAATTCTTGATTTAGACAAAAACCCGATATACTTTCCTTTCTCAATTACAGGTAAATTCCATGCAGAAGTTACTTCAAATTTGCTCATAACAGATTGCATGTTTTCATGAGGAGCGACCTCTGCTGGAGGTGTTCTCATAATTGATTTTACCAGCAATGTGCTTCTCTTTTCTGTATCAAACATTATGTCCCTAACATCATCAAGTGTCACAATCCCTTCTAATTCTCCTTCCTCATTTACTACTGGAAAAATATTCCTTTTTGAAACTTTTACCAACTCTGTCAATTCACCCAATGTAGCTTCTGGGTTTATTTTTAAAAGATCCTTTTCAATGATTTTTTTGATGTCAATAAGACTAAGTACTTGCCTATCTTTATCGTATTTTATCAAATCCCCCCGTTCTATTAAATGCTTAGTATACAAGGAGTGTTTTTCAAAGAATGTACTAGTGGTATAGGCAATTGCAGCAACAAGCATTAATGGCACAAATAGCTCGTAACCACTTGTGATTTCTGCTATTAAAAACATAGCCGTTAAGGGGGCATGCAGTACCCCACTCATTATCCCACTCATCCCAACTAAGGTAAAATTACTAACACTTATATTGTACCCAAAAAACACATTAATAATTGTTGCAAATACAAACCCGATAACGCCACCTAAAAATAAGGAGGGGGCAAATATTCCTCCACTACCTCCTGAGCCAATGGTAATAGCTGAGGCAACTGGTTTTATAAGTATTACCCCTATTAAAAAGATAAGCAAAAGCGTTATGTCTTCAATTTGGGAAAAGAATAGACTACTATTTAGTAGGTTTGATTCCTGACCCGCAAGAAGATGCTTAATGGTGTCATAACCCTCACCATAAATTGGTGGAAAAACAAAAATAATGATACCCAGAGCCAACCCGCCTACAAATACTTTTTTCCACCCTGTCTTTAGTTTATTGATTTTTCTCTCAACCCAAAAAGTAACTCGGGTAAAATAGACAGATATTAGCCCACAAATAACACCAAGAACTATGTAGAACAAAGTATCAGTAGTTAAAAAACTATCCTTTAACTTAAAAGAGAAAAGTACATCGTCACCAAGTAGGCTTAAGGAAACTAAAGATGCGCTAACCGAAGCGATAAGTACTGGGATAAACCCAGCTAGGGTTACTTCCGAAAGAATAACTTCCAAAGCAAAAATAGCCCCAGCTACAGGTGAGTTAAATATTGCAGAAATTGCTCCAGCCGCTCCACAACCTATAAGGATTGTTCTCTTTTTGTAATTGAGATGCATCCAACTTCCCACGTTTGATCCTATGGCTGATCCAGTAACCACTATGGGAGCCTCTAGTCCAACTGATCCTCCAAAACCAACAGTTAATGCACTGGTAAACATTCTGGATATCATTTTTATTCGATTTACCAAGCTTGATTTCTTGGAAATAGAATATAAAATAGAGGTAATGCCATGACCTAACTGTTCTTTAAATATATACTTTGCTACTAGGTAAGTAAGTAATATTCCTATAAAAGGATATCCAACAAATAAATAGTTAGCATATTCTATTTCGAATCCCTTTCTAAGAAAGTTTTGAAGAAAATGGACTGACTCTTTTAGCGTGACTGCTGCAAACCCAACAACGATACCAATAATACCAGATAATATCAGTACAAACGTTTTATCACGAATATGTTTAAGCCTCCAAACTAAAATTTTTACTAATAAATTATTCAACCTATAATTTTATGGAAGTAAATAAACACAAATTTAATAGATTATTGTCGCTATAATAGCCATGTGACATATAATATGGGCTACTATTATATTATTCATATTTCATAAAAACATTCGCTTTCGGAAACTCTATTTTTCTGTATAAATTTTTATGCTTTATATCCTCTTGGTTAAACAAAACAATATATTTTGATTCAACACCCTGATTATTAGATAAATATATAGACTTATGGTTTGTTAAGGAAGCAATTAATGTGGGGTTATCTGATAGTACTACCTTATCTGGCTCAATATTGTTTAGCCAAACAATAACCTTTGAATCTATCCAATATGATGTGCTGTAGCCTGCTCCATGCCCATGCCACATTTTCACATTCTTATACATTCTATAACTAGGATATATAAACCAAAGTATAAACAATAAAGCGATTATTTGTGGCTTAAATTTTAGTGTGGTTTTTTGGATGTTTTCTAATGATAAAAAGACTAATATCATTACCATAGGAGATACAACTGACAAATATCTTTCTATATTATCAAGGTTTGTTGTGCCAACATCTTTAAAAACATCAACAAAAATAATGAATAGCACATAAAACAAGACGTAGGAGGTTAACAGTAAGATGTGTTGTGTTTTATTAACTAATAAAATCAATACAAATACACCAATTACAATCCCTATTTTAATAGAAAAAGAAAATGTGAGAGGCACAAAGTAGGTAGATAAAAATTCTAGCGGGGTATATAATTGTGATAATAAAAACCCGCCAGTATTTGATTGATAGTTTTCAAATGCTCTACCAGTTAAAATGATATTTCTAATAATCCACAGTAAAATTGCTGAACTTGAAGCCAAAAAAACAAATATCCCCTTTTTTATTCTTGTGGTTTTATCACTAACCAAAAACACAAAGATACTTGCATAGCATATTAATGAAACTCCAACAAGACGTTGAAGAGGCATTAGAGCTGTAATAAAAGCTAACAATAATAAAGTTTTAAATGTCTGCTTTTTTAAATAATGTAGTGATGATAATAAAAAACACAATGATAAAAGAATATAAACACCTTCAGACCAATAAAATAGATGTACAAGAAAAAATGGCAGAGTGGTGATGACTGCAATAATACTTAGGGTTTTAAACAATTTTGTTACAAAAATTTGCCCACAAAACTTCCAAACCAAAAAACAGTTAATAATAAAAACCAAGAAATGCATTCCATAAGTAACGCCAGTAATTTTTCCTATGGTTAGAAATAATGGATATAAAGGTGGGTACAGTATTAATGAGTTATTCCAAACGTCTATTAACTCGTTATTACTACTTAAAAATCTTGCCGCATTTAAATAAATACCTGAATCATGTGTAGTAAACAATCCAAAATTGGTTGTGACATAAAAAAACGCAGCTGAAACTATTGTAATAACAATTAGTACTAATATATCAGATTTAGATTGGCTTGCTATCTTCTTTAAATATGATTTTCGGGTATGGTATTTCAATAGTAAAAGAAAGCCTCAGATAAACTACCTGAGGCTTTAAAAATTAGTGTTTTACTTGAATTTTTTCTTTGTATTTCTTTATCTGTCTTCTTAATGCTTCTGTGGTAAGGTCTGTAGCCTTTTCAAACGATTGAGCATCTTCTTTGGCGAAAATTTGACTGCCAGGCATATTTATTTTTATTTCTACAGTTTTGTTTTCAATTCCCTCATTGTTCAGTTTTAGGAATACTTCTCCATCAACCACCCTGTCATAAAATGTCTCTAATTTGTTCACTTTCTTTTGAACGAAATCGAGCAGTTTAGTGTCTGCATCGAAATGAATTGAGTGCATTTGTAATTTCATAACTGTATTGTTTTATAGATTAAAAATATATTTAATTACGCTTTTGGGTGTGCCTTTTTAAAAACTGTTTTTAACTTCTCTATTGAATTATGTGTGTATACTTGAGTAGCTGCCAAGCTAGTATGACCTAGCAGGTCTTTTACCGCATTAAGTTCCGCTCCTTTATTCAATAAATGTGTGGCATATGTATGGCGCAACACATGTGGGCTACGCTTATCTACGTTTACTAGTGATAAATATTTTTTTACTACTCGGTAAACTAACATCGGGTACAACTGCTCTCCAGAGTCTGTTGTTAATAAGTAATTGCTACTTATCGCTTTTACTACCTGATATTTTTTTATAGAACTTTCCAAGTTATCAGAAAACGGAATAATTCTTTCCTTATTTCTTTTTCCTAATACTTTTATTGTCTGGTTCTTAAAATTAACATCATGTTCCTTCAGGTTCAGTAATTCTGCAACTCTAATACCTGTTCCATAAAGCATTTCTATAATGAGTTTATTCCTAAAACCAAAGAAATCCTCATCAAACTCTACATGATCTAGCAAACGAAGCATGTCTTCCTCATTCACAAAATGAGGGAGTTTTTTTGACTTTTTTAATGCTTTTAGTTTCCAAGTGGGGTCTTCTTTTATATATTCTCTTTTGAGAAGAAATTTATAAAAAGACCTGAGAGTTGCAATTTTACGATTTACAGATGTGTTTTCGATTTTTTTGTCTACCAATGACACTACCCATGAACGCAAAATATGGTAGTCTACATCTGATAATGATAGTTCTGGGAAGTTGTTTAATATGTATTGTTGAAATTGATCTAAATCGGTGTGGTATGAAACAATAGTATGCTTGCTGTAACGCTTTTCATACTCTAGATATTTCAGGAAGTTTGCAATCATTAAGTTAATACTACACGGAATTTTCGGTAGTACTAACTTAATAAATTTATACTACTAATCACAGATGATTAGTAATTTTCTTCAGCATACATTTTTTGTCTGTAAGCTGCTTTAATTTTTGTTTCTCTGTTTTTTACAGAAGGCTTTACAAAATGTGTTCTTGATCTTAATTCTTTCAACACACCAGTCTTCTCAAACTTTTTCTTAAAACGCTTTAGCGCTCTTTCAATTGATTCGTTTTCTTTTACGTTTATTACGATCATGGATATACACCTCCTCTCAATCCTTGTTTAAAGTTTTTAGGGCTGCAAAGTTAAAAACTAATACCGCTATTCCAAAATAGATCTCGAAATAACTAGCTTTTGTATTTCTGAAGTGCCTTCACCAATCGTACACAGCTTAGCATCTCTATAAAATTTTTCTACAGGGTAATCTTTAGTGTATCCATAGCCCCCAAATATCTGAACAGCATCGTTTGCTACTTCTACAGAAATCTCAGAGGCGTAAAGTTTTGCCATCGCTGACTCTTTATTTACTTTCATTCCTTTATTCTTCATGTCGGCTGCTCGATGAATCAACAACCTAGCGGTTTCTACTTTGGTAGCCATATCTGCAAGTTTAAAGGAAATACCTTGAAAACTTGCTATTGGTTTATTAAACTGATGTCTTTCTTTAGCATATTGAACCGCTGATTCTAATGCTCCTTCAGCTATACCTAAAGCTAAAGAGGCTATGGATATTCTTCCACCATCTAAAACTTTTAGTGATTGTATAAAACCCTCACCTATTTCACCGATAATATTCTCTTTATGCACCCTACAGTCTTCGAAAATCATTTCAGTAGTTTCAGAGGCTCTCATTCCTAGCTTGTTTTCTTTTCTTCCAGCCGAAAACCCATGAGTTCCTCTTTCAATAATAAATGCAGTCATTCCTCTCGAATCACCAGCCTTTCCTGTTCTGGCAATTACTACTGCCACATTACCCGATTTTCCATGGGTTATGAAATTTTTTGTTCCATTAATAATATAGTGATCTCCATCTTCTATAGCTACCGTTTTCATATTAGCAGCATCTGATCCAGTGTTTGGCTCTGTTAATCCCCAAGCACCTATCCACTGACCTGAAGCCAAAAGTGGTAAGTATTTTTTCTTTTGCTCCTCATTACCAAACTGTAAAATATGGCCAGTACAAAGTGAATTATGAGCCGCTAATGAAAGCCCTATTGAACCATCAATTTTAGATATTTCTGATATCGTAGTTACATATTCATGATAAGCAAATCCTGAACCTCCATATTTCTGTGGAACAAACACCCCCATTAAACCCAATTCTCCTAGTTTATGGAAGAGAGGAATAGGAAATTCTTGATTCTCATCCCACTCCATCATATTTGGACGTATTTCTCTATCTCCAAAATCTTGAATCATTTTGGCTATCATTTTTTGGTTTTCAGATAATTGAAAGTTCATTTTTATATAATATTTAGTTGGTCGTTAAAATTCTGGAGTCGAAATTAATTGATTAAAATTACTTACCCAAACGACCGTTAGTTTGGGTGGGTAAAAACAGCTGTTTTATGATCAAAAATCCGTTTTCGGTTAGTTAAGTGTTCATAAAAAACTATTTTTGCGCTGTAACAATTAATTTAATATGAAAATAGCAGTTATAGGAACTGGGTATGTTGGTTTGGTAACGGGTACATGTTTTGCTGAAACAGGCAATCATGTAACTTGTGTTGACATAGATGTGGAAAAGGTAGAAAAACTCCGTAATGGAGTTATCCCAATCTATGAGCCAGGTCTTGAAGCATTATTTGAAAGAAACATAAAACAAGGGCGACTTAACTTCACCACTTCATTAGTGGAAGGAATTGATGGTGCTCAAGTTATCTTTTTAGCACTACCTACTCCACCAGGAGAAGATGGTTCTGCCGATCTTAAGTATATATTGGGAGTAGCCAACGACTTAGGTCCTCTTCTGAAAGAGTATGCTGTAATTATTGATAAAAGTACTGTGCCTGTGGGTACTGCAGAAAAAGTAACAGCAGCCATTACCAAGAATGCTAAGGTAGGTTTTGATGTGGTGTCAAACCCTGAGTTTTTAAGAGAAGGTGTTGCTGTAGAAGATTTTATGAAACCTGATAGGGTGGTAATCGGCACTAAATCTGAAAAAGCCAAACAAATAATGGAGCGACTTTATGCTCCTTTGGTAAGGCAGGGAAACCCTATTATTTTTATGGATGAAAAATCAGCGGAACTAACAAAGTATGCTGCCAACTCTTTTCTGGCTACAAAAATTACATTCATGAACGAAATAGCTAACTTATGTGAGTTGTTAGGTGCAGATGTAGATGCGGTAAGAAAAGGAATAGGAACAGATTCAAGAATTGGAAATCGGTTTTTGTTTGCCGGAATAGGCTATGGAGGAAGTTGTTTTCCTAAGGATGTTCAGGCATTAGCCAAATCATCATCAGATGCTGATTATGATTTTAAAATGCTGAAGTCGGTAATGGAGGTTAATGAACAACAAAAAACCTTACTTATTCCTAAACTTAAAGCATATTTTGATGGTGATTTAAAAGGCAAAACAATTGCATTGTGGGGACTAGCTTTTAAACCTTATACCGATGATATTCGTGAAGCTCCAGCACTTTATAATATTGAGGCGCTACTTCAGCAAGGAGCTATTGTAAAGGCTTACGATCCTGAGGCAATGGAAAATGTGAAGAAAGTATTTGGAGATAAAATTACTTTTTGTGCCGATGAATATGAAGCCATAGCTGATGCAGATGCTTTGATGATTATGACCGAATGGCCAGTGTTTAGAACTCCTGATTTTGAGTTATTGGAGGAAAAACTCAATAATAAAGCCATTTTTGATGGTAGAAATCTATTCGCTATTGAAGAAATGAAAGAACGTGGATTTACATATATTAGCATAGGAAGAGAGTATGTCAAATAAAAAAAGAGTTTTAATAACTGGTGCAGCTGGATTTCTAGGGTCTCACTTATGCGATCGATTTATTAATGAAGGATATCATGTTATCGGTATGGATAACATGATTACTGGTGATATTAAAAATGTTGAGCACTTATTTCCAAATAAAAACTTTGAATTTCAGGAGCACGATGTTTCTAATTTTGTTCATGTCTCTGGAGAGTTAGATTACATTCTACATTTTGCTTCTCCCGCTAGCCCTATTGACTATCTCAAAATACCGATTCAGACCTTAAAAGTTGGTTCTTTAGGAACACATAACTTGCTTGGATTAGCACGAGCTAAAAATGCGCGAATTCTTGTTGCATCTACTTCAGAAGTATATGGTGACCCTTTGGTTCACCCACAAACGGAGGAATATTATGGTAATGTAAACCCTGTGGGGCCTAGAGGAGTATATGATGAAGCAAAGCGATTTCAAGAGGCTATAACAATGGCCTACCATACCTATCATGGTTTGGAAACTAGAATTGTACGTATTTTTAACACTTATGGTCCTAGAATGCGCCTAAATGATGGTCGTGTGCTTCCTGCTTTTATAGGTCAGGCGTTAAGAGGTGAAGATTTAACCGTATTTGGAGATGGATCACAAACAAGATCATTTTGCTATGTGGATGATTTGGTGGAAGGTATATACAAGTTGCTACTGAGTGATTATGCTCAACCTGTGAATGTTGGAAACCCTGTGGAAATAACCATAAGTGACTTTGCCGAAGAAATTATTAAGTTAACTGGTACAGATCAAAAAGTAATCTATAAAGAACTTCCTGCGGATGATCCTAAACAAAGACAACCTGATATAAGCAAGGCTAAAAACTTATTAGATTGGACACCAAAAGTATCCCGTGAAGAGGGTCTTAAAATAACGTATGAATATTTTAAGTCTTTGAGTAAAGAAGATCTTTATGCAAAAGAACATAATAGCTTTGAAGAGTATATAAAGAAATAGCGTTTATGGAAAAAATATTGGTTACTGGAGGAGCGGGGTTTATTGGCTCTCATACAGTGGTAGAATTAGTTGATGCTGGATATACACCCATTATTGTTGATAACTTTTCTAATTCTGATAGTAATGCTATACGAGGTGTTGAAGACATTATAAAGCGTTCCGTGAAAGTATATGAGGGAGATTGTAACGACTTACAGTTTATGAATGATCTTTTTATAACTGAAAAAAATATAACTGGTGTAATTCATTTCGCTGCATATAAAGCTGTTGGAGAATCTGTCGGAAAACCCTTAGAATACTACCAAAACAATGTAGGTTCATTGATGATATTAATTGATGCTATGAAAAACCACAATGTGGAAAATTTGGTTTTTTCATCTTCTTGTACTGTTTATGGTCAGCCAGATCACCTTCCAGTTACTGAATTGAGTCCTAAAAAAGTGGCAGAATCCCCTTATGGAAACACTAAACAGGTTTGTGAGGAAATCATAGAAGATGTGGTTAAAAGCAACGCAAAATTTAAAGCAATTGCGCTACGTTATTTTAACCCTATAGGCGCACATCCATCATCAAAAATTGGAGAACTTCCTATCGGTGTACCCAATAACCTTGTACCTTTTGTAACACAAACTGCTGCCAGAATTCGTGAAGAACTTTCCGTTTTTGGTGACGACTATAACACTCCCGATGGCACTTGCATTCGTGATTATATTCATGTAGTTGATTTGGCCAAAGCTCACGTAAAGTCTTTACAGCATTTCAATAATCAGAAAACTCCTTATTTTGATATATTCAATATAGGTACAGGGAAAGGTAATTCTGTTTTAGAGGTTGTTAAAACTTTTGAAAAAGTAATAGATGGTAAATTAAAATATAAAGTTGACCCAAAACGACCTGGAGACGTAGAGCAGGTTTTTGGAAATGTAGATAAAGCCAATAATGAACTTAAGTGGAAAGCTGAACTTACGCTAGAAGACTCATTACGTGATGCGTGGAACTGGCAGAAAACGCTTATGTAGTAATTAATTTTTATTTTATTGAAAATGTTCTAAACTGCAAAAGGGTTAGGGTTTTAAAAGGTCTGCTTTATTCCAAATAATAATATCTCTGATAGATTGTCTAAACTATAATCATATACATAATTAAAAATTAAGTGCAGTTCATTACTTATTCTAAATGTTGTGCCAATCATAACTCTGTTTTTAGCAAACAGATTGTTATCAGTCTCATCCCCTGTATGAATAAATATTTCATCAGATAGGTTTAAATATAATTTTGAATCTTTCCCTTTTTTTGTAAAGCCAACTATCGGTATGTTTACTAAAACCCTGTATCGAAAACGATGGTTAAAATAACCACTAGTATTAGTAGTGAAAATCCTTTGTTCGGCTCTAAACCTATGGGAAATTTTAAAAGTATTATGATCATCATTTATTATAACCTCCTGAAATGGGCGTGATTCAAGTCTGTTTAAACTATCATTATTTCCGTAATGCCAAAAGTGGGCAAACCCTACAACTAATTGAACATGAGGTGTTATCTTATAATCTATTCCTGTCCTAACTATATATTGAGATAAGTTTTTGATATTATTTTTTCTTCGATATCCTACATCTGATTTTAATACACTTTTATCTGTTAGCTTTATATGATTATAATATTGAAACCATTGTTGGTTATTATATGGTGTGATTTCTTGAGCATTAATAGGGTTTACTGTAAAGTAAAAAATGGTAATAGTTAGAATACCATTCTTTAAGCAATTTGATGTCATAAAACTTTTTATGAATTTTTTATTGTTATTAACTAAGGGAGGTTGGCTATGTAAATATCACCATTGATCATACCTCAATTTATAGATTCAAAAAATAAACGGTTCTATAAAAATGTAACAACAGACATTTTTATAAAATAATTCCACTATTGAATTTTTAAAATAATGAGATGAGAAAAAGGCAATAAATCCTCAGGACAAACGCATTTAAAAATTCTTGTGTCTTTTCGGAGTCAATGAGCCAAAATAATTGGTTCATTGCTGTAGAAATCTTAACCACATTGTAAATACATGTCGTTTTGGTCAGGAAAGTTAAACGCGTTTGCCCTAAATAAAGCCAGGTTTTTGACAAGTATCATTTATTATTCGTTATAAATAACAGTTAATACAGTCTGTCCTACTGCTTTTAAGGTGCGTTTGTCAATTAATTCCATATTATCTTTATGGGTGTGATGGTAATCTCCAAAATATCCATAAGTAGAGTCGAAGTGAACAATATCTACCATAGGGATCTTTGCTATTTCATTTACAAACTTGTGATCATCAGTGATTCCTGATTTTTTTTGATGAATGAAATAATTACCATATCCAATATCTCTGGCTGTATTCCAAATTTTCCTTACTACTTTTGGTGCATAAGTAGTAGAGATACCCTCCATGTAAAACTGTGCTCCTTTTGCCCCAACCATATCCAAAAGAATACCATAATAGGCACCATATCCGTTTTTATTTTTACTCCAGTACTGAGAGCCAAGACACCACCATGAGTCCAAGCCTACTGGAGTTGGAACTCCTCCCATATTATGCTTCTCACCCCAATCTTCTCCATCAAATAATATTATATCTACCCCAACACTCGGTGATTTATCACTTATTAACCTTGCAATTTCCAACAGAACACCCACACCACTTGCTCCATCATTAGCTCCTTCCATGGCTTTTTCTGGTGTGTTTTCATCTTTATCTGCAAAAGGTCGAGAATCCCAGTGAGCTGCTAATAATATGCGCTTCTTGGCAGGTTTGTTAAATGCAGCAATTATATTTCGCAATGAAATATTGACACCATCAAAAGTGGTAGCTTTAAATTTTTGTTCTTTAACCTCTGCACCATATTCTTTAAATTTTTTAATAAAATAATCTCCCGCAGCTACGTGTTCAGGAGTATTGGGTACTCTTGGGCCAAAATCAACTTGTTTTTGTACAAAAGCATACGCTGAGTCGGAATTGAAGTTAGGTGCTTGTACTAAAGGTTTTTCTTCTTTTACAACTGACGTTGTCTCCCTATTACTGTCATTACAACCAAATAGAATATAGCCTAATGCAATAGACCAAATAATTTTTTTCATTTGAGTTTTTCTAATTTGAATACTTATTCTTCGTACGCCCAATCTACTTTTTCTTTCATATCCTTCAAAATAACGCCATTTTCTTTAAGAGCTGCTCTTATTTCATCCACCTTATCGTAGTCTTTTTTAAATTTAGCTTCTTTATATAACCTGATTAGCGTATCTAAAAGTTTATCCTGATTCTCTACCTTTTCTTCCTCAAGCCCTAAAACAACCTCAATAAATTCAATGAAGGTTGTTTTCATTTTGGTGAAAACCTGCTGCCCTATTTCTGTAAACTTTAGCTGCCCTACATAAATAGAATTTATTTTCTTTAATAAGTTGAATAGCTGTGCGATAGTTTGAGCAGTATTAAAATCATCATTCATCGCAGCGCTACAGTTACTAATGATTTTATTGATTTGTTCTACTTGTGACTCGTTTATTTCTGCTCCGTCATTCACAAATTCCATTTCTTTTAGAATTCGTAAACCATTAATTAGCTTTTTATAGCCTTTTTGTGCCGCACGTAACGCATCATTCGAAAAATCAAGTGTACTGGAGTAATGAGATTGCAGCATAAAAAAGCGAACAGTCATTGGACTATAAGCTTGGTCTAGTAGTTCGTGACTTCCAGAAAAAAGTTCGTGGGGTAAAAACGAGTTGTTTAATGATTTACTCATTTTTTGACCATTTACTGTAAGCATATTGGTGTGAAGCCAATATTTTGCTGGATCTTTTCCATAAGTTCCTACTGACTGTGCTATTTCACATTCATGATGGGGAAATTTTAAATCCATACCTCCTCCATGAATATCAAATTGTTCTCCCAAATATTTAGTGCTCATTACTGTACATTCCAAATGCCATCCAGGAAAGCCTAACCCCCAAGGAGATGGCCAACGCATAATATGCTCCTCAGAAGCATTTTTCCATATAGCAAAATCTACTTTGTTTCTTTTTTCATCTTGTGCATCTAAATCTCTTTCACTTGCCATCAACTCTTCAAGTATACGTCCTGAAAGTTTTCCATAATTATGATCTTTATCGTATTTATTCACATCAAAATAAACTGATCCATTTATTTCATAGGCAAAACCTTTGCTTAATAAATCTTTAACCATTTCAATTTGCTCTACAATATGACCTGTGGCAGAGGGTTCAATACTAGGAGGTATTAAATTAAACTGTTTAAGAACATCATGAAATCCATTAGTGTATTTTTGCACCACTTCCATGGGTTCCAAATTTTCGAGCTTTGCTTTTTTAGCAATTTTATCTTCCCCTTCATCAGCATCATTAACTAAGTGTCCAACATCCGTAATATTTCGCACATACCGAACTTTATAACCCAAATGTTGCAAATACCTATAAACAATATCAAAGCTCAAGAAGGTTCTTACATTTCCTAAGTGTACATCACTATAAACAGTAGGTCCGCAAACATACATTCCTACATGTCCTTGGTTAATTGGTTCAAACTTTTCCTTTTTACGTGAAAGGGTATTAAAAACTCGTAATTCTGTAAGCATCCGACAAAGTTAATAGATAGATTTTAATGGCATACGTTTTTTTGAAAGTGATTGTTTAGGCTACTTACGAAATAAAAAAACAATGACTATTTAATATAAATACATGATTGGAATACTATATCGTTTGCATTATTGGCTTTATTCACTACCTTTGTATTCAAATGTATGGAAATATTCTATAGAGGGGACTTAAAAGTCCCCTCTTTTCGTATAAGAAAATGGATTTAAAAGCTCGTATTGAGGAACTTGTAAACGAAAACCTAGAAAGTGAATCTCACTTTTTAGTAGATGTGGTTATTACTGCCTCTAGTGAGCCGAAAAAGGTGTTAATCCTTTTAGACGGTGATGAGGGTATTAATATAGATAATTGTGCAAAAATAAGTAGGGTAGTAGGACATGCCATAGAGGAAGAAGAGCTGATAAATGATGCTTTTAGGCTTGAAGTATCTTCTCCTGGTTTAGATCATCCTATTACACTTTTAAGACAATATGAAAAAAATGTAGGTAGACAGGTGAAAATTACTTTAAATGATGGGTTAAGTCATACAGGGAAATTACTTACTGCCAATGATAATGAA